>Ga0070698_100001639_pt1 | contig 24952 bp, 22 predicted proteins | sample KBSK1502metaG_FD_65477 | JGI IMG/M metagenome (GOLD analysis project Ga0070698, IMG submission 65477) | Corn, switchgrass and miscanthus rhizosphere microbial communities from Kellogg Biological Station, Michigan, USA - KBS K1-50-2 metaG | ecosystem: Host-associated > Plants > Roots >... | reverse complement strand
TCCAGCGTGGCCTTGGTAGCGTGGTCGAGCGAGACAGCGGGAGCGACTCTCGGCATGCGCCAACAACTCTAGCCGAAAACCACAATAATGTAAATAACTATTTGGACGATGTACTAGCCAGCCTTGCCGCTGGCAGAATTCGCGAAGTTGGGCGAGTTGATTTATCGAAGCTCTTAGAATCAGACTGTAATTACTGTTTCTTCGCGCAATCCAGGACGGCAGCTGGGCTGCGGGCTCTGCCGATGACAGAGTTTGTAGCGTCCGAACTCCAAAAGTGGCACGCTGCCACAAATGGAATGTTGACGCTTTCACATTTGACCGCTTCAAAGAATTCCGAATAAAAGAAGGCGTCAGCCCGGCTGGCGTCAACAGTGATGGGAGCCGGATGCGCCGAGAGGTTCATGTCCGGTTCTGCGAGAGGCTCGGGGTGCGACTCCCCGGGCCTACTCACCCGCACATCAGCGGGAAGAACGGATTAGGGCGATTCATGGTGCGGCGCACGACGATTCGCAAGCGCATGCGAGCCAAGCTGCGACAGATTAAGCAGCAACTCCGTGAGCGCATGCACGATCCCGTGCCCCAAACCGGACAGTGGCTCCAGTCGATCGTCCAAGGCTACTTCAACTACTACGCGGTACCGGGAAACCTCACGAGTCTGGGCGTGTTCCGCGATCGGGTGCTTGCTCTCTGGTGGCGTACCATTCGCCGACGGAGCCAGAAACACCGGATCAACTGGACGCGCCTCCTTATATTGGCTCAGCGATGGCTTCCCCCAGCCGCGAGCGCTCCATCCCTTTCCTGGTGCTCGCTTCGCCGCCACTCATCCGAGATAAGAACCGGATGCGCTAATGAGCGCTCGTCCGGGTCCGTGCGGGGGGCAGCCAGCAACGGCTGTCCCTACCGCGATCGCCAACTGGAAGCGCTGGTGACTCTGACTTTTGGCGCCCCGAAGCTATTCGTACCGCAAAGCCTCAATGGGGTCCAGACGCGAGGCACGGACGGCGGGTACCATCCCGCTCACCAATCCTACGGCAGCGAGGATAAGCGTGGCCACGATCAGTGTGCTCGGAGCAATGACCAGGCGGACATCGCCGGCTTCCGCGTTCTTCGCCATAGCGCTGTACAAGGTGAGCCTTCCGACGGAAAATGAGACCCCATAGGCCAGGATGACTCCCAGCGCGCCGCCGATGAAAGTGATGGTCAGAGATTCGGCCAGGAACTGAAGGAGGATGTGACTCCTGCACGCACCCAGCGCCTTTTCCACACCAATCTCACGGGTGCGCTGCGTCACCGAGACCAGCATGATGTTCATGAGGCCAACTCCGCCGATGCCCAACGTGAGCGTGCCGATAAAGCCCAGCAGAACCTTCAGGCCCAGCGTAATCATTTCGAACTGGTGGACTTGTTCCATGAGGTTAAATACCAACATAGCGCGCCGGTCGCTGGGGTTGAACTTGTGTGCTATGGCCATTACGGAACGCATGGTGTGTTCCAGATCTTCATAGGCTGGGGTTTCATAGTTGAACCAGATGGAGTCGAGGTAATGCGTATCTTTAACGCCGCTCATGGTGGTGAAGGGGATGTAGATCACGCGGTTAATATTGTCGTCGCCCGCTTGCATCTTGGGGCTCAGGATCCCGATGACTTCAACGCTAAGGCCATCGATGCGAATTCGTTCGCCCAGTGCGTTCCGTCCAGAGAAAAGTTTTTCTTTGGCCTCGGAGCCAATGACGGCCACGCGGGCGTGCTGTATCTCATCTTCCGCGTTGTAGAAGCGGCCCAGCGCCAGCTTGAGCGCGCGGATGGAAAGCACGTTGGGATAGTTACCGGTGACGTTGAAGGGGAACGTCCGCGTCTCGTACTGGATGTTGGCCTGCTTGGAGGTTTCTGGGGTGATGTGAGTGATTTGAGGGATGTTGGTGGTAAGCGTGTCCACGTCATCGAGGGTAAAGCGTATGGGCGCGCCTGCTTTCTGGCCGCCAGCCTGCATAGAACTGCGGCCAGGGACCATGATCATCAGCTTGGTGCCGAAGTTGGCGAAAATATTGGCGCAGGCCTGGCCGAACCCGTTGCCGTAGGACAGCAGCATCACAACCGTGGCGATACCCCAAGCCATGCCGAGCATGGTGAGCGTGGCGCGGCGACGGTTGTGCCGCATGGCGCCGTAGGCTTCGTGGAGCAAATCACGCAACATCGTCTTAACCCTTGTCTTAACCTTAAGTGGCCTATTCCTGCCGGAGCGCTTCCACGGGCTGCAGCATGGCGGCCTTGCGCGCGGGATATAGCCCGGCCGCTACGCCCGCCAGCGTCAAGCAGGCGATCGCCAGAATCGCCGACGCGGGCACCAGCTTGGGAGGATCAAATCCCCCGGGTCCTTTTTGCGTACCGAGCAGCGCCATCAGGGCACCTGCTAGCCCCATTCCGATCAGTCCACTAAATAACGTAAGAAGAATTCCTTCCAGAAAAAACTGGACCAGAATGCTGCGATTGGTGGCCCCCAGGGCTTTGCGCAATCCGATCTCACGGGTGCGTTCACTAACAGCCACCAGCATGATGTTGATGACGCCAATCGCGCCCAGAGCCAGGGTCACCAGTCCCACCGTGCCCAGGAACATATTCATGGCATCGAAAATCTTGCCCATCATCTCGGCCTGCTGAACCGTATCCATGCTCTCGAAGGCGTCTAGATCGCGGTAGTCGAAGCCGTGATTACGAGCGATGATCTTGCGGACGTCTTCCTGCGCGAGCAAGTGCTCCGCGGTTACGCGAGGCTGATAATTGATCAGGGAGATGGAGTTTTGGTGGTTCTCGCCCTTAAGCGGGAAGCATGTGGCCATCACCTGGAACGGAATGTAGCCGCGCATGTTTGTAAAGTTTTCGTCACCCCGGCCGATGCGCTTGATGGTGCCGATCACTTCAAACCTTATGTCGTTGAGCAGGATGGCTCCGCCGATCGCGGGTCGTCCGGAGAAGAGGTTCCTGGTCAGTTCGTCGCCGAGGACGATGACGTTGCGTTTCTGAGATTCGTCCAGGCCATTGAGCCAGCGCCCCTCCTTGATGGGAAGAAACCGGATCTCATTGAACTGAGGCTCCACGCCGACAATCTGCCCGTTGGCAGTGGCGAATTCGCTAACCGCACGCACATCATCGCGAGCCAGAAGAGGCGAAGCGTTGCGAACGTGGGGAGCTTCCCTACGGATGTCCGCGTAGTCCTGGTAGGTAAGCAGATAGCTGCGGGCGGAGTTCATGCTGCCTGCGACCACGGGCGCACGGCCGGGGAAGATAAACATGATGTTTTCCCCGTATTCGGCCAGCCCCCGCTTGTTTCCCGAGCGGAAACCTTCGCCCAGGCCGACGAGTAGCAGCAACGATCCCACACCCCAGGCAACGCCGAACATGGTGAGGAATGAGCGTAGCTTGTGTGCCCACAGCGTGCGCAAGATTTGCGCGAAGATGTCCAAGATCATCCGCATGATCAGAGACATTGTACCTTTGGCCAAATCAGGGCTGCCGTGGGGTAGTTATTCCGGTGCGTCCCGAATGAGTTCGGAAGCGGCTACTTCAGCTTCGCATACTCCGCCTTGGCTTGCTTCAGGATGGGAATGTCGGGGTCGGCGTCTTTCCAGAGGATGAAGAAGTCTTGGTACGCCGTTTTCGCTTTGACAGTGTCACCTGTCATCGCGTAAGCACGACCGATTTGAAGATGAGCCAGTGATCCCATCACAAAGTTCGTCACGATGCCCCTGTGATCCAGCACTTTCTGGAACTCGGCGGCTGCGGCAATACCGTTGTGTGCCAGCAGGTAGGCCTGCCCGCGCACGTATGCAGGGTACAGGTAGTTGATGAACATCCCAGCCAGACCCAGTTCGTCGGGAGCGGCAGCTTCCAAAGCCATAAGTGCTTGTGCTGAATTGCCCTTGCTGAGTTCGATGGCGGCGTTGATGGTGGGCAGCCAGTAGAGCTTCAACACGGTACTTGTCGGGTAGTTCTTCTCCAGTTCTTCGGACAGCGCCTTCGCGCGAGCGGCATCCCCACTCCGTGCCAGAGTTAGAGCCGCCGCCACCTTTACATTCCACCCCGGAGACAGTGCCAAAACCGCCGTGACTCCTTGCCTCGCGGATGCAGCATTGCCCAACTCCGCCTCACGCAGCGCAGCATTGACCTGCCAAAAGGCCGCCGTTTCTTTGGAGTCAGCGCGAACCGCCGAGTCCACCGCTCGCCGGGAGAAGTCGCGCGCCTGGCTCATCCGTCCGTAGTAGGCCTCGGTATCAGACTGCATCGACAGCAACTGGTCTTCACTTCCGGCTTTGCCAGCACCCCAAGCTACCTGCTGTTCCATCTGTGCGGCATCTCCCTGCGCAAAGGCAAGGAGGTATATGTTCAGGCGCAAAGCTCCACCATCGAGCTTGTGTGCGAATGCCTGATTGAAAGCGGTCTTGGCTTCCTCCAGCCGATTCAGATTTAGGTACGTCCACCCTAGACTGGAATAGCCACTGACGCTATCAGGCGCAAGCCACAACACTTGCTGAAATTCCGCCAGAGCTTTGTCATATTGCCCCATATTGGAGTAGTTTTTACCCAAGCTGTAGCGGGGAGCGGGATCACGCGGATAGTTCGCTATCCAGAGTTCGTAGGTCTGCGCCTCCTTGTCGAGTTCTCCTCTGGCAAGAAAATAGTTTGCAGTGATCCGTAGCTTCTCCCGTTCGCTGACTCGATCGCGCAATTGGTAGGCCTTGGTGGCATATTCCAGCGCCAGCGATGGTTGCTGGAGCCACGTGTAAATCCCCGCCAACCTGGCATACGCCATGGGGAAATTGGGGTCGAGTTCAATCGCCCGCTTCAGAAACGGAATGCCCGGTGCGTCTCCTTTTTCGCTCATTATTGTGATACCCATGCTGTAGTTTTTCAGGGCTTCGAGGGAGGGCGTCGTGGCTTCAATGGGAACATCAAATTTCTGCACCGACGGCAGCGACTCGCCCAGCCTGCTCCGCAGACTGGAAGAGGCTCGGCTCAGGGCCCTCAGAACATCTTCCTTGCTTGTAGCCTCGCCCTGTTCTTTGGCCAAGGTGTCACCCGTGGTGCACGCGACGGCATTCAGGTCCATCAGGTAATGGCTGCCCATGCTGGAGATCGTCCCGCCCAGCAGGGCCTTGCTTCCCGTGCGCAGGCAAAGCTCCCGCCCGACATTCGCCGTGATCCGTTCGTTCGTCGGACGGCCCATCATCTGCAGGGCCTCGCTGACTTTTCGGTCGGAGAGTACGTTTAGGAAAGGAGACTGCCCCAGTTGCACGGCCAGCGCCTGCTTGAGAGCGCCATCGAACACTGCATCTCCGGTCGTATTATCGAAGTCCGCTAGAACGACGGTATCTTTTTCGGTCAAAGGCTTGGACGAACGCGAGCGGTAGTAAAGGATTCCGCTGACAATGAGCGCAGCAACCAGCACGAGAGCAACAAAGGCAAGACCTTTCCAGAGTCTGCTCTGACCAGCTGCCGGAAGTGCGGTTAGCTGAGCGGCGGCCGATGAAGATGAGGCAACCATTGCGGGAGTCGAGCCACAAGCCGGTGCCGGGGTCGCGGCAACAGGCGAAAACACAGGTTCCTGCGCTGCAACGATTGTGCCCGAAATCGCAATTCCAACCCGGCTTGTCTCCGTGTCGCGCTTCAGACGTTGCAGTTCGGCTCTCATGTCTCTGGCACTTTGGTAGCGCAGGTCGCGGTCCTTTTCCAGAGCACGGTTAATAATGTCTTCCAGCTTCGGGGGCAGGTCGGGATTGAGCCGCAACGGGGGCAGAGCAGCACGACTCATGATCCCCTCAAAAATGACTCCCGAGGTTTCGCCTCGGAACGGCAACGCCCCGGTTGCCATCTCGTAGAGCACTACTCCGAACGAGAACAGGTCGGTGCGAGCATCCAGTTCTTTTCCGCGCACCTGCTCCGGCGACATATAGGCAACTGTTCCCAGCGCAGTCCCGGGACTCGTGAGGTGTTGCTCGGCAGCTGTTAACATCTGCGTGTTAGCCGATGCAATCTGGCTGGAGGAACTGGCCCCGGGCGTGACTTTTGCCAGTCCAAAGTCGAGAATCTTGGCGCGACCTCGTTTGGTGACAAATATGTTGCCCGGCTTGATGTCACGGTGGACAATGCCTTCTGTGTGTGCCGCGTCGAGCGCGTCGGCTATCTCAATGGCCACACCGAGCAGCGCATCCGGGTCTAATGGTCGGCCCGCAATGCGGTGGCTCAGGGTCAGCCCATCCAGAAACTCCATAGCGATGAAGCGTTTGCCGCCATGCTCACCGATTTCGTAGATCGTGCAAATGTTCGGGTGGTTGAGAGCGGAAGCGGCACGGGCTTCGCGGCTGAAACGTTCCAAAGCCTGAGGGTCCTGCGCGACACCTTCGGGAAGAAACTTGAGCGCGACAAAGCGACCGAGCGCAGTGTCTTCGGCCTTGTAGACAACCCCCATTCCGCCGCCGCCCAGCTTCTCGACGATGCGGTAGTGCGAGATGGTCTGGCCGATCATTCGCAGGAATGCTATGGCGGGTGGCGGGGCATGTCAATGAGTTCGGAAGCGGCTACTTCAGCTTCTCGTATTCCGCCTTGGCTTGCTTCCGGATGGGGATGTCGGGGTCGGCGTCTTTCCAGAGGCCTAGGAAATCCTAGTAGGCAACGTGCGCTTTGGTTTTGTCGCCAGCGAGCGCATAGGCCCTGCCCAGTCCCAGGCTCGCCAGTGCCCCCGTCGTGCAGCTCCAGGTTATTCCGCGATGGTCGATAAGCTTCTGAATCTCCGCTACCGTCGCACTGCCCTGGTGCCCGCCGCCAAATAAGCTTCGCCCCGCACGTAAACCGGATACAAACAGGGGGGACCCAGAGTCGATAGTGGCTCTCCTAGTTCGACTGGAAGAGCCGCCTGCAGGATGTCGATAGCTTGCTGAGGCCGCTGGTTGACGAGCGCAATCTGCGCCCGAGTTGTGGGAAGCCAGTAGGACTGCACTATGGTGTGAAACGGGAAGCGCTTCTGCAACTCCTGCATTAGGGATTCTGCCCGCTTCGTGTCACCACTGCCGGCCAACACCAGTGCCCCGAACTCCTGAGCTTCGGGACTATCGGGTGCTATGTTCATCGCCGCAATCGCGCAAGACCTACGGCGAAGGCGGGCCAAAGGTCATGAAGCTGTCGAGAGTGGACGAGTGCTTGGCCAGGCTCTTATTTGCGCTCGCTAGCGCGGACTGAGCATTGGCGTGATCCTGCGAACTCTGCGCCATGCCCTGAATTGCGACCTTCTTGGATTCGGAGCGGCCCATGTCAGTCCTTATTCCTTCCCTTTGTGTTCAGTCTTGGTGCGCTTGTGGTGCGGATTTTGCAGGACTTTGCCGGAATCTACCGAGCTATCTTGTTGAAGTTCTTTAGAGTCAGCACCGGTTGAGCGACTCATAATCCGTAGGTCGTTGGTTCGAGTCCAACCGCCGCCACCAATCAAATCGAGGCGCCGCTCTGGATCAGCAAGGAGCCGAATGAATGTCTGAGATCGTGTCTGATCTTCCGCAGCCCCTGCCTTGGCGAGCACCGGCTGAAAGTGGCGGTGGTAGAGGTTGTCGGGACCCAGAATCGCCCCGTCCGGCGACGGGAACACAACTTCGTCGGAGATGTCAGGTTGGGCGCCAAAGCTGATGTGTAGTTGTGGTAGATCCCAAGTGCGGAAGGACCAGGAAACACTTGATTCGCCTTTGTCCCTGCCAGAGCGGAGCCGCCCTACAGGAAGCGATTGGAACGCTCGCCCCCTAGCTCGCTAAAGACACGCCAGTCCCCTTTGTCTGGGGACCTGCGTCACTTCGGAGGGCGATATCCATACACGAAACTGTAGTCGAACACGCCGGGTCGTCGATCTCCATTGTGTCCAGAAAAACTGGTGAATGATCCGCCCAGCCAGACGTAGTGGTTCAGTGAGGCCATGCCAGTCACAGCCCCAACCATGAAGCCGGGCGCATTCGTGACGTGGACCACGCCTCCGAACCCAACTATTCTATCGGAGCAGAGCGAGAGCTCTACAGGTTTTGCCGATAATCTCGCGTTGGACAGGATTCAGTTCCACAAATTCAAACCCATACCGATGGTAGGAGCGACTGCGTACAACTGCATCAACGCTAAGAGGATTGCTCACAACCGGTACAAAGAACTTGAGATTCACAGCCGTGCCCGCGTCCCATCCAGTCACGAATAAACCGGCCACACCGGCTTCACTGATATTAAGCGCCCGACCGCGCATAACTTCCTGCTTTTCCCTTCCGAACATGGCAACGTGGATTTCAGTGTCGATCTCATACCGTGGGAATCGCCGCGCTTCAATTGAGCCTTTGTTCCCTTCGGGGTAATTCATCCGGAGTATCCTTCCTCACTCCGGCCCGACTTGCCCGCCTTTCGCCGCGCCGTTACAAAAGCCGAACAAACTGCCCATGACAATCCTCTGACGTGACGACACACTACGCCTGGGGATCGACGCGTTTGATGATGGAGGAATACAGCCGGGCGCATCCACACGCACAGCCAGCATTATCGTTTCGATGACCTGGGAGTGAGGGAAGAATGAGACCTTTCGAACCGAATTGATCGCCCGCCTGCCAGAGGGCAACTCTATTGAGGACCAAGTTCCGCCTTGGGCGCGGAGCCAGACGTGGACCGGAGTCGCGCAGGAAGCTCCTTGATCGCAAGTCCGGTAAGGGCAGACATGACGGACCCGGCGATGGTCAGGAAGAACGAGCCGGCATAGCGCGAGCCACAAAACTGAAGCCTTGCGTCCATCACCGAACACTCCTTCCACGGCATCCTCACTTTCCTCCCCAAAAAGGGGAAAAAGTGTAACCCATGTGTCCGGTACGATCTGTTACCTATGTTTCGGGTCGCTCACAAAAGAACATCCACAAGGGGTATCGCGGGGATTGTTGTGGAGTTCTTTGTGTTGGGGCGCTCGCACGACGCCCGCAATTCACCGCTTCGCTGGTTACATTGTTCTGGGGATCGCGCCCCTAGCGTGCTTCTACTCGAACATTGGCTGGTAGAGTCCGGCTGTCGTCGAGAACAATTCTCTGCAAAGCGAACGCCAGGCCCATTAGAAACCAGAAAACGATCATAGATTCTGCGTCACCAAAGTTGTACTGGAGCGTCGCGGTCAACAAGACGGCCACGAGACCGCCGAGAATTCCAGAGGCGAGGCCGTGAGGAAACCAGCCGAGGTTCCTGGATGCGGTTGAAAGTCGCATGAGGTAACGGAGATACCCTCCCATCAGCCACAACCAAGCCGCCAAGGCGGGTAACCCACACTCTACGGCGAGTTGTATCGGAGTCGAATGGAAATGGCTCCGGAGAGGGTACCGACGGTAGGCTTCGAGGTCCCACCGCTGCCAGTGTCCCACAACACTGTCAAGCCCGACTCCGAACAGGGGATGGGCGCGTATGAATTTAAGGCTGTCTCGCCACATCAGGAGGCGGTATTGACTGCCAGGGTCGCTGAGGTCCAGCCACTTCTGGGCACGATGGGTTTGAACCCAGTTCAGGCTTAGCAAGAGCACTACGAAAAAAGCCACTGATATTATTTGGCGGAGCTTCCGGCTCGCGTCCTTCCAACTTATCAGGAAACAGCCAAACAACAGGCTGGCAAGAGATATCCGCGTGAGAGTGAGAACTACAACCGCGGCAATCGACAGGAAACTGAGACTCAGGGAAAACCTCAAACGGATACCTGCCCCAGATGAGACCAAGAGCCCCCAGGCAACAAGGCCGATGAGGACCATGACTTCTGAATAGGGAAAGTAGTGTTTCAGAGTACCTTGGGCGCGCAGCGGTCGGCCACGAATCAATCTTATGCCCCGTTGTTTTAAGGCGCCTTCCAACGTATCCTTCCGGCCAATCGCCATTTGCACATGCGCAATCGGAGCTCCCCGGGCCACCGTGAGCTCTACTCTTGAGTCCATCGGCGACAGGTCGAGCCTGTCAAACAACTGTCGTGGAGTGTGGACCGTGGCTCCATCAACCTTCTGAACAATGTCTCCGGAAAGCAAACCAAATTGATATAGAGCGACCGCAGCTTGGTCGTCTGCCATCAATTCAACCCCGATGCCCACCGTGTACTGCCAGGCTGTGATCGCGACGCTAGCCATGCACGCCGCAAGCAAAAGGCCAACCAGGATTTTCACCTGCCGCAGACTCTTAAGATTTTGACCTATCAGTATCGCGATTGTCAGGTCGGTTATGCCTCTCATCCGTCCCCAGCTCAGCAGAGGGTCACTTGAGAAGATGGTCGAGGCACCGGTGAACAATAGGAACAATAGCAGGGGAAGAGCCAACGGTTGCCGGTGCAACTTCCGTCCGTCAACTAAGATTTTTACCAGCCAGACGAGTAGCGCCGCACGGAAAGCGGTTACGGCCCCTTTTGTGGCCAGTGGCGCGCAGAGCGCAAACGCGGTGAGACAAAAGAAGAGAGCAGCGTCGAGCCAACCTGCTCGTCGATGCGTTGCCGAAGATCTGCTGGCAGGCATCAGCATAGGCGCTTGGGAGCACACGCCAGTTTCATCAATTCGTGATGGGTGGCCGGCTGATGGGGGGACGACATTTCTCAATTGCATTTCGCACGCCTGTTCGCGTGGCCGTTGCTAGGCGTTATGGTACACTTTGTCTTTCTGCGCTTCAGTAAGCCAAAATGTTTTCCCGTCGTTCTCGATTTCTTGGTGTCGCCTGCGTACTAAGCGATTCCATCCCGACCGGACTAGCCTTTCTGCTCGCCTATTGGGTTCGAGTGTGGATTGGGCATACCGGTTCTCTACGTCCGATTTATCCATTGAGGGTCTATCTTCCGCTTTTGCTGGCATCCCTCTTCGTCTTTCCCACCCTTGGGTACTTGCTCGGAGCGTATCAAGGGGTGGAAATGCGTCGTCCCAAGGATATCGCGAACGACGTTGTCAAAATGACCAGCTTGGGATTCCTGATTCTCTTAACAGGCATTTTTCTTTTTAAGGGAGAGTATGTCAGTCGCAGCCTCCTGCTGATATTTGCTGTTTTGCATGTCTTGCTGTTAGGTGTAGGCCGCGCGGTATTCATCTTCGGAATCAGCCCCCGAAACAGGCAAGAACGCTATCGCCATTTCGTCATTGTAGGAACCGGTGAAGCCGCTGCCGAATTGGCTTTGCTGTTGGAAGAGGGCGAACGATTTGGTTTGCGTCTACTGAGCTTCGTGAGCAGCGCGACGGGCGGGGCCAGCCCGCCAGCCGGTTTGCGCGGGTCATACCCCGTGGTTCCCCTGGAGAAACTCTCTGAATTACTTCACAACCATGTTGTCGATGAGGTTGTGTTGACTGCAGAAAAGTTGGAGGAGCTCTCCAAACTAGAGCCTTTGATGCAGCAATGCGAGCGGGAAGGGGTGCCCATGCGTATGCATCTGAACTTCCTGTCAACTGTCTTTGCTCATGTTTACGTGGAGCACTTCGCTCACGTACCCCTTTTGACTTTCACCAGTGCCTCTCCAGATGAGGGAGGGATGTTGCTGAAGCGCGTCATGGACTTCTCCTTGGCCGCTCTGGCACTGGTTGTGTTATCTCCGTTGTTTATTTTTTTGGCGGTGCTCGTCGGCCTGACCTCGCCTGGACCAATTTTCTATCGCCAGACCCGCTGCGGGCTGGGAGGACGTAAGTTCAGCCTCCTCAAGTTTCGCTCAATGGTTGACAACGCTGAAGACAGTTTGCCCCATCTGGAGGACTTGAATGAGGCCGACGGTCCTGCCTTCAAGATGCGCGATGATCCGCGGTGCACGAATGTCGGGCGCTGGATGCGGGCCTTTAGTCTGGATGAGCTTCCACAGCTCTGGAATGTCCTGCGCGGCGACATGTCGTTGGTCGGACCGAGGCCACCTTTACCACGGGAAGTGGAACAATACGAATCTTGGCAGCGACGACGCCTGCGCATGCGCCCTGGGTTGACCTGCTTGTGGGCTCTGGAGGGACGTAGTCAACTGCGCTTCGATCGCTGGGTCAAGCTCGATCTTCTCTACATCGACCGATGGTCCATTTGGCTGGATTGCAAGATTCTCTTAAAGACCATTCCTGCGGTGCTCTCGGGTAAGGGAGCACACTAGCCTCTATCGCAGAGTTCTAGCTTCCACGCTAGGGCGAGCGATAGGCGATGAGGGTCTCTCAGGATAAAATGTTACCCGACATCCAATCACACCGCCGTCGGGCAACAACCGTTGAAGCTGGCACTTCGTCAGTAGGTTCAAGTTTGCCGTACGGCGTCCTGCCCAGACCCCTAACCAGACTACGTTGCCATCTCTGCGGGAGAAATTAAACCAGCGGCAAATGGTAATGTGGCTCGACCGGATAATACAAATTCGGTGGTCACAAACCATCGTCTGCCGACGCGGCCCACTTCTGCAGCAAAGCGCTGCTGGGCCTATGATCTGCCAAGTGCTCGATCACGGCAATTGGATAGACCACGTCGAAGCTTTATCCTTAAAGGGCAGCGCACAACCGTTGAAGACGAGAGTCTTCATGCCAGGAAACTACGCCGGTAATCCTGCACTTCGGAGAAAGAAATGGCGCTGCCGGTAACCTGGTTTGGATGTTCGTACAGGGACTCGAACTGCTCAGCGAATGCGCCATTGGGTCCCGAAGCCCCCACATTAAGACTGCGCATCGACGGTGTCGGTTTCAACAACTTGACGAAAAGGCGGAACCTCTCCTCGCGCGATTTAGTGAGAAGGTAGGAAAATAGCTTGTTCATCGCGTTCGGAAGTTGTGTGATCGGAGTCGTCGCTCATCCGCTGGCGTCTCATCTCGGATGCTAAGATGAACAGACTGCCGTCGTGCTATACGGCAAAATGAGATCTTCATTTCTTAGTTTCAGCTGGCCGTGCCATGGTCTCCGTTCTAATCACAACCTACAACTCAGCGCGCTGTTTGAAAAAATGCCTGGAATCGCTGCTACAGCAAGTCTACAAGCCACTTGAAGTGATCGTTGTCGACAATGCGTCTAGCGACGGCACGCGAGATGTGCTGGCAAACGCCGGACCTGGACTCACCGCCGTCCATAACGAGAGCAACATTGGTTTTGCCGCAGCCCAGAATCAGGCCGCACGATTGGCGAAGGGGAACTGGCTGCTCTCTCTTAATCCGGACGTTGTCGTCAGTCGAGATTTTGTCGCGAAGGCGGTTGAGTGCGGGAACCTGGATCCAAGAACCGGCGCGGTTTGCGGCAAGCTTTTACGGTGGAACCCCAGCGAAAATCCAGAATTTACCCAAATCATCGACTCCACTGGGATTTATTTCTTGCCCAACCTGCGTCATCTTGATCGCGGGGCCGGTGAGCCGGACCGTGGGCAATTTGAACAAATGGAGTACGTCTTTGGCGCAACCGGGGCAGCGGCCCTTTACCGTCGGAGTATGGTCGACGATGTCTCGGTGAACGGAGAATTTTTCGACGAGCAGTTCTTTGCCTACCGCGAGGACGCGGACTTAGCCTGGCGGGCGCAATTAATGGGCTGGCGGTGCGTGTATACCCCTGCGGCAGTTGCATGGCATGTGAGGCGAGTCACCCCGGAGCGTCGCGGCGACCTTCCGATCGAAATCAACTGGCATTCCGTCAAGAATCGCTTCTTGATGCGTGCGAAGAACATCTCGCTTCCCCTTTATGCCAGGTATTTCCTGCCAGTCACTGTCCGAGATCTGCAGGTAATTGGATACTGTTTGCTCGCGGACCGCAGACTCGTTTCAGCGCTGGCGGCAGTTTGGAAATCCCGGCATGAACTCAGAAGAAAACGTAAAGTCGTGCAATCGCGCAGGAGCGTATCAGACCAGGACCTTTCAGTTTGGTTCTCGACTCGACCGGCTAGCCTACCATTGAATCTTGCTGGCTAGAATGGTCGTTCTCATTCGCGATTAGGTTCGGTGGGTCGTCCTTCTGGCCACCGCGTAGCATATGCACGAACAGCGCCTCGTACTGATCAACCACCTTGTCCCAGGCGTAGACGGTGCGCGCGACAGCCTGTGCCTGCTGTGCTAATTCTTCGATTCGCGCGGGAGCGGCAATCAATTGTTCCAGCTTTTTCGCCAAGTCTTTTTCCTCTGGATGAAATGGAATACCGCAATCTCGTGCGGTCTCGCGGTTTGCCGCGGTGTCGAGATAAAGAATTGCATTTCCAGCCGCCATCGCTTCCACCAATGCGGGATGAATCCCTCCAATCTCACCTGCAAACACGAATACCCCAGCATTCTTCTGTAAACTCCAATATGCATCCCCGTAGAGTGGCCCCGTGAAAATGACACGCCTGTCGGCAAGGGATTCGAGCTGGCGAACATACACCGGTTGGTAAGGATTGCCGCCCACAATAACCAGTGGCCAGTCCGTCCGCAGATTTCTGTAAGCGCGAAGCACCAGTTCAGGATTATTTTCCGGTTCGAGCCTTGCGATGTATAGGATGTACCGCCTGCTGGACAATCCGAAGCTGGCAAAATGGTTGCTGGTGCTGGGCGGCTCGGCGCCGTAGCCAATCATTTCTGATTTCTTGCCGTACCGGTGCCAATAATAATCCTGAATCGCGCGAGCGTCCGTCACAACTCGCGTAGGGGTGTAAGTAGAAAGCAGCTCGCACAAATGCAGAAACCACTGCCCCAGGAAATTCCATTTCCGGCGCTTTCGATCGAGTCCGTCGACATTGAGCGCAGTAGGTTTTCCGAACACTCGTGGCATCCATGCGAACGGACTGTTAGCGACATTACAGATGAGCACAACCTGTGCATCGCCGAAGAGGACATGCACGGTCGAGAGAAAGGTGTGAAACAGGGTGTCGAAATGCATGCTAGGAAGACTGTGTAAGATCACCCGGCGGATGCGCTGATCGAAAACATCGTAACGCGCAGTGAAAGGTTTTCTGCAGTAAACGGTTACTGTGTGGCCGCGCTCCACCAGGCGTTTGGAAAGTTGGTCTGCAAGCGTCTCAAACCCGCCGTAGCGGGCGGGAATACCGCGAGTACCGAGGATTGCGATGTTCATGAAAAAACGTTAGATTTGTGATTCATCAAGAACAAGGCACGACAGACACGCCGCGATGTTCTAGAGATCCGTGCTTTTCACACCGTAGTGCCACGCTGCATGCCCGTAGCCTTCCAGGGCTTCGGCAACCGAAACTTCAGAGGGGCCGAATCCCGTTAATGATAACAGTGCGCGAAACAGCAGCCCTGCCGTGATGCCCACGCGCAAGATGGCAAGTTGGGCGCGGCTGTGATGCCTGGCAAAATAACGAACGAGATTCTTATACCAATAGGATTGCCGATCATGGAATGCGAGTCTGCTCACACTATGCCCTCCTGAGTGAGAGAAGATCGCATCGGGACGATAAACAATTGTCCATCCTCTATCCCGCAGGCGGCGACAGAAGTCTACATCTTCAAACCATACCGGGAAAAATCCTTCATCGAAGCCGTTAATCGCGTCCCATGCCTGACGCTTCACCGCAAGGCAAGCTCCTGCCGGCTGTTCAACCTCTTGAGGCTTCTCGTAGTCAAGGTCAAGGCAGCGGTAGCGCACATTCCAAGGATTGCTTGGCCAAGTGCGATTTACCAGCAAGACTTCTGCCAGCATGCTTCCGACGGTAGGGAGCCTCCGAACGGTGAAGCCCTTCTGTGGCAGGCCGTCTGCGCCCTGTAGGAGTCCACCAGCTGCTCCCACCGTATCCGCTCTTAGTGCGTCAGCCAGTTTGTCCAGCGAACCCGTCGTTGCGATGGTGTCAGGGTTCAGGATCACCAGCACGTCGCCCTCGGCGACCTTAGCGGCTTGATTCACTGCGCTGGCAAAACCTACGTTATGAGAATTGCTCAAGATCAGCACCTCGATCGCATGACTGCCGGCTTCCTGAATGGTGTCGTCGGTCGAATTGTTATCGACTATGACAACTTTCCACTGGGAGAAAGGCACGAGCGCTTGCAAGCATGCGCGGATGCAGCTGCGCGAATTGTGAGTCACTATGATAACGGTGCCGAGAACCATCCTGGCATCGGATTATAGCTTTGAGCGGGGACGGTCTGGTTGACGAGAAGTGTTATATCTAAGACTGGCATTGGGGTGGCTCAAACAGCCTGTGCTGTTTGACACTGGTAAAGATACACAATACCTTGGGAATGAGGCCATCACCGTCGATGGGCGCGCTTTTTCGAGACACATATCGTTATCGGGAACTGATCTGGGCCCTCGCCCTGAAAGAGCTGCGCGTTCGATACAAGCGCTCAGTTCTTGGTTTTCTGTGGGCATTGCTCAATCCCGCGCTACTGATGCTCGTGCTCACCTTGGTGTTCGGCACCATCATGCGGTTTTCGGCTCCCCATTATTCGATTTTCCTTCTCAGCGTATTGCTTCCGTGGACTTTCTTCTCGCAAAGCCTGGCGTATTCGGTCGAATCGATCGTTGGGAATGGAGAATTACTGAAGAAGGTTCGCGTTGCCCGGCTTGTGTTTCCGATCGCAGCAGTAGTGTCCAATATCATCAATTTTCTGCTCTCCACGATTCCACTGGCTTTACTGATCCTCGTTACTCGATTTCCGTTTCATTGGACCTGGCTTTATCTGCCCATTCCAATGATGGGATTATTTCTCTTCACGCTTGGAGCGGCCTTTTTTTTCGCCGCTGTCAATGTCTACTACCGGGATGTAAGCCACATTATCCAAGTGTTATTGTCGGCCTGGTTCTATTTCTCTCCAGTGATCTACTCAGTGGATTTTATGCCTGCCAAGTACCAGTGGCTCTTTCACTTGAACCCCATGCTCTACGTGCTAAATGGATTCCGGCTCGGAATTTACTACGGACAGCTGCCATCACTTCAGTCCACCGCGATGTGCCTGCTTTGCGGAGTATTATCCGTGGTTATCGGCTTCACCGTGTTCCGTCGATATGAGAACTCGTTTGTTTATTATGTTTAGCGGATGGTAGACAATCAGTACAGCATCGAGTTTGACGACGTTGTACAACAGTTCCGCCGGATCACGGAACGGCCCGATACACTTCGGGAAGTCTTTGCCAAGATAAGACGACGTCGGATAAATTATCAGGACTTTGAGGCGGTCAAGCACGTCTCATTCCGTATTTCGAAGGGCGAAGTGGTCGGACTCATCGGGCGTAACGGGTCCGGCAAGAGCACGATTCTTAAGATCATTGCGGGAGTTTACACGCCCACCTCAGGCAGCGTCCAAGTGCACGGAACCATCGCGCCCTTGATTGAGTTGGGCGCTGGCTTTCATCACGAGCTGACGGGCCGCGAAAATATTCTTTTAAACGGCTTGTTGTTGGGTCTCACCAAGCGCGAGGTAGGTGAGCGTGAGGCTCAAATCATTGCATTCGCCGAGCTCGGCGATTTTATTGATTCCCCGATTAAGCAGTACTCGTCGGGAATGTACATGCGGTTAGCTTTTTCGGTTGCGATTGAGGTCGACCCTGATATTTTAATCATCGACGAAATTCTTGGCGTGGGAGATGCGGGATTTCAGCAGAAGTGCTTCGATCGCATTCAACGGTTTCGAGACGCCGGAAAGACCATCATTCTTGTTTCGCACGCGATGGACAACATGCGCAAATTCTGCAGCCGATTAATACTGGTTCACAACGGCGCCCTACTTGAAGATGGAGCGCCTGATTACGTTATCGATCGATACGAAGAGCTTATCGGACAGCGTGCTCGAATGCCAGTACGCAAGTAACAATCGCTCGTCCAGAGCAGCCGTTACAAAATCACGAAGGGAAGAGCCAAGTATGCCTCGGCGTAAGACAGAAGATTCGAGAAGGCAGGTAATTCTCCATTACCACATTTTCAAGAACGCGGGCACCACGGTGGAGTCCATTCTTAAGAACCACTTTCGTGCTCGCTTTGCCCGTTTTGACAGCGATGATTACAACTCTACTATCTCGAATGATGCCCTTTTAGAATTCCTCGCGGGGCACCCTGAGGTTGTGGCCATATCCAGTCACCATCTGCGTCCTCCCAAGCCGGTGGATGACCGTTTCGTTTTTCATGACCTGCTGTTTGTGAGGCACCCGGTTGCCCGTTTGTGGTCCATCTACGAGTTCTACCGGCGAACCGACCTGGAAACAGATCCGCTCGCAGCCGTGGCCAAAGCCAGAAGCCCCCAAGAATTCTTCCAATTGCTTATCGACGACTATCCCTTCCACTCCAACAATGCGCAGGTCAATTTGCTTGCCAGCGCCGGGGGGAAGCTTCCGTCCGAATCGGACTTGCCTCGTGCGGCGGAGGTGATCAGGCAGGCTACCGTGCTCGGTGTGGCAGATCTTTTCGACGAGAGCACGGTTGTGGCGGAAAGTTGTCTTGGTCGATCGTTCCGTGGTCTCGACTTCAGCTACGTGGCACAAAATGTTACTGCCGGACGTCCCATGAGCTTGGACGCTCAACTCGCTAGGTTCCAAAAGCATTGCGGAGAGGAGATCTTCAATTGCATCACCAACTTGAATCAACTTGACCTGGCCTTGGTGAAGGTGGCGCATGAAGAAGTTCTCCGCCGGTTCCATCTCGTGCCACATCACGAGAGACGACTAAAGGCTCTGCGATCCAGGTGCGTAGCTCGAGAGAAAGCGGCGTCACGGATTATCATTGCTTCGAATCATCCCACCGCTTTCGCTTCGTTCGCGAGCCTGGGCTCTGCCTGAATTGGTGCGCGAATCAGGTAAGAGCACTCTCGGGAGATCCATGCTACTTCTCGTATTGCTGGCTCCAGTCGATTGGATCTTGATGTTTGTCCTGGTGTGTGCCGAGCTAATGGGCCGCCTTTGGAGGCTGGTTTCTCCCAGACGACCACCTTCGTTTCCGCCCGGCCCGCATGATTGCAGCTTTGTCATTGTCAGTTGGCATGGAAAAAACAGTCTTGCACACTCGTTGCCCACCCTCCTGCAAGCCACTCGCCGTCATGAAGGAGATCACGAAGTGATCGTTGTGCTCGATCACGAGAGTAACGATGGAAGCAGAGAGTTTCTTCAAAAGAGGTTTCCCGAAGTTATCCTCGTCGAGGCTGAGAGGAGTCTTTACTTTGGCGCGGCCACGCGTTTGGGTATTCAAAAAGCGACACGCGACATTGTGGTTCTGATCAATAACGACACGATTGTCGATGAGGATTTCCTTGCTCCCCTACTCAAGCCGTTTCAGGATCCGGCAGTGTTTGGGGTGGCTAGCCACGTGCGTGTTTCTTCCGGCCCGGGCCACGAAACAGGCAAGACGCGCGCGTACTTCAAAGGCGGAGACATCGCATGGGTCCAGGAAGCCATATCGACCGCGGATGACGGCCAGGACTACTGCCCTGTCTCCTGGCTGCATCGCGGTGCAATGGCGCTAGATCGTCGGAAATATCTTTGGTTGCTCGGTCTGGATGATCTTTATGACCCGAGCTACTTTGAGGATGCTGATTTGTCGCATCGGGCCTGGAAAGCTGGCTGGACGTGTCTTCTGGCACTCAAGAGCCGGGTATCGCACGAGCATCAAGTCAGGATTCCACATAGCGGAGATGAGTTCGTATATTTTGTTGTCCGGCGCAACGCTTACATTTTCTTTTGGAAGGACATTACCGATCTTCCAATGCTGGTGATGTACTGCATAAGCTCTGCGTCACGGCGGATGCGACAAGTGAGAGTCTCGGGGATCAGCCAGGCGGTTGAAATTTGGGGCTTCGCCGCCGCCCTCAAACGGTTGCCCGTGATTCTGAGGCGAAGGCTGGTCGCCGCCCGATCCGCGATACGTACCGACCGGGAAATATTTGAGTTGATAACGCAGAATCAACGAGGCTGTGAAGCGCTTTCCGATCAATTCGAGGCAGAGGTCACGAAGGGAGCAGCAGAAGTATAATTTCAGGTTTAGCAGTCACGGGAAATTGAGCATGTCTGGGTCAGTGTATGATTTTCACGGATCAAGGCCATGTGAATGGGATGGACCGGAACTTATCGCAGCAGGCTGGCTGTCTTCTCTACTGAAAACCTTGCCAAATACTGGCGGTACTGCCACCTCTATGGCATAAGCAATGCGACACGTTTGGCGTTTCTTCGTTTTCGAAGGCCTACGGGTTCTCCTCCCGCTCATGTAACCGCGCTGCCTTCGCCCGCTCTAAGTGTTGATGAACATGCGCCTCCTCGAATTGAGAAGGGCATTTCCGTTGTGATTCCGACGAAGAACGCTGGATCAAATATCGATCAACTTCTCAGGAGACTGAGATCCCAGCAGGCTGTGAAAGGTGTGGAAATAATTGTTGTGGACTCTGGCTCGACCGACGGTACATTGGCCGCAGCCGAACGAGGAGCGACGAAGTTCGTACGAATAGCGCCTGAGCAATTCACCCACTCGTTCGCGCGCAATGCGGGAGCGGAATACGCCACCGGCGACTACCTGCTGTTCATGGTGCAGGACGCATTACCGCTCACCAATCTCTGGCTTTGGGAGATGGTGACTGCGCTGGAAACCAACAAACTCTCAGCAGTCAGCTGTGCAGAATATCCGCGTGCCGATTCCGATTTGTTTTACCAATTTTTGATTCACAACCATCGCGGATCTAGCGAGGCTAATCAAGACAGAATTCTTTCCTGGGACGAATCATGTTCTACCAATACGGGAATAAGGTCGAATGCTCAATTGAGCGATGTCGCGGCGTTGATCCGTCGTGACGTGTTTGAAACATATCACTTTCAGAACAATTATGCGGAAGACCTGGACCTTGGACTCCGATTGATCCGCGATGGTTACAAACTCGGTTATCTTCAGAGCACGAGGGTTTTGCATTCCCACAACAGGTCTTCTTACTATTTTCTCAAGCGCGGTTACGTCGACGTCAGGTTTTTGGTGGAGTTGTTTTCCTCTTTTCTTTATCCCGCGGTGGATGATAAAGCGCGGCTGTACTCTGACATTATTAAGGCGTACGGCAGGGTGGCCAAGCTCGGGCGAGTCGTTACGGTGCTGCAATTCCCCTTGTCGGTCCGCAGATTCGTTGAAGAACTCCGCTCAGCATTGCAGGCAGATGCAACGGGTACAGTTGTCGCAGACCAAACGTTCGATCCAGACTTGCATGGATTGATGGAATGTCTATTGAAAGAGGAGGAGATTTCATTTTCGAAATCGGATGCAAGGACGAATATGATTCTGCCCCATCTTGTCGACTATTTGGAGCGGCTGGGAGTATGGATTTCTGGTGCCTACGACGTGGTGGATAGCAATCTCGCACGCGATATCGTTCAGGCGATCCACAGAGCTTTCGCCCTGTACAGTGGGACGCATCTGGCATACTTCTATATGACGCTGGCAAATCGCGGCGAGGTCGGGCAATCCGTTGCTCGTCTGGACCGCACCCTGCTCTCGGGCGTCTAGAGTTCGATGGACATAATTTACGCTATTCATCAGTTTTATCCCGACTTTTTCTCCGGAACCGAACGCTTTCTCCTTCAGTTGGCGTCCTCGATTCGGCGAAGCGGGCACCATCCGCGTGTGCTGACATATAGCTTAGGTGACATTCAGGCAACTCGCATGGTGGGCGAGTTGATGGTCAAAGAGTATGACTACCACGGCATTGCCGTCACCGCAGTAAGGCATAGGAAGGTTCCTATTGACGTCAACACGTCTCTTCAAAATCCGTCCATTTTATCGTTTGCCCGTGAATATCTTCGCAGGAACAGGTGTGATCTATTGCACATCGCACACCCCATGCGGCTGGCTTCGATTGCCGCTGCCGCCGCGGAACTGTCGATCCCGTACGTAATGACGCTCACGGACTTCTTGATGATTTGTCCGAAAATGAATCTACGCACCAGTTTCGATACTCTTTGCCTTGGACCCGAGGGAGGAGCAAGCTGCGCGCGCTTATGCCCGGAACTTGAGCCCGAATTCGTAAAGTCCCGGCTGGAATGCAGTCGCAAATTGCTAGCCGGCGCCAAATACGTGGTTGCGCCTTCCCGCTTCCTCGCGGCTATAGTTAAAAGGGAACTTCCTGATCTACACGTTTCCATAATTCCCCATGGACTGCGATTGGGAGCCTTCAGTCCCAACCGCAGGACTTACGATCAGACTTCGAGACTCATCCTTGCTTATTGCGGCGGACTTGCCCCACACAAAGGGGTCCACATCCTGCTGTACGCGTTTCGTTCGCTGAGCTCTCCCAATGTGGACCTGCGAGTGTACGGGGCCGCCGGTGAACATCAAAGAGATTACGAGCGCCAGCTGCGGGACATTGCGGGGAAAGATGAGCGGATAAGGTTTTACGGAAGGTACGACGAAAGTGAGATCAATGAGATCTTTCAGTCAATCGATGTGGTGATTATTCCATCGCTGTGTTACGAGAGCTATTCCTTTACACTGCATGAAGCGCTCGCGTCGAACGTGCCTATAATTGCTTCGGACGTTGGAAGTCTGAACGACAAGATTGCAGAGGCCGGCGCCGGTTTCACATTCCGTATGGGTGATCAGGAGGACCTCGAAAGCAAGCTAGTCCCTATAGTTGCTAACCCAGCGATTCTCAATGAAATCAAGAGGACGATGGAAACCGTGGTTTTGCCACTGGAGGAGGAGGAAGCTTATCTTTACGAACGGATCTACCACAATGCTGTCAGCCGCAGCGCTGCGGAAATTCGTGTACCGGGCCGATGAGGACACGAGGCGCGACGATTAGATTGCAGGCTCAGGCACCGCAGAGTGCCTTAAGGCGATCTTCCAGGAGATTGACTGAGCAGCTGCGCACGATCTCCAGCTGGTTTCAGACTTCGGGCGAAATATGATCTACGACTGCTTCCTTTTCTTTAGTGAATTCAAGGTGCTCGAGCTCCGTCTTGAGGAGCTCAACGCGGTGGTGGATCAATTTGTGCTGGTAGAGTCTACCTGGACATTCTCTGGCAAGCCTAAACCCCTATATTTCCGCGAAAACCAGCAGCTATTCGCCAAGTACTTGAGCAAAATTCGGCACGTCGTTGTGGAGGATATGCCCGCGGAATATGAATCCGCCTGGGATGTGGAGGCGTACCAACGAGATGCCATTCTCAGAGCATTAACCGACGCTGGCCCTGACGACACAATCATCGTTTCGGATGTTGATGAGATCCCGCGCGCTGGTTTGGTGACCGCCTTTGCGGGCGCGATAGCCGCGGTCGAGCTAGAGGATTTTTATTACAAGCTGAACTGCAAGAATCTGCTGGAAAAAACTGTCGCACCGGTGATGATAAGACGAAGCCTCTTGAAGACTCCGCAGGAAGCTAGGCTTCTGGGACGACGTTACTGGGAACACCACACTCCCATACTGCAGAACGGAGGATGGCATTTTTCGTGCACGCAGGATCCCTTGGGTTTGCAGCTGAAGCTCGAATCCTTTTCGCATCAAGAGTTCAACACTCCGGAACTTCGGGAGTCTGCCGGGATCGCCGACAGAATCAAGTTTGGGCTCGACTTTGTGGGACGGCGCGACCGCTATTGGTGTTGTGTTCCGTTGGATCACACCTTTCCTAGCTACCTGCTTCAGCATCAGGAACGATTCCAGGATTTGCTTTTCGATTTCACGCAATTCCACGTGAGTCGCCAGGCCCTTATTTACGACCTCCAGGATGAGAAAGCGAGGGCTGACAAACTGGACATGCAGTTGGACCAGGCGAGGTCTCAGATCCGCGAGCTCGGTTCTCTCCTCGCCAGGGCAACCCGTTGGAAGAGAGCACTAATGGGTTTTGTCATGCTTCCCTTCTATGGGGTGGTCGGAGCTCTGGTCCTTCTGGCTGAGTTCGGTGCGCGATTGCTGCGCCGAGTCGCGAAACGACCAGCCCCGCTGCCGTCCCCGATCGATGCTACGCGATGCAGCATCGTCATTGTGAGTTGGGAAGGCCGGGATCTGCTGTCAGAGTCTCTTCCAGCGCTCCTCAAAGCCCTGAAGTTTCAAGGAGGCGACCACGAAATTATCGTGGTCGATAATGGCAGCACGGACGGGACCGAAGAATACTTGCGCACCCACTTTCCGCAAGTGCGAGTGATTCGCAATCCTACCAACGAATATTTTGCGGGCGGAAACAATCTCGGCGTTGCTTCGGCGAACAATGACATCCTGGTTCTGCTTAACAACGACATGATCGTCCATGAAGATTTCCTGGCACCACTCCTCGCCGGATTCAGTTCACCCGATATTTTCGCCGTTGCCAGCCAGGTTTTCCTGGCAGATCCTTCCAAAAGGCGGGAAGAGACTGGCAAAGCACGGGCGAGTTTCAACGGTTGCGATTTGGACTGGAGACACGAAACCGTCCTACCGAGTGATGAGGAACAACGATACGTCCCGGTATTTTGGGGGCACGGAGGGGCGGTTGCCGTGGATCGGCACAAATTCCGGTGGTTGGGTGGATTTGATCGTCTATACGATCCCTTTTATGTCGAGGATGCAGATCTTTCATACCGCGCCTGGAAGGTCGGGTGGCAGTGCTTGATGGCGGTTCAGAGCAAGGTGATTCACAAACACCGCACCAGCACCAGCCGGTTCGGCGAACGATTTATTTCGCAAATCGTCCGCCGGAATCAGTATCTCTTCCTTTGGAAGAACTTCGCCGACTTTGGCAAACTGCTGGCGCATTTTTCTCGCTCACCACGTGCTCTCGTCCGCCGCGCCGGCATTCCGGGAATTGGAATCCGGGTGGAGGTGCTTGCATTTCTCGGGGCAGCGAAACGTCTTCCCGCCGTACTGCGCCAAAAATTACGGCTCGCCCGTTCCGTCGTGCGAAGTGATCAAGAAATCCTGGAAGTTACCAACACTCCGCCAGACGCAACCATCAAGTCGAATCACATTGATTTTGCTCTAAATGCGTTTTCGGATCAGCTGGGCAGCGGTTGGTATGACCTCGAGGTGGGAAACGGTCGGCCGTACCGTTGGATGACTAAACAGGCCTCTGTATTCTTGCTGGCGCCGCAGGGAGAAGCTGAGCTTCTCGT
>Ga0070698_100001638_pt1 | contig 24965 bp, 25 predicted proteins | sample KBSK1502metaG_FD_65477 | JGI IMG/M metagenome (GOLD analysis project Ga0070698, IMG submission 65477) | Corn, switchgrass and miscanthus rhizosphere microbial communities from Kellogg Biological Station, Michigan, USA - KBS K1-50-2 metaG | ecosystem: Host-associated > Plants > Roots >... | reverse complement strand
CCACGTTCGCGTAACCGGATGTTTCGAGCCGGCGCACGGACTCCGCCGTCCGGGTCGGCTCGTGCGCGGCGAAGATCGCGGACCCGTAGGTCGTCGTCAGATCCGCCGTGTCGAGCAGGTCCTTGACGGCCAGCCGGATCCCGTCACTCACCGTCGCCGGACGGGCGAGAAAGATGCCGTCGGTCGCTGCCTGCAGAGCCAGAGGCTCTCAGTCGTACTGCAGGTAGATCAGCGAGACAGCGACTGCGCCCACGGCGAAGAGAAGCGCGATCGCGGCGAGCGCGAGTCCCAGCCTGACGTTCTTCCGCGCGACCTCACCGGTCGGGTCGATCGGCTCGCTCGGGGTGCGCGCCTCGACTGATTCGGGCAGCTGCTCGGTCACAAGAGCGGATCCAGTGCCATGGCGGCGAACAGTAGAGCGAGATAGAGCAGTGAGTAATGGAAGAGGGCGGACGCGCGCCTGGGCGTCCGTTCCCGCCACAACCGGACGGCCAGCCAGACGAAAGCGCCGCCCAGCCCGACCGCCGCGGCGAGGTACCCGAAGCCGAGCGGGCCCCACAGGAAGGGAACCAGGGTCACGCCGACGAGGACGCCGGCGTAGAGGAGGATCTGCCGCACGGTCTCGCGCTCGCCCCGCACCACGGGCAGCATTGGGACGCGGGCAGCCTCGTAGTCGCGGCGGATCAGGAGCGCCAACGCCCAGAAGTGCGGCGGTGTCCAGAAGAACACGATCAGGAACAGCCACAGCGCCGGCAGTGTCAAGTTGCCCGTCGCAGCCGACCAGCCGACGAGCGGCGGCACAGCGCCGGCCGCGCCTCCGATGACGATGTTCTGCGGCGTCGTCCGCTTCAGCCAGCGCGTATAGACGAGGACATAGAAGAGATTTCCGACGAGGGCGAGGGCTGCGGTGAGTGGATTGACGAGTGAGGCGAGCAGGACGAAGGAGAACGCCGACAACGTCAGGCCGAATTCGAGTGCGCGTGACGGAGGCATTCGCTCGGCGGCAAGCGGGCGGGCGCGGGTGCGTTTTCCCATCAGCCTGTCGATGTCGCGGTCGAGGACGTGGTTGAGTGCGGACGCGCCCCCACACGCGAGGGCGAGTCCCGTCATCGTCACGACCGCGAGCGAGGCCGAGGGCGCTCCGTGTGCCCCGACGAACATCGCGCACAGCCCGGTGATCAGCAGCAGGGACATGATGCGGGGTTTCGTCAGCGTGACGTAGTCACGAATGGCCGCACGCGGTGCCGGCACACCGCGATAGGTGGCGGCCGTCGCCACAAGGGCGGCGGCGAAGGCGATCGCGGCGAGCACCAGGTGCGCGCCGGGCATCGTCACCAGCGCCGCGAGGCCGAACAGCACGAGCGCAGCGCCTGCGGGCAGCAACAGGTCACGGTGCGCCACCCACGCCGCGACGACGAGCGCGACCAGCGGCGGCAGCGCGAGTGCGGCGAGCAACCGGTGCGCTGCGCCAAGCGAGGCGGCGCCGCTGACGACTGCGAGCAAAGTCGCGAGCGCAGCAAAGAGCGCGGTCAGCCGGAGCCAGGGACCCGGTCGAACAGTGCTAGCCATGTTCGGCCTCCGCGAGGCGCCGCCGCAGATCACGAAGAGGTCGTGCGCTCGTCACGTAGGGGACACGGTCGAAGTTGTGCGGCGGGGGCGGCGACATGGTGTACCACTCGAGCGTATCGGCGAGCCATGGGTCGTTCGTCGCGCGGCGACCGCTGCGTGTCGTCTTGATCACGTTGTAGAGAAACAGCACCAGACCGATCGCCATGATGCCTGCACCGATCGAAGAGACGAGGTTGTAGACCAGCCAGAGCCCGTGCTGGTCGTACGTGTAGTTCCGGCGCGGCATCCCCAGCAACCCGAGCAGATGCTGCGGGAAGAACGTGAGGTTGAAGCCGATGAACACGAGCCAGAACTGAATCTTCCCGAGGCCTTCGTCGAGCATGCGCCCGAACACCTTCGGCCACCAGTAGAAGAGGCCGGCGAATGCTCCGAAGACGGCGCCGCTGAAGAGGACGTAGTGCATGTGCGCGACGACGTAGTAGGTGTCCGTGACCTGCCAGTCGACCGGAAACGCAGCGAGGAAGATCCCCGAAAGGCCGCCGATGGTGAACAGCGCGACGAAGCCGAGCGCCCACAGCATCGCAGTGTCGAAGATGAGGTTTCCGCGCCACGTGGTCGCGAGCCAGTTGAAGATCTTCACGCCGGTCGGAACGGCGATCACCATCGACGACAGCATGAAGAAGACGTTGAGGAAGGTCGGCAGTCCGACGCTGAACATGTGGTGCGCCCAGACGAGCATTGAATAGAAGCCGATCGCAACCGTCGAGAATGCAATCGCCTTGTAGCCGAAGATGGGCTTGCGCGAGAAGACGGGAATGACCTCGGAGATCACTCCCATCGCGGGCAGGATGATGATGTAGACCTCGGGGTGGCCGAAGAACCAGAAGAGGTGCTGGTACAGGAGCGCGTTGCCGCCCTGGTCGGGCAGGAAGAAGTGCGTTCCCACCTGCCGATCCAGCAGCAGGAGCGTCAGGCCGACGCCGATCACGGGCATCACCAGGACCAGCAGGAACGAGTAGATCTCGATTGCCCAGACGAACAAGGGGATGCGCATCCAGCTCATGCCTGGCGCACGCATGTTGTGGATCGTGCAGATGAAGTTGATCGCGCCGAGGAGCGACGAGATCGCAACCAGGTGCAGCGAAAGGATCCAGAGATCCTGGCCGTTCCCCGGCGAGAAGAACTTCTCCGACAGGGGCGGGTAGGCGTACCAGCCAGACTTGGATGCGCCACCGGCGGCAAAGAAGCTGAGGAAGAGCGTGACGCCGCCGAAGAGGAAGCACCAGTACGACAGCGCGTTGAGGCGCGGGAACGCCATGTCGCGGGCACCGATCATTAGCGGGACGAGGAAGTTCGCCAGCCCCGCCCAGAACGGGACGATGAACAGGAAGATCATCACCGTGCCGTGGATCGTGAAGAGCTCGTTGTAGGAGTTCCGCGTTATGAAGTGTTCGTTCGGCGTCGCAAGCTGGGCCCGCATCAGGAGCGCGAGCAGGCCGCCCGCTGCAAAGAACACGAGTGACGTGACCGCGTAGAGGATCCCGATCCGCTTGTGATCGACCGTCGTGATCCAGCTGGCCACACGGCCTTGCCGCCAATCCGGCCGGTAGCGCTCGACCGTGACTCCAACGATGTGTTCTGAAGCGTTCACTTGCAGGGTCTCCGATCGCGGGTGTCAAACGCGGTCACGGGCAAAGCCCGCGACCGCTCCAATGCGGCGCCGACTAGCGTCGCCTTAACCGCCACTCTGTGTTCCCTTGTAGACGACCGCCTTGAGGTATTGCTCCAGCGCTCGGAACTGATCGTCGGTCCACCCGCGACCGACGGGCGGCATGTAGTTCGAAATCGGCTTCGTCGTGTTGCGCCCGTTGACGAGGAGCTGTCGGAGCGATTGCGGCTGCACGAGCAGCGAGCTGTTCTCAATCGCTATCCCGTAGCCGCCCTGTCCCTGGAACCCGTGGCACTTCGCGCACACACCGGCCCACTCGCTCCTCCCGAGACTGTCGTGAGCGATGTGCGTGACCCAGGCCTCGTAGGAGTCCTTCGGCTCGGCGATCACGCGAGCGGCCATCTTCGCGTGGAAGACGCCGCAGAACTCCCCGCAGCGGCCTCGGTAGGTGCCGGATCGATCGGCCTTGAACCACGTGTGCGTGTGCTGGCCCGGGATGGCGTCGAACTTGCCGCCGAGCTCCGGGACCCACCAGCTGTGGTCGACGTCCTGCGAGAAGATATCGACGCGCACCGTGCGGTTCACCGGGACGTGTAGCTCGTCAATCGAGACGGTCCCGTTTGGATACGTGAACTGCCAGTAGAACTGATGTGCGTCGACCCGAACCTTGAGCGGCCCGCCCTCCGCCTTCGCGGCGGGCACGTCCTCGATTCCGGGCAGCTTGTAGAAGACGTAGCTCGCGATTGCGGCCAGGATCAACACGGGGATCAGCGTCCAGATCAGCTCGAGCCGCGTTGCCCCGTGGATCTGCGGCCCTTCTGCGGTTCGCGGCCGCCCGCGCCGCCGGTACTTGAAGATGAACCAGAGCAAGCTCCCCTCCACGACGACGAAGATCGCCAGGGTGAAGATCGAGATCCACGTGTAGGAGTCGCTGATGCGTCGCGCATTCGGCGAGTGCGGCGGTTCTGGAGCGAAACCTCCATTGCCGGCGTAGGCAACGGCGGTCAGCGCCAGGGCGGTGCCGAGCACGAGCAGGAGGACGAAAGTCTTGCGCCTCACGGGCGGTGGCATCCTAAGAGATGGAGGCTAGTGAGTTCGATCGAGTCGTTCAGCGGTTTCAGGCGAACGCGGGCGCAGGGCCCGCGCGTCCTGGAGGCGGGATCGCACGCGGTGCCTTAGGAATGGAAGCCGTCTCGCGTGTGAAGCTGCCGACGACCGTCGGAGATAGTTACGAGGTGTACGTGAACGGCGTCCGACAGGAGCCGGGCCGTGATTTCGACCGGATCGGCGGCGAGCTGGTCTTCCGGCGGACGCTTGCACAGGAAGGCCGGCTAGGGCCGATCCGTTGGCTTTCGATGCTGCTCGGCGTCGCCGGGACCTACCGCAAGCACGAGAACGTGGACGTGATCTACGAGGAGGCCGGGCGCCGAACGGTTGTCTCGCTCACTCCTTCGTGATCAGCGGCTCACGCCTTAGGGATCGGCTCCAAGCGGTAGCCGACGCCGTAGCGGGTCTGAATGAAGGTGTGGAGCGAAGCCCTGCGATCGATCTTGTCCCGCAGCCGGCGCACGAAGACGTCGACCGTCCGGTCGCGATGCGTCTCGCGCCGCCCCCAGATCTTCTGCAGCAACTCGTCGCGAGTCACAACGCGCCCCCGCTCGAGCGCGAGCTGGTAGAGCAGCCGGAACTCGGTCGGCGTCAGCTCCGCACTCTTGCCGTCGACGAAAGCCTGCACCTCTCGAGGGTCGATCCGGAGCTCCTCGATGTCGATCGGCTCGCCGCGGGGGACGTCGTCCCGGCGGCTCGCGCGTCGTGACGCCGCGCGCACCCTCGCAACGAGCTCCTTCATCGAGAAGGGCTTGACCAAGTAGTCGTCCGCTCCGATCTCGAGCGCGTGTATCCGGTCGTGCTCCGTGCCCCGCGCCGAGACGACGACGATGGGCGTGGCGATTCCCTCGGCACGCGCCTCCTCGATCACGCTCCACCCGTCGCGCTCCGGGAGCATCAGGTCGAGCACGACCACGTCAGGCCGCTCGAAGCGGAGTCGTGCGAGGCCCTGCCCGCCCTTCCCCACCACGACCGGGTCGAAGCCGGCCGTGGCGAGGTGGCGGGCCATCGACTCCGCGATGACCCCGTCGTCTTCGACGATCAGGACTTTGGCCATACTCGCCTCGAATGATGGAGGACGCGAAGGCTTACGAGGCACTTCGGGTCGGGTTTACCGCGGCTGTCTCCCACGAGCTCCGGACACCGCTCGCGCGGCTGATGGCCATTCTCGACTCGGCGTCGTTGCCGGGTGCCGATCAGGACTCCCTGCTTGCCCAGGCGCGGGAGGAGGTCGAGGAGATGACCGAGCTCGTCAACGACGTCCTCTTCCTCTCGGAGCTCGAGAGCGGACGCGAGGTCGTCGCTCTGGGCGGCACGCGGGCCCTTCCCGTCCTGGAAGAGGTCCGTGACCGGCTCACGGACTCCGCGGAGCGAGCGGACGTTGTGATTCGAATTGACGCTGCGTCCGAGGTCGTTCTGCCGCTGCGCCGGCGAATGCTGCAAACGATCGTCGAGAACCTCGCCCAGAACGCGATTCGCTACGCCGGCCCAGGCTCGACGCTGACGCTGACGGCGCGCCCGGGCTTGCTGGAGGTCGCTGACGGCGGCAGAGGAGTCGAGGAACGGGAGTTGCCCCGGCTGTTCGAGCGCTTTTATCGGAGCGACAGTGCGCGCGCTTCGCGCGGGACGGGTCTCGGTCTGGCGATCGTCAAGCACGTCGTCGTCTCCGCTGGCGGTGAGATCCAGGCGTCGGGTGGGCCGGGGCGGGGGCTGCGAATCGTCTGCAGCTTCCCCACCCCAGCGCATGGACTGGCCTAGGTGTTGACGAGGTCGAGGGTCTTCAGCGACGCCTTCGACACGACTTTCGGGAGTGGCGAGAAGAGCAGCCTCGGCCCTTCCGTCTGTCCCGTCGTGAGCGCCCACTTGATGAATCGCTTCAGATCGGCGGCCTTGGGAGCGGACTTCGGGATGATCACGTAGGTGAAGGTGCAGATCGGATACGCGAACTTCTCTCGCTTCGAGGGATTGACGATCGAGATGCCACCGTTGTTCGGGGCAACCCGGAGGATCGTCTTGCCCGCTGCCGCGATCCCGTTCAATCCGGGGAGAGCGAAGATCCCGGCCCGGTTCTGCACCTGCGCGAACTTGAAGTGATTGGTCAGGGAGAAGGCGACGTCGACGTACGTGATGCCGCCCTCGGTCTGGCTCAGCGCCGCCGACACGCCCGAGCTTCCGCGGGCTCCGACACCGACCGGCCAGTTCACGGCGACTCCCTTGCCGGGACCGCTCTTCCACGCCTTGCTGACGCTATTCAGGTACTCGGTCAGGTTGTAAGTGGTCCCGCTGTTGTCCGACCGGTGGATGACGGTGATATCCAGGTCCGGCAGCGACTTACTTTTGTTCAGCTTCTTGATCGCCGGGTCGTTCCACTTCTTGATGTTCCCGAGGAAGATGTCGGCGATGATCTTCCCGGTCATGTGGATGTGATTCGGCAGCGAGCCGCCGTTGTACGCGATCGATGTCGCCGACAGGGCCCACGGGATCTGCACGCAGCCCTTGCACGCGGCGAACTGATCCGGCGTAAGGGGTGCGTCGCTGGCGCCGAAATCGACGGTCCGGTTCGTGATCGCGTTGATCCCGCCGCCCGATCCGATTGGACCGTAAGTCACCTTGATCCCGAGCTGAGAATCCACCTTCGGAATCCACGCCTGGACGAGCTTGGAGACGAATGAGCTCCCCGCGCCCGTCAACTCGGTTGCGTTTGACCTGGCGTGCGCCGCTCCCGCAACGCTCGACAGGACGACTGCCGCAACAACCAGGACGGCGCCCAGCAGTGACATGGTCTTCCTGCTCAAATTTCCTCCCCTTGTTCTCGGGTGGGTATTCACCACGGCGAGGATGCCGCTGGGTGGTCTGGCGGTGGGGAGACGAAAGGTGGAGATCTCGTGACAGCCTGGTAACGGAGGCTCAGCCGTCGAGACGGCCGTTTTAGGCTTCGCGGGGCGCCGTGAGCATTGGTCCCTCCACATACACCTTCCACGCGTGTAGGCCCCGTTTCGCGCCCCCGATGCGTGGCGTCTCCGTCCTTCGTGACAGGCTGGTAACGGACGTGCGAGGTCCACGATCCCCGCTCTAGGCTTGCGCCTTCGGTGAGTATCGGCCCGTCCGCCTATGCGCTGCGCGCCTCTCGACGCCGGATCGGCGACAGGATCGGCGACGTCTCGCTCCGCGGGATCACGCTTGCGGCCGCCCTCGCAGCCTGCGTTCTCCTCGGGGCGATCGTCTGGAAGGTCGTCGATCTCGCCCGGCCCTCGATTTCGAAGTACGGGCTCGGCTTTCTCACGGGACAGACGTGGGATCCGGTCAAGAAGGTCTTCGGTGCGCTCCCCTTTATCTACGGAACGGCCCTCAGCTCGCTCGTCGCGCTTCTCATCGCCGCGCCACTCGCGATCGCGATTGGGCTCTGGCTCAGCGAGCTTGCCCCCCGCGGGTTTCGAGGAATCGTGGGGTCGCTGGTCGAGATGCTGGCGGCGATCCCCTCAGTGGTGCTCGGCCTCTGGGGAATTCTCGTTCTCGGTCCGTACCTCTCGCACCATCTCGAGCCTTGGCTTCACGGCAAGCTCGGCTTCATTCCGATCTTCGGGGCTCCCGAGGCTACGGGCACCGGTCTGTTCACGGCCGGGCTGATCCTGACGATCATGATCGTCCCGATCATCGCGAGCATCTGCCGCGAGCTCTTTCTGCAGGTGCCGGACGAGCTCGAAGAGGGCGCGCTGGCGCTCGGCGCCACGCGGTGGGAAATGATCCGTGGAGTGATCCTTCCTGCGACGAGGACCGGGATCGCGGCGGCGATCATCCTCGGCCTGGGACGTGCGCTCGGCGAGGCGATCGCCGTCACCCAGGTGATCGGCGGTGGCACGAAGATCTCTCGCAACCTGTTCGGGCCGAGCGACACGCTCGCCAGCAAGATCGCAGCGAGCTATCAGGGGGCCGCGTCGGGACTCGAATCCTCGTCACTCCTCTATCTCGCCGCGATCCTCCTCGTCATCGGTCTGCTGACGAACTTCATTGCACAGGTCATCGTCCGGCGCTTCGATCCGCTCAGGGGCGCTCGCTGATGGCTGCCGCCCGCGCGGAATTTTCGCTCAGCCCGAGCGGCCACGTCCGCCGCAGGCGCATCGTCAACCGAACGATGGAGAGCTTCGGGACGCTGGCGGCGCTGTTGGCGGTCGGCGTGCTCGTGCTCGTCGTTGCGACCGTCGCGATTCGGGCGGCGCCGGCGCTTGACTGGAGCTTCTTCACGAAGTCTCCGAACCTCTTCGGCGGTCCGGGAGGAGGCATCTCGAGCGCGATCGTCGGCTCGGCGCTCATTGTCGGGCTGGCGACCGCGATGGCGGTCCCGGTCGGCGTCCTCGTTGCGGTCTACCTGACCGAGTTCGCCCACCCCTCGATCGCCGGCGGCATCCAGTTGGTGCTGGACGTCCTCAACGGCCTGCCGACGATCGTGACCGGCATCTTTGTCTACGGCCTGCTTGTCGTCGGGCACACGCAGAGCGCGTACGCGGGAGCCTTTGCACTGGCGGTGGTGATGCTGCCGCTTGTCGCGCGCGCGGCCCAGGAGGTGCTGCTGCTCGTACCCTCGGCGCTACGGGAAGGTGGCCTCGCACTCGGGGTGAGCCGCTGGCGCACTGTGCTCGGAGTGATCCTGCCGACGACGTTGGGCGGCATCCTCACAGGCACCGTCCTGGCGGTTGCACGGGCCGCCGGGGAGACGGCACCGCTGCTCTTCACCTGCTCGATCTTCAACCCCTCGGTGTCGACCGACGTGACGCACGCCCTACCCAACATTCCGGTGTTGATCTTCACGTACTCCGAGCAGCCGGATAAGACGCTGCACGAACAAGCCTGGGGAGCCGCGCTCGTCCTGATGGCGTTCGTGTTGATTGCCAGTCTCACAGCCAAGGCACTGCTGGCACGATCAAGGAGAAAACTCGGACGATGATGACTGACGACGTTACGATTCCCATCGACGTGGGCCCGGTGGAGATCGCACAGGAGCGTGGCACGCCCGCGTCGGCCCAACGCGAGGTCGTCTTCGACATCCGCGATCTCGAGGCCTCCTACGGCACGACGACGGCGGTCAGCGGGGTCAACCTCGAGATCTACCACAACCTGATCACAGCCATGATCGGACCGTCCGGTTGCGGCAAGAGCACTTTCATCCGCTGTCTGAACCGCATGAACGATCTCATCCCCACCGCCAAGATCGACGGCGAGGTTCTGTTTCACGGACAGGACATCTACGGCGACGGGGTCGATCCCGTCGAAGTCCGGAGGCGGATCGGAATGGTCTTCCAGCGCGCGAATCCATTCCCGAAGTCGATCTACGACAACGTCGCCTGGGGCCCGCGCGTGCTCGGCATGAAGCGGGACCTCGACGAGCGTGTCGAGCGTGCCCTCACCCAGGCCGCTCTGTGGAACGAGGTCAAGGACCGGATGAAGAAGAGCGCGCTCTCGCTCTCGGGCGGTCAGCAGCAGCGCCTCTGCATTGCGCGCGCGATTGCGATCGAGCCAGAAGTGCTACTGCTGGATGAGCCGGCGTCTGCGCTCGATCCGATTGCGACGGCAGCGATCGAGGAGCTCATGCACGATCTCAAGCGCGACTACACGCTCGTCATCGTCACCCACAACATGCAGCAGGCGGCCCGGGTCGCGGACATGACCGCCTTCTTCTCGCTCGAGGTGGGAGACGGCAAGCGCACAGGCGTCCTGGTGGAGTACGACTCGACCGACAAGCTGTTCACGAACCCGGGCGACAAGCGCACCGAGGACTATGTCACAGGGAGGTTCGGTTGAGAACCTCATTCCAGGACGAGCTCAATCTCCTCGAGACCACCCTCCACGAGGAAGGAGCGCTTGTGTTGCGCGCGCTCAGAGGCGCGCTCAATGCACTCGAGCAGCGCGACCACGAGCTTGCCGACGAGGTGATTGCGTTCGACGACGATGTCGATCAGCGCTACATCTCAATTGAGGAGGGCATCCAGTCGCTGCTCGCGCGCCAAACGCCGGTCGCGAGCGACCTCCGGCTTGTGCTCGCGATCCTGCACGTCAACTTGCACCTCGAGCGCATGGCCGACTACTGCGTGACGATCGCGAAGCTCTCGAAGCTCGTGCCCGACGTCGAGCCGTCCCCACGCTTCATCGAAGGCTTCGAGGAGATGGGGTCGAGGTGCGAGGAGATGATCCGGATCGCCCTGGATGCGTTCGCCAACCGGAACCTCGAGGCCGCCGAGTCCCTGGTGGCACTCGACGAGCTCATCGATCGAGCCAACCGACGTGTCGTCGAGCGGATACTCGAGCTTGGAGAGGCGGAGAGGATGCGCGAGTACGGATTGCGGATGGTCCTCGTCTCGCGCGCGCTCGAGCGGATCGGTGACCACGCGGTCGACATCGGTGAGCAGGTCGCGTACCTGCTCACCGCGGAGTTTCGTGAGTTCACCGACGCGTCGCACCCGCAGCCGGCCTGACGCTTGACGTTCACCTTCCGGGTGGGTCATGATCGACAGCCCACTCGACGAAGGAGGGTCGGTGCTGCCTACCGTGCTCGACGAGAAGTTCGAGAAGCGAATGAAGCAAGCCGAGACCGACGTCGCCCGCGAGTTCTCGGCGCTCGACCCTGAGCTCGTGCACGAGGAGTTCGAGCGCGTGGCCGAGGATCTGCTCCGAAACGCGCGCGTGAAGGACTTCGTACCCGTGCTCACGCGCCGACACGTGCGCGACCATCTCCGTTCGTTGCCGGCGGCAGAACAAACCACCCCGCAAGCCGTCCCCTAGCAAGACCGGCGACGAGTCGAGGGGCGGCGGGCACGGACCGCCGCCGCTCTTAGAGGCGGTTTGTTGCGGTCCGGTGATGCAGTGGTGTCGGCGGCGTTGGCCGGAACGTCACCGTACGGTCACGAGTTCGATTCCCACGCCGCGGCGCTCGTTCTGCACCGTTTTTGGCATGCGCTTCGCGCTCGTTGCCCACCGCCTCAGCGAGACGAACATCGAGCTCGTCGCGCGCGGCTGGCCGGGAGCGGAATCGGCGCTACTGGATCCGCAGAGCGCGCTCCACCGACTGAATGCTGGGGATGTTGCCCTCAACCGTCTCGATGTCCTGTCGTCGCTGAACGGCGTCGAAGATGGGCTCTGGATCGTCGGCCAGCTCGAGGCGCACGGCGTCCGTGTGCTCAATTCTGCGAGCGCGCTTCTCTCAGCGCACGACAAGCTCCTGACGGCGCGGCTTCTGCGATCGGCGGGCGTGCCTCATCCTCGGACGATGCGCCTCACCCAGACGCGCGATGCTTCTGCGCTCGGCTATCCGGTCGTGGCGAAGCCGCGCTTCGGAAGCTGGGGGCGTGAGGTCGAGCTCTGCGCCGACGAGGAATCGCTGCGCCGCTATCTGGCGGTGTCCTTCGGCAAGCCGTGGGGCCGCGCGGGCGCGGTCGTCCAGGAGCTCGTCGAGGCCGCGGGACACGACCTGCGTGTGATCGTGTCGGGCGGACGGGCGGTCGGCTGCGCTGAGCGTCGTCCCCGTCCCGGTGAGTGGCGCGCCAATGTCGCGCTCGGCGCCACGATCGAGCCCACCTTCGCGGAGCCGGCCGCGTGTGAGTTGGCCGTCACGGCGGCGCGGATCCTCGGCCTGGATCTCGCCGGCGTCGATCTGTTGCCGGTGGCGGATGGGCATGTCGTGGTCGAGGTGAACGGCGCAGTCGAGTTTCGCCCGCTCTACGCGCAGGGGAGTGACGTTTTCGGCGACGCGATGGCGTCCCTGGCGAATGCCCGACCGCTTGCCGTGTCCTGAGCGCTGAGTCGCAGTGGCGAACTCCGCTCCGACGGGGGAGGCACTCATCTGGAGCCGGGCGCTAGGATCGGCAGATGATGGCCGAGAACGGCGCCTCATCCGAGGTCTTCGTTGCGACATATCACGACACGCTCGACCGCCGCTTGGCTCGGGCGCAGATTGCGCTCCGCCGTAGCCTCCGAAACGGGGTCGGCCTGTGGGAAGCTGAGATCGGAGGCGAGGTGGTCTCGGCGTCGGGCGGCCCCGGATCGCTGCCCGAGGAGCTCAGGCGTCGGCTTGCGGCGGTGCTACGGAATCGTGAGCTCGTCGAAATCGTCCGGCTCCGCGAGGGCACGGATGATGTCGCAGTCCTCGAGGGGCAGCACGTGTTGCGAAGCTACGCGACCCTCGACCGCGCCCTCCGCGACACCGTTGTCCCGCCGACCGAGAGGCGCGCGCGCAGACGCGCCCCGGCAATCGAGCATGTGCGGGGATATCTACGCGCCCAACTTGCGGAGATCGAACGAACCGATCCATTGATTCGGTCGGGTCAAGATCCTGAGGCCGTGCACGACTTTCGTGTGGCGGTGAGGCGAACTCGGAGCGTGCTTCGATCCACCCGGAGCCTCTTCGACGGCGCGTGGCTCGATGCTCTGCGCGAAGAGCTTCGCTGGCTTGCAGGTGAGCTCGCGCCCCTACGAGATCTGGACGTCCTCTTGAGCGGACTGCGAAAGGACTCCGATCCAGATGTAGCCCCGGCCATCAAGCTGCTCGAGACCGAGCGTAAGCGCGCCCGACGCCGCGTGCTCACGACGCTTGCGGGAGAGCGGTACCTGAGCCTCCTCGACCGCCTGTCTGCGGCGGTGGAGGCGCCACCCGCGCGGTCATCGGAAATCTCGCTCGAAGCGGTAGCCGAGCGTGAGTTCCGAAAACTGCGTCGCGCGGCGAAGAAGGTCGGACCGAAGTCGCCGGCAGCCGAGATCCATCGCGCGCGAATTCACGCAAAGCGGGCGCGCTATGCGGCAGAGCTCGCGGAGCCGTTGGCTGGGAAATGGGCGCGCCGCTTCATCAGTGAGGTCAAGCGGTTCCAGGACGTCGTCGGCGCGCACCAAGACGCCGTTGTCGCGTTCGAACAGATCCACGCGGTCGTCCAGCGCTCCAAGAGCCCGGAGACTGCATTTGCTGCCGGGCGCCTCGCCGAGCGCACGCAAAGGCTTCGCCGCAAGGCACGGCGGCGGATGCCGCGCGCCTGGAAGCGACTGGAGCGCGTGGGCCGTCGCGCCTGGAAGTAGTCGTCGCGCCTCCGTCGGGCGGAAGGGCTAGGCGGCGGCTTCTACGTCCGCGAGCAGAGTCTGCGCAGCACCCTCGCGCACGCCGCCTCGTCCGACCTGCATCGGGACGCCGAGCTTTCGTTCCACCTCGATGAAGATCAAGGCTCCAGCCGTCATCGTCTGTGCGCGCGCCTCGTCGACGCCATACGTCTTGGCGATCTTTCGGGACCTTCGCTTCGACAACCGGCGGACGGACGCGATCAACTCGTCCTCAGTAAGCCGGTCTCCAGCGACACGACGCAACGCGCGTGCGGATCCGCCGACGGCGATCGCGGCCAGCGGGCGGGGCGGCGCGATATCGGCGAAAGCCCGACCGACGGCCTCCTGAGCGAGGGTGAGATCCTCCTTGTCGGGTGGATCGTGACGAAACGCCCGGCGCGTCAGCCGGAGCGAGCCGAGCTCGACTGACCGGGTCCAGGAGGGGCCGGCGGAGGGTGTGCCGACGGCGATTTGGGTCGAGCCGCCCCCGACGTCGCAGATCGCGACGGTCTCGGGCAGGTCGGTGGCGGCCGCACACGCGCCGCGCCACGCCAGCTCGGCCTCTTCCGTGGCGCTGAGCACTCGCGTCGGAATCCCGGTCGCCTCGGCGAGCCGCCGCACGAGCTGGTCCCCATTTTCCGCCTGCCTGCCCGGGGAGGTCACGAGCACCTCCACGGCGACGCACCCGAGTTTCCGCGCCTTGCGAACGTGACTGCGTGCCGTCGCGGCAGCTTGCTCGAGCTTCTCCTCGCCGATGTGTCCGCGGAACTCGATCTCCTCTCCGAGCCCGAGTTGAACCCGCTCCTCATTCAGACGGACGACGCCACCGCCATCCGGCGCAGCAACGAGGAGGCGCAGCGTGTTTGCGCCCACGTCGACGATTCCGACCCGCACGCCGCCGATTGTGACCGGCGAGTCGGTCGTACCCCGCTTGGGGTGAATCAGTCGCCTGAGAGAAGGAATCAGTGGGCTCGACTGGTCGCGGCGCGACGGCGCGCCCGCGCGCGGGCACTCCGCATGAACACCTGTTGGGTGGGCCGTCCACGCTGACCCTTCTTGGGCCGCAGCTTCATCCAGCGCCCTTCCGAGCTCATCTCCCAAGCGGAGGCGTTGTCGGCCAGCAGGACGTCGAAGGCGCGCATGAGCTCTTGCTGAGCTCGTCCATCTTCGACCGGAGCGACGAGCTCGATGCGGTGATCCAGGTTTCTGGGCATCAGGTCGGCGCTGCCGATCAAGATCGTCCTCTTTTCCCCTGCCTCGAAGATGAAAACGCGGCTGTGCTCGAGGAAGGGCCCGAGGATGCTGCGCACGCGGATGCCCTCGCTCAGCCCGGGCACGCCTGGACGCAGCGTGCAGATGCTGCGCGCGACGATGTCGATGCTCGCGCCTTCACCGGACGCACGGTAGAGCGCTTCGATTAGCTCCGGATCGGTCAGGTTGTTCGTCTTGAGACGGATGCGCGCCTCCTCGCCCGCCGCCGCCGCCCGTCGTACCTCGTTGATGCGCTCGAGCAGTCCTTCCCGCAGGCCAAACGGCGCGATCAGCAGCTTGCGAAACGCGTGCGGCTTCCCAAAGCCGGTCAGCAGGTTGAAGAGGTCGGCCACATCGGCGGCGATCTCCGGATCCGCCGTGAACAAACCGTAGTCCTCGTACGTCCGTGCGGTGAGGATGTTGTAGTTGCCGGTGCCGAGATGGACGTAGCGACGAAGCTCGCCGCCTTCCCTCCGGACGATGAGCGTGGTTTTGGCGTGGATCTTGAGGTTCGGGTAGCCGTAGACGACGTGCACCCCGGCCTGTTCGAGTGAACGCGACCAGCCGATGTTGCGGTACTCGTCGAAGCGCGCCTTCAGCTCGATGAGCGACACGCTCTGCTTCCCGCGTTCGGCAGCTTCGATGAGCGCGGGGACCACGGGAGAATCCTCGCTCGTGCGGTAGAGCGTCGTCTTCAGACCAACCACATAGGGGTCCTCGGCCGACTTCCGCAGCAGCGCCTCGAAGCTCGTCGCGAACGAGTCGAATGGATGATGAACGAGGATGTCGCTTCGCTTGATCTCGTCGAAGAACGCGTCGGCATCCACCGCCGCCGCAAAGCGCGGGTGGGTCAGCGGGAACCATGGCTCCTCCTTGAGGTCGCGCCGGTCGAGGCGCACGAGCTCCTGCAGCTCCGCGAGGTCGAGGAGGCCCTCGATCAAATAGATCTGCTCGTTGCCCACCCGCAGTCCTCGCTCGAGTCGCTCGAGCATCCGACTCGACACGGAGCCCGCGACCTCGACTCGGACCACGTCTCCAAAACGGCGCCGCCGCAGTTCGTCCTGCACTGCCTCGAGGAGATCGTCGGCCTCGTCCGAGACCTCGAAATCGGCATCTCTCGTGACCCTGAAGAAGCAACATTCGACGATCTCCATGTCCGAGAACAAACGCGGGAGGAAGTGGCGGATTACTCGCTCGAGCGGAATGAAGATCCCTCGCTTGCCGATCGGCAGGAACCGCGGCAGCAATTCCGGCACCTTCACGCGGGCGAAGCGCTCTTCGCCGTTGTCTGGATCGCGCACGAAGATCCCGAGGCTCAGTGAGAGCGGCGAGATGTACGGAAAAGGCTGGCCTGGGCCGACCGCAAGCGGCGTGAGGATCGGATAGATCTCCTGCTCGAATCGCTGCTCCAGCTCCTCGAGCTCCTTGCGGTCGCAGTCCTCGACCTCGCCCACGATCACTCCCGCCTGGGCCAAGGCCGGGCGAAGGTCGCGCTTCCAGAGCTTTGACTGTTGCGCCGTCAGCCCGAGGGTCCGTGCGCGGATCTCGGCCAGGGTCTGGGGCGGCGTGCGCCCGTCCGGCGACCGAACGGCCAAACCCGCCTCTTCCTGACCCATCAGCCCGGCGACGCGGACCTGGAAGAACTCATCGAGGTTGGACGAGAAGTAAGCGCAGTTACGCGACCGCTCGAGGAGCGGGAGCCCCGGATCCGCCGCGCGGGCAAGCACCCGAGCGTCGTAGTCGAGCCAGGACAGCTCCCGATTGAGCAGTCGCGCCTCGTCCGTCAAGAGAGCCGTCTCGGCGCGAGCCACGCCGCATCTTCCCTTACGGGCGCTCGCGCTTGGGTGACAAACTGGTGACAGCGCGCCTTGGCTTCGAGCCTCGAGCGGCGCGTCGAGGTCAACGAGGGGTTCCAAGACGAGGGCTCCCAGCACGTGCATCGGTCGAGCACGGTATGAATCCTGCCACCGCGGGGTGTGAGCCGACGATCTTGATTCTTGCTCTCAGCATCGGCCACGAGGTATGGCGAGCGCTCAGCTTTGCGTTTGGCATGACCTGGGAGGTCTTGTGGGCGCTGATCCTCGGCTTCACGCTCTCGGGCGCAATCCAGGCCCTTGTTTCGAAGAGGGAGATGCGGCGCCTGATGCCCGACGACTCGCCGAAGACGCTGGTGGTTGCGTCGGCGCTCGGGGCTGCCTCCTCGTCATGCAGCTACGCCTCGGTCGCGCTCGCCCGCGCGCTCTTTGTCAAAGGCGCCGACTTCACGGCGGCGATTGCATTCGAGATCGCCTCGACCAACCTCGTGATCGAGCTGGGAATCATCATGTGGCTGCTGCTCGGCTGGCAGTTCGTCCTCGGCGAGTTCGTCGGCGGACCGCTGATGATCGTCTTCCTCGCGCTCCTCTTCCGCCTCTTCCTCAAGCGGCAGCTCGTCGAGGAGGCGCGCTCAGAGGCCGAGAAAGGTCGGCTCGGATCGATGGAAGGCCATGCCGCAATGGACATGGGCGTCGAGGCCCGAGGCCGCTCGATCTGGCGGCGGTTGCGGTCCGCGGAGGGCTTCACCGCGACGGCCAACTACTTCGTGATGGACTGGGCCGCGGTCGCGCGCGACATCTTCGGCGGCCTGCTGATCGCCGGCGCACTCGCGGCCTGGGTACCGAACTCGTTTTGGCAGAGGCTTTTCTTCGAGCACCACCACACCATCGCCAAGTTCTGGGGGCCGCTGATCGGTCCCATCGTCGCGATCATCAGCTTCGTCTGCTCGATCGGCAACGTGCCGCTCGCGGCGGTCTTGTGGAACGGTGGGATCAGCTTCGGCGGCGTGCTTGCTTTCATCTTCGCCGACCTGATCATCCTGCCGATCCTCGACATCTACCGGAAGTACTACGGCTGGAAGATGGCGGGCTTCCTCCTTGCGACCTTCTACACGACGATGGTCGCGGCCGGGCTCGTAGTCGAGTTGCTGTTCCAGGTTCTGGGCCTCCAGCGAACGGCGCGTGACGCGAAGGTCGAGATGGCGTCGGTCAGCTGGAACTACACGACCTTCCTCAACATCGTCTTCCTCCTCCTCGCGGCGGCGCTCGTCTGGCGCTACTTCCGCCGCGGCGGCGGCTGGGCGATGCTGCGCATGATGAACAAGCCGATGGGCGAGACGCATCACGCGCACGCCGGTGCACACACGGCTTAACACACGCTGAGGTACGCGCGACCCGATGGTTCGGCGTCTCCACGGCCAAGCGCGGCGGCCAGGTCAGGCTGCGACCCGCACGGCCGCCTGCTCTTCGGCCGCGTACGGCATGAGATAGACGCGGGCTCGCGAACGGAGGCAGTCCACCACCGCTTCAGGATCCTTCTCGCAACGAAGCAGCGTCTTCCACGTGGAGAGGTTCTCCCGGCGATGAAAGTCGCCGCTCGCGATCGGCGGTAGCCCTTCCTCGGCCACCCACGAGAACGTCTCCAGGCGGTTGAAGAGCTCATAGCGATGAAAGAGGGATCGGAAGAGCTCCCGCTCGCGCGCGATCCTCAGGGTTGCTCGAAGCGGCGTCGAGTCGGAGTCGGCGTACGGGTGCGCCGCGATGAGCGCCGCGCCCTGGTCGGCTGCCGCCTCCAGTGCTGGGACGAATCCCGCGTCCATCGGGACGTACCCCTCGAGCCCGACGGCGAGCCCGTGCGCTGAGAGATCCGGTTCGGCCTGGTTGTCCGTCAGCTCGAGCCCGAGCAGGACGAGCAATCCGTACTCACGCCTGGCACGGTCGGCCTCTGCCCGCACGCACGTCGCGTACGCAGGCCACGTCCAGGGGTCGACGGCCGATGGCATCGGGTCGTCGAGCCTCACGGCGTGATCGGTGATGCAAAGGGCGTCGAAGCCGTTTGCGCCGTAGAGGTCGACCACCTCCGACAGTGTCAGCGCACCGTCGCTCCAGGTTGTGTGGGCATGCAGCTCACAGAGCAAAAGGTCCTGGTTCATGAGCACAGTGTTGCCTGACGAGACAGGACCCTGGGCAGCCAGACGGAAACGAATCGGGGTCGAACCGGTGACGAACGCCGACGACCTCCGGTGGCCGCCCCGAAGAGTCGCCGGCCGCTCGTTCGCGGCAGTGTGCTGCGCCGCCGGCCGGGAGTGGGCTGACGACTGGTGAATATCCGGTGAGGGTTCCGCAGTCCCAGGTGGCACAGAGGTGGCGCGGGTACCGGCAGCGACGACATAGGACCAATCGGACTCTCTTCTGGGCCGCGCGGCGCTTGCCGTGCGGCCCTTCTCTGGCGATCATGGCTGCGTGGGGTCGGCCGAGGTCCTTCTGCAGCTCGACGGTGGCGATCTCGCCGCGTCCGTGCCTCGAGTGGGTGGGATGGCGCGGGCGAACGGCGTGGTGATCGTCGGCGAGCACTACTGGGCGTTCGCAGGAATCGACGGCAGCCTGACAGAGGGCAAGATGCCGTCGCCGCCACGGTCGCTTCGCGCGATCCCACTTGTGCGCGGCTTCCTGAGGCTATCGGGCTCGCTCTCTCCGCTCTTCCGGCGGCAGGGTGTCGCGCGTGGTCGTGAGCGTCTGTTCCTGGCCGTTGCGATCCTGCTGCCCCTTGCGCTCGCGTTCGCTCCGAGCTGGCTCGGTTTCGCGGCCGGGGTCGGAACGACCTTGGCTTTGCTCGCCTGGCTGCTGCGAGGCCGCACCCTGTATCTGCATGGCGCCGAGCATCGCGCCATTGCCGCACTCGAAGAGCGACGGCTCCGCGATACCTGGCACGGTGCCGCGCATCTCTCACGGTTCTCGCTTCGCTGCGGCACGAACTTCGCGACGCTGCTCTTGCCGATCGCGGTTGTCGGCGGGCAATTCTGGCCGCTTCCGGCAACGGCTTTCACGCCTCTCGTCGTCTCGGTGCTGGCGCTGGCGTTGACGACGGAGCTCTGGGTCCTCGTCCAGGGGTCACGCGCCGTGGCGCGCATCGTGCTCTTGCCCGGGCTTGCCCTGCAGCGCGTGACAACCAGAGAGCCGCGCCTCGATGAGACACGCGTCGCGCTGACCGCGCTTGCCTCCGTGCTTCGAAGGGAACAGGCACACCGCTAGCCTGCGGGGGTGGAGCCCTCGTACGACAACAGCATTGACGCGCACGGGCTCGTCCGCAAGTTCAAGAAGGGCCCACTGGCGGTCGACGGCCTCGACCTCCATGTCGACCCCGGCGAGATCTACGGCTTCCTCGGACCCAACGGCGCGGGGAAGTCGACCACTGTGCACATGCTGACGACGCTGTTGCCGCCTACAGCAGGTACCGCGCGAGTCGCCGGCTACGACGTCGTCCACGAGGGGCCGAAGGTTCGCAAGGCGATCGGGGCGGCGCTGCAGGAGGCCGCGCTCGATCCGTTTCTGACCGGTCGCGAGCACATGAGGCTTCAGACGACCATGCATGGCATCACCGGCGAAGAGCGGCGGCGGCGAAGCGACGAGTTGCTCGCTCGCGTCGGGCTCACCGAAGCGGCAGACCGAAAGGTCAAGGGCTATTCGGGCGGCATGAAGCGTCGGCTCGACCTTGCGCTTGCCCTTGTGCACGGACCGCGCGTCCTCTTCCTCGACGAGCCGACTACTGGGCTGGATATCCAGAGCCGGACCGCGCTCTGGGAAGAGGTCGGGCGGCTGGCGAAACGAGAAGGGGTCACGGTCTTCCTGACGACCCAGTACCTCGAGGAAGCCGATGTGCTTGCCGATCGGGTCGGAATCATCGACCACGGCCGGATCGTGGCCGAAGGAACACCCGAGCAGCTCAAGGCGGAGATCGCCTGCTCGACGGTCGAGGCAGTTCCCTCCGATCCGGCTCAGCGCGGCGCCATGGCTGCGGTGCTGGAGCGCTTCGGCGAGCCGACCACGGGGTTCGGGCCAAGCAGCGTCGCGGTTCAGCTCACCTCCACCAACGGGAACCTCGCCGAGATCGTCCGGGCGCTCGACGCCGAGAGCGTCGGCGTCTCGCAGCTGCAGATCCACGAGCCGACGCTCGACGATGTCTTCCTCGCGAAGACGGGCCGGCACCTCGAAGGCGCAGGGGACGACAAGGGGGCGCAGGCGGAGCGCGCAACCGCGTGAGCGCCGTCACACTGCCGCAGATCGCGACGCTCGGCCGTAGAGCGGTTATCCGCACGGCGCGTCAACCGGCGAACGTGGTCTTCCCGCTCATCTTTCCGATGCTTCTGCTGGCGGTGAACGCCGGCGGCCTGAAGGCGGCGACGAACCTGCCGGGCTTCCCCACCGATTCGTTCCTCGCGTTTGCCCTCGCCGTCCCATTCGTCCAGGGCGCTCTGCTCGCGACGATCAACGCCAACGTCGAGCTCGCGCGTGACATCCAGACCGGTTTTCTCAACCGGCTGGCCCTGACGCCAGTGCGCGGCCTCGTGTTGCTCGTCGGGCAGCTCGGGGGACTGCTGACGATTGCCCTCGTGCAGGCGGTCTTCTATCTCGCCGTCGGGCTCGCCTTCGGAGTGAGGCTCGCGAGCGGGGTCGGCGGCGCCGCGATGGTGCTGCTCCTCGAGACGGTGATCGCGCTGGGCTTTGCCGCGCTCGGGAGTTGGGCTGCGCTTCGCACGGGCTCGACCGAGGCCGTGCAAGGGCTCTTTCCGGTCTTCTTCGTCTTCCTCTTTCTCTCCTCGATGAACATGCCGCGCAATCTGATCCAGGCCGACTGGTTTCGCTGGGTGGCGACGGTCAACCCGGTCTCCTATCTGATCGAGGCGGTCCGCTCGCTGGTGATCGAAGGTTGGAACTGGGAGACGATCGGCCTCGGCTTCGCCGCCGCCGGCGGGCTCAGCATTGTCGGCTTTGCGCTCGCGACCCAAGCTCTGTGGCGAAGGCTGGAGAGAACCTGAGGCATCGTCTTGCGATGCCGCTGAGAGGCCGCGCGGGCTTTGCCCGGGCGGCCTTTTCACGCCCGCTGGGGGTGTCACTCACGCCATGAACGAGAGCAGCTCACGAGTGAGAGACGCCGTCTCGGTTGCAAAAGGCGTCTCGTGGCGGGTGCTGCACACGTTCTTCACGAACCCCGCGTTCCTACTCCCCTCGGTTGCCTTCCCGCTCTTCTTCTTCACCGCGTTCGTCGGCGGTCTGTCGCGCATCCGGGAGGTGCCAGGCTTCAACTTTCCCACGGGCTACACGGCGTTCCAGTTTGTCTTCGTGCTGCTGCAGTCCGCCGCGTTCGCCGGGGTCTTTACAGGCTTTGGCATCGCGCGTGACTTCGAGAGCGGCTTCATGCGCCGGCTGATGCTCGCCGCGTCGAATCGCAGCGGCATTCTGCTCGGTTATGCGGTGTCCGCGCTCGTGCGCTGGTTGACGGTTGCGGCGGTCGTGACCCTTGTTGCCCTGCTGGCGCGAATGGAGATCGGTGGAGACGGCGTCGACCTGTTCGGACTCTACGTTCTGGCGCTGCTGCTCAATCTCGCCGGCACCCTGTGGGCAACCGGGGTTGCGATGCGGCTCCGCACGCAGCAGGCGGCGCCGGTGATGCAGATGCCCGTCTTCCTGATCCTCTTCTTCGCTCCCGTCTATGTCCCGCTCAATCTGCTCCAGGGGTGGATCCACGGGGTCGCGTCGGTCAACCCGATCACGGCGCTCCTCGAAGCCGGGCGTGGGTTCATTGCAGGTGAGCCACAGCTCACGCTCGCCGCCTTCGCGATCGTCGTTGGATTGATCGCCGGGTTCAGCCTGTGGGCAGTTCGGGGCTTGAGACGTGCGGAAGCCGCCGGTTGACGCATACTTTCTCGCTGTGGAGCATCAACCGGAGTCGTGGCCCTCGCCTGATCAACCGAACCGCGAGCAATTGCCTCGCCTCGAGGACCTTTCGCTCTCCGAGCGAGGGTACGACCAGGAGAGCGTCAGGACCGCCTTCGACTCGTTCTACCGGCATGCTGCCCAGCTCGACGCCGCCTTGCGAACGCTGGAGGCGGCCGACTCCTTCCAGCGCCAGGCGGCCGCTTTACGGGCGGATCTGCGCACTCTGCGAGCGTCCGGGTGGTCGCAACAGTCCTGGTCGCCCCCGCCCGGATACGGCTACGGGCTGCGTGCGCCCCGCGAGGGCATCCCGGGCGCTCTCTGGCGGATCGCTGGCGAGATCGCGTTGCTCGTGGCGGTCGCCGTCGGCGTCGGAGTGGCGAAGCTCTCCTGGTGGGTGATCGCGCTGACGATGGCGGGTGCGTTCATCATCGTTTGCCTGATCGAGTGGCTCGCCGGTCGAGATGAGTATTCGTTCGCCAGGCCCGAGGGGCCTTCGGTCCATCCAGTTGTGGAGGCCCCCGCGGTCGGGGCCGAGGGAGTCGAACGGACCGACGAGCAGGAGTCTCTCGGCTGGGCAGCCTTCGAGGAGGCGCAGGAGCCCTCCGACGCGATGACGATCATCGGGACCGGATCGGGGGCGGACGCAATCGCGCCGGTTCCCGAGGCTGAGCCGGGTACGGGACCGGCGCCGGCGCCCGAAGGTGAACCGGAGCCCGAGGGCGAGCCCGAGCCCGAACTGCCTCCCGCAGCCGCATCGCCGACGTCGGACGCACCTCGGCCCGTCCGGTCCCTGCCGCCGCCGGATCACCCGGTCGGAGCGGATCCCTGGGAAGCCGGCTTCGACGCGCAGACCCCCGATGCTGACGGCGAGGATGAGGTAACCGAAGAGCCGATCGTCGAGGAAGCTGCTCGGCGCCGCTTCCGCCGCCGCTAGAAAATCCGGACGAAGCTTTGGTTTCGTCCGGGCCTGACGCGCAGCCACCAGCCAGGCGCGCGGTTTTTACCCTTTGGTCTCGACCCTCCGCTGCCGATAAGAGCCACATGCGGAGGCGTCCGATTGGCCAAATCCTGGTCGAAAAGAAGGAGATTTCCGAAGTCGACCTACAGTCCGCGCTCGCTGAACAGCAGCGTACGGGGCGCCGCCTGGGCGAGATCCTGATCGAGTCAGGTCGTATCTCGTGGCTCGCGTTCGCCCGCGCGCTGGCCGAGCAGGTCCTTGACATCGAGGAGGTCGAGCCCGCCTCACTACCGCCGCCGCGGCCGACTGTGGTTCGCCAACCCGACCCCGACCCGGCGCAAGAAGACCAGGAGACGAAACTTCAGAGCGTCGAGGCGTTGCTTCGTGAACGTCAGCGTGCCTTCATCGAGCTCGTCACGACGACCGAGACCCTGCGCATGAAAGTGGCCCGCCTCGAGGAGATCCTCGAGGAGCGCGACCGTGAGCTGACACGGCTCCGCGTCATGCAGGCGGGCTAAATGAATTCGAGCGAAGGCTTCGCCTTCGCTCGAGTCAATTAACGTTCTTTAGGCCTTTCCCTCGACCGCGGCTGAGCGCCCGAGGGGTTTGCCGTTCGCCGCGAGCGCCTCGACGGCGTAGTACCTCGCGTCGCTCTGAACCGTGAGCGGCGTCTCGAAGCCCCGCCTCGCCCACGTCCCGATGCGCTGCAGGGCGTCCGGGTCCGAGCCCGCGAGTACCGCCCACCGGGCGACTTCCGTTGCACCGTTCCAGCTCGCAAACAGCACCGCGATCGCGGGTCGCTGTTTCACGGCAAGCGCGGGTCGATCGGTTGGATACCCGTGCCAGACGAATCGGTACGCGCGGTAGGAATCGGCATCCTCGCCGGCCGGTTTGCCGTGGCCGAAGTACGCGTCGAAGAGGACGCGCCCGTTTCGCGCGAACTCCGTCACGTACGGCCAGCCGCCCCACCCGACGACGACATGTCCGTCGGGAAGGAACTGCGCATTGCCCTCGAATGGGGACGACAATCTGTCCGGATGGTGGTAACTGCGCACGAGGGTCGCCGTCCGTTTCTTCACGTTCACACGGATGACGAGGACGCGGGAGAACCTTTCCACGGGCGGAGCGGCGCCGTTGTCGAAGACCGTGATCGTCCCGTCTGGTTGTCGCCGCGCGTCGTGCTGCCACGCGAAGCGCACACCGGGCCCCAGCGCGAAGTCGCTCCGCTTGCCGCCGAGGCGCCACATCACCTTGCCGGTGCGACGGTTGACCTTGTAGACGGCGTGTGTGTTGCGTGCCGAGATGAGCAGATTTCCGTCTGTGTCGACATCGATCGAGTTGAGGTGCAGATAGTCATACGGCAGCGCCTTCATTCCTCGTGACCGCTCGGGAGGCCTCGCGTACGACTCCTTGATCCCGATCTGCGGGTAGCTGTGCCATTCGAAGAGGACGCGACCGGTCGGGATGTCGATTTCCTGCACGATTCCATCCCAGACCTTTCCCTGGGCCGGACCGCCCACCGGCGTGAGGTCGACACGCCGGACGTGGTAGATCGGAATCAAGGCCGTATTCCGCTTCGTGAGTAGGA
>Ga0070698_100001637_pt1 | contig 24965 bp, 23 predicted proteins | sample KBSK1502metaG_FD_65477 | JGI IMG/M metagenome (GOLD analysis project Ga0070698, IMG submission 65477) | Corn, switchgrass and miscanthus rhizosphere microbial communities from Kellogg Biological Station, Michigan, USA - KBS K1-50-2 metaG | ecosystem: Host-associated > Plants > Roots >... | reverse complement strand
CTCAAACTGGGGGTCAAGGGGTTGCAGGTTTAAATCCTGTCAGCCCGACACTGTCAGCCCGACACTGTCAGCCCGACACTGTCAGCCCGACCGATCGGCTCTGACCTGTTCACGCAGGTCAGAGCCGTTTTCATGCCCCGGAGCGGCGGCAACCGCGGCCGATGCTGCCATGCGCGCGGACGCGGACGGACCGAATGCTCGTCCGCTCGGTCAGGTCACGCTGACCGGGTTTCGGTTGGAGCAGGTTCGGTCCGTCGGTGTACGGCGGCTGCTCGCGGTGGTGGCGTTGAGGACGGGTACGTCGGCCACCAACGTCGCGAGCGCGGGGCCGATCAGTGCCGGTGCTCTTCGAACCAGAAGAGTGAGCCGAGGATCCACGGAATCAGCACGGCGCCGACGACAACCGTTGCGATCAAGATGAGTGCCATGACCGTTCACCTCCTTGATCCCATCATTGGGGGGCAGTGAGCCACATGACAGTGCCGAACGTCCGCGCGCCGGGGCTGAAGGTCATCTGTCCCGGCCGCGTCGACATGACAGGAGCTTGGGATCCCATCTTGGTGACCATCGCCTCTGATCAGCGGGTCCGTGGACCCGGAACGCTGGAGTGATGAACGCACACAACCTCATCGTGGTCGGGTACGACGGCTCGACCACCGCCGACCTGGCCCTCGCTTGGGCGGCTGAGACCGCAATCGCTACAAACTCGCCCGTCAAGGCGGTCGTCGCGGACGACGTCGACTCCCGACGGCTCGCCGCCACTTCGCTGCTGGAGTCAGTGGACGACCCATCGTCCGCCGCCGAGTTCGCTGCCGCGGCCGAAGAACACTGGAAGCAACGTGGCCTTGCCGCAGCGGAAGTCGAGGTGGTGACGGGACCGCCTGTCCCCGTCCTCCTGGATCACGCCCGCGATGCCGCGATGCTCGTGCTCGGGAGCCACGGCCACGGTCGAGTGGCCGAAGCGATGATCGGCTCAGTGAGCCAGCACGTGGCCCGCCACGCGCCCTGTCCGGTCGTGGTCGTCCGTCCGTCATCCGCTTCGGCGAGTGGTCGCATCGTCGTCGGGATCGATGGCTCGGGGGGCAGCGTCGCTGCGCTCGAGTTCGCGTGCCGACGAGCCGAGGTCACGGGAGAACCGGTCGTCGCCCTGCACGCCTGGCGGATCCACGACCTGCCAGTCGACCGACACGGAAGTGTGCCGGCCGGAGTCGCCGACGACATCACCGCGCGAGAGCTGATGCTGTCCGAGTGCGTAGCCGGCGTACAACCGGCGCACCCCGACGTGCTACTCCTGCTGGAGGCCGTGCCTGTGTCTCCAGCCCAGGCGCTGGTCGATGCGTCGACAACGGCATCACTCGTGGTCGTGGGATCACGGGGGCACGGAGCCTTCGCCGGGCTGCTGCTCGGCTCGGTGAGCCACGAGGTGCTGCACCGCGCCCACTGCCCGGTGGCCGTGGTTCGTTGAACTGTGCGAGACGCGGGCGACCCAGCGCTCGCCATCGCGGAAGCCCGAACCTACGGAGGAGTGGGTGCCGGTGTTCAGCATTTCGCAGAATGACGTGGGTGCCGGGATGTCTTAACGCATCTTCCTCAGTGGTCACATGTGGTGGTCGTGATACCCAGGCAGGATGTAGGGGGCGAGCTCGAGCGCCAAATGAAGAGTCAAGCGATCGTCCCCTCGTGCGAGGTCCATTCCCGTGGCGCGCTGAATCGCCTCAAGTCGGTGATAGATCGTCTGCCGATGAAGGTTGAGCTTCGCTGCCGTGCGCTTGACGTTGGCTGCTTCTTGCACGTAGATGCGTGCAGTCTCGATCAGTGGCTCCGGACCGCCAACCAAGAAGGCGCTGAGGGCTCGCGGGACAAGAGCTCGCGCCAGGTCCGAGTCCTTGGCGACCCCAAGAAGAGCCAAGGGTCCGAGCCGCTCCCACGCTGTTACCTGTGCGCCGCTGTGGAGCGCGACGCGCAAGGAGACCAGGGCGCCTGAACGCGCCTCGGAGAGGTAGTCGAGTGTTGCCACGGTCGGGCCGATTCCAATGAGCGTCTTTCGGTCCAGGTCTGACACCCGGCGTGAGAGCCCCAGTGCCGCAAGAACTTCTGGGAGCTGCATGGATGGCCGGAGTGTCCCATCGTCCTTGACGATGGCGGCACACAGATCGCCAGACTCTCGGAGCCACAACATCCCGCTACGGTGAGGCCGACTGGAGAGTTGAGTCGACAGGTCAGGGCGATCCACCAGGGCGATCGTGACGGGCTCATCCATGCGTAGCCCAGCGGCTGCGGCGAGTTCGGCGGCGGCCGGCCTTGCCACCTTGGGCCCTCCTTCCACGACCTCCCTGTAGAGGGCGTCCCGTCGATCCTGTCTGCGCTCGGCCAGATGAAGCAGGGCCCCCGCTGCATTCGCGAAAGGCGCAGACTCGACCCAGCGGACCTCTTCGATTTCCGCGTTGGCATCGAGGAGCCAGAAGAAGCCCTGCAGGCGACCCAGGTGGCGAACGGGAACACAAACCCGTGAAACTATTCCGCGTTCAGGGTCCGCGGGAGTGCGAAGAGGATCTTCCGCTTCGCGGATTCCGTGCGAGTAGAACCAGTCCTTGACGTCTTGAGTCGACCTCCGCTCGAGGATCGATCGCTGTCTGACGATGTCCACGTCGCGTTGGTCAGAGAAGGCCAAGAGCTTGAATTCGGGATCTTCAAGGATGCACGGCGCACCCATCAGTGAGGCCAGGTCATCGGCCAGATCATCGAGAGCGCCCACTAGACAATCGTCACACAGATTGGAGATGAGGTTGGATATGTTGTCGCCGGGCACTGGCTCGGACAACGAGCAGCCAGGAGCGTCTGGTCAGAGACTTCAGCGACCGTCATGGGCGATCGCCGGGTGATGGGCCAGTCTCGTGAGAAGTAGCGCGACGATGGCTTGACCCGCAATGCTCCACACGTCTTCCGTTTCCCCCAGCGGCAACAGAGAACGAGTTTCGGCCATCGCCTCCTGTTCCCCGGCACGCATCACCACGCCCGTGCCGGGAGCGATTCCGTTCGCCGCTATCGCCACCGCGATGTTGTCGTACTCGTCCGACCCCACTGCGGCGATCGCCAGAGCACGCCCCAAGCCCAGGCGCTCCAGCACATCCCTGTCGCTGCCATGACCGACGACAACCGGTATCCGGAGCGCTCTTGCGACGTGCAGCTGGGAGGCCGACGGATCGCGCTCCACCCCTACGACCCGCACGCCGCGCCGACGCAGCTCCGCGCACAGCCGGATCCCCACCTGCCCTATTCCGACCACGATCACATGGCCTCGACGGGGGACCCGTCGCGCCCCGACCAGGGCGACCAGTCGGGGTTCCAACAGGCGTTCTACGAGCCCGGCCGTGAACAGGGCCGTGAAGCAGACCGACGCGAGCATCGCAAGCGACGCGAAAGTGGCATAGCCGGCGGGGACGTCGACAGGTCCTGGACCGACTGTGGCCACCACCCTCGCGGCCTCGAGCAAGGCGTCAGCGGGCAGGTGTCCGGCACGTAGCCAAAGCCACAGGAAGTCTGTGACCAGCACGGCTGCCAATCCCACCAAGCCCAGGAGGAGCAGGCGGTCGCTCAGATCACGGGGGGTCCGTCGAGGACCTTTCGGATTGAGGCGGATCGCGTCTCTGGCGCGCTGAAATCCCCCGGTCGCGGGAGAGCCCGATGCCAGGCAAGCAGCCGCCAGGCGAGGCGCAGCCAAGTCTGCTGTCGAGGTGACGACAGCCTGAGGCAAGAGCTCTGCGACTCTGTTTGAAATAGTGCGGTCGAAAATCGTGACAACGATCGGCACAGCGGAGTCCACGTGGGCGACAGCGAGCGCGTACCGGAGCGCCACGACGTCATCGTGCGTGGCGATCGCCACCCCACCCGGCTGGCGGGCGAGCGCTTCAACCAGTTCGTCATCTCCCGGGTCCACCCGCCGGTCGACCAGTTCACCCTCGTCGAGCAGCCCGTCCCGGATTCGATCGCCGAGGGGCGTGTCTCCGATAACGAGAAAGGCTGCCGACTGTCCACTGGCGGTGGGGAAGTCCCGAACGCCAGCAGAGGTGGCGGCAGTGCGGGGATGCGGTGCGCACTCGCGCCAGTCTCCACGGCAGTTGGCCGGTTCCAGCCCGCGGGACTGCAGCCGTGTCGGTGTCATCGGGTGGCACCTCAGTCCATGTAGGGGTATCGGTGGTCGGTCGGCGGGACCATCGATTCCTTGATGGACCGCGGTGAAGTCCACCGGAGCAGGTTGGCCGCGGCGCCCGCCTTGTCGTTGGTGCCGGAAGCGCGGCCGCCGCCGAAGGGCTGCTGCCCGACGACCGCACCCGTCGGCTTGTCGTTGACGTAGAAGTTGCCGGCGGCGAACCGGAGCTCATCGCTCGCCCAACGGATCGCGTAGCGGTCGCGCGCGATGATCGCGCCGGTCAGGGCGTACGGCGCGATCCCCTCAAGCTGGCGGGTGACCCGTTCGAAGTCGGAGTCGGGGTATACGTGCACGACCAGGATCGGACCGAAGTATTCGGTGGAGAACATCGCGTCGGCGGGGTCAGTCGAGACCACAACGGTCGGCGCTACGAACCAACCGACCGTGTCGTCTGTCTGCCCGCCGACGACGACGTCGAGCTTGGCCTGGCGCTTGGCTCGTGTGATGGCGGCCTTGTGCTTGGCGAAGGCACGCGCGTCGATGACCGCGCCCATGAAGTTGGAGAAGTCGGTGACGTCGCCCATCGGCAGCGCCTCGACCTCGGCGAGGAAAGAGTCCTTCATCCGGTCCCACACCGACTTTGCAACGTAAGCGCGCGACGCGGCCGAGCACTTCTGCCCCTGGAATTCGAACGCGCCGCGGATCAGCGCGGTGCGAACGACCTCGGGGTCAGCCGAGGGGTGGGCGATCACGAAGTCCTTGCCTCCGGTCTCGCCGACGATGCGCGGGTAGGAGCGATAGGACGCGATGTTCTCGCCGACGGTTCGCCACAGATGCTGGAACGTGGGCGTCGAGCCCGTGAAATGGATGCCGGCCAGGTCGGGGTGGGCCAGGGCCACCCTGGACACCTCGAGCCCGTCGCCGGGGAGCATGTTGATCACGCCGGGAGGCAGCCCGGCTTCCTCGAGCAGCTCCATGGTCAGCGACGCGGCGAGTTGCTGGGTGGGCGACGGCTTCCAGATCACCGTATTGCCCATCAGCGCGGGTGCGGTGGGCAGGTTGCCGGCAATAGCGGTGAAGTTGAAAGGCGTGATCGCGTAGACGAAGCCCTCGAGCGGCCGATGGTCGGTGCGGTTCCAGATGCCGGGACTGTTGGCGATCGGCTGTTCGGTGAGGATCTGTTTGGCGTAGTGCACGTTGAAGCGCCAGAAGTCGATGAGCTCGCAGGCGCTGTCGATCTCGGCCTGGTACGCCGTCTTGGACTGGCCGAGCATGGTCGCGGCGTTGATCCGCTGGCGCCACGGCCCGGCGAGCAGGTCCGCGGCCTTGAGCAGGACCGCGCAGCGCTCGTCCATGGGCAGCGCCTGCCAATCGGCGGCTGCCTCGGCTGCCGCCTTGACCGCCGTGCGGGCATCGGTCGAGGTCGCAGCCTTGAACCGACCCAGCACGTGCTGGTGGTCATGCGGCTGGACCACCGCGGACTCCGGCCCGCCGAGGGTCCTCCACTGTCCGCCGACGTAGGCGCGGAGGTTCTTCTCGTGCCGCTCCAGGTTGTCGAGCTCCACGAGCAGGGCCCCCCGCTCCGGACTGTCAGGGGCATAGGTGAGATTCGGCTCGTTGCTTGGTGTGGGAGAGAAGGTGATGGCGTCCACAATCGGGCCCTAACTCGTGTCGGATGGGTGTGAGGATGCGCGCTGATCCACGTCGCTCGGGTTCTTGGGCCAGCGCTGTGGTGAGGCGGGACGACTTCCTAGCGGGATGACAGCGCGCGCAGGAAGAACGCCACATTCGCCGGGCGCTCGGCGAGGCGTCGCACGAAGTAGCCGTACCAATCCGTGCCGACAGGAACATAGACACGCATCCGTCGGCCGGCGTGAACTGCTTGGGCCTGGAGATCGGTCCTGATCCCGTACAGCATCTGGATCTCCCAACTGCGGTCGACCCGACCCGAGCGCTTGGCTGCCGCTGCCGCGTGAGCGATCATCGCGGGGTCGTGCGTGGCGATCATGGGGTAGCAGGTCGAACTCACGAGAGCCGAGATGTCACGCGAGTAGGCGACGTCGACCTCAGCCTTGCGCTGAAACGCGACCGACGCCGGCTCGCGGTAGGCACCCTTGACCACGCGCACGCGAGCGCCGGAGCCCTTCAGCTGTTCGATGTCGCCGGCAGTGCGGCGAAGGTTGGACTGGAGAACGTTGCCCACGAAGTCGTATTCGGTGCGCAGCTTGGCTCCCACCAGTAGCGTCGACTCGACCGTCGTGTGATCTTCCATGTCGAGCGTCACGGTGAACCCGTGCGTGGCGGCGGCGCTACAGATCTGGGACGCGTGCTCAAGAGCGATCGCTTCTCCGTCCCCGTCGACAGCTTGGCCCAGTGCGGACAGCTTCAGTGAGAGGTCAGTCCCACGTTCAGTGTCGGCTTCGACAAGCGCGTCGATGAGTGTGATGTAGGTGTCCCTGGTACGGCGGGCAGCCGTGACGTCCAGCACGTCCTCGCCAAGGACGTCGATGGTCACCGGGCGGTGAGTCAGTGCGAGCTCGTGGGTCACCCGAACTGCGTCGGATGCCTCATCGCCCGCCACGAACCGGTCCACCACCTTGCGAGTGACGGGCAGGCCTTCGACGAGGCAGCGGGCGCGTTGGCTCCGCGAAGCGCGGAGGAGAGTTGAACTGAGCATGAGCCAACCGTAGGAGGGACTTCATGCCGGCACGAGTGACATTTGCTAGGGCTTGGCTGCCATTCGCGTGACGATTGTCTGATGAAGTCAGGCGACCAAGTGCTCAAGCCGCGTCAAGTGCCGATGTCGAGCAACCCAAGCACGGAGGCGACGTTGCCCAGCCCGTCGGCGAGCTCGACCACGATCGCAGGACCGGGAACATAGACCCGATGCAGCTGTGCGACCCGGCCGTCAGCGTCGTGCCGACGGATCTCGATCAGCAGGCTAGCCGTGTAGGACGACTCCTCGAGCAGATCGGCCTCATAGGGGATCAGCACGTTGCCAGACACTCGAATCATGTCTGCGGGATGGGCGTCGACAAGGGGTTCGTACGTCGTTTCGGTGAAGCGCACATGAAAGGAGTAGACGAGGCAGAAGGGCACGTCGTCGCGGCTCGTGACCTGCTCGACCATGAGCACGGGGGTCCCCACGGCCAGCCCGAGCTCGGCTTCGGACTCACCGACGGGCCGGACCTCCCGCCGTACTTCGCGTCGCGACCATGCGAAGTCATCGCCACCCAAAGCGGTGACTGAAGGCGCCGTCAACACGAGCGGGGCCTCGAGGAGACGCTTGCGCACGAACGTTCCCGCACCCTTGCGCGCGACCAGGTAGCCCTCGGTGCGGAGCGCCTGGATGGCTTGGCGAATGGTCGGGCGACTGACGTCGTACTCGGAAACCAGCACCGATTCAGAGGGTATTGCCAACCCCGGGGGCCATTCGCCGCGCAGGATCCGATTGAGCATCCGCTCGCGGACCTGGTAGTGCAGTGGGGTTCCCTCCACCCAGCACGCCACGCCTCCTCCGATCTGCTGAGAGTGTCTCTCGATACCCGATTGGGCACGGGAGAGTCAGACTACTGGGCGGCTACGCCAACCTGGGTCAGGAAACGGACCACTGTTTCCAGTCCGAACTCGTAGCAGGACAGGCTCATCCACTCGTTGGGCGCATGGGTGTTGCAGTTGGGCGGGGTGAATCCCATGATGACCACGGGCACCTCGAGCAGCCTGCCGAGTGCCTCGCAGGCAGGGATGGAGCCGCCTTCCCACACGTAGACCGGCTCGCGACCGAAAGCAGAGCCAACCGCTGCCGCCGCCTCGGAGACCACCCATGAGTCAGTCGGGACCTCCAGGGGAGCCCCTTGTCCGAGAGATGACACCTCCACCCGCACCCCGGACGGGAGGTGGGCGCTGACGTGTTTCCGCACGAGTTCCGCGATCCGGCCAGGTTCCTGGTTCGGCACCAGGCGGCAGCTCACCTTCGCGTGCGCGCTCGCAGGGATGACGGTCATCAACCCCTCGCCGCGGAAGCCGCCCCAGATCCCGTGGACATCCAGCGTCGGGCGAGCGCCTCGGCGCTCCAGCAGGGATCGCCCGGTCTCACCAACTGACTGGTCGACACCTAGCGCAGCGAGATAGCTCGCGTCATCGAAGGGCAAGGCCTCGAGCTGCTCTCGAGCCGAGGGGCTGAGTTCTGCGACCTCGTCGTAGAAGCCCGCTATCGCGATCTTCCCGTTGTCGTCGAGAAAGCTGTTGAGGATAGTCGCGAGAGCCAACGCCGGATTGCGAGCAACGCCTCCGTGCGAGCCGGAATGGAGCTGGACTGGCGAGCCGTAGACATCGATCTGAAAGCCGAGCAAGCCTCGCAGCCCAACAGTGATTGCCGGAATGTTGCCCTCGAAGAGTCCGGTATCGGAGACGAAGGCCACATCGCTGCGCAGCTGATCCCGGTGCGCGACAACCCAGTCGTCGAAGTGCTCGGCGTCCGACTCTTCCTCACCCTCAAAGACGAATCTGAGGTTGACGGGAAGTGTGCCCGTGGTGGCCAACAACGCCTCGACCGCGTCGAGGTGGATCAGGATCTGACCTTTGTCGTCGGCGGTCCCTCGACCGCTGATCCGGTCGCCCTGAACGACCACCGTGAACGGGTCCGTGTCCCATTCCGCGTGGGGCTCCACCGGTTGGACGTCATAGTGGCCGTAGACCAAGACGGTAGGTGCGCCTGGGGCGTGCAGCCAGTCGCCGTAGACGATCGGCAAGCCGCCAGTGGGGCTCACTTCGACGTTGTCGATGCCCAGGGAGCACATGCGCTGGGCGAGCCACCCGGCAGCGGCGTGGCAATCTTGAACGTGCTGCGAGTCCATGGAGACCGAGGGAAAGGCGACAAACTCTGCCAACTGTGACATGCGCCGGTCGCGACTGCTGGCCAACCAAACGGCAAGGGCCGCCGATGGGGCTTCAGAGCTCGGCATCAGTAGCCCGGCACTTCCATCTCACGACAGAACTGCACGAGCTCAGGGTGCAGGTAGCGTCCACGGTCGGCCACTTGAACGTCGTCGAGCCAAATCGATGAGTCCAGCACGACGCCGTCAGAGTGGATGGGCGAGCCGAACGCGGTCGCGCCGATGCCGAACTGGGTGCAGCCGAAGACCCGCTCGTCTTCCAGAATGCGGCCCGTCGTCCGTGAGACTCCCGGGTTGAAGCCGTAGCACGCGTGATCCATCAACAGCGCCTTGTCGTGGTTGAAGCTGCGTAGGTAGCGTTCGTAGACCGCGGCCTCGCTGCCGCCGTCGAAGCTGGTGACATAGCCATCGACCACGGTGAGCGCCACAGGATTGCGCAGGATCCCGATCTCCTGCGGTGGCCAGATCGCGCCGTCGAACACCAATGTTCCCTGGAAGCTTTCCCGGTACACCTGAGGCCACGATTGGCCACCAAGCATCTGCGGGAAGCCCACGGTCGGCGGGTCGGCGAAGATGGGGTCGCCCGCTTTGTCGACGGTCATGAGCAGGTCAGTGCCTGCCGGGTTGGTCACCCGGATCGTCGAGGCCTCCTGGCTCAGTTCGTAGAAGCGGACCGCCATCCGATCGAGGGGTTCCTGCTTCACACGACCGATCGTGCGCACCATCATGTCGACATCCATGCCGGTCAAGGTGACGTAGATGCAGTCGTTGCTGATCGCCTCGTGGAATGCCGGGCTGTAGAGCTGATACGAAACGGCGAAGTCAAACCAGATGTCGGCACCCAGCGCCGCCTTGGCCAGCGCAGCCGGCGGCATCATGCAGGGCTCGGATTGCGTCGGGTAGGTGACGACCGCCACCTCGGCTCCTTGAGCATGGGCGGCGGCCGCGGTCGCATGGGCGACTCGGCTGTCCCCGGCGCTGTCCACGCTGACCAGCACCTGCTGCCCAGGGTGGACGGGTCGTACCACCGTCACGAGCTTGTGGGCGGCAGCGCCGAGCTCGTAGGCGTAGAACTCGTTGCGTGACTCGTTGCCGATGGACGTGGTCATCCGTGTTTCCTGTCGTCGTGGTGGGTGGTGAAAGGCTCAATTTCGATCGTGTCTTCGGCTCGGTGGCAGGCAACCTCGCGCCCATCTACCTCGCGCAGCGCAGGCGTCTCGGTCCTGCATCGGTCCACGGCGAGCGGACAGCGCGCGGCGTACGGACAGGCGTTGTCGGCCTGGTCCGGGGGAGTGCCTGAGCCGATCCGGGTCAGCGGCGGCCTCACGACGCCGATCTCCGGCACGGCCGCGCGGAGCGCCCTCGTGTACGGATGGCGAGGCCGCGACAACAGGCTGGCCGTCGGGCCGCGCTCGACGACTGAACCTCGATACAGAACGACACTCGACTCACACAGTCGATCGACAACCGCAAGGTTGTGCGAGATCAGCACAAACGCGAGTCCCCGCTCGATGCGCAGACGTTCAAATAGCTTCAAGACTCGTTCCTGGACGGTGACGTCCAGCGCACTCGTCGGTTCGTCCAGGATCAACAGTTTCGGCTCGAGGGCAAGTGCGCGGGCGATCACTACGCGCTGACGCTGACCTCCGGACAGCTGGTGTGGGTAGCGGTCGATCATGTCTTCGGGCAAGCCAACCTCGGCCAGGAGTTCGGCTACGCGATCGCGCCGGACGGCCCTGGGCACAGAGCGGTGAACGACAAGGGGCTCCCCGACGTTGGCACCCACCGACATTCGTGGGTCGAGTGATCCGTCACCATCCTGGAAGACCAGTTGCACCGCGCGCCGGTAGGCCTTGAGGTCGGACCCGCGCAGACGCGAGACATCTGCCCCCTCGAACGCGACCGAACCACGGTGGATCGGGTGCAACAGCAGCAGGGCTCGGGCAATGGTCGTCTTTCCCGATCCGGACTCACCGATCAAGCCAACCCCGTACGGGCCCTGAGGGACCTCAAAGTCGACACCATGAACCACCTGCGTCGAGTCGTAGCTGAGCCGCAGGTCGCGAACCGAGAGCAATGCATTCACTGGGGATCGCCCCTCCTGATCGTGGGCACGGCTGCCAACAACTCGCGGGTGTAGACCTGCCTGGGCGTCTGCATGACCAGCGCCGTCGGCCCGCTCTCGACTACTTCGCCATGCCGCATGATGGTGACCGAATCGGCCAGTTCGCTGATGACGGCAAGGTCGTGGGAGATGAAGAGCATCGCCGTGCCGTGCCGATCACGAAGATCACGAAGCACCTCGATGACCTCGGCTTGAACGGTCACATCCAGTGCGCTGGTTGGCTCGTCAGCAATGACGACGTCGGCTCGCAGGGCGGAAACCAGGGCGATCGCGAATCGCTGTGCCTGACCACCCGAGACCTGATGCGGGTAGCGATCGAGGATGTCCGGGCTGAGCACGACTTCGTCCAGGGCCGTTCGCATCCGAGCCTTGCTGTCGGCCCGGCTCACCCCGTGCAGACGCAACGATCTACGGAACAGTGTGCCCAGTGTCACCGTCGGGTTGAGCGCGGCCCTCGGGCTCTGCATGATCATGGCGATCCGCCGTCCCCGGATGGTTTGCCACTCGCGCCGGGACTTGGTCGTCAGCTCCTGCCCATCCAGGGTGATGCTGCCGGACACATGCGCACCGGCGTATCCGCTCAGACCCATGACGGCCAACGCCGTCTGCGACTTGCCCGAACCGCTCTCGCCTGCGATGCCCATGATGGTGCCCGCGGAGAGATCGAGTTCGGGCACATGCGCGACGACCCGTCCGTCGTAGGCGATGCGAAGGTCACGTATCGAGATCATCGTCGGGCTCGCTTGGGGTCGAACGCGGTCTGCAGACCGTCACCGATGAAGTTGAAAGCGATGGCCGTCAGCACGATCGCAAGTCCTGGGAAGGTGACAACCCACCACGCAGTCGTAGCGAGGGACTGCCCCTGGCTGACCATCAATCCCCACTCTGGGGTTGGGTCCTGGGCGCCCAGGCCGAGGTAGGACAGCGTTGCCGCCGTCAGGATGATGCCCGCGGCGTCGAGCGACATCTGCACGAAGACCGGAGTTGCCGCGTTCGGCAGGACATGCCGCCACAGTTGTCGACTGCGACTCGCTCCGATGACCCGTGCCGCGTCGCAATAGCCCGTGCGGCGTATTGCTGCTGCCTGTGCTCGGGACAATCGGGCGTACCAAGGCCACCACGTGGCTGATATCGCTACCACCGCGCTTGTGGCGCTCGCGGTCAGAACTGCGCTGAGGGCCACAGAGAGCAGCAGTGCTGGGAAGGCCAGGAAGACATCCGTGATCCTCATCAAGAGGGTGTCAACCTTGCCGCCGACGAAGCCGGCAGTCAGGCCCACCGTCAAGCCAACGACTGCCGCGATCAGCAGCACGAAGATCGCGATGGCAAGCGAGACGCGAGCGCCGTGCACGACCCGGGTCAAGACATCGCGCCCGACCAGATCAGTGCCGAACCAATGATGGGCGCCCGGAGATTGGAGGGCCGCAGTCGCGTGCGTCGCGCTCCCGGCATCGTGTGGGTACGGAGTGATCCACGGCGCCAGCAGGCCGACGACCACGATGACTGTTGCCAGGCTGACTCCGACGAACAACAGCGGATACCGCCGAGCACCCGAAGCCAGTGTGCGCCACCGTGACTGTGCCTGAGCCGTCGTACGAGACTTCGGCACGGTTGCCTGTCCCCTCATGCTCGAACCCTCGGATCAATGAATGCCTGCAGAATGTCTACGACCACGTTGAGCAGCACGTAGACAAGTGCAACGAAAAGTGTCACGCCCAAGATGGCTGGGATGTCCAGGGACTGGATGGATTTGATGGCATAGCTGCCCAGCCCCGGCCAATTGAAGACAGACTCGACAATGAAGCTATTTGTCAACGAATATGCGAAGACAAGCGCAATCAGTGCGAGCACGGGGTTCAGGGAGGGTCGCAATGCCCACCTGCCCAGAACAGTTCTCTCCGGGAATCCGATGGCGCGCACCATCCGGATGTGCTCCTCTGCCAAATTCTCCAACATGGCCGCCCGGGTCACCATGATCACCGCTCCCAGCGGGAAGGCGGCAATCGCGATCACCGGCAAGATCATGTGAGTAGCAGCGCTGAAAAATACAGGCATATTGCCGGTCAGCAGCGCATCGATGACCGGCACCCCGACAACCGAGGAGAGCGGACTCGTCGCGTCAAGGTTCGGGTCGTACTGACCAGCCACGGGGAGCCAACCAAGTCGGGAGAAGAACACCAGCTGGAGCAGGATCGCCAGCCAGAAAACAGGTGTCGAGACTGCGAGAATGGCCGCCACTTTGACCACGAGATCGCCGAGCCTGCCCGCCGAGCGTGCGGCCAGGACCCCCAGCGGTATGCCCACTGCGGTGGCTACCAGAATCCCCACCACGACGAGGACGAGCGTCGTCGGAATTGCCCGCCCGAGGTCCTCGATCACTGGCTGCCTGGTGTGCAAGGAAGTTCCCCAGTCACCCCTGACAATGCCGCTGACGTAGCTGACGAATTGCTTCCAGGCGGGGTCATCGAGGCCGAATTCCTGCCTGACCGACTCGATCTCCGCGGTGGTCGCTCTCGGCCCCGCGTAGGCAATGGCCGGGTCGCCCGGGATCAACCGAGCGATGGCGAACGTGAGGGTCACAACTCCCGCCACGACTCCGAACGCCTGAAGAACCCGGTGGGCCAGATAGCGGATCACGGTTGGCCGACCGCCGGCTTCAGTTCGTGGAAGAAGACCACATTGCTGTAGGCCGGGTTGTCGACATAGCCATGCACGCCCGCCAAGTACGCGCGCTGATTGTTGAGGACGCCGAGAACCGGTGATACTGCCTTGTCGGCCACGAAGCGCTGCAGGTCGACATAGGCGACCTCGGCTGCATGGCGGTCCGTTGCTGTGAGCTTCGAGAGCTGGTCGATGCGCTGGTCAATCGCCGGGTCGTTCAAGTACGAGAGGTTGAACGCAACGGGGTTGGCCGACCGGTAGAGATTGATGAACCAGGAGATCGGGTCGGCGTAGTCCGGGTACCAGTAGAACAGGAAGATGTCCTGCCGCTGGCCGGGGTCTTCCGACTTGCCGACGGCCCACTGGGTCTCCCATGACAATGCCCTGGCTTTGAGGTCGATGCCCACCTGGGCAAGATTGGACTTCAGCAGAGTGACCACGGTCTCGAGCTCGGGTGACCCTGAGGCGTAGGTCAGAGTCAACGTCAGCCCCTTGCCTGCGTCGCCATATCCAGCCCGGGTGAGCAACTCCCGCGCCGCGGCCACGTCAGTCTCCGGGGAAAGTTCAGCGCTGTGGCCGAGGAGGCCAGCGGGGACGACACCGTCAGCTTTGGTCATCTGCCCCTGCATGGCCGCCACGATCCCGTCGTAGTCGATCGCTTTCGCGACCGCCCGCCGCACGTCCACTTCAGTCAGCGGTCCCGAAGCCGTGTTCAACATGGCAAGCAGATTCTCGAACGATGACGTCTGAGTGGTCACCACATTGGGGTCGGATGCAAGAGAGTTCAGCGTGGCGGACGACAGGCGCTGCACGAACGTGACCTGTCCGCTCTGCAGCAATTGAGCAGCCGTTGTTTCCTGCGGCACGGTCCGGAAGACGACCTGCTTGTAATGCTCCCCGTCCCAGCCACCCCAATAATCGGCGTTGGCCGTGAGCGTCAGTTCCTTCTCCTGACCCTTCTGCCACTGATCAACGACATACGGGCCGGTTCCCGCAGTGTTTCCCTTCTCGAACCACTCGGCGAGGTCACCTTCGGCGGCCTGCACGTCGTAGATGTAGGCCGAGTACGCCGAGGAGGCGATCAGGTCGAGGGGGGCGGCATAGGACAGGTGGAAGATCAAGGTGGACTCATCCTTCGCCTGGATGTCCTTCACGGCTCCCCACTCGTATGCCGCCCCACCGCCAAGCTCGATGGTCCGGTCGATCGCCGCCTTCGCGGCCTCAGCTGTCATCGGCCTTCCGGTGGTGAACTTCACCCCCCGGCGCAGCGAGAAGGTCCAGGTCAGTCCGTCTTTCGAGGTCGTCCACGAGGTGGCCAGCAAAGGGACGACGTCGCCGGACTCGCTGTCGTAGCGCGTGAGCTGCTCGTAGATGTTGCTCAGCGCGAGGACCTCGTTGGAAGCTCCTGTCGCGGGATCCCAACTGGACATCACCTCAACACCGTTGGCGTAGGTGAACGTGGAACCTGCGGCGGCCGAGACTTTCGGCGGAGTTCCCGTGCAGGCGCTGAGAGCCGCCGTGGCGACTATCGCGGCGAGGAAAGTGAGGAAACGAGCGCGCATTGCCGGGACTCCTTAGTGTCACGTGAAGTGACGCGATGCTGTCATTACAGATCTGTGCTGTCAAGAATGATGTCGTGTGCTGATGGATCCTGGTTGTCGAGGACCGTTCAGGACTGCCGCCCGACCTCGTGGCCTTCAGAAATCCGTCTCGACCACTTCAGGCTGCACCTGTTGCGGGTAGCTGGCACAGCCGGGCGGCGGCGTCACGGAGGGCTCGGGCGGCCGCCCGATGTCCGACGACCGAGTCAGGGAACGGCGCCCAATACGGCACTCGGGCGGCCTCTGCCGAGGCCACGCGGTCTTCGAAGTCCGCCAGGCGTTGCAGTTCCCGCCTCAAGGCCTGCACCAAGGTGGCGCCAGATGCGTCAAGGTCAGACATCAGAATCACCCCAGTCGGGGGAGTCCCAGTCGATCATGGTTCCGCTCCCTTCGATTGCGTTGTCCGGGGTCCTGATCTGCGGCGACTTCTTCAGTTGCTGTGCGAACAGGGCCAGCAAGGCGATGCTGTCATTACAGATCTGTACTGTCAAGAGGTCGAGGCTCGATGAGGCGGATCCCTTCCACTCTCGTGTGGTCGAGAGGCTCGGAGTGCCGATGGAGGTCATCGGGACCAGCGGAGCGGAGACCATGGCACACACGAGTCAGTTGTTCGACGCGAGCCTCGTCGACATCGTCGAAGCCTTCGAAGAGGCTGACTTCATCGAACTGCAGACCGACTCCCTGATCGTTCATCCACGCAGGTAGCAGTGAGTCAGAGGCCGTGACGTGAGCGACCGATCAGACTACTGAGCGGCGGACGGGTTCCGCCTAGTTGATCTCGACCTCAACCAAGTCCCAGTTGCGGGGGCTGGCGGTCACGAGGGTCTCACCGAGAGGTCGCCGGAAGAGCAGGTGCCGCAACGACGTCAGGCCGTCCTCGAATGCCTCCGGTGACGCGATCGCGTTTGGGCATGCCTGCCTCAGCCTGGATGACGGGGCGACGACCAACGAACGTGCAGTTGTAACGCGTGTGATTCAGGAGATGCCCCACGGGACTTCCGAGCGACCACTGCACGTCGGTTCGTCGGTCAGTCACGCCCCAGTCAACAGGGGATGCGCCAGCGGTCCGAACTGGGACTCCGCACTGGTGCTGCACGCACATACCGCTGGCGGAGCGGAACGGCTGACCAAGGCGCAGATGGTGCGCGGTGGCTAGTACAGGCCAGGTCCCGTGTGGGCGAACACGCCAAGTGACTCAAAGGTTGCTCGCTCGATGTCTGCGTCAAGCCATGGCGCCTGCTCGGTGAAGGGTCCCGTCCATCCGAAGTTGACGTCGCGAAAGTGCCCAACGAACTCGCATTCTCGGAGCGCAGCTCCGCGAAACCACATTGGACTTGGGAATGCCGTGTCGACGGACTTGCAGCGGTCCAGGGCGGCCCGGCCGAAGCCGCCATGCGAGCCGATGCGTGCGGCTCTGATCTGTTCACGCAGGTCAGAGCCGTTCTTCATGCCCCGGCTCGGCCACCCTCGACGACACCGAGCCGACCCGCCATAGCGGTCGAGCGGAGCTGACCTCCACTCGACCGCTGCGGGCGACTGACGGGACCTCGGCCAGAGGCCCCTAGGGCTGCACCACCACCTGACCGTGCATGCCCATGCCGTCGTGGAACATGCAGATCCAGGGATAGGTGCCTGCCGAGTTGAATGTCACTGTGAACGTCGACTGGCTCCCCGGGGGCGCGAACGCGGCGGGCCACAACGCACCGGAGCTGAGGTCGCCGCCTGTGTAGTTCGTGGGGTCACCCGAGGGCGGGAACGGGTTGGCCGGAGGCTGTCCGAAGGTCACGGTGTGCGGCACCGGGATACCGTTCCGCGCCATGTCGAAGGTGACGCTGTCACCGACGTGCACCACGATCTTGCCGGGGATGAACCGCATCACCATCGCGGTCATGTCTGAGGCGCCGGCGAAGACGTGCTGCGAGCTCGCGGCACCCAGCGCGTTCCCCCACAGGTTCAGCCCGTGCTCGACCATCGCAAGCCGCGCCTTGGTGGCGAGCAAGTCGATTTGGGCCTGCGTTGCCGGATAGGCCGTGCCAGCCTTGCGCACGTGTACGACGCCCTTCATGGCCTGGCCGTGGAGGTAGCACAGATAGTGATAGTCACCCACGCCGAGGAACTTCAAGTCGTACGACTTGTACACGTTGGGAAACACGGGGTCAGGCAACGGGGTCAGGACACCGGAGTTCCTGAACTGACCCGGCTTGGAGATCCAGGTCTTCGCGGTCCGGGTCACCATGTACTTCGTCGCCGGGTTGAACGGGGTCGCCGGGTGGGCGCTGTCGATGAAGGACACAGTGTGCGGCTCCCGCGCCGCAGCCACCCAGTGCACCGTGTCCCCGACGTTGATCGAGATCGACTTCGGGCCGTAGGCCATCCCCTGGACAGCACCAGAGCTGGACTCTCCACCGACCATGACGCGCCAGGTGTGGGGGGTCGCAGCACGCGCTGCGGCGCCACTCACGCCGCTGCTCGCCGGTACGGCGGACAGTGGCGCCAGCAGCAGCAGTGCGAACGCCGAGAAGACGGCCAGGACCCGTCCCGGTCGCCTACGTGAGATCCTCAACATGGGTCACTCCTTTCACAGGTGCGGCTCGTCTGCCCGGGCTGAGCAGGGAACGGTCGCCAGCGAGGGCCGACCCGTCCAGCCCATCGCAAAGCCTGCCCGCGACGTCGTCGCGCTCAGGGCGCGGCTAACACCGTCGCCGACGAGGCGCGGCGATCTGGGAGAGCGTCTGGGAGGGTGGCGGACCCCGCCTTTGCCCACGATCGTTGCACCACGAGATGCGCCGCAGAATAGTCATCGCGGGCCATGCCCCCGGGGGCCTACTTGGTGATGACGGTGATGACCGTTTTCGGGCCCCGTCTCGATAGGCTCGGCGTGCCGATGGAGGTCATCGGTACCGGCGGAGCGGAGACCATGGCACACACGATGAGAGTCCGTCCCGTGCTGGCGCGAGCGACGCTCAAGGCGACCAGGTGGAAGCTCGTGGGCACGGTCCCGCCGCGCGGGATCCTGGTCGGGGCACCGCACACCTCCAACTGGGACTGGGTGGCCATGCTGCTCATCGCCTGGAGCAGCGGCGTCAGCCCGCAGGTGCTGATCAAGGAGAGCTTCTTCAAGGGACCCGTGGGCATCCTGCTCCGGGCCACGGGAGGCATCCCCCTGGATCGGCAGAACCCCGGGGCCACGATCCGGTCGCTGCTCAAGGAGGCCGAGGGCCACGACGCGTTCCTGCTGACGCTTGCGGCCGAGGGCACCCGGAGCAAGGGCGAGTACTGGAAGCCCGGGTTCTACCGGATCGCCCAGCAGACCGGGCTCCCGATCTCCCTGGGCTTCGTCGATGGACCGACCCGGACCTTGGGCATGGGGCCGTCCTTCAGTCCCTCGGGCGACGTCGTGGCCGACATGGACTTCGTCCGCGCTTTCTACGCCGACAAGCAGGGGATCCGTCCGGAGAACCGCACCGAGCCCCGGCTGCGCGAAGAGTCCGACCGCTCGCTCTGAGGACGGTCAGGCGGTGGCGGCACCGAGCGCGTCGTGGCTGGACGGGTGGGCGCCGACGAGACGGTCGCGCCGGCGTACGAGCTCGGCGACGGTGTCCAGGAAGCGCTCCGTGCTCTCGCCGACCCCGAAGTCGTCGAAGTAGTGGTGGCGCATCGCCGTGCGTGCGATGTGGTGCTCGTCATGGTCGAGCCGTTCGCTGACCAGGGCGGTGAGCTCGGCCAGGTTGCGCGAGTCGATGACGTCACTGCAACGGCTCACCGGGACCTCGGTGCGCAGTCGCTCGCCGTCGTGATGCCGGTCGGTGATGAAGATCGGCTTGTCGGTCTGCAGGTAGAGCCAGTCGAGGCCGACCGAGGACACGTCGGTGACCATGGCGTCGCAGCCCTGGAACACCGCCAGGATGTCGGCCTCACAGGCGGCCAGGTGGCCTGCGGAGGTGTCAACCCGCGCGGCGTCGTCGAGTGCGTCGAGGATCTGCTGGTGGGCCTCGGCGATCGCCGGGGTGAGGCTCGTGGTGACCTTCGGGTGCGGCTTGTAGACGACCCGCACACTCGGCACCGCCAGCAGGGCCCGCATGATCTGTACGCCGAAGACGTCGACCGAGGTGTAGTCGTTGTAGTCCGCGTCGCCTTCCCAGGTCGGCGCATAGAGGACGGTACGACGTTCGCTCGGCGGCAGGATCGGCTCCGGTCGGAGGTCGAGCTGCGGGCGTCCAATCCGCACGAGCCGGCTGTCGTCGAACTCCATCAGCCCCGCCCGGTGCCGCTGGACCGCGGCCTCGCCCGCGACCAGGACCCGGTCGTAGGCCTTGGCGTTGTTGCTGACCATGGAGTGCTTGTCGCTCTCACCATGGTTGATGTGGACGTGCAGGATCCGGCCGTGCAGGAGCGACTGGAAGTTGCGCATCCCGTTGTTGCAATAGAGCGCGACCTTCGGGTCGAGCTGCTCGTAGAGGTCGGCGAGCTCGGCGAACTCGGGCGCGTCGTACACCGGCAGCCTGGTGCGGGACCCGACGACGTCGGCAGTTTCGGGGTTGCGGGTCACGATCGCGACCGCATGGGAGTCGCCGAGTCGCTCGAGCGCCGGCAACCATTGCAGGAGCTGGTAGAGGCGGGTGGGGTCGTCCCCGAAGTACGCGATCACCTCTGCTTGCTGCATCTACGAATCGTAAGTCCTGCAAGCAAAATCCACGCAGCCGGTCTCAGTCGAGCGGGCTCAGGGTCACCGGGAAGTTGTCGGTGGGCAGCACCAGGGCCGTGTGGTCCCACTCGATCTGGTAGTCCTCGGGGATCACGAACTCGAAGGACACCAGCATCTTGTGCAGCAGGGCCTTCACCTCGTTGGTGCCGAACGCCATCCCGATGCACTTGTGGGCGCCGCCCCCGAAGGGTACGTAGCCGAAGCGATGCGCCTTCTGCTCCTCGCGCGGAGGCGCGTGCCGCAGCGGGTCGAACTCGTCGACGTTGACCCAGTGGTCGCCGATCAGGTGGAGGGCGCCGGGGATGACGTCGACCATCGTGCCCTTCGGGAGGAAGTGCCCCAGCAGTGCGGTGTCTTCGGTGGTACGTCGCACCAGCGCCGGCACCGGGGCAACAAGGCGCATGGCCTCCTTGAAGACCAGATCCAGCGTCACCAGGGTCTCCAGGTCCGCGATCGTCGGAGCCGTCGTACCGAGGGAAAGCGACTCCGCCCTGGCCTTGTCCTGCCACTCGGGGTGCTTGGCGAAGTAGTAGGTCATCGCCGTGGCCGTGATCGTCGAGGTGTCGTGGGCGGCCATCATCAGGAAGATCATGTGGTTGACGACGTCGTCGTCGGTGAACCGGAGGCCTTCCTCGGTCTCCACATGGCACAGCGCGGCGAACAGGTCGGTGTCGTCCGAAGCCCGCTTGGTCGGGATCAGCTTCCGGAAGTAGGCGTCGAGCTGCCTGCGGCCGTCGAGCCCGCGGTTCCAGCGGGTCTTCAGCACCGGCACCTTGGTCCGGATCAGGCCCGTTCCGGCACGCACGGTGTCGACGAACGCCTGGGTCAGGGCGTGCGTCTCCTCACTCGGCTCGGCGCCCATGAACACCTCGGTGGCGACGTCGAGTGAGAGCTGCTTGATCGCGGGGTACATCAGCATCGGCTGCTCGGTGGGCCAGTCCGGGACCGTGCGGTCGATGATCTGCTGGACCTGGCCCTGGTAGGTCTCCAGCCGGGGGCGGGTGAACGCCTCCTGCATGATCCGGCGGTGCAGCAGGTGCTCCTGGCCGTCGAGCAGCATCAGGCCGCGGGTGAAGAACGGGCCGATGAAGTACTCCCAGCCCGACTGGGAGTAGACCTTGCCCTTGTTCTGGAGCACCTCCTGGACGGCGTCCGGCCCGATCGCCCAGACCACCTTGGTGCCGAAGGCGCTGGTCCAGAAGACCTGCCCGTACTTCGCGTGCAGGTCCTTCGAGAGGGCTTCGCCGTGCCGGATCAGCCCGAGCGTCTTCCCGAGCCCGGGCAGACCGGGCTCGCCCGGCACCGGCTTCAGGCCGCTCCCGGCGGGAGGCTCGGCGAGCGGGCGGGTCCTCGTGCCGACTCTGGAGTCGACAGCATCGAGCAGCCGGTCGCCGGGGAAGTGCAGCAGCGAGCTCACTCGGAGTCCGTGCCCTTCGCCCGGGCTTCGTACGACGTGCGCTCCGGCTTGTCGAGCGCGTCGAGGAAGACGTGGTCGGCGCCCATCTTCTTCCCGATCCACTGGCCGGTGCGGAACGGCAGCAGGCTGATCAGGTTGATCATCGTGCCAGCCGAACCCGGGATGTAGACCGCGAAGCGGGGCTTGACCACGGCATCGACGATGGCGTTCGCGACCGACTCCGGAGTGATCGCGCGGAAGGCCGGCAGGTCATCGATCCCGGCCGTGAGCTCGGTCCGGGTGATGCCGGGCATCACGACGGTGACGTCGAGTCCGCGCGCGTGCAGCTCGGTGTAGGCCGCCTGGCTGTACATGATCACCGCGGCCTTGGACGCGGAGTACGTCGCGCTGCCCGCGATCCCGGCCCGGCCCGCGGTCGAGGCCACGTTGATCACGTGCCCACCGCCGCGGGGCAGCATCCGCCTGGCGGCCTCCCGGGTGCCGTGGATCATCGCCCGGGTGTTGATGGCGAAGATCCGGTCGATCGTGGCGTCGTCCTCGTCGAGGAGCGCGGACAACGGCATGACGCCGGCGTTGTTGATGTAGACGTCGATCGGACCGAGCGTTGCCTCGATGGTGTCCATGAACTCGGCGACGCTGTCCTGGGACGTCACGTCTAGGGGCAGAGCCAGCGTGTCGCCCCCGATGGCCTCGGCCGTGGCCTTGGCGACATCGAGGTCGATGTCGCCGATGGCCACCGACGCTCCCTCGCGGGTGAGAGCCGCGGCGGTCGCGGCGCCGATGCCACGCCCTGCTCCGGTGATGGCGATGACGCGGCCGGCAAGACGATCACTCATGGTGCTGCTCCATTCACTGATCAGAAGAAGAGGCGAGCCAGGCGCTGCTTGAAATCGGTGTACGGCGCCTTGAGGACGGGCGGCTCGACGAAGAAGCCCGGTCGGCGGAACACCGCTCGGCGGTGACTGAACGTCTCGAAGCCCCACTTGCCGTGGTAGCTGCCGTAGCCGCTCTCGCCGACTCCTCCGAAGGGGAGGCTCGGCGCGAAGATCTGGGCCATCGCGTCGTTGACGCAGGCGCCACCCGAGGTGGTCTCGGCCAGGACCCGGTCGGCGTTGGCCTTCGCGAAGACATAGAGAGCCAGCGGATGATCGCCCCGGTTGATCTCGGCCAGCGGCTCGCTGATGTCGGTGAAGCCGATGATCGGCAGAACCGGGCCGAAGATCTCCTCGCCCATGATCGGGGCGTCCGGCTTGACTCCGGTGAGGATCGTGGGGGACACGTAACACGCCTCGACGTCGACCTCGCCGCCCACCGCGACGGCGTCGTACCCGCCGCCGTCCAGCAGGTTGGAGATGCGGCGGGCGTGGCGCTCGTTGACGATCCGGCCGAAGTCGGGGCTCGCCTGCGGGTCCTCGCCGTACCGTTCCCGGACCTCGGTCGCCAGCATCGCGACGAACTGGTCATGGACGTCGTGGTGCACATAGGCGTGGTCGACGGCGATGCAGGTCTGGCCGGCGTTGGACCACTTCGCGAAGGCGATCCGGCTGGCGGCCTGCTTCAGGTTGGCGTCCCGGTCGACGATCGCCGGGCTCTTGCCGCCGAGCTCAAGGGTGACCGGGGTCAGGTGCCTGGCCGCGGCTGCGGCCACGATCCGGCCGACGGTCCCGTTGCCGGTGTAGAGGATGTGGTCGAACCGCTGCTCCAGCAGGTCGGTGGTCTCCTCCACGCCACCCTCGACGAAGGCGATGGCGTCCTGGTCGAGGTACTCGGCGGCAAGCTTCGTGATCAGCCCTGACGTCGCCGGTGCCAGCTCGGACGGCTTGCAGATCACGGCGTTGCCAGCCGCGAGGGCCGCGGCCAGGGGAGTGGCCAGCAGGTAGACCGGATAGTTCCAGGGAGCCACCACGAGGACGACGCCGCGTGGCTGGTACTCGACGTGGGCCCGACCGGGACGGAAGTTCCACGGCACCGAGGCCGACTGGTTCCGGGCCCAGGACCCGACGTGCTTGCGGAGATGGTCGGCCTCCTTCGCGCTCGCGGCGACGTCTCCTGCCCAGGCCTCGAACCGGGGCTTGCCGAGATCCTGGGCCAGCGCGTCGAGGATCGCGGTCTCGTTCTCGGTGAGCATCCGCGAGAGGGCCGCGAGTTGCTCTCGGCGCCAGTCGAGGTCGCGGGTCCGACCCGCGTCGTACGTCGCGCGGAGCCTCGCGACGAGGGCTTCAGCCGATGGTGCGGACACAGGTGACCTCCGGTGCAAGCGTGATAGAAACCGCCTCGGAATCTATCACCGAGGGCTCATTCCGGCTAGGGTTTGCGCATGGATCCTGCCGAGCGGCTCGACGAGAACACCGTGCGGATCCTCGACGCAGCGCGGGTGTGCTTCACGGCGCGCGGGGTCCGCCGGACGACCATGAACGAGATCGCGAGGGTGGCCGGGGTCGGGGTCGCCACGGCGTACCGGAGGTTCCCGCAGAAGCCGGCCCTGGTGCGCGCCGTGATCCTGCGCGAGGCCGAGCACGTGATCACCCTGGTGGCGGGGGAGATGAACCGACCCGGCGACGTGGCCGACCAGTCGGCCAACGGGTTCACTGCGTTCGCCCACGCTCTCGCCGACCGGCCGCTGCTCGTCCAGCTGATGAGGGGCCAGCCCGCGGAGGCCACGGTCATCGGCGTCGGCTCCGACCTGCTGGACCTGGTGATGGCGATGGCGCGCGACGCGGTGGCCACCTGGCTGCGCGGGTACCAGGCCGAGGGGCGGTTCGTCGGCCTGGACGCCGATGTCCTCGGCGAGATCTACGCCCGGCTCGCGCTCTCGCTGGTGCTGACGCCCGACGGCGTGATCCCGATGCACGACGACGACGCCACCCGGGTGTTCGCGAGGCAGTACCTCGTGCCGCTGCTCGGTGTGAGCGTCTTCGACGCCCGCTAGGACACCGGGATGGTCATGCCCTCGCGAGCGATGATCACGGGGATCGGCGACTCGAGGTACTGGCCGAGCAGATCGAGCTCGGCGTCGGTGCGCACGGGGGAGTGGTGGAAGAGCACCAGCGTGCGGACGCCGGCACCCACCGCGAGCTCGATGGTCTCCTCGATCGTGGCGTGACCGTAGTCCTCGGCGATGGCCCGCTCGGACTCCACGAACTGCGCGTCGTGCAGGAGCACGTCGACCCCGCTGATCAGGTCGCGGGCCGCCTCACTCATGCCTCGCGAGGGTGCATGGTCGGGCAGGTAGGCGAACGAACCGGTCTCGTCCTCGACCCGGTAGCCGATCGTCCGGCCACCCTTGTGCTCGATCTCGGCGGCGGTGACGACGAAGCTCTCGATCTTGGCGCGGCCGTCGGGCACGTCGTGGAACGTCCACTCGCCGTGCAGGCCCTCCGGCTCGATCGGGAACGACGGAGGTGACATCGT
>Ga0070698_100001636_pt1 | contig 24965 bp, 22 predicted proteins | sample KBSK1502metaG_FD_65477 | JGI IMG/M metagenome (GOLD analysis project Ga0070698, IMG submission 65477) | Corn, switchgrass and miscanthus rhizosphere microbial communities from Kellogg Biological Station, Michigan, USA - KBS K1-50-2 metaG | ecosystem: Host-associated > Plants > Roots >... | reverse complement strand
GGCGAGCAGTCCGCGCAAGCCTGAGCGCCACCCGCCCCCGGGCGCCTGCGCGTCGATGCCGGCGCCCGGGGGTCAGACTTGTCCCATGGAACGCCCGCCAGCCGAGCAGCGCATCCTCGACACCTTCATCCAGAACGACCGGCTCGCGATCATGCCGACCAAGCGGTCCAAGCGCCTGGTCGTGCTCGACCATCTGGCCCAACGCTTCGAGCTGGGCCACCGCTATCCCGAGGCCCGCGTCAACGAGATCCTGCTGCGCTTCCATGACGACTACGCCGCCCTGCGCCGCTACCTCGTCGACGAAGGCTTCCTGACCCGGGAGGACAACCTCTACTGGCGCACTGGTGGGACCGTCGACGTCTAGGGTCCGGGTCGCTCAGTCCCCGATGACCCCGTGCTCCACGCACTCCGCCGACCAGCCTCGCGGATGCACCTGCACCTTCATCCGCCGGGCGCACTGGGCGCAGAAGCGTGGCGGCTCCATCAGCAGCCGGCGTTCACAGATCCGGTGATCGGCCGCATCGAGGGCTTGGCCACAGTGTCCGCAGAACATCAGAGGGTCTTCGCGAGTTCCTTGATCGGCATCTTGAGCTCGGTCAGCAGCGCGAGGTCCTCGTCGGCGCTGCGACCCAGCGTCGTGAGGTAGTTGCCGACGATGACCGCGTTGATGCCGCCGAGCAGCCCTTCGCGGGTGCCCAGGTCACCGAGCGTGAGCTCGCGACCGCCGGCGTACCTCAGCACGGTGCGGGGCATGGCCAACCGGAACGCCGCGATCGTGCGCAGGGCATCGTTGCTGTCCATGATCGGCTGGTCGCCGAAGGGCGTGCCCGGCCGCGGGTTGAGGAAGTTCAACGGCACCTCGTGCGGCTCGAGCTCGGCCAGCTGGACCGCGAGCTCGGCGCGCTGCTCGAGGGTCTCGCCCATGCCGACGAGACCTCCGCAGCACAGCTCCATGCCCGACTCGCGGACCATCTCGCAGGTCTCCCAGCGCTCCTCCCAGGAGTGCGTGGTGACGACGTTCGGGAAGTAGGACTTCGCTGCCTCGAGGTTGTGGTTGTAGCGGTGCACGCCCATCGACTTCAGGTCGTCGACCTGCTCCTGGCTGAGCATGCCCAGCGACGCCGCGACGTTGATGTCGACAGCCTCCTGGATCGCCTTGATGCCGTCGCGCACCTGAGACATCAGCCGCTCGTCGGGTCCGCGCACCGCCGCGACGATGCAGAACTCGGTCGCGCCCGTGGCCGCAGTCTCCTCGGCAGCCTTGACCAGCTGCGGGATGTCCAGCCACACCGAGCGCACCGGCGAGGTGAACTGGCCGCTCTGGGAGCAGAAGTGACAGTCCTCGGGGCAGCCGCCGGTCTTGAGGCTGATGATCCCCTCGACCTCGATCTCGGGACCGCAGTGCGTCATCCGCACCTCGTGCGCGAGCTGCAGCAGCTCGGGGATCTGGTCGTCAGGCAGCTGGAGCACCTCGACGACTTCGTCGTACGACAGGCCTTCTCCGCCGTCGAGGACCTTCGTGCGAGCGCGCTCCAGGATGTCAGTCACGCCCGAAATCTAACGGTCCGGACGCCGTCCCAGGCAGCCCGGTCGGTTACTGGACATTAACAAGAGTCCGCCGGACCGCCCTCCGTAGACTGCCCGGGATGTCCACCGACGAGCTGCTGGCGTTCGACCGAGTGCACCTGTGGCACCCCTACACCTCGATGACGTCGCCGACGGCGACGCGCTTGGTGACGGCCGCGAACGGCGTTCGACTCACGGTCTCGACCAGCTCGACCACCGGGTCTGTGGAGGTCATCGACGGGATGTCGTCGTGGTGGTCGGCGATCCACGGCTACCGGCACCCGGTGCTCGACGCGGCGGCCCGCCAGCAGCTGGACCAGATGTCGCACGTGATGTTCGGAGGCCTGACCCACGAGCCCGCGATCCGGCTCGCCCGCCAGCTCATCGAGATCACTCCCGCCGGGCTCGACCATGTCTTCCTCGCCGACTCCGGCTCGGTCAGCGTCGAGGTCGCGATGAAGATGGCGCTGCAGTTCCAGCGCGGTGTCGGCGCGCCGGAGAAGACCCGCTTCCTGACCGTGCGCGGCGGCTACCACGGCGACACCTTCGACTGCATGTCCGTGTGCGACCCCATCGGCGGGATGCACTCGATGTTCGCGAGTGTGTTGCCCCAGCAGGTGTTCGGCGAGCGGCCACCGGCGCGGGGCGAGGACATCTCCGTGTGGGAGATGGGCTTCCGCGCCCTGGCTGCGGCCCACGCCGGCGAGCTGGCCGCCCTGATCGTCGAGCCTTTGCTGCAGGGCGCGGGTGGCATGCACGCCTACCCCGCCGAGTGCCTCACCGTCTTCCGCGAGGTCGCGGACGAGCACGATCTGGTGCTGATCTTCGACGAGATCGCCACCGGCTTCGGCCGGACCGGCCACCTCTTCGCAGCCGACGCCGCGGGGGTCAGCCCCGACATCATGTGCGTGGGCAAGGCACTGACGGGCGGCTACCTCTCACTGGCGGCCGTGCTGTGCACCGGACGAGTGGCGCGTGGGCTCAGCGCCTCGGACTCCGGCGTCCTCATGCACGGCCCGACCTTCATGGGCAACCCGTTGGCCTGCGCGATCGCCAGCGCCAGCATCGACCTGCTCCTCTCGACCGACTGGCGGGCCAACATCGCGCGGATCAACGCCCGGCTGACCGACGGGCTGGCGCCCTTCGGAGGTACGACGGTCCGCACGCTCGGGGCGGTCGGCGTGCTCCAGCTCGACCACGAGGTCGACGTCCCGCGGGCCACCGAGGCGGCGCTCGAGCACGGCGTCTGGCTGCGGCCGTTCCGCGACCTGATCTACACGATGCCGCCGTACCTCTGCACCGACGACGAGCTGGACCAGATCTGCGTGGCCATGACCGAGGCGGCGAAGGCCGGATGAGCACCTGGGACGACTGGCTCGCCGCGGAGGCCGAGCGTCGCGAACAGCTGGGACTGACCCGCCGGCTGGTCGCCCACGGCTCCCACGAGCAGGTCATCGACCTGGCCGGCAACGACTACCTCGGGCTCTCGCAGCATCACGTGGTCAAGACCGAGGCCGCCAAGGCGGCCCTGGAGTACGGCGCAGGCGCGGGCGCATCGCGGCTGGTCACCGGGACCCTCGAGATCCACGAGCAGCTCGAGCAGGAGCTCGCCACGTTCCTCGGGCAGCCGAGCGCGCTGGTGATGTCGACCGGCTACCACGCGAACCTGTCGGTGGTGACCGCCCTGGTGGGCAAGGGCGACCTCGTGGTCTCCGACGCGCACATCCACGCCAGCCTGATCGACGCGGTGCGACTCTCCCGGGCCGAGATCGTCGTCAACCCGCACAACGACGTCGAGGCCGTCGACGCGGCCCTGGCCGCCCGGCCCGGCCGACGAGCGCTCGTGCTGGCCGAGTCGATCTATTCGGTGCTCGGCGACCAGGCGCCCCTGCTCGAGCTCGCCGCGACCTGCGAACGCCATGGCGCCCTGCTCGTCGTCGACGAGGCCCACGGGATCGGCGTGGCGGGCAGGCAGGGCGAGGGCGTGGTCCGTGCCCTCGGTCTGGCCGGCCACCCGAACGTCGTCGTCACCGCCACCCTGTCCAAGGCCCTCGGCGCCCAGGGTGGCGCGGTCCTCGGGAGCGCCGCGGTCCGCGACCACCTCGTCAACAGCGCCCGCCCGTTCATCTTCGACACCGCGCTGGCGCCGGCCCCGACCGCCGGCGCCCTGGCCGCCCTCCGGTTGCTCATCGACCAGCCGTCGCGGGTGGCGCTCATCCACGAGCGGGTCGGCGACCTGTGCGACCGCCTGCGGGTCGAGCACCCCGCGGGCGCCGTGGTCTCGGTCCCGATGCCGACCCCCCAGGTCGCGGTCGAGGCACAGGGGACGTTGTCCGCCGAGGGCATCCGGGTCGGCTGCTTCCGCCCTCCGTCGGTGCCCGACGGCATCTCAAGGCTCCGGATCACGATCAACGCCGGCGTCTCCGACGCCGACTGGGAACGCGCCGAGAACGTGCTGGCCAAGGTCGTGGAGGCCTATCGGTGAGCATCATCGTGGTCACCGGCACCGACACCGGCGTCGGCAAGACGATCGCCACCGCGGCCCTCGCCCTGACCCGCACTGGCAGCGTGATCGTCGTGAAGCCCGTGCAGACCGGCATCCAGGCGCAGGACGACGAGGGCGACGTCGACGTCGTACACCGGCTGACCGGCAAGGCCTGCCAGGAGTTCACCACCCTGGCCGACGCTCTCGCTCCCGACAGTGCCGCGCGGCTGGCCGGGGTGCGGATCCCGCCGGTCGCGGAGTACGCCGACCGGATCCAGGTGCTGGCGGAGTTCCACGACGATGTGATCGTGGAAGGCGCCGGTGGGCTGCTCGTGCGGCTCGACACCGAGGGCGGCACCATCCTGGACCTCGCGATCTCGCTCGACGCGGAGGTCTACGTCGTCACGCGCGCCGGGCTGGGCACGCTCAACCACACCGAGCTCACCGTCAACGCCCTCCGGGCTGCCGGGATCGAGCCGGCCGGGTTGATCATCGGCTCCTGGCCGGACCAGCCGGGGCTGGCCGAACGCCTCAACCGGGTCGACCTGCCGCTGCTCACCGGCGTCCCGGTGGTCGCCGTACTCCCCGAGAATGCCGGAAGCCTCGACCCGGAGAAGTTCCGGAGCGAGGCTTCTGGCTGGTTCGGCTGACGCGTCAGGCGGCAATGCCCTCGTGCGCCGCGAGCTTGGCGACGGCGTCGACGAACGCCTCGACGGTCGCGGTGTCGGCGACCGGGTCGCTGCCCCACGCGTAGGCGTGGCTCAGCTCGATGTCCTCGACGACGTGGGCACCGGCGACCTTGGCCGAGCGTCGGGTGTCGTCGTGGGCCCACTTGCCACCGAACTGGCCGATCGAAGTGCCGACCACGGCCAAGGTCTTGTCCTTGATGGCGCCGGCGCCGAAGGGACGCGAGGCCCAGTCGAGGGCGTTGTTGACGACGGCCGGCATGGTGCCGTTGTACTCCGGCGTGACGATGAGGATCGAGTCAGCCGCAGCCACCTGGTTGCGGAAGTCGACGACGGCCTGCGGAGCGGCGTCGCCGTCGATGTCCTCGTTGTAGAACGGCAGTGCGCCCAGGTTGTCGGCGATGGTGATCTCGGCACCGGCCGGCGCCTGCTCGCGGACGGCCTCGGCGATGCGACGGTTGTGGGAGTCGGCACGCAGCGAGCCGACGAGAACGAGTACGCGGGTGTCAGACATGGGGAGCTCCTGATCGAGGGTTTGTAAGCGGACCGTGGTCCAGTTCACCGATCAAAACGGACCCCAGTCCGCTTCTATTCCGCTCTGAGCAGAAAATTCAGTACGTCGTGTCCGTCCGGCTCTCTACTGTGTGAGACGTCATGGTCCGCCAGCTGCTGCACCTCGCCGACGAGCCCGCCCACGAGCGGGCCGATGCCGCGCGCAACCGCGAGGTGCTGCTCGAGTCGGCCCAACGTCTGGTGGACCACTGCGGGGTGGCCGGCGTGACGATGGACGCTGTCGCCCACGAGGCCGGCGTCGGCAAGGGCACCGTCTTCCGGAGGTTCGACAGCCGCGAGGGCCTGATGGCCGCACTTCTCAACCGGTCCGAGACCGAGTGGCAGGCGTCGATCATCTCCGGTCCGCCGCCGCTCGGTCCCGGCGCCGACCCGATGGAGCGACTGCTGGCCTTCGGCCGCTCCCGGCTCGAGATCAACCTCAGGCATGCCGACCTGATCTCGGCGGCGGGCAGGGCCAGTTCGCGCAACTACGCGGCGTACTCCTTCGCGGCCACGCACATGCGCTACCTGCTCGGCGAGCTCCGCTGCAGCGGCGACATCGCGCTGTTGGCCACCGCTCTGCTCGCTCCCCTCGAGGTGCCGATCCTGCTGCAGCAGACCCGGATCGAGCGCATGGACGTCAGCCGCATCATCGACGGCTGGGACGACCTGGTGCGGCGGATCGTCGCCGGCTGATCAGCCCTCGTCCAGGGAGACCCGCAGGGAGGGCGGTGCTGGCTTGGGCCGGCGCGGTTCGCGGACGCCCGCAGTTCCGCCGTCGTCCGGGCCCCGGCCAGCCGCTCCCCCTGCGAAGGTCAGCCGATCACGGCGGCCGAACGGTCCACGGCGCCTGACCGAGACACAGAGCACGTCGTCGCCCCGATGGTGGGCGCCGAGTCCGGCATACGCGGTCCTCGGGTCGGGTGCCCGCACTCGGAGCACCTCGTTGGTGACCTGGGGCCAACTCCGGACCACGACGACGTCGTACCGCCTCACGCAGTCCACTATGCATCGCCGCGCAAGGCACCATGTGCGCCACTTCGCGGGGCAATCAGGCTCCGTGGCGTCGCAGGCCGAAGGTGAGGCCGTCGACGAGGGCGCCCCAGGACGCCTCGATCAGGTTGTGGCCGACGCCGACGGTGACCCACGAGGACTCGCCGTCGCTGGTCTCGATGAGGACCCGGGTGATCGCGTCGGTGCCGTGGCCCTGGTCGAGGATCCGCACCTTGTAGTCGATCAGCTCGAATTTCGCGACCTCGGGATAGGCCTGGCCGATGGCCGTGCGCAGGGCATGGTCGAGCGCGTTGACCGGACCGTTGCCCTCGCCGGTGACGACGAAGCGCTCTCCCCCGGCCGTCAGCTTCACGGTGGCCTCCGAGACCGCCTCCGAGCCGGTCTGGGTCTCGGTGATGACCCGCCAGGACTCGATGTCGAAGTACGACGGCCGCGTCCCCTCGACCTCCTCGCAGAGCATCAGCTCGAACGACGCATCGGCCGCCTCGAACGTGTAGCCGCGGGACTCGAGCGCCTTGACCCGGTCGGTGATCCGGGTGGCCAGCTCGCGGTCGGAGGACAGGTCGAAGCCGAGTTCCTTGCCCTTGAGCTCGATCGAGGCCCGGCCGGCCATGTCGGAGACGAGCAACCGCATGTCGTTGCCGACCGCGATCGGGTCCTGGTGCTGGTAGAGGTTGGGGTCCACCTTGATCGCCGAGGCGTGCAGCCCGGCCTTGTGGGTGAACGCCGAGGTGCCGACGTACGGCTGGCGGGAAGCGGGCGGGAAGTTGGTGACCTCGGCGACGGCGTGCGCGATCCGGGTGGCGTCGCGGAGCAGCCCCTGCGGGAGCACCTGGCGGTCGAGCTTGAGCTCGAGGTTGGCCACCACGGAGATCAGGTCGGCGTTGCCGGTGCGCTCGCCGTACCCGTTGATGGTGCCCTGCACGTGCGTCGCACCCGCGTCGACGGCGGCCAGCGTGTTGGCCACCGCGCAGCCGGTGTCGTTGTGGCAGTGGATGCCGACCCGCACGCCGGTCGTCGAGACGACGTCGTGCACGACGTCGGCCACCCGCGACGGCAACATCCCGCCGTTGGTGTCGCACAGGGCGATCACCTCGGCGCCCGCGTCGTACGCCGTGCGGAGCACCTCAAGCGCGTAGTCCCGGTTGTCGCGGTAGCCGTCGAAGAAGTGCTCGGCGTCCAGGAACACCGTCTGCCCCTCGGCGCGCAGGTGCGAGACCGTGTCGCGGATCATCGCGAGGTTCTCCTCGAGCGTGGTCCGCAGCGCGAGGTCGACGTGCCGGTCGTGCGACTTGGCGACCAGCGTGACCACCGAGGCACCGCTCTCGCGCAGGGCGGCAACGAGCGGGTCGTCCGCTGCCCTGGCGCCGGGACGCCGGGTCGCGCCGAAGGCCGCGAGCCGCGCGTACTTGAGGTCGAGCTCGGCGGCGGCTCGCCGGAAGAACTCGGTGTCCTTCGGGTTGGCGCCGGGCCAGCCGCCCTCGATGTAGCCGACCCCGAGCCCGTCGAGCTGGCGCGCAATCGCGAGCTTGTCCGCGACGGAGAGGTTCAACCCCTCCTGCTGTGCGCCGTCGCGCAGCGTGGTGTCGTAGACGTGGAACGCGCCTTGCAGGTCCATCTCAACTCGTTTCGAATCGGGCTTGTCGGGTGGCTGGTGCCGGGTGTGGTCTGAAATCAAAAAAACCCCTCGGGGAACGAGAGGTTGGCGCGTCGACAGGAGTCGGCGCGCTAGGGAATGATGATCTCCGCGTACTGCATGGGACGATGGTAGCCACCGTGGCTGCCAGCACGGGCCAGATATCGGCATTCGAGCATGTCTGGACCAGTTCCGGACTAGCGTGGCAGTCGCCCCAGCACCTTTTACCCTCGGATGACCATGCGTATCAGCCAGTTGAGCGAGCGGGCCGGCCTCCCGATCGGCACCGTGAAGTTCTACCTCCGTACCGGCCTGCTCCCCGCCGGGCGCCAGATCAACGCGACCCAGGCCGACTACACCGACAGCCACCTCGAGCGGCTGCGACTCATCCGCGCCCTGATCGAGGTCGGCCGCCTGAGCGTCGCCGAGATCCAGGACGTGATGGTGGCCATCGACGGCGCCCTGCCGATCGGCGAAGGACTGGCCAAGGTGCACCAGGTCACGTCCCTGAAGGGGCGCGACGCCAGCGACATCGAAGTCGCCTCCGCGCACGAGCTGGTGAGCTCCCTGGGCTGGAGCATCGAGCCCGACTCGCCGCACCTGACCAGCCTGGCGCGCGCCATCGCCGCCCTGGACTCGATCGGCCTGCCACCCTCGTCGGCACGCCTGAAGGTCTACGCCGAGGCCGCCAGCCACGTGGCCCGCAACGACGTCGACTGGGTGCTCGGCGCCCCCGAGGAACGTCAGGTCGAGCTCGCCCTGGTCAGCGCCGTGCTCTGGGAGTCCCTGCTCTCCTCCCTGCGTCGTCTCGCCTCTGAGAACCAGATCGTCCGCCGCAGCACGGGTGTCCCCGCACCGCGCGGCACCATCCCGTCTGCCTAACTGCCCTTGCTCCGCTCGGGCGTGCGCCCGGCGCCTGAGTCCCCGTCTTCCCTCCTCGCTGGCTCGCTGACGCTCGCGTCGCTCGTCAGTCCAGACGGGGCCGCGCCGGCCGCCTGAAGGCCAGGGTCAGCGGTTGAAAATGTCGCGCAAGGGTGAGTTTGCCGCCAGCGGCCCGCCGCCGGCGGGCAGCCAGTCGACACCTGAGTTGAGCGCCGCCATCGCGCCGGCGCCCGCGACGAGCACCAGCCCGGCGGTCGCCAGCGCCCAGACGAGCGGGTGGGCGGCGAGCGGCCAGACCAGCCGCCGGACGGGGCCGCGCAGGCGAGAGCCTCCGGGGCCCCACCACATCGAGCCGAGCAGGACCGCACCCGTCGCGAGCAGCAGCTCCGCGATCGGGGCAGCGAAGGCGTAGGCGATCAGCCCTGCGGCCACGGCCAGCCCGCCGGACCAGAAGCCGAGCATCAGCAGGCCGGGGATCGCGACCGCGAAGAACCACGGGTAGCTCAGCGGGGTGACCAGGCCGTCGTACCAGCGGGCGCCACGGCGGGCCCGTCGGTCGGTGTGCGCCGAACCCGCCAGCGACCCGGCCCGCAGCAGCCACACCCCTCCGACGAGAGCCGTCAGGGCGACGTAGGGGGCCAGCGCGATGCCCGCCGTGACCACGCCCCACAGGGCGAGGGTCAGGGTGCCGCGACGGAACCGCAGAGCCAGGGGCGGTCGCGGGCGGGGCGACGGGACCTCGACCTCGTCGCCTGCCAGGTCGTCGAGGGCCTGCTCGCCGACCAGCTCGGTGTAGAGACGGGTCGGCTCGGGTTCGTCGTCGAACCAGCCCAGATCAATGGGCTGGCGGTCGAGCGGCTCACGGCTCACGGGCACGACCAGCGCGGGACGGACGACCGTGTGCTCCGGGAGCACATCGTCCGCTGGCGGCAGGACCGTGGCCGGTGCCGCGACGGCGAGGTAGGAACGCACCTCGTCGAGAGTCGGGCGGTCGGCCGGATCCGGCTGCAGGGCGGAGGCGACGAGCTCGCGGACCTTGATGTCGAGGCCGCTCAAGCGGTGCTGCCCTCGACGGACGCGGTCCATGATCGCGGCCGAAGGTCCTCGGCCGAAGGGAGGGTGTCCGGTGCCGGCGAAGGCGACCGTCGCCGCCCAGGAGTGCAGGTCGGAGGCCTCGGTGGCGTCGTCGCCGTAGAGGATCTCGGGGGCCAGATAGCCGGGCGTGCCGAGCAACCAGCCGGTGTGGGTGAGCTTCGGGTCGTCGGCGACCCGGGCCAGCCCGAAGTCGATCAGGATGGGGGCGCGGCCCTCCATCAGCACGTTGGAGGGCTTGATGTCGCGATGCAGCACGCCGACCTGGTGGACGGCGGCCAGCCCGTCGGCCAGGCGCGCGGCGAACCAGGCGACATCGTCGACCGGACCCTCGTCGCGCACGTGGTCGTGCAGCGAGAGCCCGGGCACGTAACGAGTCGCGACGTACGGGACCGGACCCCACGGATCGGCGTCGACGATCTCGGCGATCCACCTGCTGCGGATCCGGCCCAGCGAGTTGACCTCGCGCGCCAGGCGGTCGCGAGCCTCGTCGTCGCCGACGATGTGCGGCCGGAGCACCTTGAGCGCGACCCGGTGGCCGTCGGGGCGACGGGCGAGGTGGACCACCCCCATGCCGCCCTCGCCGAGCCGGCCGAGGATCTCGTAGTCGCCGACACGCAACCCGACAGGCGCCTGCTGATAGTCAGTCGACATGGCCGTCAGGTTACTCGTGTGACTAGTGGGAAAGCGTCATTCGGCGCCGAGAATGGCCCGAAAGGACCACTGGGGGTGGTCCAGCCCAATGTCATCCGACGGGTTGCATCCACCCGAAGGTGTCGTCGGCGCGACCGAACTGCAGGTCGACGAGCGCCTGGCGGATCCTGTGCGTGAGCTCGGTCCGGGCCGGCGCTGGCACCTCGCCGTCGGCCCACTTCAGCGAGCCGACCGGGGTGACCACGGCAGCGGTGCCGCACGCGAAGATCTCGGTGATCGCCCCGCTGGTCACGCCGTCGCGCCACTCGTCGATGCCGAACTTGCGCTCCTCGACCTGGTAGCCGAGCTTGCCGGCCAGCTCGATGATCGATGCGCGGGTGATGCCCTCGAGGATCGTGCCGGTCTCGGGAGTGACGATCCGGCCGTCGTCGAACAGGAAGTAGAGGTTCATCCCGCCGAGCTCTTCGATGTAGCGGCCCTCGGCCACGTCGAGGAAGACCACCTGGTCGCAGCCGTGCGCCGTGGCCTCCTTCTGGGCCACCAGCGAGCTGGCGTAGTTGCCGCCGGTCTTGGCCGCACCCATGCCGCCTCGGCCGGCGCGGGTGTATTCCTCGGTCAGCCAGAGCGTGACCGGCTTGACCCCACCCTTGAAGTAGGCGCCCGCGGGCGACGCGATCACCATGAACGTCACGTGCTGAGCAGGTCGCACGCCGAGGAAGACCTCGCTGGCGAACATGAAGGGCCGCAGGTAGAGGCTCTTCTCGCCACCTGACTCGGGCACCCAGCGCTCGTCGATGCGGACCAGCTGCTCGACCGCGGCCACGAAGTGCTCGACGGGCAGCTCGGGCAGCGCGAGCCGCTGGCTCGAGCGCAGCATCCGCTCTGCGTTCGCCTCGGGGCGGAACAGCCAGACCGAGTCGTCGGCGTGCCGGTAGGCCTTCATGCCCTCGAAGGTCTCCTGCGCGTAGTGCAGGACGGCGGTGGCCGGGTCGAGCGAGAGCGGGCCGTAGGGAGTGACGCGCGCGTTGTGCCAGCCGGCGTCGGGAGTCCACTCGACGGTGACCATGTGGTCGGTGAAGTGCTTGCCGAAGCCGGGGTCGGCCAGGATCTCCGCCAGCCGGGCGTCGTCAGTGGGAGTGGTCGTCGGGGTGACGGTGAACTCGAGAGCCATGGTCCTCACGGTATCCGAGGGAGGGGTCGACAGGTCAGGTGAGACGGGCCGCGATCGCGTCGCCCACCTCAGAGGTACGACGGACCGCGCCCGGTACTCGGTTCTCCAGGTCGGCCAGCACCGCCGACTCGATCGCCCGCGCCTGCTCGTCGTACCCGAGGTGCTCGAGCAGCAACGACGTCGAGAGGATCGCGGCGGTGGGGTCGGCCTTCTGCTGGCCGGCGATGTCGGGCGCCGAGCCGTGCACCGGCTCGAACATCGACGGCGAGGTGCGGTCGGGGTTGATGTTGCCGCTCGCGGCGAGCCCGATGCCTCCGGTGATGGCGGCGGCGAGGTCGGTGATGATGTCGCCGAACAGGTTGTCGGTGACGATCACGTCGAAGCGGGCCGGGTCGGTGGTCATGAAGATGGTGGCCGCGTCGATGTGGAGGTAGTCCACGGTGACCTCGGGGAACTCCTTCGAGACCTCGTTCACCAGGCGCGACCACACGGCGCCGGAGTACACGAGCACGTTGGTCTTGTGGACCAGGGTCAGCTTCTTGCGACGCTTCATCGCACGGGCGAAGGCATCGCGGACCACGCGCTCGACGCCGAACGCGGTGTTGACGGACACCTCGGTCGCGACCTCGGCCGGGGTGCCGACCCGAAGCGCACCGCCGTTGCCCGTGTAGGGGCCTTCGGTGCCTTCGCGGACGACGACGAAGTCGACCTCACCGGGGTTCGCCAGCGGGGACGTGACGCCCGGGAAGATGCGCGAGGGCCGCAGGTTGACGTAGTGGTCGAGCTCGAAGCGCAGCCGCAGCAGCAGTCCGCGCTCGAGGATGCCGGGGGGCAGGTTCGGGTCGCCGGGCTTGCCCCCGACGGCTCCGAGAAGAATGGCGTCGTGCTCGCGGATCTCGGCAAGCACGGAGTCGGGGAGCACCTCGCCGGTCGCGAGGTAGCGCTCCGCCCCCAGGTCATAGCGGGTCTGCTCGAACTTCACGCCGGCCGGAGCCGCCACCTCGAGCACCTTGAGTGCCTCTGCGGTGACTTCCTGACCGATGCCGTCTCCAGGGATGACGGCGAGCTTGAGCGAACCACTACGTGCGTCTGTCATGCGGGTGAGGCTAGTTGTCGTCGGGGCGGTCGCCGCCGTTGTCTCGCAGGTCAAGCGAGGCCTGGACCGCCTCGAGGCTGTGCGGGTTCTCGGGATTGTGGCTGGCCGGGCCCCAGTCGGGATACATGTCGTACATGGTGATGCTCCTGTGTGAGGGAGGCATCTCCCAGCGACGAGGTGCTCTGGGGATTCGGTTCGCGGATCGCGTGAACGAATGAGTCCGTCGGAACCAGAGGAGCTGCGGGTTGCGCGACACTGCTCGGCTACGAAAGCTGGTCGTCACCCGCCGCGGAAGATGCGGTGTGGTGTTGTGAACCAACAGGCCGAACTCGTACAACACGACCACCGCGACGAGGTGGCCTGTTGGACTTCAGACCTCGCCGCGGCGCTCGATGAGTACGAAAACGCTCCGCATGATGGACATACGGTACGGCGTGCCCGCCGCGGGCTCCACGAGATGAGCGGAACTGCTCAGCATCCGAGACAGGGCCCTCCTGATGGAAGACTCACCAGCATGAGTGCCCCACCCGACCTCCCGGACATCGTCGCCCGGGCCTTCGACGTCTCGCGCAAGGCGGGCTACGTCTCGTTCTGTCGCAACGAGACCGGGCGACTGCTGGCCGCGCTGGCCGCGACCCGGGGTGGCGTCCTGGCCGAGTTCGGCACCGGGTGCGGCGTCGGCACGGCCTGGCTGCGGTCCGGCGTACGCCCCGAGGCGCGGATCGTCAGTGCCGAGCTCGACCCCCGGCTGGCGGGCGCCGCCCAGGAGATCTTCGAGGGCGACAAGCAGGTCGAGGTGCTCTCCGCCGACTGGTCGACGCTGCGCGACAAGGGGCCGTTCTCCCTGTTGTTCCTCGACTCAGGCGAGCCGACTGAGGTCGGCGTCGACTCGATCGCCGACCTGGTCGAGGAGGGCGGCATCGTCGTGCTCGACGACTTCGCACCGTGCGAGGGCTGGCCGCCGGTCTCCTACGGCCGCGTCGACTCCCTCCGGGAAGCCTGGCTGACCGACGATCGGTTCACCGCGGTCGAGGTGATGGTCGCGCCCGACGCGGCAGCGATCATCGCGACGCGTCGCTGACCTCCGGGCCGGTCTCGTCCTCGTCCGCGAAGTGCGGGTCGGCCAACAACCACTGGGTGAGCAGGCCGTCGTGACTGCGGTCGTGCGCGCGCACCGGCTCGGGAACCATCCGGCCCTCGGCCATGTCCCAGAACGCGTCCACCAGGTGCGCCAGCCGCCGGGCGGTCTGGCCCGTGACTCCTTGGTGCGGGATGAACGGGTGTGGTCGCGTCGGCGCGTGCCGCTCAGCGCGGTCGAAGGCTCCGACGAGCTCGTTGCGCACCTCGGGCGGGTCGGCGTACCGAAGCTCGGCCACCAGGGCCCGCTCCATCCGCCACGTCGCGTCGGCATGCCGGCGTACGTCGTCGAAGACCTCGGCCCAGCTGTGGTGGAGCGCGTGCGCCTCGCCGTAGAGCCTCGCCTTCAGCTGGGCCAGGGCGACCTCGAAGACCTTGCTCTGGCGGGTGAAGTCACGGGCCCGCAGGTGCCCGTCGGTGATGTGGCTTCGCACTTCGGGCAGGATCACCGCGTTGAAGGCGGCGTTGTGCCGACTGGCTGCAGCCAGGAAGGTGTCGATGTCGGGGTAGCGGTCACGGGGGCGGTCGGCGGTCGGGTGCGCGTCGACCGCGGCACTCAGTCGCTCCCGCAAGCTGCGGTGGTTCGTCTCGATCGTGTCTGCCAGCAGGTCTGGCGTCATCGCTGTCATCTCCACGGGTCCCCACCCGTTCCCCTCCAGTCTCCTCCGCGCCGCCGCTCAAGCCAAGGATTCCGGCGATCGCGCAGGGGGGGCTCACCAGGCCGGCTTGCTCCAGCGGTGCTCGCGCAGCCACTCCATCGCAGGGTCCTCCTGCGGCCGGTCCAGCGGCACGGTGAACCGCGGCAGCAGGATGTGGACGAGCGGTCCGATGGTCACGGCGTACAGGACGGTGCCCAGGCCGGCCGTGCCGCCGAGCAGGAAGCCGATCACGAGCACGCTGAGCTCGATGCTGGTCCGCACCAGGCGGATCGACCAGCCGGTCCTGGCCACCAGGCCGGTCATCAGCCCGTCGCGGGGTCCGGGGCCCAGCTGAGCCCCGATGTACGACGCGGTGGCGACCGCGTTCAGCAGGATGCCCGCGACCAGCATCAGCGTCCGGCCGCCGAGGCTCGCGGGGGTCCCGATCGACGCGAGCGCGGCGTCGGTGGCCAGCCCGATCACGATCGCGTTCGCGATGGTGCCGAGCCCGGGCCACTGGCGCAGCGGGATCCAGAGCACCAGCACCGCGACGCCGGTGACGATGACGACCTGGCCGAAGCTGAGCGGGATCCGGCTGGCCACGCCCGCGTGGAAGACGTCCCAGGGGTCCAGGCCCAGCGTGCTGCGGTACATCAGCCCCATCGAGATGCCATAGAGCACGAGGCCGCCCATCAACTGCACGAAGCGCTCGGGGAGGCGACCGGCGCGGAGTTGCTGGAGCGGGGTCATCAGCTGGGAAGTCATGTAGCCACTTTGACCGCAAGTGGACTGGTAATCCATAGCCAATCGAGGGATAGTGGCCTCATGAAGGTTGCTCCATGAAGTCCGTGACCGGTGGTCGGCTGGCCCTCCTGCTCGGCCCGGACGTGCTGTCGTCGTCGCCGGCCTACCTCGCCCTGGCCGACGGCATCCGGCACGTCATCACCGACGGCCGGGTCTCCCCCGGCACCCGCCTGCCGAGTGAACGCGAGCTCACCGCGGCACTGGGCACCAGCCGGACCACCGTCACCGGCGCCTACCGCGAGCTCAAGGAGCGCGGCTACCTGATGGCCCGTCAAGGGTCGGGATCGGTGGCCAGCCTCCCCGGCGGTGGCGGCGAGGTCGCCCACCGCGCGCTGATCCCCCGCAGTGCTGACGCAGATGCCATCGATCTCACCTGCGCGACCTCGCCGGCAGCACCGGGGGTCGCCGGAGCCTTCGCCTCGGCGCTCGAGGTGCTGCCCCGCTGGCTGACGACGGGAGGGTACGACGCCGCCGGCCTGGAGGAGCTGCGCGTCGCCATCGCCGACCGCTACGTCGAGCGCGGCCTGCCCACCACCGCCGACCAGATCGTGGTGACCACCGGGGCCGCAGCCGCCCTCGCCGTGGTGCTGCGGGCTCTGGTCCGCACCGGCGACCGGATGCTGTTCGAGACCCCGACCTATCCCAACGCGGTCGACACCGCCATGCACACCGGCGCGCGGCTCACGGCGTACCCCCTCGACCCGGAGGGGTGGGACCTCGACCTGCTCGACGCGACCCTGCGCCAGACCGCGCCGCGGGTGGCCTTCCTGATCCCCGACTTCCACAACCCGACCGGCCTGATGATGTCGGCCGCCGACCGTGAGACGGCCGCGCGCGTGCTGCGCCGGCACCGGACGACCACGATCATCGACGAGACGATGGCCGAGATCGCGCTGACCGACGAGCCGGCACCCGCGCCGTTCGCGGCCCACCACGACGAGGCGATCACCATCGGCAGCATGTCGAAGGCCTACTGGGGCGGGCTCCGGGTCGGCTGGATCCGGGCACCGCAGGCGCTGGTGACGTCGTTGGTGGAGTCGCGAGCCACCTTCGACCTGAGCACCCCCGTCCTCGAGCAGCTGGCCTCCGCACGGCTGCTGGAGCGCCGGCACGAGATCCTTCCCGAATGGCTGGGCCGGTTGCGCGAACGCCGCGACACCCTGGTCGACGGTCTGCGCGCCGAGCTTCCCGACTGGGACGTGCCCAGCCCGGCCGGCGGGCTCTCGCTGTGGTGCCGGCTCCCGGAGCGGATCTCGACCCGGCTCGTGGCCACCGGGGAGCGGCACGGGGTCTATCTGGCGGCCGGCCCGAGGTTCGGGATCGAGGGTGGCTTCGAGCAGTACCTCCGGATCCCGTTCGGCAGCGAGCCCGACGTCCTCCGCGAGGCGGTGCCCCGGATCGCCGCTGCGTACGACGAGGCGTTCACCAGCACCGCCGAGGCCCGGACCACCCGCCGGCCGCTGATCGCCTGAGCCGAGCGCTGACGCTTCATCATGGGATGCAGATCAACCCGCACATCCCTCGGTCTGTGCGCCAAGGGATGTGCCGGTCCACGGACATACCCTGATGAACCGCCGCCGACAATGCCGACGTCCACCTGGAGAAGGTCAGACCAGGTTGACCGCGCGCACCGAGACGGCGCTGATGGCGGTCTCGATCTCCTCGAGGGTCGCGGCCGGGATCGCCGAGTCGACGCTCAGCGCGACCAGAGCCTGGCCACCCTTCGCGTCGCGGGCGACCTGCATGCCGGCGATGTTGACGCCGGCGTCGCCGAGGATGCCGCCGACCGTGCCGACCATGCCGGGGCGGTCCTCGTAGTTGAAGAACGCCAGGTGGTCGGTGGGCTCCACGTCGATGTCGAAGCCGTTGACCTCGACCAGGCGCTCTCGCTGGTTGATGCCGATCAGGGTGCCGCTGACCGAGATCTGCGAGCCGTCGGCCAGGGTGCCGCGGACGGTGATCAGGTTGCGGTGGTCGGCGCTCTCGGCCTCGGTGACCAGGCGTACGGCGGTGCCGCGCTCGGCCGCGAGCAGCGGCGCGTTCACGTAGGAGACCTGGTCCTCGACGATGTCGGTGAAGACACCCTTGAGGGCGGCCAGCTCGAGCACCTTCACGTCGTACTCGGTGATCTCGCCTCGGACCTCGACGTCGACCGACTGGGCGACCTCGCCGGCCAGCGCGGTGAAGATCCGGCCGAGCTTCTCGGTGAGCGGGATGCCGGGGCGCACGTCCTCGGCGATCACGCCGCCCTGGACGTTGACGGCGTCGGGGACCAGTTCGCCGCTCAGGGCGAGGCGGACCGACCTGGCGACGGCGATGCCGGCCTTCTCCTGGGCCTCGTCGGTCGACGCGCCGAGGTGCGGGGTGGCGACGACGTTCTCGAGCTCGAACAGGGGGCTGTCGGTGCAGGGCTCCTTGGCGAACACGTCGAGGCCGGCCGCGGCGACGCGTCCCTCCTTGAGGGCGGCGAAGAGCGCGCCCTCGTCGACGATGCCACCACGGGCGGCGTTGACGAGCACCAGGCTGGGCTTGACCTTGGCCAGCTGCTCGACGCCGATCAGGCCCGCGGTCTCCGGCGTCTTGGGCAGGTGCACGCTCATGAAGTCGGCCTCGGCCAGCAGGGTGTCGAGGTCGACGAGACGGACGCCCATCTGCGCCGCGCGGCCGGCCTGCACGTAGGGGTCGTACGCGATCACCTTCATGCCGAAGGCGGACAGGCGCTGGGCGACGAGCACGCCGATCCGGCCCAGGCCGACGATGCCGACGGTCTTCTCGTAGAGCTCGATGCCGGTGTACTTCGAGCGCTTCCACTCGCCGTTCTTCAGCGCCGCGTGCGCGGGGCTGACGTGGCGGGCGGCGGCGAGCATGAGGGCGACGGCGAGCTCGGCGGCGCTGACGATGTTGGAGGTCGGCGCGTTCACGACCATCACGCCGGCCTGGGTGGCAGCCTTCACGTCGACGTTGTCGAGGCCCACCCCGGCGCGGGCGACGACCTTGAGCTTCTTCGCCGCGGCCAGCGCCTCTTCGTCGACCTTGGTGGCCGAGCGGATCAGGATGGCGTCGACATCGGCGATCGCAGGCAGCAGCGCGGCGCGATCGGCACCGTCCACGGTGCGGATCTCGAAGTCGGGGCCCAGCGCCTCGACGGTGGCGGGGCTCAGCTCTTCGGCGATGAGTACGACGGGCTTGTCAGTCACAGCGATGTCCTCGGATCAACGAGAAGGTGATGGGTGGCTAGCCCAGGATGGTGGGCGGCCCCATGCGTCGGAAGGGCACGACGCTGTGCCGAGCCAACCCTACCTCGACCGAGGACCCCCGAGGCCGTGGAGTCTCAGGAAGCCGACAGCCCCAGCACCCGGGCCAGGTCGGGGGCCAGCGCCCCCGCGTAGTCGGAGGAGATGTGCTCCTTGTCGCGCATCGTGATCCAGTCGCCGACCACCAGCGGGCACTCCCCCTGCCAGCAGAACCACGACTTGGGGTCGACGTACGGCACGTCGGCTTCGATGGCGGCGTCGCGGACGTGACCACTCATCAGGACCGAGCGGTCACTCGGCTCGGACATGCAGGTCGCCAACGTCGATCCGCGCGCGGTCAGGCACTCGGCGGGGCCGGCGTCCACACCCGGCGGGTCGACGAGTACGACGACCCGGCCCGCGCTGCCACGGACCTCGTTGATCTGGGCCACCATCGACGATTGCAGCAGGTCGGCCTGCGCGTCCCAGCTGCGGACCAGCTGGCCGTCGGGTCCTTCGAAGCCGGACTCGTTGGCATCGCTGGCCAGCAGCACCAGGTCGGGCTTGAGCTGGGCCACCTGGTCGCGGGCCCAGTCCTGGAAGGCCTCGCAGTCGAGTGCCGGGCCGGACCCGCTGGCGAGCCACGGCGTCACATCGGCGCCCGGGCAGCCCTCACGGACCAGGTAGTAGGCGGTGTAGCCGGAGGCGGCGGCGATCTGGTCGAGCGCCGGGATCCACTGGCGGGCGTGCGAGTCGCCGATCAGCACCATGGTCCTGGTCGCCTCGGTGTCGCCGCGCGGACACAGCTGGCCCTCGGGGTCGTCGAAGTAGCTGCAGTCGCCGACGTCGGGGACGGCCTCCTCGAGCTCGAGCGGGTTCGGACGCAGGATCGCGGGGATCTCGCGTCCGGCACGGGCCGCCAGCACGGAGGCGCGCACCAGCGGCCGGATCGACGTCTGTTGGTGGGTCTCCCCCGACACCGTGATCGCGTCTCCGCCACCACCGGCGAGGTCGCGGACGGCGTGGTCGGCGAACGCCGCCAGCGGAAGCGTGAGCGCGATCGCTGTCGGGTAGAGGACCAGGCCGCGCCAGGTCTTGCGCGCCAGCGTGCGGGCCTTGCGGACGGGGTTCTCGACGAGGTGGTAGCTCAGGGCGGACAGCACCAGCGCGATGCCGAGCACGACGGCACCCGACCAGCCCTCGGGCTCGCGCCAGGCGGCGGCCGCGATGATCAGGGCCGGCCAGTGCCAGAGGTAGAACGAGTAGCTCCAGTCGCCGATCACCCGCATCGGCCACACGCCGAGCAGGAACTGCGGTCCCCACGTGGCGGTGCCGAGGCCGCCGCCCAGCAGCAGCGCGGTGCCGATCACGGGCAGGGCCGCGGCGATCCCGGGGAACACGGTGTTCTCGTCGTAGGCGAAGGCCGCGAACAGGATCGCGCCCAGGCCGACCCAGCTGGCGACCGCGAGCAGTGCCGGCGGCCGGCGCCGGATCCGCAGGGCCGCGGTCGCGATCAGGGCCCCGAGGCCGAGCTCCCACGCACGAGCGGGGGTCGAGAAGTAGGCCGAGACCCGGTCGGTCTGCGTCAACGTGATCGAGTAGGCCAGCGAGGCCGCGAGGATGACCAGGAGCGCCGGCACCAGGGTCCGGCGTACGCCCCAGCCACGGCGCCGGGCCAGCCAGGCGAACAGCATCACGAGCAGCGGCCAGGCGAGGTAGAACTGCTCCTCGACCGCCAGCGACCAGTAGTGCTGGAGCGGCGAGGGCGCAACATCAGCCGAGAAGTAGTCGGTGCCGATCGCGGAGAAGTGGATGTTGGCGGCGAAGAAGGTGGCCCAGATGGCGTCCTTGGCCACGGCCAGCGCCTGCACGCCGCTGAGGTACCAGACGCTCACCGCGAGGGTCACGACGACGACCACCGTCGCGGCCGGCAGGATCCGCCGGGCCCGTCGGGCATAGAAACCGGCCAGCGAGACCTTGCGGTCGCGGTCGGCCTCGCCGATCAGCAGGGAGGTGATCAGGAAGCCGGAAATCACGAAGAAGACGTCGACGCCGATGAAGCCGCCCGTGAACGGCCCGACGTTGGCGTGATCGAGTGCAACCAGCAGCACCGCGACAGCGCGGAGCCCCTGAATGTCCTTCCGGAAACCTGGTTGCACCCAGCGATCGTAAAGGGGCAGCCCCTACGAAACCGATTCGGCGCGACCGGGCGGACACCGACAAAGGCCACAGCTCAGACACCTCTCCGGACGTCGGCGTCCGCCGATATCCCCGGGGTCGGTGGCCCTTCCGGGGCATGTCTGGACCGGTGCCCCTCCAGTTACCTTCCGGGCATGCCATTGCCAGACGACCTGCCGGTTGCCCGTCGTCTGCGCGCCATCTTCGAGAAGGTGGCGACCTCCACCGACGGCACCGTGGCCGACTACATCCCGGCGCTGGCCGAGGCGAACCCCCATTGGTTCGGCGTCAGCCTGACCACCGTGGACGGGCATCGCTACGACCTTGGCGACAGCCACGTCCGCTTCACGATCCAGTCGATCTCCAAGCCGTTCGTATTCGGCCTGGCCCTCGACGAGTACGGCGTCGAGGGAGTCCAGCACCGAGTCGGCGTCGAACCCTCGGGTGACCCGTTCAACGCCATCGAGGTCGACGTGGAGTCGGGTCGCCCCTACAACCCGATGGTCAACACCGGCGCGATCCTGACCACCTCCCTGGTGCCCGGTGGTCTTGCCCAGATCCGGGACGGCCTGTCCCGCTTCGCCGGCCGGACGCTGCCGCTCAACGATCGGGTCCTGGAGTCGGAACGCTCGACCGGCGACCGGAACCGCGCCATCGCCTACCTGATGCGCAACTTCGGCATGCTCGAGGGCGACGTCGACGAATGCCTCGAGGCGTACTTCAGCCAGTGCTCGCTCGAGGTCGACACGGCTGACCTGGCCACGATGGCCGCGACCCTGGCCAACGGCGGCGTGAATCCGCTCAGCGCGCGACGGGTGATGCGCGAGCAGCACGTGCCGCAGGTCTTGAGCGTGATGAGCACCTGCGGCATGTACGACTACGCCGGTGAGTGGGGCTACCGCGTCGGCCTGCCCGCCAAGTCGGGGGTCTCGGGTGCAGTGCTCGCGGTCCTGCCCGGGCAGTTCGGACTGGCGGTCTTCTCCCCTCCCCTGGACAAGCACGGCAACAGCGTGCGCGGCATCGACTTCTGTACGGCGCTCTCCGAGCAGTTCGGGCTGCACCAGTTCACGCTCCCGTCGTCGGGGAGCCCCGTCGTACGCCGCTCCTACTCGGGGGCCGCGGTCCGCTCCAAGATGATCCGCGACGCCACCGAGGACGCCCTGCTTGCCGAGCACGGGCACCTGATCCGGGTGATCGAGGTCCAGGGCGACCTGCGCCGGTTCGCCACGGCGGAGGCCATGGGCCGGGCCGTGGTCGAGCAGCTCACCGCAGGAGCGATCGTCGTCCTCGACCTGAGCCGGAGCGCCCGCTTCGACGGCCGGGTCCAGCAGCTGATCGCTGACCTGGTGGAGGTCGCCGAGCGGGCGGGCGCCGTGCTGGTAGCGGCGGAGCGCGGCGTCGACGGCGCGCTGGAGTGGTCCGAGAACGAACTGCTCGAGCGACTGCTCGACAGCCCCGAGCCGCACCTGGTCGACCTCGGCCAGTGCGCCCTGCTCGCCGGGATGAGTCCCGAGACGGTCGCGGACATCGAGTCGTCGGGCGAACGAGTGGGGTACGACGACGGCGCGGTGCTGTTCCGCGCGGGCGACCCGGCCGACCGGATCGCCTTCGTGCTCGCGGGATCGGTCGACATCCGCGGCGCCGGCGGCCCCTCCCGACGGATCGCCGCGGAGGGTCCAGGGGCGGCCGTCGGGGACCTGGCCGCGCTGTTCGACACGCCGCGCACCGCGACCGTGGTCGCGGGGCCTGAAACGCTCTGCGTGGAGATCAGCACCGACGCCCTCGAGGCGGTGTTCGCCCGACATCCCAAGGACCAGGTTGCCTTCTACGCCAACCTGGCCCGGGTGCTCGCATCCCGGTTGCGGCGCAACTCCGCGGCGCTGGAGGCGCTCTCCTGACGATGCCGGATCAGACGGCGCAGCCGTCGGGGCCGCACGCCGCGTCGGCGGTGCCGATCACCTCGAGGGCCGGGTGCGACTCGCCCCAGGCCCGCTCGAGGACCTGGGTGAAGACCTCGGTCGGCTGGGCACCCGACACGCCGTACTTCCCGTCGACCACGAAGAACGGCACGCCGGTGGCGCCGTACGCCTGGGCCTGGCTGATGTCCGCCCACACCTCGTCGAGGTATTCCTCCGAGCCGAGCACCTCGTCGACCCGCTGGCCGTCGAGGCCGACTCCGGCCGCGATCTTGCGGAGGGTGTCGTGGTCCGCGACGTTCTCGGTGTGGGTGAAGTAGGCAGCGAGCAGCGCCTCCTTGAGGTCGCCCTGGAGCCCCTCGGTGTGGGCCAGGTGCAGCAGCCGGTGGGCGTCGGTGGTGTTCGCTCGCAGCGACTGGTGGTGCCGGAAGAGCAGGCCCTCCTCGGCGGCCACAGCCTCGACGCGGTCGATCATGGCGCGGCCTGCCTCGGGGCCGCCGCCGTACTTGCGGCCGAGGGACTCCGCGACCGTCTCGGTCGGTACGGCGGGAGCTCCCGGGTCGAGCTGGTAGGACCGCCACAGGATCTCCACGGGGTGGTCGAACTCGGCGAGGGCGGACTCCAGCCGGCGCTTGCCGATGTAGCACCAGGGGCAGACGACGTCGGACCAGATCTCGATACGCATGTCGCCTGCAACTACTTGAAGCCGCAATCTCTTCCCGAAGGGATCTCAGGGGTCCCCTCAGGGTCAGGACAGCAATCTCCCTGATGTGCGGAGGGTGTCGGCTGCCCGAGGCTTCAGGACATGATCACCATCGAGTCGCTCACGAAGCGCTACGGCACCTTCACCGCCGTCGACGACGTCACGTTCACCGCCCGACCGGGCCGGGTGACCGGCTTCCTCGGCCCCAACGGGGCCGGAAAGTCCACCACCATGCGGGTCGTGGTCGGGCTCACCCCGCCCACCCACGGCTCCGCCACCATCTGCGGCCGCTCCTATGCCGACCTGCCCAACCCGGGCATGGAGGTCGGCGTCCTGCTGGACGCGTCCGCGCAGCACGCCGGCCGCACCGGCCGCGAGATCCTCTCGATCGCCCAGCGCACCATGGGCCTCCCCAAGGCCCGGGTCGACGAGATGCTGGACCTGGTCAGCCTGACCGGGCGTGAGGCCGAGCGCCGCGTCAAGAACTACTCCCTCGGCATGCGGCAGCGCCTCGGCATCGCCACCGCCCTGATCGGCGACCCCGAGGTGCTGATCCTGGACGAGCCAGCCAACGGCCTCGACCCCGCAGGCATCCGGTGGATGCGCGACCTGCTGCGGGGCTACGCCGACCAGGGCGGCACCGTGCTGCTCTCCTCGCACCTGTTGCACGAGATCGAGGTGATCGCCGACGACCTGGTCGTGATCGGCAACGGGCGGATCGTCGCCCAGGGCACCAAGGCCGACCTGCTCGCCGCGGCGGGCACCGTCGTCCGCAGCCACTCGGTCGCCGCCCTGACCCGAGCCCTGAGCGCCGCCGGGATCACGAGCACCATCAGCGCCGACGGCGCCATACGCACCGATGCGGACCCCGCGACCGTGGGCGCTGCCGCTCACGCCGGCGGCGTCGCACTGACCGAGCTCCGGGGCGCCGAAGGCGCTGGCCTGGAGGAGATGTTCCTGGAGCTCACCGCCGAGTCCCAGCGCGAGACCACCCGAGAAGGAGAAGCGGCATGAGCACGCTGACCGCGGAGCAGACCGCTTCCGTCACCCACCGCACCACGAAGTCCATCCGACCGATCCCCATGACGCGCCTCGTCGGCGTCGAGACCTCCAAGATGTTCGACACGCGTTCGGGCTTCTGGCTGCTGACCAGCGTCGGGATCCTGGCCGTGCTGGCCACCGGCGCCACCCTGCTCTTCGCGCCGCGCGAGGAGCTCACCTACGACTCATTCGCCGCGGCGATCGGTTTCCCGATGTCGGTGGTCCTGCCGATGATCGCCGTTCTCGCTGTCACCAGTGAATGGAGCCAGCGCACCGGCCTGACGACCTTCACGCTCGTGCCCCACCGCGGCCGGGTGATCACCGCCAAGCTGATCAGCACCCTGCTCGTCGGCGTGGCCTCCATCGTCACCGCGTTCGCGGTCGGCGCCCTGGGCAACCTGGCCGGCAGCGCCATCGCCGGGGTCGACACGGTCTGGGACATCTCGTTGGGTCACGCCGGACTGATCCTGCTGGCCGACGG
>Ga0070698_100001635_pt1 | contig 24966 bp, 21 predicted proteins | sample KBSK1502metaG_FD_65477 | JGI IMG/M metagenome (GOLD analysis project Ga0070698, IMG submission 65477) | Corn, switchgrass and miscanthus rhizosphere microbial communities from Kellogg Biological Station, Michigan, USA - KBS K1-50-2 metaG | ecosystem: Host-associated > Plants > Roots >... | reverse complement strand
GGCCCCCATGGCGGGCAGCGTCAACAAAGTCATCCTGGTCGGCAATCTCGGCCGCGACCCCGAAGTGAGGTCCATGCAGGATGGCAGATCCATGGTGAACATGTCGGTGGCCACGTCGGACACATGGCGGGATCGCCAGACCGGCGAGCGCAAGGAGCGCACCGAATGGCACCGGGTGGTGATCTTCAACGAGAAGCTGGCGGAGATCGCCCAGAAGTTCGTGCGCAAGGGCTCGAAGGTCTATGTCGAAGGCCAGCTCGCCACCCGCAAATGGACCGATCAGAGCGGCCAGGAGCGCTACACGACCGAGGTCGTCGTCCCACGCTTCGGCGGCGCGCTCACCATGCTCGATGGCCGTGGCGGCGGCGGGGCTGAGGGTGGCGGTGCCGGCAACGACGATGAAATGGCGGGCGCGACGTCGAGTGCCGCAGGTGGAGGCGGCGGCCGCCCGGCCGCGCGCGCCGGCAAGGCGGAGCTCGACGACGACATTCCGTTCTAGGGCATGCCCGGACTGAGATGTCATGACGGGGGACGCGCGACTCCTCAGGCGAGGCAATTTTCGCCCTGTGTCGCGCGCTTTCGGCGAAGAAACCCCCGCAAGCTGAAGGCTTAGTCCAATGGCCCAGGCCCGGATCTGGTACCAGAGCTTCGTCCATCCCGTCGAACAGGCGCCGTACATGCAGCGCCTTCAGGCTTTGCTCGACTCCGTCGCCGCGCCAGACGTGCGCTTCGAGGTCCACGGCCTCGACCCGCCCGATCATGCCTTCCATCCGTTGACCGAGTTCCGCTGCGCCGCGCAGGTCATCCGCCATGCGCTGGAGGCCGAACAGGCCGGCTACGAGGCTTTCGTGATCGGCCATTTCCAGGAGCCGGGGCTGATCGAAATCCGCAGCTCCGTCGACATACCGGTGATCGGCCTGGGCGAGGCCAATCTGCTGGCCGCTCTCAGCCTGGGCCACCGGCTGGGCCTGGTGACCATCGATCCGATCTTCATTCCCTGGCACGACCGACAGGTCCGCCTGCACGGGCTTGGCGAGAGGGTCATCGGCACCACGGCGCTCAAGATGAGCCTGCCGGCTTTCATGAAGGCGTTCACCGACGAGGACGCCTACGCAACCGTGCGTGCCGGGTTCGTTGCGCAGGTGAAACCGCTGATCGGCGCAGGCGCGGAGGTCATCATTCCCGCGGGCGGCCTGCCGATGCTGCTGTTCGCCCGGGAAAGACCGTTCGTCATTGACGGGGCGCCGGTGCTGAACGGCATCGCCGTCGTCGCCAAGGCCGCCGAGACCGCACTCGCGCTCAAGTCGATCACCAAGGTCGTCGTCAGCCGGCGCAGCACCTACGCCAAGGCGCCGCCCGAGGCGATCAAGGAGTTCCTGGCCCTCTAGCCGTCAGGCGGGCAAGCCCAACCGGCGCAGCGCCGCGACCGTCTCGCCGGCCGAACGGTGGTGGACGGCGTGCATGCCGAAGGCGCGGGCGCCCTCGACGTTGGGCAGGTTGTCGTCGATCAGCACCGCCTGGTCGGGCCGAAAATCGCCGGTGCGGCACACCAGGTCGTAGATCGCCGCATCGGGCTTGCAGCAGCGCACCAGACCCGAGACCACGTAGTCGCGAAAGTGGCCGAGAAAGGGGTGCCGGCGCTGGCCCGGTCCACGCAACCAGGTGTCGAGGAAAGCGGGCGCGTTGGACAGCAGGTAGAGCGGCGTTCCCGCGCCGTGCAGGCGCTCCACCAGATCGGCCATCTCGGGAAAAGGATGGTCGAGCATTTCGTCGAACCGCCCATAGAAGGCTTCGATCAGGGCCTCTTTTCCGGGATGTTCGGCCCTCAGGCGATGCGTCGCCGCGGCGGGATCGCCGCCTTGATCCTGCAAGCCGTGCCACTGCGGGGTGGTCACGCTGGCCAGGAAGCACTCCATTTCCGCCGGCTCGGGGATCAGCTTGCGGTAGAGGTGGCGGGGGTTCCAGTCGAGCAGGACACCGCCCATGTCGAAGATCGCCACCGAGGCCGTCGAAGGGGCTGTTTCCTGGACTGGTTTCGCGGCCAATTTGGAGCCTTTCCGGAGCCTGTTTCCGTCACTAATTTAGCTAGTAAATTCAAAGAGTTAAATACCTGTCGTCGGGACGTTTTTTGTTGGTCTTCCGGCGCCAATTTGCTAGGGTGCGCCCCTGTTCCGCCGGGCCCTCTGGCAGGGCCATAAAAACGAGCAAAAAACAGGTTTCCGTGAGCGACGATACGACCCTTCCGCCGGCGCCGCCGCCCCCCGACGCGCCACCGCCCCAGCCGCCTCCGCACGACATCGCGCCAATCACCATCGAAGAGGAGATGCGCCGCTCCTACCTCGATTACGCCATGAGCGTGATCGTGGCGCGCGCACTGCCCGACGCGCGCGACGGACTGAAGCCGGTGCAGCGGCGCATCCTCTACGCCATGAAGGAAGGCGGCTACGACTCGACGCGGCCCTTCCGCAAGTCCGCCCGCATCGTCGGCGACGTGATGGGCAAGTATCACCCGCACGGCGACACGGCGATCTACGACGCCATGGTGCGCATGGCGCAAGACTTCTCCATGCGCCTGCCGCTGATTTCCGGGCAGGGCAATTTCGGTTCGATGGACGGCGATCCGCCGGCGGCCATGCGCTACACCGAGGCGCGCCTGGCCAACGCCGCCGAATCGTTGCTCGCCGATATCGACAAGGACACGGTCGAGTTCCAGCCAAATTACGACGAGCGCGAACAGGAGCCGACGGTCCTGCCGGCGGCCTATCCGAACCTGCTGGCCAATGGCGCCGGCGGCATCGCCGTCGGCATGGCGACCAACATCCCGCCGCACAATCTCGGCGAGCTGATCGATGCCTGCTGCGCGCTGATCGACAACCCCGAGCTCACCGTGCCGCAGCTCATGGAATACGTGCCGGGGCCCGACTTCCCGACCGGCGCCGCCATTCTCGGCCGCAACGGCATCCGCGCCGGCTACGAGCTGGGTCGCGGCTCGCTGATCATGCGGGCCAAAACCCGCATCGAGGAGGCGCGCGGCGGCCGCGAATCGATCATCGTCTCCGAGGTCCCCTATCAGGAGAACAAGGCGCGTCTGCACGAACGCATCGCCGAGGTGGTGCGCGACAAGCGCGTCGAGGGCATCGCCGAGGTCCGCGACGAAAGCGATCGCGACGGCGTGCGGCTGGTGATCGAGCTCAAGCGCGACGCCATGGCCGACGTCGTCCTGAACCAGCTCTATCGCTTCACCCCGCTGCAGACGACGTTCGGCGTCAACGCGCTGGCGCTCGATGGCGGCCGGCCGAGGCTGATGAGCCTCAAGGAACTGCTCGAAGCCTTCATCCGCTTCCGCGCCGAAGTCATCACGCGGCGCGCCAAGTACGAGCTCAGGCATGCCCGCGACCGCGCCCACGTGCTGGTCGGCCTCGCCATCGCCGTCGCCAGCATCGACGAGGTGATCGAGATGATCCGCCGCGCGCCCGATCCGGTGGTGGCGCGCGAACGCCTCATGGCGCGGGCTTGGCCCGCCGCCGACGTGGCGCCGCTGATCGTCCTGATCGCCGAGCCCGATCGCGAGGTGTCGGCCGAGGGCACCTACCGGCTGTCCGAGGCGCAGGCGCGCGCCATCCTCGAACTGCGCCTGCAGCGCCTGACCGGCCTCGAGCGCGACAAGATCGCCCAGGAACTGGGCGAGGTGGCCCAGCAGATCGAGGGCTATCTCGAGCTTCTGGGCGACCGCGACAAGCTGTTCGCGCTGATGCGCAAGGAGCTGGTCGAGATCAAGGAGCAGTTCGCCACCCCGCGCCGCACCGAGATCCTGGACAACGAATTCGAGCAGGACATCGAGGACCTGATCCAGCGCGAGGACATGGTCGTCACCGTGACGCACGGCGGCTACGTCAAGCGGGTGCCGGTCTCGGCCTATCGCGCCCAGCGCCGCGGCGGCAAGGGCCGCGCCGGCATGGCCACGCGCGAGGACGACTTCGTCTCCCGCCTGTTCGTCGCCAACACCCACACGCCGATGCTGTTCTTCTCGAGCCGCGGCATCGTCTACAAGCTCAAGGTGTGGCGCCTGCCGCTCGGCGCGCCGCAGGCCCGCGGCAAGGCGTTCGTCAACCTGCTGCCGTTGGGCGAGGGCGAGACGATCAGCGCCGTCATGCCGATGCCGGAGGACGAGGCGAGCTGGTCGACGCTCCACGTCATGTTCGCCACGGCGCGTGGCGGCGTGCGCCGCAACGAGCTCAGCGACTTCGTCAATGTCAACCAGACCGGCAAGATCGCCATGAAGTTCGAGGGCGACGATGCCGGCGACCGGCTGATCGGCGTCAGCGTCTGCAGCGAGGAGCAGGACGTGCTGCTGGCGACCCGCCAGGGCCGGGCCATGCGCTTCCCGGTGGCGACGGTGCGCGTGTTCCAGAGCCGCGCCTCGACCGGCGTGCGCGGCGTCGCGCTCGCCGAGGGCGACGAGGTGATCTCGATGTCGCTGGTCGACAGCGGCAAGGGCATCACCACCGAGGAACGCGAGGCCTTTCTGCGCCAGTCGCGCGCGCTGCGCCAAGCCGAGACTGCGGCCGAGAATGCGCCTGACAATGCGGCGGAGAACGGCGACGACGAGGCGGCGCCGGCGGCGGAGGAGACCGCGCTCGATGCGACGCTGTCGCCCGAGCGATTCGGCGAGTTGCAGCGCAAGGAAGAGTTCGTGCTCACCGTCGCCTCGTCGGGCTTCGGCAAGCGCACCTCGGCTTACGAGTATCGGGTGACGGGCCGCGGCGGCAAGGGCGTCGAACTGATGAGCCTAGCCAAGGGCGGCGAGGTCGTAGCGGCATTTCCGGTGTCGAACAACGACCAGATCATGCTGGTGACCGACGGCGGAACGTTGATCCGCTGTCCGGTCGACGGAATTCGCATAGCGGGACGTGCCACGCGAGGCGTGCGCATTGTCAATGTCAGCGAGGGCGAGCGCGTGGTCTCCGCCGTGCGCACGGGCGAGGACGACGCCGGCAACGGCAACGGCAATGGCGAAAGCCATTCCGAAACAAACGGTGGATAAGGACCTTCCGTGTCGCTAAGACTCCGCCGCATCTGGTGCACGAGCAACGGGGAAGTGGGGGAGAGACATGGCCTCAGAACGCACCGGCGTCTATCCGGGGACGTTCGATCCCGTCACCAGCGGGCACATGGAAGTGGTGCGCCGCTCCCTGAAGCTCGTCGACAGGCTCGTGATCGGACTTGCGACCGGCATCGGCAAGGGACCGTTGTTCTCGCTCGACGAGCGGATCGACATCATCAAGGAGGACATCGCGGAATTCTCGCAGGCCGACCGGGATCGCATCAAGATCGTGCCGTTCGACGGGCTGCTGATTCATTTTGCGCGCGACGTGGGCGCCTCGGTGATCATCCGCGGCCTGCGCGCGGTCTCGGACTTCGAGTACGAGATCCAGATGGCCAACATGAACGCCCGCATGGAGCCCGACATCGAGACCATCTTCCTGATGGCCTCCGACCGGCACCAGTTCATCGCCTCGTCCCTGGTCAAGGACATTGCGCGCCTGGGCGGCGATACGTCCCAGTTCGTGTCCAAGAAGGTCTTCGAGCGACTGAAAGCCAAGTACAAGCGCGCCTGATGCCCGCGGTCCCCGCGTTGACCGTGGGGCCTGCGCATCATATACGGGCGCCGCGCGGGGTTTCGACCTGCAGCGCGACGCCGGGACGAGCCCGTAGCTCAGCGGTAGAGCATCTGACTTTTAATCAGGTGGTCGTAGGTTCGATCCCTACCGGGCTCACCACCGCACGCCAGGGGGAGAGGTGCGGCTCATGCCGTCGGTGAACATCGTCAACGGCAAGCTGATCGTGGTCGAAAACCTCGACCGGTCTCAGCGCGTCTTTCGTTTCCTCGCCAAGCCCTTCCGGCAGATGCGGAACCATCAGGATCTGATCATGGCCATCCTGCGCCGTGAGTTGCGCGCGCGCTTCCAGGGCTCCGCCGGGGGATGGTTCTGGGCGGTGTTCGCACCCCTGGTGGCGATCGCCGTCTATACCATGGCCTTCACGACCAACCTGCAGCTGCCGCTTGCCGAAGGCGTCGACAGCAAGCGCGTGGCCTATGCCCTGTTCATCTTCAGCGGCATCGTCATCTTCAACTTCTTCTCGGAGATGGCGTTCCGTTCGCCGATGCTGCTACACGAGTACGCGCATTACATAAAGCAGACGATCTTCCCCAGCGACATGCTGGCGGTGATCTCGACCCTGCGGGCGACAGTATATACCGGGATTTCGGTCATCGTCCTGCTGCTCCTGGAACTGTTCGTGCGGGGCGGCCTGCCGTGGACGGTCGTGCTGATCCCGTTGGTCTTCCTGCCGCTCATGGCGTTCCTGGTCGGCCTGTCGTGGTTCCTGTGCGCGGTCGGCGCCTTCACGCGCGACGCCGGCTACCTGATGATCAACATCGTGCCGCTGTTCATGTTCGCCACGCCGGTCTTCTATCCGCACAATTCGCTGGCGCCGCCGTTCAACATCCTGATCTACGCCAATGCGCTGACGGGCTATGTCGAGTGCATGCGCGATATCGTGCTGCAGGGGCGCGTGCCCAACCCCCTGGTCTACGGCTGGATACTGTTCACCGCCGTGACGACCTTCTACTTCGGCTATTGGTTCTTTGACAGGTACCGGAATGTCATCGTCGACGTCATCTGAAGTCGTCGTCCGCGCCCGGCACCTCGGCAAGGCCTACCAACTCTATGCGCGACGGGGCGACTGGCTGAAGCAGGTGATGCTCGGCTGGTGGAAGACGTACTACAAGCCGTTCTGGGTCCTGCGCGACGTCGATCTCGATGTCTATCGCGGCGAAAGCATCGGCATCCTGGGCCGCAACGGCTGCGGCAAGTCGACCCTTCTGCAGGTGATCTGCGGCATGACCCTGCCCAGCAACGGCGAGCTCCGGGTCACCGGCCGCATCGCCCCCGTGCTGGCGCTCGGCGCCACCTTCGACGCCGAGCTGTCGGGCCGCGAGAACATCATGATCGGCGGCGCCGTGATGGGCCTGAAGCGCTCCGAGCTGCTGCGCCAGTTCGATTCGATCGCCGAGTTCGCCGGCATCGGCGACTACATGGAACAGCCGGTGAAGCACTATTCCATGGGCATGCGGACGCGGCTTGCCTTCGCCATCTGCGCCCATGTCGACGCCGAGATCCTGGTGGTCGACGAGGCGCTGGCGGTCGGCGACGCCGCCTTCCAGCGCAAGTGCATGGACTGGATAGACAGTTTCCGCAGGCAGGGAACGCTGTTGTTCGTGTCGCATTCGATGGCGGAGGTGCGACGGCTGTGCACCCGTGCCATCTGGATCGAGGACGGTCGGATCCGCGCGCACGGCGAGCCGAGCGAGGTCATCCGCGCCTATCATCGCGCGCTGGCGATGGAAAAGGACGATGTCCACCGCTTCTCGGCTGGCGCGTGATGGCAGATGGCGGCTTGCCTCCTGTTCTGGATCGGTCTCGGCTGGTGGGCCGGCGCCACGCTCGTGCAGTGGGCGAGCGCGGCGCTCGCACTGCGGCGCAGGCCGTCCCCGCCGCCGCGGCACGGGGCGGCCGATTTCAGCGTCGTGGCGCCGCTGGCCGGCGCCCATGACGCATCCGAGTTCTACATCGGGAGGCTGGCGGAGCTGTCGCGCGCCGGTGCCGAAGTCCTGATCTGCGTGGCCAGCGAGCTCGACGAGGCGGCTGCGCAAACGCGCGCGCACTGGCCCGACGCGCCGATCCTGGTCGGCAGCGACGACACCTTCAATCCCAAGCTGAACAACGTGCGCAAGGGCCTCGAGGCGGCGAGCCGGCCGGTCGTGGCGCTGTGCGATGCCGGCATCGCGCTCAACGCCAGCGAGCTCGGCGCGGCCGCGGCGCAATTGTCGGACGAGGTCGGGCTCGTGCTGGCGCTCAAGGCCGGCGAGCGGCCGCAAGGCTTCGCCGCCGAGATGGAGTGCGCCTACATCAACGGCCATCAGGCGCGCTTCCTGCTGGCCGCCGACCGGTTGGGCATGCCCGTCGCCTCGGGCGGCGTGACGATCCTCAGCCGCGACGTCCTGCAGCGAATCGGCGGCCACCAGGGTTTTCTCAACTATATCGCCGACGATTATTCGGTGGTGCGTGCCGTGCGCGAGCGTGTCGGCCGCACGACATGGCTCGCCAATTTCATGCCGCGCATGCCGGTGGGCGGCCGACGCTGGCCGGAGGTATGGCGCCGTCAGGTTCGCTGGGGTTCGACGCGTCTCAATCTTCCCATCGAGGTGAAGGCCCTGGTGCTGTTCGAGCCGGCGATCGGCTGGCTCGCCGCGGGACTGGCCGGCAGCACGGCGCTGCTCGCCGCAGGCGTCGGCGCCGGCTTGGTGGCGCTCGCCGTCGTTGTGCACACGATCGCGTGGTTGGCGGCCGAGGCGTGGTTCGTCACCGGTTACGGGCTGCCGTTCGGCCTGCGCGCCTGGGTTGCGGTATTGGCGCGCGAGATCCTCGTGCCGATGCTGGCAGCACAGGCCTGGCGCGGCCGCCACAAGATCGACTGGCGCGGCACCGATCTGGCGGCGGGCTGGCGTCCGTCGGGGGATGGTGCTGCAGGAAAGAGCGTATGATGTCGAACGCCATGGACGATATTGCTACCATCATGCTGCCCGAGCAGGTCGATTCGGCGACCTCGGCGGCAGTCGAAGCGCAGATGTTCGGGGCGATGCGGCCGGACGGACGCGTCATCGTCGACGGCAGCGCGGTCACCTATATGAGTGCGGCCGGCGTGCGCGTGCTGGCGACCGCCATTCATCGGGCGGCGGAGCGGGGGACCCGCATCGTTTTGTGCCGCTTCAGCGGGCCTGCGGCAGATTGCCTGTTAGTTAGCGGCTTTTCTCAACTGTTCGACGTCGCCGGATCGGTCGAGGAGGCAAGGAAAAGGTTGGGTTCTAACCCAACGGCAAATACCGCGGACCGCTTGCACCGGCGCGGTACCGCAGGTTAATTACTCACGGGCTGACGCAGGCCATGGAATGGAAGGGAAACGGCGCGTGACGTGACGGCCGTTCCGGACGGAGATCGGGATTTGTCAATTTGGAGCTGGCTGCGCGCGGTCGCACGACCGACCACCATCGTTCTTGGGCTGGGCATCGGTGTCGCAGGATGTACGGCTATTCCCGGTGACGGTCCCTGGATGGGGGGCGCCCAGGCGACGAGCACGGAAGCGCTGCCGTTCGACGTCATCGATCTCACGCCGACGACCGTCGTCGGCTACCGCCCGTCCAGCATCGATCGTCCGTCGTCAACCAGCAACCTGTCGGCTGCCGTGCCGATCTCGGTCGCGCCGGGCGACATCCTGAAGGTTCGCATTTTTGAGCGCTACGGCGGCAACATCTTTCCCACCATCCAGGGGAGCGGCGGCGATCTCGGCGTCCAGCGCGTGGCGGAAGACGGCACGATCAACGTGCCGTTCGTGGGGACCGTGCAGGTGGCGGGACTGGACCTGACCCAGATCGAGCGTCGCATCGTCCAGCAGCTTGGCAACAAGGTCCAGGAGCCCGAGGTCATCGTCGACTTCGACGCGCCGCGGGCTCACACGGTCATGGTGTCGGGTGACGTCAAGAAACCCGGCCGCCTGTCCATTCTTGAAGGCATCCGCACGGTCGTCGATGCCATCAACGCGGCGGGCGGCCTCGCCGGCGCCGGCCAAACGGGCATGCCGCCGACCAACCAGGTCGAAGTGGTGGTGCGACGCCAGGGTCAGGTGATCCTTACCGCGCAGCTTTCCGACTTGCTGGCCGGCGGCGACATCCCCGTCCAGAGAGGCGACGAAATCGTCGTCCGACCCAATCCCCGCGTCTACACCGTCCTCGGCGCGGTCTTGAAGTCGGGCAACGTCGAAATGACGAAGGCCAACCTCAGTTTGCTGGAAGCGCTCGGCAATGTCGGCGGGCTGCGCGACGAGCGCGCAAACAAAACGGGCGTTTATGTGTTCAGAATGGGGGATTTGCAGAACAATCCCACAGCCCGGGGGCGCGTTTTCCGGCTGGACCTCTTCCAACCAGTATCTATCTTTGTGGCCCAGCAGTTCGGGGTCCAGGCGCGGGATGTGGTATATGTCACGAACGCACCGCTCTACGAGTACGATAAGATCCTGAGCTCGCTTTACCGCACGTTCTCGATCATCGGCGTGGCCAGGGGTAACATCCTCACCACTACGACGTTCTGACGCGGATACGGTGCTGGCCGAAGGGATTTTTGGTAGAATTTACGATGGCTCGAGCGAAGAAATTCAGGTGGGGGGCGACGGGAGTGGCGTTCTTGGTGGCCATCGCGGCCCTCGGCATGTGGATGGCGCCCAGCCGGCAGACCAGCAGCGCCCAGGACGGAATGCGGTCGGACGGTCCGCTGATCTCGCGTGGCTATACCGACGCTCCGGCTGGCACCGCGGTCATCGCCGGCGACCCGACGGGCGGCTCGACGATCATCGAGTTGCGCATCAAGGACGGCCAGAAGGTCAAGCGTGACGAGGTCATCGCCGTGCTGTCGAACTATCCCAAGGCCGATGTGGCGTTGCGGATGGCCGAGGCCGACCTGGTCAAGATGACGCAGATGCGCGACACCGTGCTGAAAGGGACGCGGGCGACCGAAATCACCCTCCAGGAAGCTTCGATTAAATCGGCGGTCGAGGAGACCAAGCTCAACGCGCTCCTGCGTTCGCGCTCGGGCAAGCCGCCCGATGTGAAGGAGCTCGAAACCAGCCTCGCCGAGCAAGGCCTCGAACGGCAGGTGGCCCGGCTGCAGCTCATGAAGCAGACGCTGGCGAATGATCAGGCGCAAATGGAGCTCGACATCGCCAACACCACCGCCCGGATCGACAATGCCCGGCGCACGCGCGAGGAAGCCCTGGTTCGCTCGCCGCTCGACGGTGTCGTGGTGCAGATCTTTTCCCGCCAGGGCGAGCGGGTCAGCGGTGCCGGCATCGCCAAGATCGTCGACATGGCCCAGTTGCGCGTGCTCGCCGACGTCGACGAACTGCATGTCGGCCGCGTCGTTCCCGGCGGTAAGGTCGAGATCACTTTCCGCGGCAGCTCGACCGTCTACAAGGGCACGATCGCGCGCGTGGCGCCCACAGTGAAGCGCATGCAACGCGTCGAGCCCGACGGTGCCTCGTCGACCGATGCCCGCGTCGTGCAGGTCGAGATCGAGTTCGATGATCCATCCAGCATGCCGCAGGTGCTGGGACGCGAGACGCGCGTTACCTTCCTCTAATGGCCCTGATCCTGCCTGACGCACCGGCGCTGCGGCAGCGGCTCGAGCGCCTGTGGTCGCGGCTGGCGCGGATCGGGCGGTGGCGGCCGCAATTCTCGCTCGCGCGCGTGCGCGCGGCGGCCCGCACGGCGACGACCATGCCGCTTGGCGTGCAGCAGCTCAAGCGCCAGCGCACCAGCACGCTGTTGTCGCTGGCCGGCGTCACCGCGAGCCTGCTCGTGATCTTCGCCCAGCTCGGCATCGAACGCGCCGTCTATGAATCGTCGGTACGGCTCCATCGCATGGTGGTCGGCGACCTCGTCGTCGTTCCCTACGGCTTCAAGTCGATGCAGTTGCACGCCGAGGTTCCGGTCGCCGTGACCGACATCGCGGCGACCAACGCCTCGGTCGCCAGCACGTCGCCGTTCTGGTTTGGCGTCATGTCGATGAGCCATTCGGGCATGCCGACGGCACGCCGGCTCGCCTGGTACGCCATCGACGTCGAGCGTCCGGCGATCGACACCCCTGGCCTGAAGGACAACCTCTACAAGCTTCGCGAGACGCGGCGGATGCTGTACGACCGCGAATCGAGGCCTTACTTCGGAGACCTGGCCGAGGTCGCCGAGCGCGGCGTCGAGGTCCCCGTCCTCGGTCCGCCCGACAATCGCGGCCTGCTGCACCAGCTTTTCGTTGTCGGCACCTTTGCCGTCGGGCCCAATGTCCTGAACGACGGCGCGGTTCTGATGTCGGAGCAGACCATGGCCGAGGTGTTCGGCGCATGGTGGTCGGATCGTCCGGCCTTCATCTCCGTCAGGCTGGTCGACGGCGCCAATGCAGCAGCCGTTCGCCAGCAGCTCAACAAGGCGCTGGTCGGTCGTGGCGAGGCGATCACGGTGCAGGAGTTCGAGCAGCGCGAGCGCCTCTATTGGTCGCGCGAGACGCCGGTCGGCTACATCACCGACCTCGGCTTCGTGATGGGCGTCATGATCGGCATGGTGTTCATCTATTACGCCCAATACCAGATCATCCGCTTCTACCTGCCCGAATACGCCATCCTGAAGAGCCTGGGCTACAATTGGTGGTTCTTCTTCTTCATGATCGGCCAGATCGGCGCGGCCATCATCACGCCGGCCTTCGTGCTGGCCTTCACGCTGGCCCGCATGGTCTACGGTGCCACCGAAGCGGCCATGCATCTCGGCATGTCGATGGGCCTGCGCGAGATGGTGGTGGCGCTGGTTGCCTGCGTGATCATGACCGTGGTGTCGAGCCTGTTCGCCATCCGCCGCCTGTGGAAGGTCGATCCCATCATGCTGTTCGAGTGATCATGTCCACCGACAACCCGCACAATTTCGGGCCGCCGGTCGTCGAGGCGATCGACGTCCATCACCATTACGGCGAGGGGCCGCAGCGGGCCGACGTGCTGTTCGACATCAACATGCAGGTCCGCGAGGGCGAGCTGCTGATCGTCACCGGCCCGTCCGGCTCGGGCAAGACGACCCTGCTCACCATTCTCGGCACCATGCGCCGGCCGTCCGAAGGCAAGCTCCGCCTGCTCGGCAGCGACCTTTTCGGCTTGGGCGGGAGAGAGCTCGATGTCCTACGCAATCGCGTGCGGTTCCTGTTTCAGAAGCGCAACCTTCTGTCGTCGCTGACGGCGCTGCAGAACGTCATGGCCGGCGTCTCGACCACGCCGCTGTCGGACCCGGCCTGGGACGAGCCGCGCGCGCGCCACTTGCTGAGCCTGCTCGGCCTTACCGACAAGGCCGACGCCTGGCCCGACGAACTGTCGGGCGGCCAGCAGCAGCGCGTCGCCATCGCCCGCGTCATGATCGGGCTGCCCGACCTCATCATCGCCGATGAGCCGACGTCGGCGCTCGACCGCGTCGCCGGCCGGCTGGTGGTCGATCAACTGAAGGACCTCGCCATGCGCGCCAAGTGCGCCGTCGTGCTGTCGACGCACGATGAGCGCATCTTCGATGTTGCGTCGCGCCGCCTCCACATCGAGGACGGCCGCTGCTTCGAAGTGCCGATCCACTACCATTGACCGGCGGGACGTCGTGCTGCTCTCGGCCATCGACCTCGTCGTCTTTCTCAGTCTGGCCGTGCAGTTCGCCATCGCCGGTTACTTCCTCTACCTCGTCTATTGGCTGATCGAGATGGCCCCGGCGGAGGTCGTCCCGCCGGCGCTGCCCGAGGAGCTGCCGCGCGTGCTGGTGCAGATCCCGGTCTACAACGAGCCGCTGGTGGTCGAGCGCGCATTGGCTGCCGCCGGCGCACTCGACTGGCCGCGCGAGCTGTTGACGATCCAGCTTCTCGACGACAGCACCGACATCACCACCGATATCGCGGTCCATGCCGTGGCGCGGCTCAAGCGCGACGGCGTCGACGTCGTACATGTGCGGCGGGCCGACCGCAGCGGCTTCAAGGCGGGGGCGCTGGCGGCGGGCCTGGCTGTTTCGGACGCGCCCTATGTCGCGGTGTTCGACGCCGACTTCGTGCCGCCGTCGGCCTGGCTGCGCGGCGCCATGGCGGCGATCCTGGCCGAGCCGAAGGCGGCTTTCGTGCAGACGAGGATCGAATGGGGCAACGGCGAGCGCAATTGGCTGACGCGCGCCCAGCGCCTGATGCAGGACGCGCACTTCGCCGTCGAGCAGGACATCCGCGCCCGGCGCGGCGTGCCCTTCCAGTTCAACGGCACGGGCGGCATCTGGCGCCGCGCCGCGGTCGAGGAGGCCGGCGGCTGGTCGCATGACACCTTGTCGGAGGATCTCGATCTGGTGCTGCGCACCTATCTCAAGGGCTGGCGCGGCGTGTTCCTGATGGAGCCGCACGTGGTCGGCGAGCTGCCCAGCAAGCTCGACGATTTCAGCGCCCAGCAGGGCCGCTGGTCGAAGGGTTTCATGCAGGTCGCGCGCAAGCTGCTCGGGCCGATCTGGGCCGCCGATTGGCCGGCCGAAGCCAAGCTCACGACCACCGTGGCGTTGGGCCAGCAGCTCATCTTTCCGGTCCTGGCGGTGGGCCTCGTGGCACTGATCCTGTCGGTGATGGGCCACGGTCACCTGCTGGGCTTCTTCCGTTTCCTGCTGTGGCTGTGGTTCATCGTCCTGCTGGCCGTCTTGTTCGGCATGACCTGGGGCGCCTATCGCCGCTTGCGGCGCGGCGATCTCGTGCGCTACCTGGTCACGGCCGCAAGCATCCCCGCCCTGATCATCTATCTCGCCGCGGCCAACGCCGGCGCCATCATTGGCGCGGGCCTCGGCCGCAAGACCGAATTCAACCGCACGCCCAAGACGGGCACCTGAGCCGATGGCCCTGTCCGCTGCCCTGGCCCTGCTGTTCGCCGCGATCTTCGCCGTCTGCTGCGGGCTGCTCGTCGCCTTCGTCGGCAGCCTGCTCTATATGGTCGTGCTGCATCACCGCCTGAAGGAGAGCGGGCTTCGCCGCGAGGCGGCGCTGCTGGCCACGCGGTTGCCGCCCGACTCCGAGTTGCCGCACGTCGTGGTGCAGATCCCGTCCTTCAACGAGGGCGGCGTGCTGCGGCGCGGCGTCGAGGCGGCGGCCCGGCTCGATTGGCCGCGCGACAAGCTGCACATCCAGGTTCTTGACGACAGCACCGACGAGACTGCCCAACTCGCGCGCACGGTCGTGGCCGAGCTCAGCGCCCAGGGCCACGACATCGCAGCCCTGCAGCGCACCGACCGCAGCGGCTTCAAGGGCGGCGCGCTGCACGAGGCGATGCAGAGGACGCCGCACGACTATTTCGCCATCTTCGACGTCGACTACGTGCCGTCGCCTGACTTCCTGCGCGTCTGCATGCGGCCGTTCTTCGCCAACCCCAACTGGGCCTTCGTGCAGGCGCGGTTCGACTTCCTCAATCCGCACGACAATGCGCTCACCGAGATGCAAATGGTGACGCTCGACGCCCATCTCGGCATCGAGCAGGCGACGCGCTGCTGGGCCGGCCATCCGCTGCCGTTCAACGGCACCTGCGGCATCTGGCAGCGCGCCGCCATCGAGGCCGGCGGCGGCTGGAAAGGCGACACCGTCACCGAGGATCTCGACCTCACCTACCGCGGCTGGGTCAAGGGCTGGCGCGCGCTGTTCCTGACCAGCGTCGCCGTGCCCGGCGAGCTGCCGGCCGACACCGCGACCTGGCTGCGCCAGCAGCAGCGCTGGCAGGACGGCTTCCGCCATGTCTCGCTGCGCATGGTTCCGGCGATCCTGGCCAGCCGGGACATCACGCCGTCCGCCAAGGCGGCCGCCCTCCTGCATCTCTGCATGTCCCTGAACCAGCCCGTGCTGCTGGTCGGCGTCGTGTCGGGCCTGCTGGCCGCCGGGCTGGCGCCGTCTTTGATCCCGCTCTTGCTGACGCTGTTCCTGCTGACGCTGGCCTGGGTGCTATTCTGCGCCACCACCTTCCTGCGGGCCGGCCACAACTTCATCCGCGGCGGGGCGATGTCGCCCCTGCGCTTCGCGCTGGTGCTGCTGCGCTTTGTCGGCGGTCAGGTGGCCATGCTGGCGCGTTCGCTCGGCGTGCACGCCCGGAAGGCCATGAACCGGCCGAAGCCCGTCGTGTTCGACCGGACGCCCAAGCGCGGCGCGTAGAACATCAGTCGACCTTCAGGCCGCGCTCGCGGATCAGCCGCGCCCAGCGGGCTTCCTCGGCCCGCACCCTGGCGGTGAATTCATCGGGCGTCGATGCCACAGCGGAAAATCCGAGCTCTTCGAAGCGGCGGCGCAGGCTGTCTTCGGCGAGCGCGAGGCCGATCGCCTTTGAAAGCTGCTCGACGATCGGATCCGGCAGATCGCCCGGCGCGGCGATGCCGAACCATTGGACGACGACGAAATCGGCCAACCCGAGCTCCATCAAAGTCGGTACGTCGGGCAGTTGCGGGGCGCGGGACGCGGTGGTGACGGCAAGGGCCCTGAGCTTGCCCGCCCGGATATGGGCAAGCGTCGGCCCCAGTCCGAGCAACGCTGTTTCGATCTGCCCGCCCACCAGATCGTTGGTGGCCTGCGCGCCGCCGCGCGTCGGCACGTGAGTCAGTTCGACCTTGAGGGCGGCGGAAATGTATTCTCCGGTCAGATGCTGCTGGCCGCCGATGCCCGCCGACCCATAGTTCACTTTGCCGGGATTGGCTTTGGCATAGCTCACGAATTCCTTGAAGTCCCTGAAAGGGGCACTGGGCCCGGCCAGAAGGACCAGAGGCCCCTCGCACGCCAGGCTGACCATCTTGAAGTCGCGTAGCGGCTGGAACCGCACGCTCTTGTTCACCAGAGACGACGTCAGAAAGCTGTCGCCGAACACCAGCAGGGTGTGACCGTCGCGCGCGCCCAGCACGGCATCGGCGGCGATCGAGCCGGCCGCACCCGGCTTATTCTCGACGATGATCGTCGTCCCGCCGAGCTGCGGACGCAGGCGCTCGGCGAGCAACCGCCCGATCGAGTCCGAACTCCCGCCAGCCTGGAAGCCGACGACGAGGCGAACCGGCCGGTCGGGCCAGGCAAGCGCGGGAAAGGCGATGGCCGCCGCGATCAGCGAGGCGGCAACGGCGTGTTTGGCGTCGGCTGGCATCGACGGTCTCCCCGCATTTTCGGCCTGTCAGGCTAGCACACTCTCCCGCAGCAAGGGGTGGTGCGCGCAGCGTAGACCGCCGCCCGTTGCGATGGGACCATCGAACGGCAGCGGAATGACCTCCACTTTTTGTCGGCGCAGCTCGTCGATCACGCGCCCATTGTCGGCGTCGACGATCACCCGGCCTTCTTCGAGGACCAGTACGTTGGTGGCCAGCCGGTTGGCCTCGTCGATCGACACCGCGATCTTGTCCCAGCCGCGCAGCGACATCGGCAGGCCGTCGATCAGCTTCTCGGGGCACCAGATGAGCAGGCCGGGCTTGATCAGCGCCAGAGCGCAGTCGAGGTGCAGGACATTCGATTTCATCGCCACCGGAACGACGCGGTATTTGCCGCCCAGCAACGCCTGCAGCCAGTCGGCGCCGGCGAGATCGGAGGCGCAGCCCGACATTCCGACATAGATCTCGTAGCCGTTCAGCAGCGTGTCGCCGCCTTCGAGGAACGGTCCGTCGACGCCGGCCGGCGAGCCCAGCGGCACGCTCGACCAGCGCGCGCCGCGCTGCTGCATTGCCTGCTGGATGACGGGTCGCAGCCCATAGCGTTCGCGCTGCCGGCATCTGAGCCGGAGCGACGCATCGATCACGTGATCGGCGATGACGATCATGGCGTCACGGGCGAAGAGCTGGGCGCCCTCGCCGTTGGGCGCAATGAAGGTGCGCTCCTCGCCGTGGAGACGCTGCGGCCGGTGCACGGTCACGCCCTCGCGTGCCACCAGCTCGGCCAGTGCGTCGATCTGATGCTCGATTCGGCGGGCACGCTCCGGATCGATGTCGATCAGGCGGCGGCCGGCATGCGTGCGGCTGAAGGCGTCGCTCGGCGGGACCAGCCAGCGCTGCGAGTCCTCGTAAAAGACGACGAATTCCTCGGCCGGGGAAATGCCGATCACGACCTCGCTGAGCTTGCCCCACTCGTGGTGGACGCCGAAGGAAGAAGCCATGCGCCGGTCAGACCCGCGCGTAAATGTCTTCATAGCGCGTGATGTCGTCTTCCTCGAGGTAGTCGCCGGTCTGTACTTCGACGACTTCGAGCGGCTCACTGCCGGGATTGCTCAGCCGATGGATGCCGCCGATCGGGATATAGACCGATTCGTTTTCGTGCAGGGTCATGATCCTGCCGTCGAGCACCACCTCGGCGATGCCCTTGACCACCACCCAATGCTCGGCCCGGCGCTTGTGGCTCTGCAGGCTGAGCTTGCCGCCGGGCTTGACGCTGAGCCGCTTGGCGCGAAAGCGCTCGCCACGGTCGATGTCCTGGTAGCTGCCCCACGGCCGGTGCATCACGGCGTGCTCGGTGGCGGCCTTGTGCTTGCCGTCCGACATGCGCTGCACGACGTCCTTCAGCCGCGGAAGGTTGTCGCGATGGCCGACCAGCACGGCATCGTTCATCGCCACGACGACCACTTCCTCGACGCCGATCACCGCGGTGAGCGGCCCGTCGGAGCGGACGTAGGAGTTGCGCACATGGTCGATCTCGACCGGGCCTTCGGTGACGTTGCCGGCGCTGTCGGCCTGGCCGACATCGAGCAGCGCGTCCCAGGTGCCGAGGTCGGACCAGCGGAACTTCGCCGGCACCACCCAGCACTTGTCGGTGCGCTCCATGACCGCGTAGTCGATCGATTTGGCCGGCGCCTTGTCGAAAGCCTCGGCGTCGAGAAACACCGTCGAGCCGGTCGTCCTGGCCTTGGCGACAGCCTCTTCGGCGGCGGCGGCGATGGCCGGCTCGAAGCGGGTCATCTCGGCCAGCAGCAGCTCGGGCGGGAACAGGAAGTTGCCGCTGTTCCACAGCAGGCCCTCGGCGATGTAGCGCAACGCCGTCTGGGCATTGGGCTTTTCGACGAAGGCGGCGACCTTCTGCACCGGGCCGATGTGCTCGCTGCCCGGCCGGATGTAGCCGTAGTCGGTCTTGGGTTCGGTCGGCGGGATGCCGAAGGTGACGATGCCGCCCTGCTGCACGGCGGCCAGGCCTTCGCGGCAGGCGGCGCGGAATTCCTCGGCACCGATCACCAGATGGTCCGATGCCAGGGCCAGCACGGCCTTGGCGCCCTGGTTGCGAGTATAGGCCGCAGCGGCGGCCATCGCTGGTCCCGAATCGCGCCGCGACGGCTCGACCAGGATATCGATCTCCATGCCGATATCCTTGGCCTGCTGCTCGGCCATGAAGCGGTAGGCCTCGTTGGTGGCGATCACCGGCCGGGCGAACAGGCTGCGGTCGGCCACGCGCTCCAGGGTCTGCTGGAAGGTCGACTGGCTGCCCAGAAGTGGCACGAACTGCTTGGGCATGCTTTCGCGCGACAGCGGCCACAGGCGTTTGCCGGAGCCTCCGACCAGGATGACGGGCGTGATGAGCGACATCGGGACTGTCTAGCGCAAGGCGGGAAGCGGGCCAACGGTGTCGATCATCGCTTCGTCTCGCTCGCCTGGCGACCGAGATTCTCCTCGCGGCGCCGCCGCGCCTCGACTTCAACGGCTTCGGCAAGTGCCGGAATATGCGAGGCGATCTCGTAGAAGTCGCTGGCATAAAGGACAAGCAGCGTGGTCGGCTTGGTGGTCGCCACCGAGGCGGTGCGCGGCTGACGCTCGAGCAGGGCCATCTCGCCGAAGAAGGCGCCGTCGCCCAGCCGCACCGACCCGCCGTTGGGCAGGCGGACCTCGACTTCGCCGCCGGAGATGAAGAACATCGAATCGCCGGGGTCGCCGCGGCGGACCACGGTGATGCGCCCGGGATAGTAGCGGGTCCTGAGCTTGCCCACGATCTCCGACAGGGTAACGACGCCCAGCGAGGCGAAAATCGGCACCCGCGCCACCTGCTCCCACACCCTGAGATACTCGCGCCGGCGTTCCTCCTGGGCGAACCCGGTGGCGAGCACGCCGGTCATCAGCGCCAGCACGGCAATGCCGCTGATCATCAGCATGGCGCCGATCATGCGGCCGCCGACCGTCAGCGGCACGACGTCGCCATAGCCGGTGGTGGTGAGCGTCACGACCGCCCACCACATCGCCGCCGGCAGGCTGCCGAACTGCTCGGGCTGGCGGACCCGTTCCAGCATATGCGCCCCGGTGGCGGCGATCATCAGGACGATGCCGAAGATGATCAGCACGCTGGCAAGCGGCGCGCGCTCGTTCGACACGACATGGGCGAGCGTGCCGAAGGCGGGTGCGTGTAGCCCGAGCTTGAGGATCCAGAGGATGCAGAACACCGACGCGGTGTCGGCGCCGGTGATGCCGTAGCCGCCCGCCAGCATGACCGCCGGCATGATGGCCAGCAGCCCGACCAGGCCGGTCGGCGAAGCCGCCCAGTGCAGGCGCGCCATGGCGGGCGACAGATCGTCGAAACGCGAGGCTTCCGGCGCTATCCATAGCCGCACCACGTACTCGACGAAGAAGACGATGCTGACCCAGAAAATGGTCAGCCGCAGCCCGTACCTGGTCGGCCCGGGCAATTCGTCGATCGACAGCAGGATGACGGCGAGCAGGCCGATGACCAGCACGGTCAGGTGAACGGCCCGCCACCGCCGGCCGGCGGGGCTGGGATCGGTATAGCGCAGCGCGGTGTAGATCCGTGCGCGCAGCGTCGGGGCCCTATCCGTCACCGGGTGACCATAGGCGGCATGGCCTGCAAATTGCAACGCGGCTGAACTGGGGCTACGGTCGCGCGCGGGGAACCAACAAGCAAATGGGGACTTCCATGAGACTGGGACGCAGGACTGCCTTGAAGGCAGGCGTGGGAGCGGGCGTGGCGATGCTGGGCGCGCCGGCCGTCGCGCAGGCGCAGGCGGCGCTGAAACTGCCGCTGTCGACGGTGTGGCCGGACGGCAATTTCCACACGATCAATGCCAAGCGCTTCGCCGACGAAGTCAAGACGGCGACCTCGGGCGAAGTCGACATCGAGGTCAAGTCGGGTGGTCAGTTGGGCTTCAAGGGGCCCGAGCAGCTGCGCGCCGTGCGCGACGGGCTGGTGCCGATGGCCGACATCCTCAACATCCAGCAGATCGGTGACGAGCCGATCATGGGCGTCGAGGGCATCCCGTTCATCTCGAACAACGTCGACGAGCTCAAGGTTTTGCACAAATACCTGCGGCCCGAGTACGAGAAGGTGGCGCTGAAGAACAACCAGACCATTCTCTACATGGTGCCGTGGCCGACCCAGTACCTGCACCTCAAGGTGAAAGCCGAGTCGCTCGACGCCCTCAAGGGCATCAAGATCCGCGTGCCCGACAAGAACGCCCAGGACATGTGCAGCGCCATCGGCATGGCGCCGGCTCTGATCCCGTGGGGCGAGACCATTGCGGCGTTGTCGTCGGGCGTCGTGTCGGGTGTGTCGACCTCGTCGGTATCGGGCGTCGACGGCAAGTTCTGGGAATTCCTCAAGTTCTTCCACCAGACCAACCATGCCTGGTCGTGCCAGATCGTCACCATCAACAACGACACCTGGAAGAAGATTTCGCCGGCCAATCAGAAGGCCATGAGCGACCTCGCCAAAAAGCTCGAGCCGGACTTCTGGGCATCGTCGCTGAAGGCCGACGCCGACAGCAGCAAGAAGCTCGGCGACGGCGGCATGCAGATGGTGATTCCGCCGCCGCAGATGATGGCCGACCTGCGCAAGAAGACAGAACCGATGATCGCCGACTTCATCAAGCGGGTGCCGGCAGCCGAAAAACCGATCAAGGCCTACCTCGTCGAAATGAAACGCGCGTGAGGGCCGCTACCGGCTGGGCCGAAGATACATGATGGGGCTGTCATGACGATGCGACGGAGACAGGCGCTCAAGGCCGGCGTCGGTGCATTGGCAGGTATCGTCGGCGCACCGGCGATCACGCAGGCCCCAGGCGGCATCGAAACTGTCGTTGTCGACGGCATGGCCCGACGGCAACTTTCACGTCGTCATCTTGCCGAAATGAAGCGGGCATGACGCACGGGCAGGCGAGCCCCAACGCAGAGGCACCGCCGCTGCTGCGTTCGCTGCTCGATGGCATCGATGTGCTGAGCCGGCTCGACGGCTGGCTCGGCGTGGGCTGTCTGGTGACGCTGACGGGGCTGATGCTGTCCGAAGTGGCGGTGCGTGCCCTGTCGAACGTCTTTCCCTGGGTTCCCGCCGATATTCCCGTCGCCTGGGAGTACAGCTCCTACCTCATGGCGGCGAGCTTCACCTTCGGCGCCGCGATGACCCTGCGGGCGGGTGGCCACATCCGTGTCACGCTGGTCCTGGCGCGTGTGTCGCCGGCGGCGCGCCGACGGATGGAGACGGTGCTCGCGGCGTTGGGGGCGTGCTTCTGCGGCTACCTTGCCTGGGCGATGACTTACTTCACCTGGCGCAGCTTCGATAGCGGCCAGACCTCGGTGTCGAGCGGCACGCTGGTCTGGATTCCGCAGGCCTTCGTCGCCTTCGGCATCGTTCTTCTGACGGTGCAGTTCGTCGCCCGCTTTTTTCAGGCCGCCCTCGGCTTGCCGCTCGAGGACATTAACATGCGTGCCGGCGCGGTCGCCGAATGACGCTGAGCGTGATGCGTAGCCGGCCATGCTGATCATCGTCGCCACCATGTTCGTAGTGCTGTTCGCCTTCCTGGCGGGCGGCCTGTGGATCGGCTGGACGCTCGCCGTCACCGGCACGATCCTTCTGGCGCTGTTCCGCGACATCCCACTCGACAAGCTTTTAGCGCAGTACGCCTGGAACATCCTGACCACGCAGGAACTGCTGGCGCTGCCGCTGTTCATCCTGATGGGCGAGATCCTGTTCCGCACCCGGCTGTCGCAGTCGCTGTTCAGGGGCCTTTCGCCGTGGGCGGCATTGCTGCCGGGCCGGCTGCTGCACGTCAACGTCATCGGCTGCACGATCTTCGCCGCCATCTCCGGCTCGTCGGCGGCGACCACCCAGGTGGTCGGTCGCATTTCTCTGGCCCAGCTGCTGAAGCGCGGCTATTCCAAGGATGTGGCCATCGGCTCGCTCGCCGGCGCCGGCACGCTCGGCTTCCTGATCCCGCCCTCCAATATCATGATCATCTACGGCGTGCTGGGCGATGTCTCGATCGCCAAGCTGTTCACCGCCGGCTTCATCCCGGGCTTCCTGCTCGCTGGGTGCTTCATGGTCTGGATCATGATCCACACCGCGATCAAGCCGTCGCTGGTGCCAGCCGCGGAACGCAAGGTGCGGATCGCGTCGATGGCGGAATATCTCGCCTCGATCAGGGAACTGGGGCCTGCGGTGTTTCTGATCCTGTGCGTGCTGGGCTCGATGTATGGCGGCCTCGCCACGCCCTCCGAAGCGGCCGGCGTCGGCGTGTTCGGCGCGTTGATCGTCGCCCGCCTGCAGGGCGAGCTCAAATGGCCGGCTTTGCGCGCCATCGGCATCGGCGCGGTCCAGACCTGTTCGATGATCGCACTGATCGTGCTCGGCGCCTCGATTCTCGGCAGTGCTGCAGCCTTCCTCAGCATTCCGGCCGCGGTCGCGGAGATGGTGACCAGCCTCAATCTTTCGCCCTTCATGCTGATCGTGGCCCTGATCATCTTCTACCTGATCCTCGGCTGCTTTCTCGACGGCTTCAGCATGATCGTCATGACGCTTCCCATCGTCATGCCGATCGTGAAGGTCGCGGGCTTCGATCCGATCTGGTTCGGCATCTTCCTGGTGCTGGTGGTCGAGATGGCCCAGATCACCCCGCCGGTCGGCTTCAACCTGTTCGTCATCCAGGGCCTCACCGAGGACGGGCTGGGCTATATCGCCCGCGTGACCTTGCCTTACCTCTTGATCATGATCGGCTTCACCATGGTCATCACGCTACTCCCCGACATTGCCCTCTGGCTTCCGCGCTACCTCAGCAGCTAGTCTGCCGTTCGTCAGAAGGGGAGAGCGATGGAAGCGCGCCAGGTCAAGACGGCAGCCGACGCCCGCAGGATCGTCAAGGAACGCGGGCTCAGCCACGTCAAGGTGGGCGTCCACGACATCGACGGCATCCTGCGCGGCAAGTACATCCACATCGACAAGTTCCATTCGGCGCTCGAGGGCGGCATGGGCTTCTGCGACGTCGTGCTGGGCTGGGACGCCAACGACCAGCTCTACGACAACGTCACCTACACCGGCTGGCACACCGCCTATCCCGACGCCATGGTGCGCCTGCTGCCGGAAAGCTGCCGCGAGATCGCGACCGAGCCCGGCAATCTCCTGTTCCTCTGCGAGTTCGCCGAGCGCGCCGAGGAGCTCTGCCCGCGCGGCGTGCTGCGCCGCGTGCTGGCACGTGCCGCCGGGATGGGCTTCGAGGTCAAGGTCGGCTTCGAATACGAATTCTTCGTCTTCGCCGAGACCGCCTTCTCGATCCGCGAGAAAGGTTTTAGGAACCTGAAGCCGATCTCGCCCGGTTTCTTCGGCTATTCGGTGCTGCGCAACTCGGTCCTGTCCGACTGGTACAAGGACCTGCTGGCGATGTGCGAGACCATGGACATGGGCATCGAGGGCCTCCACACCGAGACCGGCGCCGGCGTGCTGGAAGCGGCCCTTCGCGTCCAGGACGGCCTGCGCGCCGCCGACAGCGCCGCCCTGTTCAAGCTCTACACCAAAGTGCTGGCGCAGAAGCGCGACTGGCTCGCCACCTTCATGGCCAAATGGTCGAAGGATTGGCCGGGCTGCGGCGGCCACATGCACATGTCGCTCTGGAAGGGCGGCAAGTCGGCCTTCTATGACGACAAGGCGCCGCATCACATGAACACCACCATGCGCCACTTCGTCGGCGGCCAGCAGGCTCTGATGCCCGAGCTGCTGGCCATGGTGGCGTCCAACGTGAACTCCTACCGCCGGCTCATCCCGGGCTTCTGGGCACCCACCGTGTCGAGCTGGGGCGTCGAGAACCGCACGACGTCGCTGCGTGTCATCCCGGGCTCGGCCAAGTCGACCCGCGTCGAGTATCGAGTCGCCGCCGCCGATGCCAACCCCTATCTGGCGCTCGCCGCCGCGGTCGGCTCGGGCCTATGGGGCATCGAAAACAAGATCGACCCCGGCGAGCCGATCAAGGGGAACTCGTACGAGAAGAAACATCCGGCAAAGTCGCAGCTTCCGCGCACCTTGATGGAGGCGGCAGGACGGCTCAAAGCCTCCAAGCCGGCCCGCGAGCTGT
>Ga0070698_100001634_pt1 | contig 24970 bp, 36 predicted proteins | sample KBSK1502metaG_FD_65477 | JGI IMG/M metagenome (GOLD analysis project Ga0070698, IMG submission 65477) | Corn, switchgrass and miscanthus rhizosphere microbial communities from Kellogg Biological Station, Michigan, USA - KBS K1-50-2 metaG | ecosystem: Host-associated > Plants > Roots >... | reverse complement strand
TTGCCGACGCGAGCAGCCAGTTCGGTATTCCGGCGGCGCGGCTCGGCATTGCGTATACGTTCGACGGTTTGCGCAACCTGGTTACGCTGGTGGGACCGGCGCACGCGCGGATGATCATGTACACGGCGCGGCGCATCGACGCAAATGAGGCGCACCGCATTGGACTGATAAACCAGGTGGTAGCGGTGGATGCTTTACAAAGCGTCGTGTTCGACCTGGCGCGCACGATTGCCGAAAACGCTCCGCTGTCGATCGCCGCTTCGAAGATCGGCATCGACCAGGTGGTGCACGACCCCGAAGAGCGCGACATGGATGCGCTAGCGCGTGCGTCCGCCAGATGCTTCAACAGTGCCGATTATCGCGAGGGCCGCACCGCATTCAGCGAGAAGCGCCAGCCAAAGTTTGTGGGCCGCTAAACGCGGATTCTCAGCAATGTCGAGAGCCAGGCGTCGCACCTATGTCCAGGACAAGCCACTGCACGAGTGTGTGCGCCTCTGCACGTAGGGTTACTGACGCACGTTTCTTAAAGGGCGAGCTTCCCAGGCCAGACGCTTGACGATAACTATAACTTGACCATAAGCCACCAGACTGGGGCACCCAACGCAGAACCGCCTGGCTGGCTGCGGATTCAAGTGCCAAGTGAGTCGCCCGTCCGCTAGAATCGAGCGAGCCTGATCTCAAGCACGGGCCTCTAGCTCAATGGCAGAGCAGCTGACTCTTAATCAGCCGGTTCTCGGTTCGAGTCCGAGGGGGCTCACCTCAAAATCAAGTTCAGTTTCCGAACGACCGTTCCAAATCGTAGCGGTCGTTTGGCGCTTTTGACCCCAATTTTGACCCCAATTGTGCTGAGGAACTCGAGATCAGGCGTCAAGTCAGCTGCGCTCAAAGTCAGCTGTTTTACTCGGTCGTAGTCGAAGCCTACGGTCCCAGACCACTGCAGCTGACTTCCGGGACCGGCTGACTGACAGCAGCTGACTCGTTCGCCAACGGCTGCTCACTCAGCATGCCTCCGCGGGCGCCGACGCCCGGAATCGATGCGGCTCCCCAAGTGGCCAGCTCAGTTGCTCGCTCCGGGACATCGAACCTGCGCGCTCCGACTGGCAGCAATGATGTCGAACAGATCGCAAAGCTCTTTAGATCCGTGGATGCCAACTTTTGGCACTTTGGCGGTTGGTGCTGGCACTCTGGAGAGGCGATGTTACGGCGCTGGGCGGCGACTGAACGTCAGATGCGTGACGCCGCTCGGGGAGCTGACCGACTCCACGTCAAAGCGCTCTTGGAGCTCCTCGAGCCCGTCCCAGAGACGTTCGCCGCGTCTAAGGATCACCGGCACGACGACGACATGCAGGTGGTCGATGAGATCCGCGGCTAGGAACTGCCGGATGGTCGAGGGTCCTCCGCCGATGCGGACGTCAAGGCCATCGGCTGCATCCCGAGCCGCCTGAAGGGCTGCAGCCGGGGTGGCGTCGATGAAGTGGAATGTCGTGCCACCGGCCATCTCGATCGAGGGACGGGGGTGATGGGTCAGTACGAACACCGGGGAGTGGAAGGGCGGGTCGTCTCCCCACCAGCCCCTCCATTCCTCATCGACCCACGGACCACGCTGGGGTCCGAACTTGTTCCGTCCCATGATCTCGGTCCCGATGCCCGGCGTCCATTGGCTCGCGAAGGCGTTATCGACCCCAGTACTTCCACCCGGTTCGCCTTGCATCTCGCGAAAGGTTCTCGTCGGAAAGAACCACTCGTGGAGCCGCATTCCAGCGTGTCCGAAGGGTGCTTCGAGGTTCTGACCATCGCCGGTACCAAATCCGTCGAGCGAGATTGAGAAGTTATGGACGCGAACGCGTGACATGAGGGACTCCTTCGCAAGGGCGTGGTGGCATCACGGTGATACCCGAATTGGAGAGGGCAAGCCGTTCGGCAGGCCGAGGCCGTTGAGCGTTCTCGGTTCCGATCCCTCTCGCAAAGCTACAAGGTTGTTGCTCAAGAACAGCGGGGTCCCCGCCGTCGGCCTCGACGCCGTCCATCCAGCGCTGCGGGTGGGTGTCGTGCTTCGGCCCGGCGTAGAAGCCATCCATAGAGACGGACATCTGGGCTGTCACGCGTGTCATCGTGGTGATCCCTTTCTGTTTGGAACCGCGGTGGTCTGGACCGCGGTTGGAACGTCTGGGCGAGCGGCAGTGGAGCAGCGTCGATGCAACGCGGCTGGACCGGTCCATCGAACGCGATCGGGCCCGTGCTCAGTGCGCGCGCGTGAGGAAGGCACCGAGATTGTCCAGCAGGCCACGCGTGCCCGCCTCTCGGCCCTCGACGGTGTCCAGCCCGTCGAAGTGAACGCCCTGTTCGGTGTAGGTCAGCCGTGTCTCCTCGGCGCCGGGCTCCAGCACGATGGTAGTCAGCGAGGTTGACATGTGCCGGTCGTCGACCCACATGTCGTAGGTGAACACGATCCGCTGGTGCTCGACGATGTCGGTATAGGTCGAGTGAAACCTCGACCTCGGGCCACCATGCCATTGGCCGTCCTCAATGGCCTGCCCACCAACCCGGAACTCGTGTGATTTTTCGCGCGTGTCGAAGTTGGGGCCACCGCCGAACCACTCGTCGCGTGCGTGGCTGTCCGACAGCGCGTGCCAGACGGCATCGACCGCGACGGGGTACGTGCGTTCCAGGACGAAGGTGGCGTGCGTTTGGCTGCGCTCGATGGTGATGTTCATGGTGTTGACTCCTTGTCGGTCGTACGGGTGAGAAATGTGCCGAGCCGGTCCAGGCGCCGCTCAGCCGGCAGTCGCTGACGACTGATCCAGTCGGCGGCCGGGGTCAATGCCTCTGCCGCCAACTGGTAGGTGCGCACCCGCCCGACTTTGGTCGAGGTGACGATCGCGGCGGTCTCGAGTACGCCGAGATGCTGCACCACGGTTGGCAGCGCCATGTCGAAGGGGCGCGCCAACTCAGAGACCGAGGCGGGGCCCCGCACCAGGCGCTCGACGATGGCCCGCCGGCTCGGGTCCGCCAGCGCGTGGAACATGCGGTCGAGTCCCTGGTGATAGTTAGGCACATGCCTAAGTATTTACCAAGGTCTTCGCGTTGTCAAGCTCTCGTGCCGGATGCCGGAGGTCAATGGCGTTGACGGCGGATTTAGCTTGAACCCAGCGCCGGCCGGTAGTTGGCGGCACCGGCCGGCTCGGAAACCCGTTCCAGAACCCGCCCTCGTACGAGAGCATCGGAAGGAACGCCACGCCGCGGGTACAACGACATGGTCATGTCGATTCAGACGGCAGGCACTTCGGCCTGGCCGACCCGCAGACTTTGGCAGTGTAGGCAACTGGGTAGTCAAGACGCCTGGCTGGCGAGGAGATCATCCGGTCCTCGCTCCTCGGGCGGTGCCGCCGGAGGTGTTCGAGTCGGCCGTTGATGGCCTCGGTCGGGCCGTTGGACGTGCCGGGTCAGTCGAAGTAGGCCAGCACGTCAGCAGCGCGCTGTTTTGCCGACTCGACTCAGCTCGGGCAGTCCGGCCGGGACGCCGCGGCTGATCGTTTTGATGACGTCGGTGAGTTCGGTCTTGCCGACGCGGCGGTCAGGGTGTCGGTAGCCGGACACGAAGCGCTGGTAGGTGCTCCAGGTCGCCTCGAGGAACGCCGCGACAGCCGTCTGCAGTGTGTGAGCGGGGCGCTTCAGTCGCAGTGCGCGACGGGGCATTCGGACGACTCCAGGGCCGATATAGCAGGGAATGTGTCGACGAGCGTGGTCAGGTGAAGATCCCAGCTGAGAACGCGGAGTCCCTGATGAGCGCTGGGATATAGCAGAGAATAGGTCATTCCCTGCTCTATGCTGGGTCGGCTACCGCGGCGGACTCGGCGCCGGCTAGCGGTGGCGCCGAAAGAAGGCGCGCAGATCGGCTGCGAGGAGCTCCGGAACTTCCATCGCCGCAAAGTGACCGCCTCGGTCGAACTCCGACCAGTGCTCGATGTGACCGGTGGGGTCCATCACACTGCGGATCGTGGTGTCCGCGGCGAACACAGCGACGCCCATTGGCGGAGCCGGTTGTTGGGCCGCTGGCGCCTGCGACTGGTGTTCGACCATGTCCCGAAACGCGCGCATGCCCTCAAAGGTCCCATGCGCAGAGGACGCACCCGACCCAGTGAACCAGTACGTGCTGACATTGGTCAGCAGTTGATCACGATCCACCGCATCCTCCGGCGTCTCCGCCGTCAGGTCGGTCCATGCTTGAAACTTGTCGACTATCCAGGCAAGTTGCCCAACCGGCGAGTCATTCAACGCATAGCCGAGCGTCTGCGGGCGGGTGGCCTGCATATGCAGATAGCCGAGACCCTCGGCCTGGAACGCATTGAATCGCTCGGCACGCTGCCGGTCGTTCGGCGACAGACCCTCGAGCTCGAGCGGAGGCCCAAAAGGAAACGCCGCGGTTGTCCCGCTGATATGGGTGCCGACGACCCGCTGGCCGTCCAATATTCCCAGGATCCCCGCCACGCCTGAGCCGACGTCGGTGCCGTGGACCGCGTACCGCGTATACCCCAGTCGTGTCATCAGCTCCACCCACGCCTGTGCGACCCGGAACAGATTGCCCCAGCCTTGCTCTCGAACTGGCGTAGAAAAGCCGTAGCCAGGCAGCGACGGAACGACCACGTGGAAGGCATCGGCAGGATCCCCGCCGTGGGCCCGCGGATCGGTCAGCGGCCCGATCACCTTCAGGAACTCGATCGGCGAGCTCGGCCAGCCGTGGGTGAGGATCAGCGGCAACGCGTGGGGCTCGGGTGAGGCGACGTGCAGGAAGTGGATGTCCTGGCCGTCGATCGTGGTCATGAACTGCGGCAAGCGATTGAGCTGCGCTTCCTGCACACGCCAATCGAAGCCGTCGGCCCAATACCCGGCCAGCCCCCTGAGGTAGTCCAGCGGCACGCCACGGCTCCAGCCCAGGCCTGGCAACTCGTTTGGCCAGCGCGTCCGAAGCAAACGCTGTTTCAAGTCGTCGAGATCGGTTTGCGGGATGTCGATGCGGAACGGGTGGATCTGCATGTCATTGCGCATGACACGCACGATAGAGTCCAATGCGGAAAGTTACGTTCCGCATTGGCTGGCCTGAACGCAGATGCTGAAGACCTCCGCTCGCCTTTTGCGTTTGCTCGGGCTGCTGCAAGCGCGGCGTGACTGGACAGGCCCGCAGTTGGCCGACCGGCTGGAGGTGACCACTCGGACCGTCCGAAACGACATCGAGCGCCTGCGAGGCCTGGGTTACCCGGTTCGTGCTGCGCCGGGCGTGGCAGGCGGCTATCGCCTCGGGGCAGGCGCCTCGCTGCCGCCGCTCTTGCTCGACGACGACGAGGCAGTCGCGGTCGCGGTCGGGCTGCGCACGGCCACCGGTGTTTCGGGCATCGAAGAGACCTCGTTGCGTGCGTTGGGAAAACTCGAGCAGGTGTTGCCGGCTCGGCTGCGGCAGCGGGTCAGTGTTCTGCACAGCGTCACGACCTCCATCCCGGGCACCGGTCCGACCGTGAGGGCCGATGTGCTGACGGCGATCGCCGGAGCGATCCGCGCCCTGGAACAACTGCGGTTCGACTACCTGTCCTTCGAGGGCACTCGCAGCCGGCGGATGGTTGAACCACACCGCCTCGTACACGCGCGCGGTCGCTGGTTTCTGGTTGCCTGGGACGTCGAGCGCGCCGACTGGCGCACGTTCCGAGCCGATCGGATCCGACCGCGTAGCCCGAATGGTCCGCGCTTTGCGGCTCGTCCGGATCCGGATGGCGACCTGATCGCCTATGTCGAACGAGGACTGGGCTCGGCGATGTGGAGATACCGGGCCAAGGCAAGGGTGCAGGCGCCGGCTGAAGATATCGCGGCACGCCTGCCGCCGTCTGTCATCGTGGAGCCAGTCGACGAACGCACCTGCTTCGTCCACGTCGGTTCCGACTCACCAGCCATGCTCGCGGTGTGGTTGGGCATGCTGGACGCAGACTTCGAGGTCGATGACTGCCCTGAGTTAGCCGACCATCTTCGCATGCTGGCCGGCCGCTTCGCGCGCGCGGTGCGCTGACCTGCAGCCGGCACCGCTGCCAATTTCGTCGCGCTAAGTGCTGTCATTTTCGATTCGCGTCACAACGTGCGCCGGTCGGCGCAGCACGCTGTCGCGCGGCACCCCCAGACAGCCTGCAGGCATGGCACCGGTCATCAGGGTCGACCACTCGACAGAGCAACACGGCGTGGTCGGGATGCATCTGTTGGACGACCACTTCCAAGTCAAGGTCACCTAGCCGGCAGAACGTCGCTCGGTCTGGGCCTCATCGCGGGCGGTCCTCAGGTGGATCGGATGAACCGCCGCATAGCGGGCGTCAAGGTGGTGCCTGGTAGCCGCGGCCAGGTTACCGAGCGCGAGCAATCGACGGTAGGGCGTTTGAGCCGTGTCAGATCGCGAGTGCGAGCAGGTCCGACTGCACGCCTACACGGATTGCGTGCTGGCGCATCCGGAGTCGCTGCGGCGTATCGGTGTGCTGGCATCGCAGCATCATGAACGGATGGACGGCTCCGGCTACCACCGCGGCACTATGGGCCAGGCGCTCGCGCCGGTCGTGCGCACCCTCGCTGCCGCGGACTGCTATCGCGCTATGACCGAGCCACGCCTCTCACGGCCGAGCAGCTCCCCGTGTCACCCGAGACGATCAAGCACCAAACATCCGCCTTATGGGTCTGGATCCAGACAGTCCGCTCCTCCAACAGTGGCCGCACCTCAGAGTCTGCGCGGGCCATACACATCGGGTACGTCGCTCGGAGCCATGTTCGGCCCTACGCAATTCTCGTGGCGAGCAGATTGGGATGAGGGGCCGCTAGACGCTGGCGGCAAAGAATTCAACGAGAGCCGTCGCGAGCGCTGCTGATGCGTGCGGGCTCTCCATCTGGAGGAAATGCGTCGCGCCCGGGAGGACGAAACCACGTGCGTTCGGCAACCAGTCCAGCAACAGCTGGTATGTCTCTTCGAACCGCGGATGCAGCGCCGGCTGTCGCCGCCGAGCACGACCAGGGCTGGTTGGGTAATGCGGCGCGCTTCGTCCTCGCCGAAGGTCCAGTTGGTCAAGCCGATATCCATTTCGAACGCTGTCGGAGCATCCCGCAACGCCTGCTCGACTCCGCCTGGAAGCACCTGCTCGAGCGCGGCGCGACTGTACGCCGGCCAACGGGCACGTAAGAACTCTTCCATCACGACATCCGCCCCCTCGATCCGGTATGCGCTCCGCACTACGCAGCAGGGACTCGCGATAGGACTGGCAGCTTGCGGGTGTTCCAGACCATTTCGTAATGTGGGCGGATCTCTTCCTCCCTTGGCACGTACGGAAGACGCTTTGGCGTCCGCGGCACGACGATCCCGAGTTTCGCGCGGAGCTCGCGAAAGACCTCCTTCAGACAGATGTAGTCCGGCCGCTCGGGACGGAGCGAGGTCGCCAATTGGTGTGCTTTCCGCTTGGCTGGCGTACGTCTTTGGAGTTGCAGCTCGGCGGCAATCACGCCGCTGCCTCATCGGAGTCAAGCTCCAGCCGTTCACCCAGGTTCAGCGAAAACGTTCGGTACGGGTTGACATGCGTCTAGATCAACGGCGTCAGTCCGCGCAGATCGTCCGTCGTCATGCTGGCCGTCCATGCCGGCTCCACCAACACGCGCCGGAGCATGAGCATGTTGATGTAGACCAGGCTGCATTGCAGCAGGTGCAGCGAAAGCACCGCCAACTCCTGTTCGTCTCGTTAGTTCGTGCTGATCTCGCCGCTTTTGCCATACAAGATGAAGCCGTTGGCGCTGTTCCAGTTCTTGACCACGTTCAGCCCGTCATGGATCTCGCGTCGCAAGGCCTCCACGTGGAGGTACCCACACAGAAAGATCGTTTTGACGGCCTTGCCGAGCTCAGCCAGCGCCTTAGTAGGTCGGGTGCTGCGGTGCGTCGCGGGTGAACCGGCGCAGGAATGATTCAGCTTCAGCAGTACCAAGTCGGAGCGCCGTCGCGTACTTGATCATCTCGTCGTACTGCTGGCGAATCAGGTCCCACCGAATCGGGCGCGTCACCACCGGCTGCAAACTGGGGTAGGACTCCGGAGCACCGGTGTCCGGTCGTACAGCTTCTGTCGCGCGATGCTCTTCAACCGAGATAAGAGCTGGAAGCGCAGCAAGGTGCTGCAAGCGAACCCGACCTCACTCTGGCCATGGTTGTTGCTTTTGACGATGCGGAATGGACTCTCCCGAGATTCCGGTGAAGCGGTGGCTTGCTCAAGTGAGCGAGACCGCGCTGCGATCTCGTTAGGCCGCGCTTATGAGGCGCCGGCGTAGTAGCTGAGTGGACGCGCGCCCGAAGCCCGTACGCTTGATCAGTTTCACCTTGGTGACGGTGCCCTCGACTGGTCCTGTCGACCACGGCAGTTTCACGCCATTGACAACAGCCGCATAGTCGTTCTGGATGCCGTGGGCGAGACTGACGAACGGACGGAGTCCGCTTCAACCGGCGTGCTTCAGCCATTGATCAAGATCACGCACGCTTCGCCGCACAATCAGCCGGCGGAATTGCTGGAGTAACGTGTAGCCAGCGGTCAAACGCGCGTCTTCCGCCAGAATCTCCTCGAGCGCGTTGCGCTCGCCCTTATCGAGTTGTTCGGGTGGGCGCAGGCATAACCACCGCACGTTCATACGTTTGACGCGAGGTCGGCCGCGTCGACGTCCAGGGCCGGGTTCCGGTGGTGGACGCGGTCCACGCCACGGCTGGAGCGCTTGCATCAGCAGCGAGTAACTGTCCTTATAACCTTGTGCATCCAGTTCGCGCTTGAGCTGTGCGACATTGTCGCAGCCCGCTTGCCACCGCCCTTGCAGGTACTCCACGAAGGGCTGCAGCGTCGGCGACGATAAGCCGCTCGGCTTTGGCTTTTCCGGCGGTCGGTTCCGTGGTGGAGCGGGTGCGGCCAAGTATCGACGAACGGTGCGTCGGTGCATGCCCATTTCACGAGCGATGCGCTGGATGCTGTAGCCGCCAGCGCGTCGGCGACGCACTTCGTCCCATCGGGCGCTTCGTCGGGTTCGTCGCACGACGAGGTTCTGTTGAGTTTGGCTTGGCGATGGCACGGGCGCCGTGGGTGTCGGTCCAGGCTGATCACCGTCAGCCTCAGTGACGACGACGTACTCCAGGTGGCGTCGGTGGCTGCGTAACACCTCGTCCATCGCCGCTCCAGCATTGGCGCTCAGATGGAAGCGATCCGCTACCTGGATCGCCTCGGGCGCGCCCTGGCGGCCACCCTCAGCGTATGCGCCGGCGCGATCGCGGACGATGATCTCGACGCCGGGGTGTGCGCGCAGCCAATTGGCGAAGACCTCGGCGGTGCGGTCATCGAGCAGGTCAATGGGCCGATGCGTTTCCAGATCCAGCAGCAACGTCCCGTACCGGCGCTGCTTCTTCCTCAGTGCAACATCATCGACGCCCAACACTCTCGGACCCCGCTGTTCACCGTCGTCGTCGGTCAGGGCGTGCAGCAGGTGAAGCAACGTATCGGGGCTGATGGGTACGCCGACTTTGCGCGCCAGGCGAGCGCCACCCTCTCTGCCAGCTTGCAGCGCGAATGTGGTCAGTAGGTCGGTCGTATATTGCGTTCGGCGGGCGTAGTGGGCCAACACGCCGTCGAAGCGCTCGGCGAAGATTGCACGTGGACAATCCGGCACATCGCAAAACCAGCGTCGGCTGTGGACACGCAGTCGCACGGTGTGGCCGCGCCAGGGCAAGTCGAGCGGACGCCTCAGATAGCTGCTGTGTCGCCGTATGCTCAGCTCGCCGCACTTCGGACACGGGACGGCTTGGCGCGTGGGTTCGGCAACTAACACCAGGCTGCCATCGCGCTCAACAACGACCAGGACGATCTGCCAGTGACCTGACTCTGCGCCAAGCGGCCCGACCATCGACTCCTCCCTCGAAGGCCACGCTAGCGCGATATGTCGCTCACCGGAAGAGGCTTGACATCGCCTTCACCACAAACCCGGGAGAGTCCGTTCCACGGTATCGAAATCAGGCTGTCGACGTACTGTCGCTCGACCGTCATTTCGGTGCAGTGGTGGAGGACACACTCCATCATGGCCGCCACTTCGGACGACGAACAGCTCTTGAGCTGGGAGTACACGCGGACCGCGCCACGCTCCACGTGCCAATAGATCATGACCCCGGTCCCGCGGTAGCGGATGTGCCACTCGGTCAGGAGGTTCTGATCCCACACACCGAGCTCGGCCCCATCCTGGACCGTTGCTTCGCGGAAACCCGGGAACTCCCGGATTTGAGCGCGGTGGTATTCGATCGTGCGGCCCGACCACTCGTAGCGTGGGTACAGATCTGCAGGTACGTTGACCTAGTTGGCGACTTGGAAGATGACAACGCCTGGAACGCCGTGCTTTTGGCGTGGAAAGCGTCCTTCGAGAATGAATACTTTGAGCAGGACGGCGAAGCCGAGGCGCGTTGCGCCGGTCTTGTTGGCGAGCAGTTCAAGTTCTTTCGCGGCTAGAGTCCAATGATCCGCCAACTCGTCGCGCGTCCATTGCCGCTTCATGTGGTCCACCGTCCGTCCAGCGCAGATGGGCGCCGAGGGTACCCAGCCCGTCGCCGATTGAGCTGTTGAGCTCGGGTCGACGCATGGTTTGGAAAGTGCCGAGAATCATGGGTGTCGGCACTTAGAAGAGAACCTGCTCGACCGGCAGCGAGATAGTCGTGCTGCAGGATGCGACTCTTTTCGCATAGTCCCAACCCTAATCGCAAAGTCGGCACTTCGCCGACGCGATACTCGACGCCCGCTCGCGAGCAGCGCTGACACCGGCCGCGGCTCGGTGAGCGTCTAAATTCGCACGTGGTGCTGGCTATGGCGGCCCTCAGCGACGCTGCGAACGAGGAACACGTGCTTGACCACACTCGCGCGGCGCAGTCCAATGTGGCATGCATCCCGCCGATCCAGATGGTGTCGGAGTACTAAGGCAGGGCCAGGGCACGGCACTGCCGATGATTGGTTTGCTCAAAGCGTCCGCGCGGAGCACAGGCGGCGCCTTTGAGATCATCGAATACGAGGGTCCGGCAGCGCCACCGCCACACGTACATCGCGAACGGGAAGAGGCGTTCTACATTTTGGCTGGCGCGTTCACCTTCACCCTCGGCAACGAGGAGTTCGAGGTCGAGGCCGGTTCGTTGGTCGTAGTCCCGCGCGGCACCCGTCACGGCTTCCGGGTCGGACCAGGCGGGCGTGCCTTGCTGATTATCGTTCCGGCTGGCCTGCAGGGTTTCTTCGAAGAACTGGGTGCTGGCCTACAAGCTGGCAGATCGAGTGATGAGATCCGAGCCGCTCTGGCTGGGAAGTACGACTCAACGCCCGCAGCGCCCAGCGGCCCTTCCCACTCGTAGCCACACCCCGAGCGTGCAGCGTCCGTTAGCGCGGCGCGCACGAGCCGCCCAGCTCAAGACCTCCTACTCCTCCTCTCCAACGCTCTCGCCGCGGATGAACTACGCTCCCCATTACCGCTAGCTGCATCATAAGTGCCATTGGCATGTCAGCCGGAACCGCAGGCCCCTGGCCGCTACTTTGCGGCCGGTGACGGGAATCTCAATGCCAGGGCCGTCATGAGCCAATCAGCGACGGCATAGTCGCACGATCTGTCCGAATAGGTGGTGTCCACGAACATCCCGCCCCTTGTCGATGCACGCGATCCCGACGGGACCGAAATCCGCGTTCTAAACAGCTTGAGCAGGCTGCGGGGGCGCGACGTGCTAGAGATCGGCGCGGGGAATGGCCGCCTTACGTGGCGCTATGCAGAGCGCGTCGCCTCTGTCGCTGGTGTGGAGCCGGACGCGGGACTTGTCGCGCGGGCGGGCAGCGACGACGGCCGCGCTGCGCGATCGCGTCGATTTGCTTCATGCGGACGCGGCCACGGTCGATCTGCCGGCTGCAGGGTTCGATGTGGTGTTGTTTTCGTGGTCGATATGATGAATCCCGGCAGAGGACGTCGTGCACGTCCTTCAGAGAGTCCACCGCTGGTTGCGGCCTGGCGCCCGGTCATCTACCAGAACATTCAAGCAGCGCGCGACGCTCTGGCCGGAATGGTCGGCGAAGGACTATTCGCCCGCGAGCGCTCGGTCGGGTTCGAGGTCCTGTACCACTTCGTCAGCATCGGTGCATGGCTTGCATATCGGACCGAGCGCGGGACCAAAACAGGTTGACCCGGTACTCCTAGTGCGTGCGCGGGAAATGCTGGCGAACACGTCAGGCAAGCTGCTAATCCGCGAACAGATGCACGCCACCGGCTATCGCCAGCGGCGCGACCGTGAACGTCGGTGACGGTTGGCGGACGCTACCTAGACTGACATCGAGCGCAGCCACAGAACGCAGATGTAAGCGGGTCTGGAGCTGCTGGCGGTCATCGACGCGGCGCTCGGCTTGGGCTCGATGAGCCCGGCGACCGGCGATAGGCTTCATCGTCCACATATGCCGGCAGGAACAGCGTCTCGGCGATGCGCCCGAGCTCGGCGAATGCGCGCACGAAGGTCGATGTCCGGCGCCGCTCTGGCTGGTGCGCATGAATCCGGAGGCGCTCAGTACGCCCAGCTTCAGGGAGCCAGCTACGCGCAGCAGGTCCTCCCGGTTCGGCAATCAGATCCTTGTTGAGACGGTCACGCGCGAGGTTGTTCAGGAGGCCATAGTCGGCCGTGTGATCGATGCGCCAGAACGTGGCCTCGCCGATATCGGCAAGCCGCGGGCTGAACTGATACCCGAGCAACCAGAGCAACCGGCCCGAACACGACATCACTGCATAGGCGTGCCAGCCTCGAATGACGTGCTGCCCAAGGACTCGCTGGGGCCACGGGCGGCCTTCATTTCACGCTATGTCTGGCTCCTCGGCGCCGCACGCATCGAACACTCGCTAGACGGAGCCGCCGAGACTGCTAAGCAGTGCGCTGACCGCGGGTCCAAAGATGATCAGGCCAGCGATGGCGATAACGGCTACCAGGGCGATGATCAGGCCATATTCGACAAGACCCTGGGCTTCATTTCTATACAGCATGGCAATACAGCTCCGTCGCGACTATCGGCAGTAACGGACATCTCTGCTGTCACAAAATCAGTCCAATCCTTACAAATGGGTACGATTCTTCACCTGGTTAGGCCGGCTCGGCTTAGGCCACGGAGAATTTCTCTAACGGCAACATCGTCATCCACTTTCAGTCGTGCCGAGTCGACCAGAGGAAGATCCACGGCGCGTCGCGCTAGACGAGGCGTTGTGCTTCGGCATACTCGTCCCTACGTTTCTGATCGTCACGCTCTCGGGCGGCTCGAGCGGTGATCATCGTACTCGGTACCTGGCCTGACCGGCCGAGCGCCCGCTCGAAGAACGCCTCGGCGGAAGTGGTGTAGTGATGCTCTCGTTACGGGCTTCGGCCGCCAGCGACCCGAACGCTCGACCCAGCGCAGTGCAGGTACCACTTGTCCTTGCCGCGGAGGAAGAACATATCGTCCCGATACAACAGCGACCGAGCGGCCGACGGTGCTTACGGCCTTCGGCCGCCAGCAGCGACCCGAACGCTGGACCCAGCGCAGCACGGTGCGGACACATCGATGCCGCGCTCGCTGAGCAGCTCCACGACGCTCGTCTCGGAGAGCGGGTGACGCAAGCAACCAGCGCACGGCCATCAGGATTACGTCCCATTTGTCAGCGATAAACCGAGAATGCCGAGGGCGGACGAAACGTGAAGTCGCCCCCACAGCCGATTCAGGCAAAGCGCTGCCCGCCGCGGTGGTCCTGCCCATCACGTGCGACGACGATTTGTTGGCAGTGCCGGCAGTTCCGCCTGCCACCAGACACTACCAGCACCGCACGATGTCGCAAACTCCACGTCCAGGACTTCAGGAATTCCACAAGCCCTACCTCTCGAGGCGGGCTCGTATTTTTTGGTTCCAGGACTACGAGTGGCCGAACCTGACTTCTTCTGTGGGGGAGCGGCATGGTACGACGGGCGGCAGCGACTTCCCCTGAGGGGGGGTTGAGCGGCCCGTTCGAACCGATCCTGGGTTCAACGACACGGCCGACGGTAGCGTTTGAAGGTGGGTGTGGGACGCCTTACTGGAGATAGGTACCCCATGCTACGCCCCTTCGCTTGTATGCTCGTTCTCGGTCGATAGCGCTGCTGTCGCTGCCGGCAGAAGTTGGCGCCCAGTCGGCACCGCCTGGGCCTCCGCCAGCGTCACATCCATCGGGACCCCAGCCACCACCACCGAGTAGCCCACCGCCACCACTGCACGCGTCACCGCCTCCGCCACCACCGCCGTCAGGGCCATCAGGCAACACGCCCGGCGCACCGCCGCCGCCACAACCACCGCCAGGAGGAGTGCCGCGGGCCGGCCAGCCGCAACCGGGTGGACAGCCTGGGCCACTGCCAGCGTGCCAGTTTCCGTGCGGCGCGGCGCCGGGCGTGCAGCCGCCCCAACCGCCAACTGGACCCGGCGGGCAGATGCCGCCGCCCAGTCAGCCACTTGCGTCAGCGGGCCGGACAATGCCGCCGACGGGCGAACCTGGCAGCCCACCGCCTTGCCCTTTCCCGTGCGGGGCGCCTCCAGGGCGCAACTGCCGCCACCGATGGCCGGCGAGCAAGGACTAGCGCCGGGGCAGCCAATGCCGGCGCCGATGCCGGGCGAGCAAGGACTGCTGCCGGGGCAGCCAGCGCCCCCTTTCGCTGGCCCGGTGCCACAGCCGGGTGAGGGGACGATACCGCCGCCGCCCGCTTGTCCCTTCCCGTGTGGTGCACCAGCGGGAGGACCACCACCGGTGCCAGGTGGACCGTTGCCACCCGCGGGTGCACCGCCGCGAGGATTTGCCCCGAATGTGCCGGGTCTCGCGGACGATCCTGAGTGGACTCGCGTCCAGGCGCAGCTCGCGGGTTCAACCAACGTCCAGGATCGCGCCGGCGCGGCGTTTTCGGCGCTCAGGCTCCTGCAGCAACACGGCGCGCCTGAGCAGGGGGCAGACCTGCTGGCCAACGTCGACAGCGAGGTCCAACAGCGCCTGCAACAGCTGTCGCTGCAGATCGCCGATCCGCAGGCCGATCAAGTCCTGGTGCAGCAACAGCTCGATGACTTGAACACGCTGCAGTGGCAAGTCGATGCTCTCAAGCTGGACATGCACAACACGTCCGGTTCAGCAATACAGAACCTGCAGGTCATGGACGGCCCGGGGGCCGACCCGGCACACGGGAGTCCGGCACTGGCGCAAGACGGCGCGATGGCGCAGACCCCACGGCTCCACCGGCCGAGGCTGCCGGCGCGTAGCGTGCCAGCCGCGGCCGGGCCAACTTCAAGGAGAGAGGTATCACGACCGTGCCAGTGACATCCGCGCGCGGGTCGCGTCCTAGCGAGGATGACACTCCGCCGACCGACCTGTGGCCCATACGTGCAGCTGCTGCGCACCCCATGCGATGCCATGCCGCGAATGCCAGCCATCGTCGGGAAGACGCTCCTCCAGACTGTACACATGGGCATCGCTGCCGATAACTAACCAAGGCCATGGCTGAGCAGAACGAAACGTTGGATCGGTGCGTTCGCCTCGGACTGAGCCTGCACATCCTGGGCGCAGTGCTGATCGGTGCGGCACTTTGGCCCAGCCTGGCGACACGGGCTCAGGCCAGTGTGTGCTACCAGCGGAGCCAGGCCCGCTATGTGGTAACCAATCAAACAACGACGAGCGACGGCCGTGCCCGCACCATCACCGTCACGGAGACCGGGGCAACACTCAGCATGCTTGGCTACGACTCCAAGCCGGTTCGCCTGGGCGTCACGTGGAGCCGACCACCCGACCTGCTCTGCGACACAGCGCCCGTCGAGTTGGCCATGAGCGTCGACGGCGCAGGGTCCTTCGTCGGGCGCATGTCGACCGAGAGTGGGCCAGCGTCAGCAGTTCTTACCAAATACGCGTCCGCCGATCCCGGACACATCCTCAATTCGGTACGCCTGCCTGACGACCTTGCTCAGTATTTATCCGATCCCTCGCGGAGTGGTTATTCGCCGCTGCCGCCCAGCGTCCTGGTAGCGCCTGACGCGAACGGGCCAGGGTACGCGCCGCGGGTTATCTACAGGCTGAACCTGGCGGAGAGCGCTGTGGGGACCGACTTCCGGGTTCGAGTCGAACTGGGTGGGCTTGACGCGCTGGGCGCTGTTGTGTACTGGCCGTATGTGCCGGCTGCAGTCATACCGGAAACGGCCATACCAGCACCGTCCAGCTCAGCCGCGCCAGAAGGCGCGGCGCTCTTCCAGCACATGATGCCGGTTCTGGAGAGTCCGCGGTGTGCCAATTGTCACGGCGGGATCGACGTGTTCGCACCGAACACACGCCACCAGGGCGGTCCGCAGCAGCCGGGCGACTCGCCCTGGACGCAGTGCCAAACCTGCCACACGACCATTGGCAACGGAGAAGGTCCGGCCATCTGGAGGCAGCCGAGCAGCGATGATCCTGCGCGCTGGGGCGGCCTATCGGAAGGCACAATCTGCCGTGCGCTGCTCAGCGATCCTGCGGGCGTGATCGATCACCTCACGAACGATCCGCGTGTCGCGCTCGGTTTCGAGGGCCTGCGTGGGATCGGCAGTGACAGCCCGTACTGGCCAATCGAGGCAGCGCCGCCGCCTATGGACCGCGAATCGTTCGTCGAGCTCACGCACGAATGGCTCGACGCCTCTGCAAACTCGAAGGCCTGCCCAGATTGATACGGGTGGCGGAACGCGATTTTGGTCGGATGGGCAAGTGGACCGCAGCTACGGACGAAATCGGACTGGAGACCGCTCAATCCTTCGTCCCCTGTCGGGTGAAGAAATCGCTCTGATGCAGCGCACCTGTCGCCTGCCAACCACGCGGGTCGCCGACTCATCGACGCTCCGCCTGAATTTTCGCGTCTTGGTCGGCGGGTGCTGCAGCGTTCGCGCCGTGAGTTGCGTCAGTTACACGCCGCGCAGACTATTCAAACGGGGCACCACATGGTCGGCAAGGAGCGCATCATCGTTGCAGTCAACGTCGCGCTCTCGGTCGGTGCCACAAACGGGCAGCAGTGACAAAATCGCTCGAGTCTATTGTGCCCGTTGACCAGCATCTTCTCAGTGGTCTGGTACCGGCGTCGATCCGGTGACCTCGCGCTTTTTCGGATTGGAACGTCCCATAGGCGATTGCGACTTAGCGATCCTCTGGTGACTCCTCAATCCCTCTGACAATCGCCGCCATTACGTCCCCGAAGCACGACAACTCCCTAGGTTCGATCTGGTTCATAACGCGGCTCCGGACGCTGGCGAGATGGATCGGGTAGGCGTCACGTAGGCGCTTGAGTCCAGCCTTCGTGATCTGGACGTCTATGCCTCGTCCGTCTTCCGGATTGCGACTCTTTTCTACGTAGCCAGCTTTTGCAAGGTCTCCGATGATGCGGGTCATGTGACTTCCTGAAAGCTCAGCGAGGTCGGCGAGTTCCCTTACGCGCAGTTGACCGGCGTTTGCCTCCGAGAGGTGCAAGAGCGCCGCGTATTCACTCAAGGAGATGTTGGCGCCCCTTTGAAGGTCTTCGTCCAAAAGCCTGGGTGCAACGGAAATGAATCGAGCGACGTCTCTCCACACCCGCTCCTCTTTGGCCTTCAGTGGTTCGTTGGTCTTCGGCGTCATCTCGAGGATTTTAGATGCATACGCAGGAATCCAGTGGTCAAGCAGGGCGAAAAGGGGGCGATGTCGATCGTCCTCTCAGGCCTCGGTCGAGTTGTCCCCGCCCGATCCCTGAGTCGACCCAGTGACCAATGCTTCAGTCGTCCAGTCGATCGGCTCAGGTGTGGGCGGGGGAGCGGAACCGCACCGGCGTGGGCATCGGAACCGGTGTGCCGTCTCGGGTCACCTTCGAGTGGCCCATGGCGGCGTGCGCGCGCGCCCCTTCGGCAATTGACGCGAGTGCTGTCTCCCCGTGGCCATGCACGCACTCGGGGTCCGGCCCGTCCAGCGGCAGGCCCGTGAAGAACTTCGCCGCGATGCACCCTCCGCGGCAGGCGTCGAAGGATCCGCAGGACGCGCAGGCGCTGAGTCAGACGAGACAAGCCAGAGAGGTTTTCCCGGATCCGGACACGCCGACCACCGCAACCGTTGGCCACAGCGGCACGTCGACGTCGACGTCCCTGAGGTTGTTGTGCCGCGCCCCGCGTAAGTCAATGACCGCAGGGAGAGCTTGCGGCGCGGAATCATGCTTTGGACCGCGACTCACGTCCCGCCCAACGAGGTATGTCTCTCCCGAACGGAATCTCATTCGGCTTGAGAGCGCCGATGCCGCAGGACCCAACGGCCCAAAGACGCCCCTGACCTCTACCCTCGCGGAACACGTGGCACAACCTCGAATTCGACCATACTCCGGAGGCGTCTGAAATCATCACTGCCTCAGCCTGGCCCCGGGGATATGTAAAGGTTCCTACTTCGTTAGGCGTGGGGGTCAATCAAAACCTTCATAGTCTTGGCGGCACGAAGCGACTCCATCGCAGTCAGTGCGTCGTCGAGCGGCACGACGGCCGTCGTCAAGTCCACGACTTCGATTTCGCCTGCCGAGAGTAGCTCGATCGCCTCGTCGAACTCGTCGATATATGTGAACGAACCGTGAACCGTGATCTCCTTCATGAGGATCGTGAGCGGGTCGAGGCCCGAGCCAGGCCCAGCTCCGACAACCACTAGCACGCCGCCTGGTCGCAAAGCTTGCAGCGCCAATGCCGTGGCCGCTGCGCTGCCTGAACACTCCAGAACCACGTCAACCTCGAGCGAGGCGCGGTCGGACGACGACAGCCGGGCTGTGGCACCGTCAGGGGTCAACGCCTCATCCACGTGAGATGCATCCGCGAATGCGCGTCGCTCTATCGCTGGCTCGATCAGAAAGATTCGAGCCGCCCCGAAGTGTGACGCCAATCGACAGGCGAGCTGACCGATCGGGCCGCCGCCAGTCACCAACACCTTGGCACCGGCCACGCTCCCCGCTAGCCGGATCGCGCGCAGTGCTGTTCCCGTCGGCTCGACCCAGGCTGCCTCGAGCCGGCCGGCGCCTTCGGGTACCCGCCTGAGGGTCTTCGGTGATACGACGACGAGGGGCTCGAGCCCACCGTCGGATTGCAGACCCAGCGCAGTTTCCATTGTCGCGCGGCGGCAAAAGTTGAAGCGGCCGGCCAGGCAGAACTCGCATGTCCCGTCAACGTTTCCGTTCGGGTTCAAGGCTACACGTTCGCCGACGCTCCAACCGGAGACGTCATCGCCGTAAGCGACGACGCGGCCACTGAATTCGTGTCCGAGGACGAAGCCACCACGGTAGACCTGTGGAAGATCATGGGCGTGAAGGTCACTGCCGCAGATGCCGCATAGATCCACCCCGACCAGGACTTGGTCTGAGCTGGGTTGGGGCACCGGCCTTTGTCCAAACGCGAACTGGCGGTGCTCATCAAGCAAAACCGCTGGCATCATCTCAGTCATTGGCTTCTTCTCCTGTCCTTAATCTTTTCGAGCTGTGCGGCCAAGTAGGACGAGACGTGCAAGCGTAACGGCAAGGGCGAGCCCGGTTGCGACAGCGGGGACGCTCAACGCGGCCTCCATGTGAGGAAGGAGTTGCTGGGGCCGGGCAGTAACGCTCGATGCCCCGAGGACGGCGGTGGCGACCGCTAGCAACAATGCCCCACCCAGTTGCATGCTCGTGTTCACGATCCCTGATGCCACGCCCTGTTCGGCGTTGGCGATCCCGGCCGTGGCCTGGACGTTGACGGCAGGAAAGACGATGGCGAACGCGGTCCCGGTGGAAATGATCGTGGGGAAGAGAAACTCCACATAAGGCATCGACGGGCTAACACGGAGCAGGAGCAGATAGCCGACGAAGGCGACGGCGAGGCCAACCAGCAGCAGTCGCTCCGTTCCGAATCTCGGCACGACAGCTCCGACACGCGGCGCCACGAAGAAAGCTATGACACCCGATGGGGCGAACGAGAGGGCCATCTCGATCGGTGACCACCCGAGCGAGTTCTGGACATAGAGCGTCAGGATGAACTGGAACGCGACATACGAGCCCAGCAGTAGCGCTCCGACAAGATTGGCGTGCAGCAGAGAGGCCGAGCGGAGCAGCCGAAACCGCAGGAGCGGCCGCGGATTTCGTCGTTCAAAGACAACGAACAGTGCGAACAGCACCGCCGCTGCGGCGAGGGAACCGATCGTCGACGGGCTCGACCAACCGTACGACGGTGCCTCGACAATTCCGTACACGAGGAGCACCAGGCCGGCCGTGCCCGTCACCGCCCCGCCGAGGTCGAAGCTGCTCACCGAGACACGTTCATGCGTCGATGAGGGGATGACGCGAAGTCCCGCTGCGACGAGTAGTAGGGCCACAGGGCCAGGGGCTATAAGCGTCGCCCGCCAGCTGAGATCGGTGAGCAGCCCACCGGCGACGAGCCCGAGGGTGAAACCGCTCGCACCAAATGCCGTATAGATCCCGAGGGCCCGGTCTCTCGGTGGACCCTCCGCGAACGAAGTAGTGACGATGGATAGTCCTGCGGGGACCGTGAAGCCGGCCGACACGCCCTTCACGAAGCGCAGGGCGACGAGCGCGAATTCGTTGCTCACCAGCCCACCGACGACCGACGCGACACCGAAGACTGCCAGCGCCGTGAGGAATACACGCCGCCGTCCGAGCAGGTCGGAGGCGCGCTCGCCCAGAAGCAGAAAGCCTCCGAACCCAAGGACGTAGCCGCTCACCATCCACTGGAGCGAGCTGGCCGGAAGGTTGAGCTGCCTGCCGATCGAAGGGATGGCGACTCCAGCCATCGACACGTCCAAACCGTCGAGCAACTGGGCGCCACTGACCACGATCAGCAGCGCCCAGGTCGCTGCTCGCCAGTCACGAGACATCACCGGTCCACCAGGGACGGGGGCGGGGGAAGGGGTGGCACCCTTCATCGGGGGCTTTTCACGAAGGAGAGCGGAGTGCATGGCCGAGTCCTGTCGATGCCTGTACAGGCAACTATATTGCTAGATAGTTGTTGCGTCAAGCAGATAAAATTGGTTCATGGCGAAGATGGCGCCTTCAACCAGGGTCAAGTCCCTGACGCGCCAGGAGGAGGCCGCTTGGCGCGCCCTCAACCGGGCCATACTGGTGATCCCTCGCGTGCTGGACAAGGACCTGCTCGAAGCACAGGGCCTGAACCTCACCGAGTACTCCGTGCTGTTACACCTCTCGGAGGCTCCCGACCGCTCTCTGCGCATGGGTGATCTTGCCAACTACGAATCGATCACCAGCGGCGGGCTCACTCGCGTCGTCGACCGCCTCTCTAGACAGGGCCTTGTCGAGCGCGTCCGGGACGAGTCTGACGGCCGCGGCCAGATGGCCGTTTTGACAGATGCCGGCTTCCAACGACTCGAGCGGGCCTGGCCCACGCACCTGGCGAGCGTCCGCAGGCACGTCATGGACCACCTCTCAGACCTCGACCTCGCCGGATTCGCCAAAGCCATGGCAGCCGTCGGCGATAAGGACCTTGGTCCGCCGACACGGCGCGCACCGCAACCAGTATCTGGAGCGGTGAACACGCTCGGCACAATCCGCTGCTGAGCTTCCATCACTTCATCCAACGGGATTTCCCACCGGTGCTCCTTTGACTCCGGAGCACGATCCGGAGCACGACTGGTGTGGGTGCCTGCGTCCTGCTCGCACGGGCGCTTGGCGTCGCAAACGTCAGTGCGGTCGTGTTCGTGGTATCGAGGAGCCTGCCGTGGCTGCTGGTTGGGAGGCTCATCAACTGGATCGCGATCGGGATCGTCGTCTCGACGGCGACCGACCGTCTGACCGAGCTCCACGCCGTCGGCCGACCCGAGGCGACACCGTGCCGCGCGCAGCTCATTGCGTCGGCCATCCCCGTCGGCGGATTGGGAGTCGGTGCCCTCGTAGCGGGGCTCTTTGCACAGTGGGTGGCCCATCCGCTCACGGTGCCGTACTTGGTGTTCCTCGCGGCGCTCCTGTTCGGCACGCAGATCCTGACCGCAGGCTGGCCAATAACCTGCGAGTTCGAGGCCGGAATGGCCGGAATGCTGGTTGGACTCGCGCTCGCGGTCCTGGCGATGTGGCTGAACCCCCCATCCCTCGGTCTCTTCATTGCGGGCAGCGCCCTCATCGGCGCCCGAGGAAAAGCTGCCACCTTGAAAGGTGCGGTCGCGACGGTAATCCGCATCTCGGCGCCCGGCCGCATCGCGGAGTCGGTCGCTGGGCTGTTCCTGGCGAGCTTCGTCGGTATCTCGCTGCCCGTAGTGGGCGCTGGGATCACGCTTTCACGCCTCGTCAGCCCGAAGGCCTCGCTCCTGGGCTTCGCGATCGCCGTCAGCGTCGGCATCGCCCTTTCGGCCATCCGGCTGCCGGGCCGGACGAGCGCCGCCGGCGGGGGAGAACCGGCACCTGCTCGACGGTCCACCGATTCTCCCGACAAACCCCCTATTGACAACCCCAACGAACGGAGGGCCGCATGATGGCCGACACAACCAACCAGGATCAGCGCGTCGCGGTGGTGACCGGCGGCGCCGGTGGCATCGGCGGCGCGATCGTCGATCGCCTTTCGGCTGACCACAACGTGGTCGTCCTCGACCGCACCGGAGACTTCGCCGTCGAACTGAGCGTTGCTGGCGACGTGCGCCGGGTGGCGGATCTCGTCCTCGAGCGTCACGGCCGATGCGACGTTTTCGTGCACGCTGCGGCGACGTTCGCATGGGCACCAGTCGACAAAGTCGACCTCGATACCTGGCGCCATATTCAGGCGGTCAAACGTCGAATCGGCCCTGCTTCTCACGCAGGCCTTCGTTCCCGGCATGCGAGCGCGCGCCTTCGGCCGCGTGATCTTCATTGTGTCCAATACGTTCTGGAGCCCTCCGGACGGCGACATGCTTCCCTAGGTCGCGTCGAAGGGCGCGTTGATCGGGATGGCGCGGACCCTCGCGGTCGGGCTCGGCGTCGACGGCATCGCGGTGACTGCCGTGGCACCCGGACTCACTCGCACCCCCGCGAGCACTTCCCGTTCGGAGACCGAGTTCGCCGAGACCAAGGCGCGCCAGTCCTTGCCCAGAACGCTTATGCCGGACGACACCGCTGCCGTGGTGGCCATGCTTGCCCGCGATGAGGCGGAGGCGCTTACCGGTCAGACGCTGACCGTTGACGGCGGGCTGGTAATGCGATGAGTGCCGCCCCGACCTCCAGTCTCGAAGGCTTTCACGCCACAGCCACGGCCGAGCGCGCCGACCGGTTGGTGCGGGGGTTCTTCGATGCCGTCAATGCGGGCGACGATGCCGGCATCAACCAGGCCCTCGCACGATCGTTCGTGTCGTATGACAAGCACGGGGTCCGTAGTCGGACCGGGATAAAGCGCTTCTACTCGGAGCTCAAGCAGTCTTTTTCGGATCTGCGCTTTGAGGTGCACGAGAACATCGGCGTCCTCGTCGAAGGCGATCTGGTCGCGCTACGGACGATCGTGACCGGCACCCATGTGGGCGACTACGCCCGTGTCCCAGCGACCGGCAACAGCGTGCAGACCTCGGCCGCCCACATCTTCCGTGTCCGCGACGATCAGATCGTCGAACACTGGCCCGTCATGGATACCTACCGCATCCTGGTCGCGATCGACGCCAGCCCCCGAGTCGCCAACGTCTTCCAACGCGAGTACCTCAAGGTGGCGGAATCGCCGGGCGGATTGTTCCAGGAGCGGGTCGGCACCGAGTTCGGGCCCCCAATCGAGCGACCGATCACCCGTGAGGAGTCGCGGGCTGTTGTGCGCCGGCTCTACGACGGCGTGATCGCGACAGGTCGTCGCGAGGACTCCGACATGGTGGCTGACGAGTACATCCAGACTCGGGTTGGACGCCTGACGGCCGTGCCGACTTTGAAAGCGCGATCGCCATCGCTCGCAGCGCCACACCGGACGGCCGAGCTGTGCAGACACACATGGTCGCCGAAAACAACCGGGTCGCATCGAGGAGTGTCTGGGACGGGGCGCTCACGGGGAACGGCCAACCCGTTGACTGGACGACGCTCGACTTCTTTCGGATCGAGGGCGGACTCATCGCGGAGCACTGGGAGTCTGTCGATTGGATCAGTGTCTACAAGTCCTTTGGACTGCTGAATGAGGAGGTCAAGGATGCCTGAAGCTCAGACGACAGCGATCGTCGGAGTCGGCAACATTGGAAGTCCGTTGGCCCGACACCTGACCCGGGGTGGTCAACAGGTAATTCTGGCTGCCCGCGACGCAGCGCACGCGAAAGCCCTCGCGCGCGAACTACGACCATTTGCCCGATCGGCGTCCGTAGAAGACGCAATCGCGGAGTCTGATGTGGTTGTTTTCGCGCTGTGGCTTGACGACATGAGGGACGTGATCCCGCAGCAGGGCCGACTACTCAAGCGAAAGATCGTTGTCGACCCCTCGAATCCAGTCAGCTACGCCACGGGCAGCCCGGTGCGTACGCTCCCCGAAGGACAGTCTTCTGCGTCAGTTGTGGCAGGTCTGCTTCCGCCAAGTGCGCATTACGTGAAGGCGTTTGGAACTCTCGCCGCGCCCTCTCTGGCGGGAGAAGCCCTCCGAGAGCCACGCCGCGCCGTCCTCTTTTACGCGACAGACGACGACGTTGCCGCGAAGGCGGCCGAGCGTCTGATCCGCGTTGCCGGCTTCGACTCGTTGAAGGCAGGCGGTCTCGACGTCGCGGGGCGAATCGAGATGCCCGGCGGGGATCTTCCCCAGTTCGGGCTGAAGGGCGAAATCCTCGATCCCGATCAAGCCCGCGCCGCTCTCGCAGGGGGTGTCCAGTCACAATGATCCCTTGCTTGACGAGACCCCGCCGCCATGGGCATTGGGTTCCTGACGGCACACACCTATTCATTGGTCGGACAGGGGTACGGGCCCTTCGCCATGAACACCCGCGA
>Ga0070698_100001633_pt1 | contig 24971 bp, 21 predicted proteins | sample KBSK1502metaG_FD_65477 | JGI IMG/M metagenome (GOLD analysis project Ga0070698, IMG submission 65477) | Corn, switchgrass and miscanthus rhizosphere microbial communities from Kellogg Biological Station, Michigan, USA - KBS K1-50-2 metaG | ecosystem: Host-associated > Plants > Roots >... | reverse complement strand
GCTGCCCTGGTTGCACGCCCACCTTCCTTCCGGAGCGAACATTAGTCCTCCCCCGGGCGCCGCCGCGAGCCGGCGGGCCGGTCCGTACGATGGGGCCGTGTGCACCGATGACAGCCCGGCCGGCCAGGTCCCCGGCGTGCTCCACGACGTCGAGCCCGACGTCGAGATCCGGCTGGAACCTGTGGACTCGGTCGTGGTGACCACGCTGATGGACAACCTGACCGACGTGTTCATGCCCGATCAGGGGCCGGCCCGGCGGGTGGGCCCGGGCGGCGGCCCGCGGCGCCCCTCGGCGGTGATGGCCGAAGGCCAGGTCCCGGACCAGCTGATCGCCGAGCACGGGTTCTCCGTCCTGGTCACGGTCACGAAGGCCGGGCGCGAGCACCGGATCCTGTTCGACGCCGGGGTCAGCCCGGACGGGGTGACCGAGAACATGCGGCGCCTGGATGTCGACCCGGGCTCGATCGAGGCCATCGTGATCAGTCACGGCCACTTCGATCACACGGCGGGGATGGACGGGCTGATCCGGGCGCTCGGCCGGGCGAACCTGCCGGTCGTGATCCACCCGCACTTCTGGCGGCGGCGTCGCGTCGTGTTCCCCGGGCGCGAGCCGTTCGAGCTGCCCACGACCAGCCGCCGGGCGCTCGCCGAGGCGGGCTTCGAGATCATCGAGGAACGCCAGCCGAGCTTCCTGTTCGACCGGTCCGTCCTGGTCACCGGGGAGGTCGCGCGCACCACGGGGTACGAGCCCGGGTTCCCGCCGCAGCAGGCCTGGCTGGACGGCGGCTGGCAGCCGGATCCGCTCGTGCTCGACGACCAGGGCCTGATCATCAACGTCGCCGGCCGCGGGCTGGTCGTGATCACCGGGTGCGGCCACGCGGGCGTGGTCAACATCGCCCGGTACGCGCACCGGCTGACCGGCGGCGAGCCGCTGTACGCGCTGCTGGGCGGGTTCCACCTCAACGGGCCGGTGTTCGAGCCGCTGATCCCGCGGGTCCTGGACGAGCTCGCCGCGATGAACCCCGGGGTACTGGTCCCGGCGCACTGTACCGGCTGGCGCGCGCAGCACGCGATGTCCGCCCGGTTCCCCGTCGCCTTCGTGCCGAACTCGGTGGGCACGAGCTTCTACCTCTGAGGCCGGCGGCCGGACGCGGGTCTGGCCGGGTGCTGACCGGCGCCGGGCTGATCGGGCGCTACCAGGCGCGGCCGGTCTGGCGGCGCAGGTCGGCGCGGACCTCGTGGCCCAGCCTGCGGGTCTCGCGCCGGTTGAGCAGGGCGCCGGCGGCGGCACCGGTCAGCAGCGGCCCCAGCGAGAAGGCGCTCCGGGCGGCGCGGGCCGCGAGCCGGCGCCGCAGCAGCCGCGCGACCGGCGATCCGGCGGCGACGACGACGCCGCCGGGAGCCAGGAACACGCCGCGGCGGTGCGCCCAGGCCCCGACGTAGGCGGTCATCCGCTCCACCCTGCCACCGGGAGCGGGCATGCCGTACGCCTCGTGCAGCTCGGCCACCAGCTTGATCTCGATGCCGACGACGGCCAGCGTCTCCGTCGCGATCTCGGCGGGAAAGGCGGGCAGCACCGGCAGCAGCGCCCACGCTCCCACCGCCCCGCCGACCGCCGCCGAGGCGCGCGAGGCACCCTCGATCAGCGCGTCGGCGATCTCCTCGGCCGACCGGCCGGGGAACTGCGCCCGCAGCGCGGCCTGATCCCGAACGCGCAGCCGCGGCGCCATGGCGAGAACCTGGGCGGCGAGCCAGTTCACCCCCCGGCCCGCGCCGCGCCGCGCCGCCCGCACGCCGCGGCCGCTGGCCCGGGCGCCCGAGCGCGAGGCACTGGCGACCGGGACGGCCAGTCCGTGGCGCAGCCGCCGCAGCCGCGGCAAGCGCCCCTCCGTGGCCTCCGTCACCAGGCGCGCGGCCTCCTCGGCGATGGTGTCGTCCGCCGGGTCCGGTCGCCCAGCCACGGCGTCACCGGGCCGGCCTGGCTGCCTGTCGATGGCGTCACCGGGCGGGCCCGACTGCCCCGCGATAGCCTCGCCGGGCGGATCTGGCTGCTCGCCTGGCTGTCGTCGCGCGTCCGTCATGACTGGCATCCTCCCGCACCGGTCACGAGGGCCGTCGACGAGACCGGGATCGGCAACGAGCACACGCTGGCCGAGGCGTGGAACGGCACCCGCTGGGCGGTGCTCCCCACCCCGCACCCCTGACCGCCAGCCGCGGTGTCCCGCCCGGATGGCATCGATGGCACATCACTGGTGCTATAGAGGCCCAGCAATGTGCCATCGACAGCGCCGGGCGCGGGGCACCGGGGAAGCCGACCTCCTCGAACGCGGCCGTTGGTGGCGCCGTTGTTGATGAGCGTCGAGTCGCCGCTCGCTGGTATGACATCGAGCCGGGCCGAGGTTGCACCCTGACGGACACGCAGCCCTACGACGGGTCCTGGAGAGGATTTGCATGCCCGACCAAGCACCGGCGCCTGCTCGGCGACGGATCGCCCTGATCGCGCACGACAATAAGAAGCGAGACATGCTGGAGTGGGCCGAGTACAACCTCGACCTGCTGCATGACCATGACCTGTTCGCAACGGCCACGACCGGTCACCTTCTGATCGAAGAGCTCGGCCTGCCGGTCACCTGCTTCCGCAGCGGCCCCTTCGGTGGCGACCAGCAGATCGGCGCCCGCATTGCTGAGGGCGAGATCGACCTCCTGGTCTTCCTGTGGGACCCGCTGGAACCGCACCCGCACGACCCGGACGTGAAGGCGCTGCTGCGAGTGGCGGTCGTCTGTAACATCCCGGTCGCCTGCAACCGGGCAACCGCGGACTTCCTGATCTCCTCGCCGCTGATGGGCCGCAGCCACGACCAGTGGGATCCGGCGTCCAGCCAGGCCAAGCACAACCAGGCCGCCCTGAAGGTGGTGCGAACAGGCTGACGCCGCACCCGGAAGCGGGCCTGCGGCGCATGATTCTCTGTGACGAGTTCGCCGGACGGAGGATATGGAGTGACCAGGCATGGCTGATGGGGCCGCCAGTACGCCGCCAGCGTCCGCCGCTCCTGTCATGGAGACGTCGCCGGCCGGGTTGAGCAGCGCCCAGGTTGCCGAGCGGCGCGCGCGCGGGCTGACGAACGCGGGCGGGGAGCGCACCAGCCGCTCGGTCGCCCAGATCCTGCGCGCGAACATCCTGACCAGGTTCAACCTGATCCTGGGTGTCCTGCTGGCGGTGATCCTGACCGTGGGCCAGCCGCAGGACGCGCTGTTCGGCGTCGTGCTGGTCACCAACGCGCTGATCGGCATCGCGCAGGAGCTGCGTGCCAAACGGACGCTCGACCGGCTCGCCGTGCTCACCGCGCCCAAGGTCCGGGTGATCCGCGACGGCGCGCCCCGTGAGGTCGCCGTGGACGAGCTGGTCGCCGATGACCTGGTCGACCTGCGGGCCGGTGACCAGCTGGTCGCGGACGGGGTGGTGCGGGTAAGCGCGGGCCTGGAGGCTGATGAGTCGCTGCTGACCGGGGAGTCCGAGCCGGTGGACAAGCGGGCCGGCGACCGGCTGCTATCAGGCAGCTTCGTGGCCGCCGGGTCGGGCGATTACCAGGCGACCGCGGTGGGCGCCGAGGCGTACGCCCGGAAGCTGGCGGCGCAGGCGCGGCGCTTCACGGTGGTGCGTTCGGAGCTGGTCGCGGGCATCAACCAGATCCTGCGCTACGTCACGTGGGCGATCCCGCCGGTGGCCGCGCTGCTCGTCCTCAGCCAGCTGCACACACACCAAACCGTGCGCGAGAGCGCCACCTCGACCGTCGCCGCGCTGGTCGGCATGGTGCCACAGGGGCTGGTGCTGCTGACCAGCGTCGCCTTTGCCGTCGCCGCGGTCACACTCGCCCGGCGCCAGGTCCTGGTGCAGCAGCTGCCCGCAGTCGAGGGCCTGGCCCGGGTGGACGTGGTGTGCTTCGACAAGACCGGCACCCTCACCGACGGGACGATCGCCTTCGACAGCCTGATCCGGCTCGATGACCAGGCGCCGGCCGAGGCGGCGCTCGGCGCGCTCGCCGACGACCAGGCCCGCAACGCGACGCTGGCCGCCATCGGGCAGGCCTTCCCCCCGCCGCAGGGGTGGGTCCGCCAGGACGCCGTCCCGTTCTCCTCGGCGCGCAAGTGGAGCGCCGCCAGCTTCGCCGGGCACGGCAGCTGGGTGCTGGGCGCGCCGGAAATCGTGCTGGCCGGCGGCCAGCACGGGCTGCTGCCGCGGGCCGGGGACCTGGCCGCCAGCGGGCAGCGCGTCCTCGCGCTGGCGTGCACCGCTGGGTCCCTGGACGGCCAGGCGCTCCCGCCGGGCCTGCGCGCGGTGGCCTTCGTCGTGCTCGCCGAGCGGCTGAGATCCGACGCCCCCGAGACGATCGGCTACTTCGCGGCGCAGGGCGTGGCGCTCAAGGTGATCTCCGGGGACAGCCCAGCCACGGTGGGCGCCGTCGCGGCACGCGCGGGCGTGCCCCAGGCCGGCGACCCCGTCGACGCGCGGGGCCTGCCGGAAGACCCCTGCGCGCTCGGCGGCCTGCTCGAGGAGCGCTCCGTTTTCGGCCGGGTGACACCGCACCAGAAAGAGTCGATGGTCACGGCGCTGCAGGCGCGGGGGCACACGGTGGCCATGACCGGCGACGGGGTCAACGACGTGCTGGCGCTCAAACTCGCCGACATCGGCGTCGCCATGGGCTCGGGCGCGGCCGCGACCAAGGCGGTCGCCGAACTGGTGCTGCTGGACAACAGCTTCGCCGCGCTGCCCGGCGTGGTGGCCGAGGGCAGGCGGGTGACGGCGAACATCGAACGCGTCGCCAACCTGTTCATCACCAAGACGGTGTGGGCGACACTGCTGGCCGTCGCCGCGGGCGCCGCCCTCATGCCCTACCCGTTCCTGCCCCGCCACCTCACCATCATCGACACCCTGGCCATCGGCGTCCCCGCGTTCTTCCTCGCGCTCGCACCGAACCGCCGGCGGTACCTGCCCGGGTTCGTCGGCCGGGTGCTGCGGTTCACCGTTCCCGCCGGGCTCATCATCGCCGCCGCGACGTTCTCTGTGTACGCCCTCGCGCGGGCGCGCGGGCTGCCCCTGGCCGAGCAGCGCACGGCCGCCACCCTGGTCGCGCTCCTGCTCAGCCTGTGCGTGCTCGCCCTGCTGGCGATCCCGCTGACCTGGCGCAGGATCGCGCTGCTCGCCGCCGCGCTCGCCGCCTTCGCGCTGCTGTTCCCCGTGCCCGCCGTGCGCAGGTTCTACGCGCTCGCCCTGCCGCACGGCGCAATCGGCAGCACGCTGCTCATCGCCGCCCTGGGCGCCGCCGCACTCACGGGCTTCTGGGTCCTTGCCCGCCGCCATGGCCGCGGACCAGCCGAAGCGGCCCCGAGTGAGTTGAACCGGTCGGCGAATCCGTATAGTGCGGGCCACCCTTCCGGCGCGCCAGCCAAGTGCTCGCTAAAGTATGTGCCAGTTTGTGCGCTTCCCGGCCGATAGTCCCGTTTCCTGGGCGTAGGCGCGTCCGCCGTGGTTGACTGGCAGCGCCGAGGCGTGAGCGTGTCGTACGGTCCGCCGGCCGCTCCGTTCGGTCCCGAAGGAATGCCGCCGCATGACGCCGCTGTTCGCCGCCCTCGGCCGGTTCTCGGTCCGCTACCGCTGGCTGGTCCTCGCCGTCTGGCTCGGTGCCGCGACCGCCGCGGTGCTGTTCCTGCCCTCGCTCGCCGCGGCGGTGAACAACAACACCACGCAGTACCTGCCCGCGAGCGCGCCGAGCAACGTCGCCTCCCGCCTCGCGGCTCCGTTCTATGGCGCCTCCAACAACGACAACGTGTTCGTGGTGGCCGCCACGCGCGACCACGGCCGGCTGACCCGGGCGGACGACGCCGCGATCGAGCGGCTGGCCGCGCGGGCCGCGCGGCTCCCGCACGCCCGGGCGGTGCGGATCGCCGCGTTCTCCGGCGACGGCCAGGCGGCCCAGATCGCGATCAGGGCCGCGCTGTCCCAGCGGACGAACACGCCCGACGTCGCCTTCGTCCGCTCGCTGCGGGCGCTGATGCAGCACGTCGGCGCGCCGCCCGGCCTCGCGCTGCACACGGCGGGCGACCTGGCCGTCACCGCGGATCAGGCGAACCAGGCGAGTGGGCTCGGCAGCCGGACCGAGTACCTGTCGATCGCCCTCATCATCGTGGTGCTGCTGTCGGTGTTCCGGTCGCCGCTGGCCACCGTCGCGACGCTGCTGCCCGCGGTCGTCGTGCTGTTCACCGCGGAGTCCGTGGTCGCCGGGGTCGCGAGCCTCGGCGTCGGCATCTCGAGCATCACCCAGCTGCTGCTCATCGTGCTCGTGCTCGGCGCGGGCACCGACTACGGGCTGTTCCTCGTCTGCCGGGTGCGCGAGGAGCGACGGCGCGGGCTCAGCCATCACGCCGCGATCGAACGGGCGGTCGAGCGGGTGGGCGAGTCGATCTTCTTCTCCGCCGCGACCGTGATCGCCGCGCTGCTCAGCCTGCTGCTGGCGACGTTCGGCGTCTACCACGGCCTCGCGATCCCGCTGGCCATCGGGATCGCGCTGATGGTCCTGGCCGGGGTCACGCTCGTGCCCGCGGTGCTCGCGGTGTCCGGCCGGGCGCTGTTCTGGCCGACACGCCCCGTACCGGGCCAGCGCACCAGCGGGACCTGGGGCCGGCTGGCCGGCCGGGTGGCGGGCCGGCCGCTGATCGCGCTGCTCATCGGCGTCACCGGGCTGTCGGCCCTGGCCGCGTTCTCGCTGGCCGACCGTGTCACCGACTTCGGCGGCGGGATCTCCGCGCCGCCCGGGACCGACTCGGCCCAGGGGCAGGCGCTGCTCGTCGAGCACTTCTCGCTGGCCAGCAGCAACCCGATCAACCTTGTGCTGAGGTTCGGCCGGCCGGTCTGGGCGGATCCGCGGGGCCTCGCCGCGGCGGGCGCCTCGCTGGCGCGCAGCCCGCTGTTCTCCAGCGTCATCGCGCCGCTCGACCCGAACGGCACGGTGATCGCGCCCGCCGAGCTCACCCGGCTGCACGCGCTGCTCGGCCCGCCGGGCGCGGTGCCCGCCGCGCAGCCCGCGCGCGGCCCGGCGGCGGTCGTGCCGCCCGCGCTCTACCAGGCGTACCGGGCGACGACCCAGGTCATCGCGCCGGACGGGCGCACGGTGCAGTACCTCGCCAGCCTGCGGGCCGGCAGCCCCGACTCGAACGCCGCGATCGCCGCGGTGCCCGCCATGCGCGCCGCGCTCGCGGTGGCCGCCGCGCGGGCCCGTGCCCCCGCCGCCGGGGTGGCCGGCGACTCGCCCTCGCTCTACGACGTCCGCGCGGCCAGCCGCGGCGACCTCGAGCGCCTGGTCCCGGTCGCGGTCGTGATCATCGGGCTGCTGCTGGCGCTGCTGCTGCGCAGCGCGATCGCGCCGCTGTACCTGGTGGTGAGCGTCGCGCTCTCCTACCTCGGGTCGCTCGGCGCGTCGGTGCTGGTGTTCCAGGTGCTCGGCGGCGGCTACGGGCTGAGCTTCGTGCTGCCGTTCCTCTTGTTCGTGTTCCTGCTCGCCCTCGGCGAGGACTACAACATCCTCGTGATGTCGCGCATCCGCGAGGAGGCGCACGACCTGCCGCTCCGCGACGCCGTCGTGCGGGCCGTGCAGGTCACCGGGTCGACGGTCACCTCGGCGGGGATGGTGCTCGGCGGGACGTTCCTCGTGTTCGCCATCGCCGGGGGCTCCGGCACCGAGGGGGCGCAGACCCGCGAGATCGGCGTCGGCCTGGCCATCGGGGTCGCGCTTGACACGTTCGTCGTGCGGACGCTCGTCGTCCCGGCCACCGTGATCCTCCTCGGCCGCTGGAACTGGTGGCCCGCCTCGCTGCGCCACCGGGACATCGTCCTCGAGCGGCACAGGGCCCGGCCGGTCAGCGAGCGGATCGAGCTGGCCGGCGAGACACCCGGCGGCTGACCGCTCCAGGGCGCGGGCGATCCGGCGGGATTGCCGGCTCGGGCTAGCCGGCGGCAGACTTGGGTGGTGGGGCTGACCCAGGGGCCGTCGGTGAGTGGGGGGTCGCCGGGTGGCGTCATCCGGACTCCTGACCAGCGGCTGCGGGTGTTCGTGAGCTCGACACTGGGCGAGCTGGCCGAGGAGCGTCGGGCGGTCGCTCGCGCGATCTCGGCGCTGCGGCTGACCCCGGTGCTGTTCGAGCTGGGAGAGTTGCTACGGCTCGGCCAGGTGGCGCTCGATCGATTCGACCTTGCGCCGGAGCGCGCCGGTCACGCCGGGACGGTGGTCGATCTTGATGACGACGCTCACCCGGGGTGCGCTCTCGCCCACCTTTATCACGCACGCCTTGATGAGCCCCATCACCTCGTCCCATTCGCCTTCGACGTTCGTGAACATGGCGTTGGTCTCGCTCGGCAGGCCGCTCTGCCGCACCAGCCGCACCGCCTCGGCGACCTGCCCGCCGACCGACTCGCCGCCGCCGAGCGGCGTGATGGAAAACGCAGCGATCATGCCGGTCATCGTCGCACGGCGGGGTCGCCCGCGGCCCGCTACCCGGCGGCCGCCAGCAGCGCGGCGCGGTGCCGCTCGCACCAGTCGCGGGCGCGGACCATCACCCCGCCGATGCTGTTCCAGCAGTCGGTGAAGCCCGGGTGCCCGTCGCGCACCGCGTCGGTGATGATCGCGCAGCTCCAGTCGTGGTTGTCCACGATCGCCTCGGCGACCTCGCGGCGCAGGTCGCGGGCCAGCCCGTAGGCCTCGAGCAGCAGGCGGAACCGCCGCAGCGCCTGGCCCTGCCGCGGGTCGGCGACGTCGTGGTCGTCGTAGAGCGGGCACCAGTGCCGCGCCGCGGACGCGAGGTCCCAGGCGGCGCTGCCCGGCCCGGCCAGGTCGAAGTCGATGAGCGCGACCGCCCGGCCGTCGCGGAAGATCACGTTGGCCGGGTGCACGTCGTTGTGGCTGACCAGCCCCGTGGTGAAGCGGGCCGGGATGCGGCGCGGCCACCGGTAGCCGGCCGGGTCGAACGACGCGACGGCCCGGTGGTAGCCGCGCAGCAGTTCGGCGACGCTGACCAGGGCCCCGTCGCTTAGCATGTCGTCGCGCAGCGGCGGCACCGCGGCCCAGCCGTCGATGTAGGTCAGCGTCTCGGTGGCAGTGTCGGCGGCCAGCACCCGGGGCGCGCCGCCGAACCCGGCCGCGGCCAGGTGGGCCAGCAGCGCGTGCGTGGCCGCGCTGCAGGGAGCGAGCGGCCGGCGGACCACGTGGCCGGCCCGCACCACCAGCCCGCGGTTCGCCGTGCCGCCGGGCAGCGGGCCCTCGGCCGCCGGGGCATGGGCGGGGGTCACCGGGCCGGCGGGCGACGGGCCGCTGGCCGGCGGCACGAGGGCCGAGGGAGCCGGCATGGCTAGCACGGGGCCAGGTCCAGCAGGGCGCGGGCCAGGCTCGAGTGCGTGACCAGGCCGTGCACGAGGCCGCCGCGGATCGCGGCGCGGACCGCCACGCTCTTGGACACGCCGTAGGCGACCGCGATCACGCACGGGATCCGCGCGAGCGCCTCGCCCGGTGTGACGATCATGCGGCTGTCCAGCGCGGTCCGCACCGGCCTGCCGTCCTCGCCCAGGAACACGCCGGCCATCTCCGCGCGCACGCCGAGCCGGGCGACCTCGTCGCGCTCGGGCTGGCTGAGCGCGTCGTAGATGGTCGACAGGCCCGGCGCCCACGCCCCGATCGCGACCATCGCCATCGTGACGGACGGCACCAGCGCGAAGGCGCCGGCCACGTCGGTCTGGCGGCGGATCGCGGCGGCCGTCGGCGCGTCATCCACGACCATGGGCGCGTAGAACACGTGCGCCGGCCCGCCGCCGATCCTGGCCACGCTGCGGACCAGGGCGAGCAGGTCTCTGCCGTCGGGCGGCGGCACCGCGCCGGTCAGCTGCACGATCGGGCAGGGCGGCATGCTGGTCAGCGCCACGGCCAGCTCGCTCAGCGCGCGTGACCAGGACATGCCGAGGACGTCCCCGGGCGTGACGATGTCCATCAGCGCGGGCCCGGCCGCCTCGCCCAGGCGGCGGCGCAGCGCGGGCTCGTCATCATCGGAGAAGTCAAACGCGAAGGCGTGCTTCAGCCCGAACGCGGCGCACAGCTCTGCCGACAGCCCCGCGTCCAGGGTCCCCCCGGGCAGCCCGATCTCGATCCGCACCAGGCCGGCCTCGCGAGCCGAGTCGAGCAGCCGGGCCACCCGGAACCGGCTGATACCCAGCCGGTCCGCGATGTCGACCTTGGACACGCCCTCGAGGTAGAACTGCCGGGCCACCCGGGCGGCGAGGACGACCTCGGACGGCCGGCTGGCCGACAACCCGGCCATGCGCCGCTCCCCTCCGGCCGGTCCGTCCGGCCGGACTCGACAACGCGACTCGCGCTCATTTGAGCGCCTACGTCTCATATTTGCAGCTTTTCTTGACTTTGCCTAGTGACCTGGATCACTGTGTTCCCTAGGTGTACTTATGAGCGTTGTCCGCTCAAATGAGCAGACCGCACGCCTCGCGCGCGGTCATGGTTGCGGAGGTTCAGTCATGAGATCGTCCCCGTTCAGGCTCCGCGCGCTCGCGGCGGCCGGGCTCGTGGCCGCGGTGGCGCTGGCCGCCTGCTCGAGCGGCAGCACGGCCAGCAACAACAGCAAGACCGGCACGGTGACCGTGGCCGTGGTGTCGAACCCGCTGATCACCAGCCAGATGGTGCCGCTGACCAGGTCGGTCTTCGAGAAGCAGAACCCGGGGATCACGGTCAAGTTCGCCACCTACACCGAGGGCGACCTGCGGGCGGCGATCGAGCGGGACGTCAGCACGCACAGCAACGCGTTCAACGTCATCATGATCGGCCCGTACGAGACCCCGCTGTTCGCGAAAAACGGCTGGCTGGACAACCTGTCCACGCAGTTCATCGCCAAGGATCCCAGCTACGGCGCGAGCGACCTGCTGCCGCCGATCGCGAAGGCGCTGTCGTACAAGGGCAGCCTGTACTCGGTGCCGTTCTACGGCGAGTCGTCGATGATGTTCTACCGCAAGGACATGTTCGCGAAGGCCGGGCTCACCATGCCGGCGCACCCCACCTGGGCGCAGATCCAGGGCTTCGCGGCCAAGCTCAACCAGCCGGGCAAGGTCGCGGGGATCTGCCTGCGCGGGCTGGCCGGCTGGGGCGACAACATGGCGGCGCTGGACACGGTCGTCAACACGTTCGGCGGCGAGTGGTTCAACCAGCAGTGGCAGCCGCAGCTCACCTCGCCAGCGTTCACCGCCGCGACCAACTTCTACGTCAACCTCGTGCGCCGCTACGGCGAGTCCGGCGCGTCCAACGACAGCTTCAACCAGCTGCTGACGCTCTACGGGCAGGGCAAGTGCGCGATGTGGTACGACGCGACGGTCGCGGCGACGTCCATCGCGGGTAGCTTCCCGTCCGTCTTCAACCAGACTGGGTACGCCTTCGCCCCGGTGAACCTCACCAAGTCCTCTGGGTGGCTGTGGTCGTGGGCGCTGGGCGTCCCGCAGGGCACGTCCAACCAGGGCGCCGCGTGGAAGTTCGTGTCCTGGGCCACCTCGAAGGGCTACGAACAGCTGGTCGGCGCCAAGTACGGCTGGGCCGCGGTGCCGCCGGGCACCAGGACCTCGCTGTACCACAACCCGGCGTACCTGAGCAAGGCGAGCGCGTTCGCGCCCATCACTCTGGCCTCGATCGACTCGACGGACCCGCTGCACCCGACGCTGCACCCGGTGCCCTACGTCGGCATCCAGTACGTCGACATCCCGCAGTTCGAGACGCTCGGGCTGCAGGTCGCGCAGCAGATCGCGGGCGCGATCGCCGGCACGGAGAGCGTGACCCAGGCGCTGAAGACGAGCCAGTCCGCCGCGGCCGCCTACACCCCGGCGCAGCTGTCGGCCGGGTAGGACTCCCCCGACGGGGCCCCGGCACAGGCCACCGGGACGGCCGGGGTCCCGTCATCCGCGCCTGACAGGAGGAGGGTTCGCAGTGACAGCAGTCGAGGCCGGCGCGGCGGCCACCACCCAGGTCGGGATCCGGCCGCGCGGGGCCGGCCGCCGCGAGCGGTGGCAGCGCCGCCTGCCGCTGCTCCCCGCGCTGATCTACATCATCGTCGTCACCCAGATCCCGTTCGTGGTGACGCTCTGGTACAGCTTCCAGAGCTACTTCTGGGACGTGCCGGGCGGCGCGCACTTCAACGCGCTGAGCAACTACCGCCTGGTGTTCACCGACGCCGTCTTCCGCGGCTCCCTCTTGCGCTCGGTGATCATGACGGCGATCTCGGTGATCCTCGCGATGATCCTCGGCGTGGCCTTCGCGCTGCTGCTGGACCGCAAGTTCTTCGGGCGCGGCGTGGTCCGGACGCTGATCATCACGCCGTTCCTGGTCATGCCCGCGGCGGCGTCGCTGGTGTGGCGGGACCCGATGCTCGACCCGAACTTCGGGCTGCTGAACTACCTGCTGGAGCCGTTCGGCGTGCACCACGTGGCCTGGCTCAGCTCGCACGCGCTCGGCTCGGTGATCGTCGTGATGATCTGGCAGTGGACGCCGTTCATGACGCTGATCGTGCTCGCCGGCCTGCAGAGCCAGCCGTCGGACACGCTGGAGGCGGCCAAGGTGGACGGGGCCGGCGCGCTGGCCACGTTCCGCGAGCTCACGCTGCCGCACCTGCGGCCCTACATCGAGCTGGGCATACTGCTCGGCTCGATCTACCTGGTCAACGCCTTCGACGCGGTCCGGCTCATGACCAACGGCGGCCCGGGGACGTCCACCACGAACCTGCCCTTCTTCCTGTACCAGAAGGTGAACTACGCGTTCGACGTCGGCGGGGCGGCCGCGGCCGGCGTGGTCACGGTCATCTTGACGATCATCGTCGCCACGTTCGCGCTGCGCATGTTCGCCCGGGTCTTCCAGTTCGAGGAGGGAGGCGTATGAGCGCCGCGACCGCCGTGCGGCGCGGGCCAGGCCGCGTCAGCGGCCGGCGCCGGGCCCGCGAGCTGTCCGGGAAGGTGGGCTGGGGGATCGTCGCGTGGGTCGTGGCGATCGCGTTCTTCCTGCCGGTGCTGTGGATGGTCGTCACGGCGTTCAAGCCGGAGTCGGCCGCGGAGACGTGGCCGCCGAAGTTCGTCTTCTCGCCGACGCTGTCGGAGTTCCGGCTGGTGTTCTCCGGCTGGGGCCCGTACGTGACGCACTCGGTGATCGCCACGGTCGGCTCCACGGTCCTCGTGCTGCTGCTGGGCATCCCGGCGGCCTACGCGCTGTCGGTGCACCCGGTCGCGCGCTGGCGGGACGGGCTGTTCTTCTTCATCTCCACGAAGATGCTGCCGATCGTGGCCGCGATCGGCCCGCTGTACGTGATCGCGCTGAAGACGCACCTGCTGGACAGCATCTGGCTGCTGATCATCCTCTACACGGCGATGAACCTGCCGCTCGCGATCTGGATGATCCGCTCGTTCATGCTCGAGGTGCCGAGCGAGCTGCTCGAGGCGGCGCGGCTGGACGGGGCGGGGCGGATCAGGGAGATCACCAGCGTGATCCTGCCCATCGTGTCGCCCGGCCTGGTGTCCACGGCGCTGATCTGCGTGATCTTCGCGTGGAACGAGCTGTTCCTGGCGCTCAACCTGACGGTCACGAACGCCGCCACGATGCCGATGTTCCTGATCAGCTCCGTCCCGCAGGAGGGGCTGTACCTCGCGCACCTGTCGGCGGCGGCCACGGTCGCCTCGGTCCCCGTGATCATCGTGGGCTGGATCGCGCAGCGCTCGCTCGTCCGCGGCCTGGCGATGGGAGCCATCAAGTGAACGTGACCGCGACGCGAACGCGAACGGCGGAGGTGCCCCGTGGCTGAGGTGAGGTACGCGGCGGCCAGCCGCGTGTACGCGAAGGACGCGCCGCCCGCGGTCGACGCGCTCGACCTGGACATCGCCGACGGCGAGTTCATGGTCCTGGTCGGGCCGTCCGGCTCGGGCAAGACGACCGCGCTGCGCATGCTCGCCGGGCTGGAGCCGCTGGACGGCGGCCGGGTGGAGATCGGCGGGCGGGACGTCACGTTCGTCCCGCCGAAGGACCGGGACATCGCGATGGTGTTCCAGAACTACGCGCTGTACCCGCAGAAGAGCGTCGCGGAGAACATGGGCTTCGCGCTGAAGATGCAGGGCGTGCCGCGGGACGAGCGGCTGCGCCGGGTGCGCGAGGCCGCCCGGCTGCTGGACCTCGACGAGAATCTGCTCGACCGCAAGCCCAAACAGCTGTCCGGCGGGCAGCGGCAGCGGGTGGCGATGGGCCGGGCGATCGTGCGCGAGCCCAAGGTCTTCCTCATGGACGAGCCGCTGTCCAACCTGGACGCTAAGCTGCGCGTGCAGACCCGCAGCCAGATCGCCGAGCTGCAGCGCCGGCTCGGCATCACCACGGTCTACGTCACCCACGACCAGGTGGAGGCCATGACCATGGGCAACCGGGTGGCGGTGCTGAGCAGCGGGCTGCTGCAGCAGGTCGCCACGCCGCGCGAGCTGTACGACAACCCGGTCAACCAGTTCGTCGCCGGGTTCATCGGGTCCCCCGCGATGAACCTGCGGACCGTCCCGCTCGCCGACGGCGGGGTCCGGCTGGCCGGCCGGGTGTTCCCGCTGCCAGCCGCGATCCGGGCGGCCGCCAAGGACGCGCGGCTCAGCGAGCTGGTCGTCGGCATCCGCCCGGAGCACATGCACCTGGCGACCGGGGCCGGTGACCTGGCCGAGCCCGCGGGCCCGCCGGCGGACGGCTCCGTGGAGGTCACCGGCGAAGTGCTGCTGGTCGAGGAGCTCGGCGCCGACGCGCTGCTGCACGTGCGGCTGCCCGAGGGCGGCGACCAGGTCGTGGCGCGCACTGAGGGGCGCAAGCCGCCGGCGCCGGGACGGCAGGTGACGTTCTGGGTGCGCCCGGACGACGCGTTCGCGTTCAACCCGGGAACCGGTGCCCGCCTTGCAGGTTAAGCCGCAGCCGCTCAGCGCGCGGACGCTGCCGTACTGGAACGGCCGGCTGCCGGTGCCCGGCTACGACCGGCGCCTCGTCACGCCCGGCGTCGTCCACGTCGGCGTCGGCGGGTTCCACCGCGCGCACCAGGCGATGTACCACGACCGGCTGATGAACGACGGCGTCGCGCTGGACTGGGGCATCTGCGGCGTCGGCGTGATGGCCGCCGACCGGGCGATGAAGGAGGTGCTGGACGCGCAGAACGGCCTCTACACGCTGGTCATCAAGCACAGCGACGGGACGTACGAGCCGCGGGTGATCGGGTCGATCGTGCGGTACCTGTTCGCCCCCGACGACCCGGAGGCGGTCATCGAGACGATGGCCGCGCCGGCGACCAGGATCGTGTCGCTGACGATCACCGAGGGCGGGTACAACGTCAGCGACGCCACCGGCGAGTTCGACGCGGCCAATCCCGACGTGGCCGCCGACCTCGCGCCCGGCGCGGTGCCGCGGACCACGTTCGGCCTGGTCACCGAAGCGCTGCGGCGGCGGCGGGCGCGCGGCGTGGCGCCGTTCACGGTCATGTCCTGCGACAACCTGCAGGGCAACGGCGAGCTGACCAGGCTGGTGTTCACCGCCTTCGCGCGGCTGCGGGACCCGGAGCTCGGCGACTGGGTGGAGCGCGAGGTGGCCTTCCCCAGCTCGATGGTGGACCGGATCACGCCGGTGACCACCGACGCCGACCGCGCGGAGGTGCGGGAGCGGTTCGGCATCGACGACCGGTGGCCGGTCGTCTGCGAGCCCTACACGCAGTGGGTGCTCGAGGACGACTTCACCGCCGGGCGGCCGCCGTACGAGGACGCCGGGGTGCAGGTCGTCGGGCACGTGGAGCCCTACGAGCTGATGAAGCTGCGGCTGCTGAACGGCAGCCACCAGGCGATGGCCTACTTCGGCTACCTGGCCGGCTACCGGCTCGTGCACGAGGCGGCGCAGGACCCCTCGTTCCAGGCGTTCCTGCTCGGCTACATGAACAAGGAGGCCACCCCGACGCTGGAGCCGGTGCCGGGGGTGGACCTGGACGGGTACAAGCACACGCTCATCGAGCGCTTCTCCAACCCGCAGGTCCGCGACACGATCGCCCGGCTGTGCGCGCAGAGCTCGGACCGGATCCCGAAGTGGGTGCTGCCGGTCGTACGCGAGCAGCTGGCGGCCGGCGGGGAGATCCGGCGTTCGGCCGCCGTGGTGGCGAGCTGGGCCCGGTACGCCGAGGGGGTCGACGAGCAGGGCCAGCCTATCGAGGTGGTCGACCGGCTGGCCGGCACGCTCACCCGGCTCGCCCGGCGGAACTGCGAGGACCCCGGCGCGTTCATCGGCAACCGCGCCGTGTTCGGGGATCTGTCCGACGACCAGCGCTTCGCGGGCGCGTACCGGTCCGCGCTGGACTCGCTGTACGAGCACGGGGCGCGGGCGACGGTGAAGTCGCTGGCGTGACCCGGGCCGGCGCGCGCCGGCGAGTCTGGGGCGGAGCCGTTCGGGAAAAATAACGGGCGTCAGCCGAAGAAGACCTCGGCCTCGGCGTATCGCTCCGCCGGGACGAGCTTGAGCGCGGCGGTCGCGTCGGCCAGCGGCACCCGGACGATGTCGGTGCCGCGCAGCGCGACCATCAGGCCGAACGCGCCGTCGCGGACCGCCGTGACCGCGTGCACGCCGAACCTGGTGGCGAGCACCCGGTCGAACGCGGTCGGCGTGCCGCCGCGCTGGATGTGCCCGAGCACCGTGCAGCGGGCCTCCTTGCCGGTCCGCTTCTCGATCTCCTCCGCGAGCAGCTGTCCGATCCCGCCGAGCCGGACGTGGCCGAACGCGTCGATCCGCTCGCTGCCGATCTCGCCCTCGCCGTCGGCGGGGTGCGCGCCCTCGGCGACCACCACGATCGGTGCGTACCTGGTCTGGAAGCGGTGCTGCACGTAGGCGCAGACCTTCTCGATGCTGAACGGCTTCTCCGGGATCAGGATCACGTTCGCGCCGCCGGCCATCCCGGCGTGCAGCGCGATCCAGCCGGCGCTGCGCCCCATCACCTCGACGATCAGCGCGCGGTGGTGACTCTCCGCGGTGGTGTGCAGCCGGTCGATGGCCTCCATCGCGATGTTCACCGCGGTGTCGAAGCCGAACGTGTAGTCGGTCGCGCCGAGGTCGTTGTCGATCGTCTTGGGCACGCCGACGACGCTGACGCCCCGCTCACCGAGCTTCGTGGCCACGCCGAGTGTGTCCTCGCCGCCGATCACCACGAGCGCGTCCACGCCCAGGCCGGCCAAGTTGTCCTTGATCCTCTCGACGCCGGACACGCCGCCGCCCACGGCGTCGGCGCGCAGCGGGTTCGTCCGGGACGAGCCGAGGATCGTGCCGCCGCGGGGCAGGATGCCGCGGACCGCCTGCACGTCCAGCGGGACCGTGTCGCCCTCGAGCGGCCCCCGCCAGCCGTCCCGGAACCCGACGAACTCGAACCCGTACTCGGCCACCCCCTTGCGGACAACGGCACGAATCACTGCGTTCAGGCCGGGACAGTCGCCGCCCCCGGTCAGCACTCCCACTCGCATGGGGCCCAGACTAGTGCGCCCGGTCCCCTCGCCGGGCGCAGTGGAGGACACTGCCCGGCGAGTGGAGGACTGAACCCGGACAGCCGAGTGGATTCGTGAGATTTAAAAGGGTTCACTGGTGGCCCATGAGCGTCCTCGCGATCGATGCCGGAACCACGGGCGTGACCGCGCTCGTGCTGCGGGCCGACGGCAGCGTGGCCAGCCGGGGCTACCAGGAATTCCGCCAGTACTACCCGCGGCCCGGCTGGGTCGAGCACCTGCCGGAGGGCATCTGGCAGGCGACGCTCGCCGCGTGCGCGGCGGCTCTCGAGCAGGCGGGGGACGGAGCGGTCGAGTGCGTCGGCGTCACCAACCAGCGGGAGACCGCGGTGATCTGGGACCGGGCCACGCTCACCGCGCCGCGCCGGGCGATCGTGTGGCAGGACCGGCGGAGCGCGGGGGTGTGCTCGCGGCTGCGGTCGGCGGGGCACGAGCCGCGGGTCACCGAGCTCACCGGGCTGCGGCTGGATCCGTACTTCACCGGGACCAAGCTCACCTGGCTGGCCGAGAACGAGCCGTCTGTCTGGGAGGGGGTTCTCGGCGGGTCGCTGGCGGTCGGCACGGTGGACTCCTACCTGATCGCGCGGCTGACCGGCGGGCGGCGGCACGTGACCGACGCGTCCAACGCGTCGCGCACGCTGCTGTTCGACATCGGTGCCGGGCGGTGGTCGGACGAGCTGTGCTCGCTGCTGGGGGTGCCTCGTGCGGCGCTGCCCGAGGTGGTGCCGTCGTGGGGGGTGGTCGGCTCGTGCGATCCCGCTGCTTTTCTGGGGCTGTCGGTGCCGGTGGCGGGGATCGCCGGGGACCAGCAGGCGGCGCTGTTCGGCCAGGCGTGCTTCGCGCCTGGGGACGCGAAGTGCACGTACGGGACCGGGTCGTTCGTGCTGGTGAATTCCGGCTTGGCGCGGCCCGACGCGGGGCCGTCGCTGCTGGCGTCGGTGGCGTGGATGTCTCCCGGTGGCGCGCTGACGTACGCGCTCGAGGGGTCGGTGTTCGTCACCGGCGCCGCCGTGCAGTGGCTGCGGGACGGGCTCGGCCTGCTGGACAACGCCGCGCAGAGCGAGGCGCTGGCCGGCTCGGTGCCGGACGCCGGCGGGGTGGTGTTCGTGCCGGCGCTGACCGGTTTGGGGGCGCCTTTCTGGGACCCGGACGCTCGCGGCGCGATATTCGGGATCACCCGGGGGACCAGCCGGGCGCACCTGGTCCGGGCCACGCTCGAGGCGATCTCCTACGAGGTGCGGGACGTGTGCGAGGCGATGGCTGCGGCGTCCGGCGCGCTGCGGGTGATCAAGGCGGACGGCGGCGCCGCCGCGAACGACCTGCTCATGCAGCTGCAGTCCGACCAGCTGGGGTTGCCGGTGGAGCGGCCGGTGATCGCCGAGACCACGGCGCTCGGGGCCGGGTTCCTGGCCGGGCTGGCCACGGGGGTGTGGTCGTCTTTGGCCGAGCTGTCCGGGATCTGGCGGCTCGACCGGCGGTTCGAGCCGGGGCCGCGGGATGAGGCTGGTTACGCCCGGTGGCGCGCCGCCGTCGCCCGCAGCAGGGGCTGGGCCGCCGAGGCCCCCCAGCCCGGGTGAGCGCGCCGGGTCAGGACGCCTGGCGCTCGGCCGGCTCCGCGGCGTGGCCGTCGCTGGCGTGGCCGTCGCTGGCGTGGCCGTCGCTGGCCTGGGCGTCGCTGGCCTGGGCGTCACTGGCGGGGCGGCCGTGCGGGCGGCGCCTGCCAGCCGCGTTCGCCTTGGCCAGGGCCTTGGCTTTGGCCTTGGCGTCGGCGGCGTACTCGTCTACGTACTCCTGGCCGGCGAGTTCCATCAGCGCGTACATGATCTCGTCGGTGACCGCGCGGAGCACCAGCAGGTTCGACTCCATGCCGTAGTAGCGGGAGAAGTCGAGCGGCTGGCCGAACCGCACGCCCGGCCGGAATCGGAGCCGCGGCACGATCGTGCCCGGCGGCTGGAGCTCATAGGTGTTCACCATCGCGGACGGGATCACCGGCACCCTGCCCTCCAGGGCGAGCCGGGCCACGCCGGTCTTGCCGCGGTAGAGCCGGCCGTCCGGGGTCCGGGTGCCCTCGGGGTAGATGCCCAGCAGGTTGCCCTCGCCGAGCACGCGCAGCCCGGTCAGCAGCGCCCGCTCGCTCGCCTCGCCGCCGGACCGGTCCACCGGGATCACGCCCACGGCGCGGAAGAACGCTTTGCTGATCAGGCCCTTGATGCCGCGCCCGGTGAGGTACTCGGACTTGGCCAGGTACACGACCTTGCGCGGCAGCAGCAGCGCGCCGAAGAAGTGGTCGGCGAACGACAGGTGGTTGCTCGCCAGGATGGCTGGCCCCTCGCGGGGGACGTTGTCCGTGCCCTCGGCCCACGGCCGGAACACCAGCCGCAGGGCAGGATAGAGGATCGCCTTAACCACCCAGTAGAGCACGCCCCATATGTTCCCACGTCACCACGGAATATGACACCGCGATGCGGCGATCGCCGTGGCGGCCGGGGCCCGGCACGTGCGACTATGCGAGGAATCGGCAGTCGGCACGCGGCCGGAGGGACGGGGCCCATGTCAGTGATTCCAGGCGCGGAGCCGTTCTACCGCGACGGCGGGCCGGTGGGCGTGCTGCTGTGTCACGGCTTCACCGGGTCGCCGCAGTCGCTGCGGCCGTGGGCGGAGTACCTGGCCGGCGCGGGCCTGACCGTGTCGCTGCCGAGGCTGCCCGGGCACGGCACGACGTGGCAAGACATGAACCGCACCCGCTCGGAGGACTGGTACGCCGAGGCCGGCCGGGCCTTCGAGGAACTGCGCGCCAAGACCGACGAGGTCTTCGTGATGGGGCTGTCGATGGGCGGCTGCCTCGCGCTGCGGATCGCGGAGCTGCGCGGGCCGGCGGTCCGCGGCGTCGTCGTGGTCAACCCGTCGCTCGCTCCGGACACGAAGCTATTCGCCCTGCTCCCGGTCGTGAAGCTGGTGGTCCCCTCGCTGAAGGGGATCGGCAGCGACATCAAGAAGCCGGGAGCGGAGGAGAACGCCTACTTCCGCACGCCGCTGAAGGCGGCCGCGACGCTGCCGCGGCTCTGGCGCGCCACGGCGGCCGGGCTGGGCCAGCTCAGCCAGCCGGTGCTCGCCTACCGCAGCGCCACCGATCACGTCGTCGGCCCGGCCAGCATGCAGCTGCTGTCTGGGGCGCTCCCGGCCGGGCAGCTCACCGTGCGGGACCTGGGGGACAGCTACCACGTGGCCACGCTGGACAACGACGCGGAGGCCATCTTCTCGGGCAGCCTGGAGTTCGTCCAGGCCCACAGCGCCGTCGCGAAGGAATGACGCCGTGCCCCGCGGACTTGACACTGGCGAGGACGAGTGAGCGCAACCGACGGCAACAGCGAAGACCTGGCCCACGGCGGCAGCGAGGAGGAGGCCGCGTGGCTGGATCTCGTCGGCCGTTTTGACGCGACGGACTATCCCGGCGACGCGGCCGCGCCGTGGCCGGAGAGCGAGGACCTGCCGTCGGCACCGTCCAGCGGCGCCAGCACCGGCGTCGGCGGCCCGGGTGGGGGCACCGGCAGCACCGGCAGCGGCGGCGGCGGTCCTGGCAGCGGCGAGGGCGGCGCTGGTGGCGACGTCGGTCCCGGCGGTCGCCCGGCGGCCGCCGGGCTCGGCGGGAGCGCGCCCGGCGGGGAGGACACGGCCAGTGGTGAGGGCGGGCCGTGGGCGGCCCGGGCCGGCCACGGGCTCACGTCGGCGGCCGGTCCCGGGTTCACGCCCCCCGCTCCCCCTGCCGGCGGGGTCATCCCGGTGCCGCCGCCAGGCAACGGCCCCTTCCCGGCGCCGGGCGGCGGCCCGGACGCCGATCCGCTGGAGGAGGAGCACTTCGTCCCGCCACCGCCGCCACCGCTGCCCCGGCTCTCCCCCATGCAGAAGGGCGCGTGGCTGGCGCTGTTCGGCGGCCCGAGCTACCTGCTCGCGGCGACGCTGGCCAACTGGTCGGTGCCGGGCTGGCTGGCGATCGGCGCGATAGCCGCCTTCGTCGGCGGGTTCATGATGCTGGTGCTGAACCTGGGCGAGGACCGCGACCGCGACCACGACTCTGACCCCGACGACGGCGCCGTGGTCTGATCAGCGAGCCGGGCCAGGTCGACCGCGACTCGGGCCCCGACGACGGCGCCGTGGTCTGATCAGGCCAGCCGGGCCAGGTCGGCCGCGCCCACGATCCCGGCGTCGGCGCCGAGCTCGGCGAGCCTGACGTCGGCGGCCGGCCGGTAGCCGCGGCCGGCCAGGGCCTTCTCGAACGCCGCGCGGGCCGGGGCCAGCAGCAGCTCGCCGGCGTCGGACACGCCCCCGCCGACGACGAAGCATCCCGGATCCAGAATCGCGGCGAGGTCGGCCATGCCCTGCCCGAGCCAGCTCCCGACGATCTGGAAGCAGCGGACCGCGCCCGGGTCGCCCTCCCGCGCGGCTTGGGTGACCTGCGGGCCGCCGATTCCCTCCGGGTTTCCGTCGCCGAGCTGGAGCAGCCGGGTGGCGCCCTCCGGCGTCCGCCGGGCGAACTCGCGCGCCTCCGCGACCAGGGCGCTGCCGCTCGCGTACTGCTCCAGGCAGCCGCGGTTGCCGCAGCCGCACAGCCGTCCCTCGGGCACGGCGCGGTAGTGGCCGGGCTCGCCGGCCATCCCCCACCGGCCGCGGTACAGGCGGCCGCCCAGCACGAGCGCTCCGCCGATGCCGGTGCCGACCGCGAGGAACACCACGTCGTCTTCACCGCGGGCGGCGCCGAACCTGGCCTCTGCCCACGCGCTCGCGTTGGCGTCGTTGTCCATGACGACCGGAACGCCGGCGAGGTCCTCGACCCGCTGCTTGAGCGGCTCGTCCCGCCAGGCGAGGTTCGGGGCGAACATCACGGCCTGGCGGGCCCGGTCCACGAAGCCGGCCGCGCCCAGGCCGACCGCGCGCACCGGGTGCCGGGCGCGCAGCTCGGCCACCGCGGCCGCGATCGCCTCGGCCGTGCGCGCCGGGTCCGCCGCGGGCGTGGACCGCTTTATCTTCTCGACGATGTTGCCGCGCTCGTCCACGACCCCCGCTGCGACCTTGGAGCCGCCGACGTCAACGCCGACGGTCAGGCCCACCCGGCTCCGCTCCCCGCCCCTCGCCAGTCGGCGCGGCCGGCGTGCCGTCCGCACTGTCAGCCGCTCCGGTCACGCCCGCCCAGGTGCCCGCTGTATCCGGCCGACCGGGGCCGGACTCGGCCGGCCAGCCGGTGCCGCCCGGTGCCGCCGCGCCGTGCTCGCGCTGCGCCCGGTCGCCGGCGTGGCCCGGCGGCTGGGCGCCCGCGCCCGGCGGCCGGCCGGACAGCATGGCCTCGAAGGCGGACAGCGTGTCCTGCGCGACGTTCATCAGGGTGTCGCTCGCCCCCGCGACCTGGGAGGCGAACCCCGGGCCCGACTGCCGGAGCTTGCGGGCGGCCCGGCACACCGGGCACCACGCGCACTCAGGCGCCTCCTCCGGGGGCGGCTCGGTCGTCGCGACCTCCCACACGTCACCGCGGTCGGGGCTGCCGCCGAAGGCCCGGCGCGCCTGGCCCTTGAGCTCCTTGCCCATCCGGCGCGCGCTGGAGCGCACGAGCCACCGCTGGAAATCGCCGATCGGGTCGCTGCCCGGTGGCCTGTCGTCGCCGCTCACCTGGCGCCTCCCGCGTCCGGTCCGCCGGTACGGGACTCCGCTCGCGCCTTGAGTCCCTTCAGGGCGGTATCGATGATCATTTTCTCCGCCTTGCGCTTGAGCAGTCCCGGCATCGGTATCCGGACGTCCACCGTCAGCTCGTACGTGACCTCGGCGCCCGCGCCGCGGTCGGACAGCAGGTACCCGCCGGTCATCTCCGCGATGACCGAGCCCGGCTCGGCAAGCTGCCAGCGGACCTGCGAGTCGCCCTCCCAGGTGTAGGCGAGCACGTAGCTGTCGCGGATCACGCCCGCGTCGAGCGTGAACCGGACCGTGCGCGCCCGGCCGTCGGGGCCGGCCTCGAGCACGTCGGCAGACCGCAGCGCCGTCGCCCACCGCGGGTACTGCGGAAAGTCGGCGATCACGGCCATGACGTCGGCTTTCGGCGCGGCGACGTCGATGTTCGATGTGGTCCTGCTGCCCATGTTCGGAGCGTACCGCCATCGAGACAGTACTTGAAGCGCCGCCGGGGCCGTGCGGGCCGCTGCGGCCGCCGGGCGGGCCGACCACCGCCGGGCGGGCCGGCCACCGCCGGGCGGGCCGGCCACCGCTGGGCCGGCTACCACTCCAGGGCGTACGGGGCGCCGGTCGCGGCGAAGTGCCCCACGTTCACGCACTCCGTCCGGCCGATCCGCACCCGCCGGGCCAGCGGCTGGTGCACGTGACCGAACAGGGCGAGCCTCGGCTGGGTCCGGCGCACCACGTCCAGCAGCGCCTCGCTGCCCCGTTCCAGCCTGCGCGCCACCGTGTCGTAGAGCAGCTCGGGCACGGCGGGCGGGATGTGCGTGCACAGCACGTCCACCGCGCCGACCTCCTCGAGCTTGGCGGCGTAGACCTCGTCGTCGAGCTCGTACGGGGTCCGGTACCGCGACCGCAGCCCGCCGCCGACGAAGCCGAAGGTCAGGCCGTCGAGCTCGGCGCGCTCGCCGTCGAGCACGCGGTGCCCGGGCCGCAGGTTGGCCGCCCACATGGCGGGCACGTCCACGTTGCCGTAGGTCAGGTACGCCGGCTCAGGCAGCGCCGCGAACAGGCTGGCGTACTGCCTGGCCGCGGCCGCCCGGAACACCTCGCCCGGGTCCTCGGCCAGCCCGGCGAGCAGCTCGCGGGAGAACGCCCGCGCCTCGTCGAACCGCTGCGCGGTGCGCAGCTCGATGAGCTTGCTCGCGGGCCCCGCGCCGAACAGGTCGGCGAAGATGCCGCGTCCGCTATCGGCGTAGTCCAGGAACTGCAGCATGTCGCCGAGGCAGATGACCAGGTCCGCGCCGTCTCCCGCGCGGGCGAGGGCGTCGGCCCGCCCGTGCACGTCGCTGACCACGTGAACCCGCATCAGTCCAGACTAGGAGCAGCGGGCCCGAGCTACCCACCGGTAGCCGATGGCGGTAACGTCCAGTGAAGGCCTGTCTGTCGAGGAGGCGACGTGCGCGAGTACAGCACCCCCGTCCTGGTGACCATCCCGGCGTCGGCCAGCTTGGCCGACGTGGTCTTCCGCCGCGCGCAGGAGGACCCGGACGCGGTGATCATGCGGCGCAAGGACGCCGGCCAGGACGGCCAAGCGGGAGCGCCGGGCCAAGCGGGAGCGCCGGGCCAAGCGGGAGCGCCGGGCCAAGCGGGAGCGCCGGGCCAAGCGGGAGCGCCGGGCCAAGCGGGAGCGCCGGGCCAAGCGGGA
>Ga0070698_100001631_pt1 | contig 24972 bp, 22 predicted proteins | sample KBSK1502metaG_FD_65477 | JGI IMG/M metagenome (GOLD analysis project Ga0070698, IMG submission 65477) | Corn, switchgrass and miscanthus rhizosphere microbial communities from Kellogg Biological Station, Michigan, USA - KBS K1-50-2 metaG | ecosystem: Host-associated > Plants > Roots >... | reverse complement strand
CTGCCAGCGCAAATCGATGCATCGCTCTGTTCCAGGCTGGTAGTCCCAGCGTGGCGAAGAGCGGTGAGAGCGGGTCTGGCAGTAACTCTATGACGCTTGCACGGATGTACTTCCCTTTGGCTTTGGGAAGTTTCCACTCTGGTGGTCGTGTCACCTGTGATCCGGCGGTTTTGGACAATGCGGTGATCGGGCGGGCCTGCACGATGAAGAACCGATGATGGGAGAGAGTCCACTCGATATCCATTGGTTGACCAAAGAGTTCCTCAATGCGCACACCGATGCGCGCCAGTTGAGCCGCTTGCACGGCTGTAAGCACTGCGCTCGTGCGCTTGTCTACAGGAACCGGTTCTTCACGCGTGCCTTCGGGGCTGCACGCCGTCATCACTTCCTTCACACTGATCTGCTGTGCAGTAATCATCCCGCTTGCCCTGTCAACCACGACAGTATCAGGAGTGACCTGCCCACTCACAATGGCCTCACCCAGTCCCCAGGCGGCGTTGATCATCACCTGGTCGCGTTCGCCAGTCAACGGATTGGCGGTGAAGAGGATACCGGCTGCATCAGCCGGAACAAGTTCCTGCACCACCACCGCCAGGCGTACCTCCTCGTGCGCGATGCCAGATCGTGCGCGATAGCCAATCGCTCGTGCAGTCCACAACGATGCCCAGCAACGTTTGATGGCATCGAGTACCATCGCTTCGCCGCGCATGTTGAGATAGGTCTCCTGCTGACCGGCAAAGGACAGTTCCGGCAGGTCCTCAGCGGTGGCCGAGGAGCGCACCGCCACGGATAGATCGTCCCCGCCCAGGGCAAGATATGCCCGGCGAATTGCCTCGGCAATCTCAGCGGGCATACTTCCTTGTGCAAACATCCGGCCAATCTTGCTGGATGCCTCTTCGAGCGAGGTGGGCTGGTCGGCAGTGGCGGCGGAGACCGTCGCCAGTATCTGCTCCTGTAGCCCATTCTCTGTCACAAAAAAGCGATAGGCAGCTGTAGTGATGTGAAACCCAGGAGGGACAGGCAAGCCGACTGCCGCCAGCCGTGCGAGCGAAGCTCCTTTTCCTCCTACCTGCTCCAGTGTGGCAGCGGGATCATCCAGTGCTAAAACCAGGGGGACGCTTTGGTCATTGCTCATTTCCAGCCCCTCCTTTCTCAACCTTCTTTCCTAAAAACCTCTACTTGAAAGGTATCCGGCCACCCCTCTCTCGTATCAAAGCCGCCGACGATGGAGTTCCCAATTTTGGCCTCGGCATGCCCAAATCAGGAAGACCCGCTTCCTGATTCTACCACTCTTCCTTCACCCGCTTGCTCCAGTTTCTGGATCGCGTTGGCCCATTTATGTCGGCGTGCCATCCTCTCCACGGCAAGCTGAAAGATATCTGGCGTGAGCAGCGCCAGGCGGGCTGAGGGGACGATAATCGTCCGACTCCGCTGCTCAATGCCCCGCACCAGCATCGCTGCGGTCTTCCCGACCGGTTGCGGCTTCATCTTCGGCAGCCCCGGCAGCCCGCGTATCAAGGGGTGTTCGACCGCTTCGCGCCCCGTTTGCGTTGCCGTATAGATGTTGTGGGCCACACCGATATCCACACCCAGGCCCTGGACCTCCAGGCGCAGCGTGTTGGCGAGCGCCTGCAGTCCCGCTTTGCTGCTATTGTAGGCGGCATGCAGCGGTCCCTGGATCGTCCCGGAGAGCGAGGATACGAACAGGATGTAGCCACGGGCTTCGATAATGTGCGGCAGGACCGCCAGCACGGTTCGCCACGACCCGAGCAGATTGACGCTCACCACCCGCTCGAAGGCCTCCGGGTCCCCCCGTTCGACCGAGCCCACGGTGACGATCGCTGCGTTCACGACTGCCACATCCAGGCGCCCGAAACGTTCCACGGTTGCTGCTACCGCCTCCTCAAGCGCGCCGCTCTGGGTGATATCGGCCTGCTGACACAGCGTGGTTTCTCCGAGATCACGCGCAAGCTCTTGCAAGGCTGCACCCTGCGTATCGAGTAACGAGAGGCGCGCCTGGCGCCCGGCAAGCAGCCGGGCCGTTTCAGCTCCAATTCCCCGCGCCGCTCCTGTAATCAGGACGCTTTTGCCCTTCAGGTTCCGTGCGTTGCCCGGCATAGCCTTTCCCTCCTTTCGTGTCTAGCCATTGTTTGCCATTCCAACGTGTTACTGCGCTTCCGCAACCGTTGCAGAGGAGACGAAGACATCTGCGGCATGACTTTCCCTGTCGTACATCTGCGCAAGGTGCAGGAGCACACCAAAGTTTTCTGGTAGGATTATAGAGCGAAAGGTTCAGCTATTACCACTTCCCATCGCGCGATCCAGCGACTCCTGGGTAGAGCGCCGGGCATCGAGATACGGCTGCTCTGCGACGCGCTTTGCGATCTCCTCTTGACTGACCTGCTCGACCCGGCTCTGAATCCACCAGATGTTGCCCAGGGGGTCGCGCACACGACCCCCTCGTTCGCCCCAGACCAGGCTGGTCATCTCGGTGACGGTGACAGCCCCGGCAGAGAGGGCTTGTTGGTACACAGCATCCGCATCTTCGACGTACAGACGGAGGAAGCAAGGGGTCTGGGGCCACCCCTCTCTGGTATCAAAGGCCCCGACGATGGAGTTCCCAATTCTGACCTCGGCATGTGTAGTCGTGCCGTCTTCGTTCTGCAGGCGGGAGAGTTCCTGTGCCCCAAATGCTTGTTTCAGGAACTCGAGGAGTTTGGGCGTATCGCGTGAAATGATCCACGGCATCACGGTGGAAGTGCCCTCAGGAATCGGTGGTACTGCGTTCGGTTGTGCTGTCATCTTTATGCTCCTGTGGTGAGGTATCGATATGCGCATTCTATCCTCAAAGCGGATCAGAATCCAGCCTCCTTCTCGGTCTCACGCCAGTGGCAGTTCTGGTTTTTCCCCGTGCGATGCGCTCTTCCTAGAAGATGGTAGCATTTAACCCAAACTGTCTCATACACTCATCTTTGCTCATGTGAATTGATCGTTATTAGCCGAGCGCATACCTGACCGCCGCTTCTGCCAGCACTTGAGCCGGATTGAGCAAATCGTGCAGGTCGTCCTCCCCTTGCAGAAGCAGGGGGATTTCGGTGCAGCCCAGGATAATGCCATCGACACCCTGGTTTCTTAACGCCAGAATCGCCTCGTGCGTGATCGCTCGATCGGTGGCATCTTCCTGTCCAGCCTGGCACTTGAGAATGGCCTGGTTGAGTCTCCCAGCCAGTGTTTGAGAGATGCTGGCGTATGCAATTCCTTGCTTTTCTAAAGGAATCGTGTACACCAGCGGTGGACCCATGGTCACTACCCCGACCTTGTTCCATCCTCGTCTGTGTACCTTGCCGAGCGTCACCTCGATCATGCTTAGGACTTTGAGACCTGTGGCACGCTCTAGAGCTTCTTGTATCATATGCACGCCATTGGAAGCAATGACCAGGAAATCAGCCCACGTTCCCAGCTTTTTCACGGCCTCCAAAAGGCGCGGGTCCGCTTGAAGTGGCAACACCGGCATATGATCGTCCTGCATGAGAAACGGCGCGTGGCGATAATAATACACCAGCATAGGTGGATAGCCTCTGTTCGCATGGGGGGCAATAAGTTGTTGCGAAACAGCATGCAGACGCGCTTCAAAATCCATGGTAGCCTGGGGGCCAAGCCCACCTAACACTCCGATCGTTTTCATATGTGACCTCCTGATGCATTGACAAAGCACAACCAATAATAAGCGAACAGTTTTTTTCTTCACTTTTTCCTGCGGCACGCAGTATACTTTTACTGCTTTTGCTCGAAATATATCTCAGTGCCATGCTTCTCTCTGACGAGCAGCGCCATTGCGCTTCAACACGCTGGGTACCTGTTATGAGTCGACCTGGCGAAACTGATACGGTACTAACTCGCTCGCTCCGTTGAAAGAGATCACGCCGCGTTGTCGCAACGCGCCCAGATCGTCCCGGTTTGCCCAACTCTCGACGATCTTGCCATCCACCAGGTAAAAGATTTGGATGCCTGATACCTTTCCTTGCGCACCCGTATAACGAGTCACCACCTTGTCCCCTTCAGCGATCACATCCTCAACGCTGATATGTAGATCGGGCACGTGAGTCCGTAACATGCTCACCAGGCGCTTGAGGTCTTCAGGACCCTCGACGACAAAGGGATCACCTGGATCATGACGACGATACGTGGGAGCAACAATCTCATCGGCGACTTCCAGATGTCCCTGGTTGAAGAGTTCCGCGCTCCAACGACGGACAATGGCCTTATTCTCTTCTGTTGACATGAAAACACATCCTTTCTGAGGTCATTCCTTTTTCTGATGACACGTAGAAGAAGAACCAGGATATCAAGGACACCCTTGTGATCTTCATGCTTGCTCTAAGTTTACTCGTCAACACGTCTGGAGGCATCTGTTAAACAGCCCATTCTGATTACCTATTTCTGGATGCACGTATTCGAGAGGCGCTTACGCAACGAGATCAGGATGTGGGGATCCCAGAAGATACTTGGGAGGCAGAGGTTGGTTCATTTTCATTGCTGAGACGAGAGCTTAGTAGGTTGGCATGACAGAGCACGAAATGCGCATGAGTGCAGGATAAGCAATGGGCTTTGCCAATCTTAAGGCTCAGATCGCTGTAATGATGTAAAACTACATAAGCTAGCAATGCAACCAATGTGATAGCGGCACCTCGCGATAAAACAGACCTTCAGGCAAGGCGATGCTCGAATGCATAACGGGTGGCGGCAGCTCTGGTGGAGACCTGGATCTTGCGGTAGATCGAGGTGAGATGATGGTTGACAGTACGCGGGCTGATTACTAACAGCTCGGCAACCTGTGCATCGGTCCTGCCCTCGGCAATTAACCGCAAGACCTCAACTTCGCGCCTAGTCAGTCCATCTGGATGGGTTGGTAACGCTGGTGGAGAGGACTTCGAGGATGTCTTTTCCGAATGTGTTCCTGATCCATGGAAAGCAGGTGTTCTTTCACGTGTCATGGTATGTCTCTGATCCTGTATCAGGTCTTTTTCATCCTGGAACGCTGTCGCTTGTGCCATATCCTCAAGGACATAGGCAGATTGCAGGTAATCGAGCGCGAAGCGTATGGCTTCTGCTTCGGTCAGTGCTTGCCCCCGGGTCCATGCCGCTTCGAACACTGTTGTATCCATGTGTTTCTGCACGTTCGTTATTGCCTCTTGATATTCGACTTGAGGGAGTGGCTCGAGCAGATAGCCGCTCTGTTCCCGTAACGCCTCAGTCGCACCAAAAAGTCGGGCGGCTTGTTCATAGTTCTGGCAGACGCAGGCCAGTTTGGCAACGATCAGTAAGCGCGCTATGCTGTATTCTCGATTGAAGAAATTCGCGAGAAAACTTGGTGCTATCAACAAGCTATCGTTGACCATCTTTGCCGCTCGTTCGTAATCACCCTGGTGCAGCTCCAGATCAGCCAGACAATACGTGACGTGGGCAATGCCTATCTGGTTGCCAAGATCACGATGCAGTTCAAGCGTTTCTTTCAAGTATTTCTCTGCCGCGTTGAAGTTCCCCCGGTACAACTCCAATGTGCCGAGATAGACGAGCCAATCGGCAATGCTCACCCGGCTCCCCAACTCGCGGACAAGCGCGATAGTCTCCTGGATAAGCGCAGCCGCGCGTTCGTAGTCGCCCCGATGTATAGCCAGACGACCTAAGTTACCCAGGAGACTGGCCATCACTTCACGGTTCTGATCAGCTTGAGCGATGGTAAGACTCTCCTGGTAGAGAGATTCTGCCCGTTTGAGATCGCCATGCGCCCGCGCCCGGTCGCCATAGAGCAACAATGCCCCCGTGAGCTCGAAACGAGCGTCCACCTGCCGCAGGAGGGAAAGCGCCTGCTCGCACATCTCAGTCGCTTTCTCATAGTCCGCTTCGGTAAAACTTAAGGAGACATACGATATGGCCACAAGATCGTGCAACCCCAACTTTTCACTCATGCGTAGACCTTCGTTCAAGTAGCTCCCTGCCATAACTGTTTGCAATTGACCCAGCAGCGTCGCCGCACAAAGCATGGCAGAGGCGCGCGTTGAGGTGTCTCCCTCCGTTCGCTCGATGCCCACTTTCAGCCACTCAAACCCCTCGCGCCAGTACCCATGCCGGAACCAAAACCACCACAAGGCGTTTGCCAGTCGCAGCCCAGTTTCGGCGCGCTGCCCGTAGATTCCCCAGCGCAGTGCGGCGCGCAAATTGTCGTGTTCGGTTTCGATCCGCTGATACCATGTCATCTGTTCCACACCACGGAAGCGCCGTTCCGCCTCCTCTGCCCAGGTGACATAGTAGTCTAGGTGACGGTCCTGTGTGGCTACAAACTCACCTGCATCGCGTACCTTCTCCTCGGCAAACTGGCGGAGCAGTTCGTGCATGTCATAGCGTCCTGAAGGACTGGCGCGTACCAGCGATTTCTCTGTCAGTGCAGACAGCGTGTGCAGCGTTGCTCCCCCTATGTACTCTGCTGCTTCGGCATCAAAGCTGCCGCGAAAGACGGACAGCTTTCTCAGCACTGCCTGCTCGTCTTTAGAGAGCAAGCCCCAGGAGTGCTCGAAGAGCGCACGAGTGCTGCGATGACGCTCCGGCACATCAAGTAGATTCGTCGAAAGAAAGTCAAGGTCGTGCTCGATGTGCGCAGCAATGCGCGCAACCGGCATCTGAGGCACCCAGCTCGCTGCCAACTCGATGGCGAGTGGGAGTCCCTCGACCAGTTGGCAGATGCGGACAACATCTGTGACATCTGCAAGGTGGAAGCCTGGGCGACCGCGACGAGCGCTCTGTACGAATAATTGCATGGCGCCGTACGTGTGCGCGTCGGCCTCGCACTCGTTCTGCGGAAACGGCAAGCCATGAACGGGGAACAGCCATTCGCCCTGTATATTGAGTCGTTCGCGGGAGGTCGCCAGTATTTTGACTCTGGGTGCGGCGGCCAGAATCTCGCCAAGCACCTCAATCCCATCCAGGATGTGTTCACAGTTGTCCATGACCAGCAGCAGGCTTTTCTCGCGCAGGTAATCGAGCACCTGCGTTTTCTGGTCGGCACTGCCGTAGAACTCAAACGCAAGACTCCTGGCAAGGATAGAGAGCACATCCTGTGATGAAGCGATACCAGAGAGTGGGACGATACATACTCCCGAGGCGAAATCCTCAGCTTTGCTTGCTGCTACCTGGTAGGCTAGCCGCGTTTTGCCAACACCTCCCGGACCAATCAGTGTCAAGAGACGGCAGGTGGAGTCATCCAGATAGTTCTCAAGTTGGACGAGTTCTGTCTCACGACCAATGAAAGGCGTCGGTTGTACAGGGACATGAAAAGTGGTTTTCCATGAAGCTGCGGGCGGAACAAATGCACCAGCTCGAATCTGCTGATAGAGCGTTGTTGTCTCCGCCTCCGGTTCAACGCCAAATGCTTCAGCGAGTATCCGTCGACAGGCATCATAGTGTGCGAGAGCTGCGCTTCGCTGGCCACTCCCGGCTAACACTATCATCATGTGGCGATGAGTCTCTTCACGCAAAGGATCAAGTTCCAGCAGTCTCGTAGCGTGGGCGAGTCCAGCTTCAAAACGGCCCTGTTCCAGATAGAAGGTAACGAGTTGGCTGAGCGCTTCCATGACCCCAACTCGTAGTCGCTCGCGCTCGGCCAGCTGCCAGTCCTCAAACCCCCGACTCTCATTGAGGGAGAATCCATCCAGGAAATCGCCTCTGTAGAGGGTAAGGGCTTGTTCTAATCTCTTCGCAGTGCTCATGGAGAGGGTTTGATGTGTCGATTGTAGAGTTGTTTTCAATTCGACTGAATCGACCCACACCTTCGCCTGTAGCTGGATGGAGACATCTTTGCGCGTGACGAGCAAGAACGGGGCTACCTGTCCGTTCAAACGGGAAAGTGTCGCGCGCAGATTTGTGAGCGACTGCGCTTGTGTGCGATCATCCCAGAGCAGCTCGGCTAATTGCTCGCGTGGATACGCCCTTCCTGTACAGGCAAGGTAGACCAACAAGGCCTCGACCTTGCGCGTAGGAAAGTCCGCTAACGGTAATCCGCTGCGATGGATCTGGAGTTTGCCCAGTGTAAAGATTTCGAGTGAATCGCTCATGTCACGCTGCTGAATCAATGTTGAATCGCCTGATGTGTATGCTCAGTATAGCACAATGCATGAACGAATATGGTTGTGGTAACCGAGCAGCAAAAACCAAGCATCGAAGGAGGATGAACATGAGCAGCAAATACGTGGAACAGTCAGCACTCACGGAACTGGCGGTGGTAAACCCGCAATTGGAAGAAAGACAACAATCGGACAATGCTGCATCTGTGGGATGTAGAGAAGCATCGATAACCGTCAAGCAGGTGATTGAACGCACGAAAGAGTGGGTGAACATACAAGCGGAACAGTTCCCGGCATTTCTAGGTGCCCATCTCATGGGCGGAATTACGTCGATGGCACTCTCCAATCCTTTTCCAACATACAGGGATGTTGACCTGCACATTATCCTGAAAGATGATTCAGATATACCTGGGGAGAACGCGGAAGTGCTGTACAATGGGTTAATGATCGAAGCAGGATACCGCCAGCAGAAGGAGTATCGCACCCCGGAAGTCGTTCTGGCCGACCCGGTGATTGCCAGCCACATGGCTGTGCCGAGCATTTTAAGTGATCCCAGAGGCTACCTCGCACATCTACACGAAGTTGTGTCGCGCGAATATGCACGGCGGAAGTGGGTGCAGGCGCGGTGCGAGGCAGAGAAGCGTGAGGCCCTCGACAAGCTGGAAACCATATCCCACATTCCTGATCCAGATCCAGTAACGGCTTTTGAACAGTTAGGATATGCCGGTACCTATGTGGCAGCCGTGCTGTCGTTGGCAAGCCTCAAGGCCATCACAGGACGTCGCAGCTCCATCCAGATGCGCCACATTCTTGAAAGCTTGGGGCGGGCTGATCTCTACGAAAGGCTGCTCAAGGTCGTTGGCATCGAGCAGGCGAGTCGAGCACAAGCGGAGCGTTATCTTCAGGACGGGGCTTCAGCATTTGACCTTGCGGTCAAAGTGAAACGGTCACCTCATCCATTTGGACACAAAATGTATGCGCATCTGCGACCTTATCTCGTTGGAGGTTCTAAGGAAATGATGGATGAAGGTTTTTATCGCGAGGCAACAGGGTGGACGATGGCCTTCTACGGTTCCTCGATACAGATTATCCAGACTGATGCTCCATCGCAACTCACATCCACTATGCAGGCAAAGTTCTACGAGTGCATGAGACAGTTGGGGCTGGATGGGACTGTCCATTGGGAGACGCGGATAGAAGAGGCAAAAGCAATTTTCCGCGAGGTATTCATACTGGCCGACGAGATCATTGCTTGTAATCCGGCGATCTTCGATTGATACGAACAAACTTTGCTTTCGTATTTCCCATCTCCAGACTTTCGCAGTGCTAGCACAATGGGAGAACAAGCAAGAACATAAATACTTCTCTGACAGCGTAACAGGTTAGAGCTTTGTTTACAGAGAACTCAATGGTGAAGTAGAACATGTGCGATCATGCAAGTAATCGTCACTGATGACTCTGTTATGGCTACATGGAGCATCCGTACCGAACTAGAGCTTCTAGAAGAGCCATTCTGTTCTCTGGCATGTACAGATCTAACGAGGGCCAAAAGGTGAGCTGGCCCCCGATATTGTGGAGGAGGAATCTTAGACGATACTCCATCATAGAAGGAATGTTCTTTCTCACCGGAACACTTGCACAAAACATGAGACAAGAAGAATAGACCTGCTCTTCCCCTCTCAATCGATTTGTCGGTCTCAAAATCGTTACGGAAAGCTTTCCGAACTACCATCCTATGAGGAACTGTTGCAATTCATCTCATCCTCCTTGTAGCAACGATTTCGCGTGTTGCACCACGCTGAAATCTTGTATGGGCAACGAAGAGGAATAGGTAGAGACATCATTGCTCTAATTTATTTAGAACAGATATCCCAAGTAGCCAATACAGTATACGATCGGAAGATAGGAGCGAGGTGATAGAACAAATGTTCTACTATACCTAGAACAATTGTACAAATAGTCGAGCGGAACCGACGGGCATCGAACCATCGGTCGCACCTGGCACGCATCCCCCTTGAAAAGCTCTGCTCTGGTAGAGGCGATCTGCTGGTCTACCAGAAACACGCTGCCACTTCCTCACCCCGAGAAGATCCATTCACCTCTGCCCTTGACGATCCGCTACTTGTGTCTCTGCATGGCCACCCTCAAGCCGATCCCCGCTGGAAGATCCCGCCCTCCGCGTGGGCAACCGTGCTCCAGCGGGTAGAGCAGGGGGAGCCGCTTCGTCGCATCGCGCGTGATTACGGCGTGTCATATGAGGCGGTCCGGCGGGTGCTGCGGGCCGCTCGACGCCGCCAACCGGGATATGTGAGCAGGGATCACCCGCATGGCCAGTAGAGCACGCAGCGTCAGCATGGGCTGGCAACGGACGCAGCAAGTCCGGCATGCGCTCCCGTGCCTGTGGTACACTTGCAGTGTACCACAGAAGGATGCAGCACACACGGGAAGCATCTGGGTCGCGAACGGTAACCAGATGGGAAGAATGAGCAAAAAGGGGGGACGAAGGTCATTCACTGACCCTCCTGGATGCTTGTCTGTATCCTTGCTTGACTCGTGGTGTGTTATACTGCCCAGTGTTGGAGATGGAGGTGCAATTCTCAACGGCGGGGGTACTCTCTGAATCAGCAAGGGAAACGCAGGAAAACCACCCTCCAGAAGCCCGTTCTGGAGAGCGCAGAGAAAGGAGGTTGACCTTTGCGGGAGCCAGATGTGCTGGTGACCAAGGTCACCATCCCCCCTCTTCGTTCGGTGCTGCTTCACCGTTCGCGCCTGCTTGAGGTCCTCCAGCAGAGCCGCTCGGTTCCCTTGACGCTGCTCGCGGCTGGGGCGGGCTTCGGCAAAACGATGCTGCTCGCGGCTTGGGCCAGCCAGCACGCCGGCCAGGTGGCCTGGCTCTCCCTCGATGAGCAGGACAACGACCCGACGCGCTTCTGGACCTACGTGATTGCCGCACTCCGGCACAGCGGACCGCGGCTTTCCGCCGTAGGCGAGGCGGCGTTAGCCATGTTACACTCCTCACACCCTCCTCTTTTGACAAGCGCCCTGACTTCACTCATCAACGACCTGGCGACACTTGCGCTGGACACCGCGCTGATCCTGGATGACTCTCATCTGATTCGAGAAGCGGCGATTCATGAGTCACTGCAGTTCATGCTCGATCACCTGCCTCCTTGCCTGCATCTGTGCCTTTCCAGCCGCGTCGATCCGCCACTTCCTCTTGCTCGTCTGCGGGCGCGAGGACAACTGGTCGAGATTCGTGATATGGATCTGCGCTTGAGCAACGAAGAAGCCGCCGGGTTTCTGAAAGAGATCATGGGTCTCTCTCTTTCAGAAGCAGAAGTGCGTCGTCTGGAGCAGCGCACCGAGGGCTGGATCGCCGGACTTCAGTTGGCGGCCCTTTCCACGCGCAGACACGCTGATGTATCAGCCTTTATCCGGGCGTTTACTGGCAGTCATCGCTTGATCCTGGATTATGTGCAGGAGGAGATCCTGGAGCCGCTGCCCCAGGCGCAGCAACGTTTCTTGCTGTACACCTCGGTGCTGGAGCGCATGAATGCCGAACTCTGCCAGGCAGTCACCGGGGAGCAGGCCAGTCAACAGATGCTGGTATCGCTGGAGCGCGCCAATCTCTTTCTGATTCCCCTGGACGAAGAGCGGCGCTGGTATCGTTGGCACACGCTCTTCCGCGAGGTGCTGCTGGCGCGTCTACAGGCTACTGAGCCCGATCAGGTGACCGGCCTGCATCGGGAGGCGGCGCTCTGGTATCAGCGACAGGATTGGCCGCACGAGGCGATTTCTCATGCGAGGGCCTCGCAGGACTTCTGGCTCGTGGCGGAGTTGCTCGAGGGCTGCGTCGAGCGGTTGTATCGGCAAGGGGAGCTCCAAACGCTGCTGGCCTGGATCAAACTGCTCCCCTTCGAGGTCTTGCGCGCCCATCCTCGTCTGGCCGCCAGCTATCTATTAGTGTTCTATGTGCTGTTCCCTTTCTCTCCTCAACACCAGCAGGAACAGGCGTATCTTCAGCAACTGCGAGCAGGCGTGGAGCGGGCGTTAGTGTGCCAGGATCAGATTCCGCTTTCGCAAGCCGAGCGAGACCTACTACGCCATCGGCTTATCATCCTCGATGGTTGGGAACGGGTTGCAGAGGCCCTCTCTGATGGCAATGTGGAACAACTGAGCAGCCTTGCCAAGGAGGTGCAGGGCCTGCCGCCCGATGACGACCTCATGTGGCAGCAGCATCGGCTGGCACCCTTCCCCATGGCCTGGCGCATGGCGGGAAATTTTCCTCCGGTGGTGACGGCCCTGCAGGACATGGGGGAGATGGCTCGCAGGATGCAGAATCCGTACCAGGAGGTCCAGGCCCTCTGGGGGCTGATCGTTGCCCTGATCGCCCTGGGGCAGCTCTCGCAAGCGCGCGACCACTGTGAGACCCTCCACCAGTTGGTCACCCGTCTGGGAGAACCGCTTCCGATAGCGGCGTATCCCGATGTCTTCCAGGCTCAGCTGGCGTATGCATGGAATCAGCTGGAGGTGGCGAAAAGCGCGGCCCTGATCGCTATTGAGAAGACGGCCCCCTTGCAGTACCTGGACATTCTCATGGTGGCTTATGAAGTGCTGGTGCGTGCGTGCCTTGCCCTGGGTGATCTGACCGGGGCCCAACACGCCGTACACGAGATGGAGCAGGTGAATAAGCAGGCCGCGATCCCACTCTTTCATCCCTGGGTCGAAAGTCTCCAGGTCCAGCTCTGGCTGGCTCAGGGCAACCTGACCCGGGCGGTGGAGTGGGCTGAACACACCCCCTACCGTCAGGATATCCTCGTCTACAGTCGCGAAAGCGCCTCTCTGGCGCTGGTACACGTCTATCTGGCCGATCGACGGTATTCCCAGGCCTTGCAGTTGCTCGCAGCACTGCGAAGCTCCGCTGAACAAGTTGCGCGTGTGGGCAGTATCATCCCCATCCTGGCGCTGCAAGTAGCGGCTCTCCAGACTTCAGGGGCCTCGCAAGAGGCGCTGGACGTGCTCCTTCACCTGCTTGCCTTGGCAGAGCCGGAAGGATATGTGCGCGTCTTTCTTGACGCTGGAGAGCCGATGGAGCAGGCACTCCGCGCCTTTCTCGCCACTGATCGCAGGCCAGATGGTTCTTCTGCCCTTGTTTCCTATGTCCAGACGTTGCTCGATGCGAAGGCCCGCGAGCAGCACCAGGTAACAGCCGAGCCTGCCACCAGCATTGCCACACCGTCGCCCTCAGGGAGGCCTTCTCAAGTTGTCTCCTCGTTGCCCGAGCCACTGACCGCACGCGAGCAGGAGGTGCTGCGTCTGCTCGCACAAGGAGCCACCAATCAGGAGATCGCCGACCACCTGGTCGTCTCGCTCAGAACCGTCAAGAAACATGTGAGCAACCTCCTGCTGAAGCTAGAGGCCCAGAATCGAACGCAGGCCGTTGCACGTGCACGTGAGTTCTCTTTGCTCTAACGCTCCCTCTCTCGATGGCGACTTGCTGCCCACAAGGTGATCTTGAGACGATCACCCAGGTGTCCTTTTGGACACCTGGCTTCTTCCTCACACGCTTGGCAAAATGGGACCACAAAGTGTCCTTTTGACACCTGTGTTGCACCGGTTCGAGAGAGTATGCTTCTTCTCAGATGAGCACATGCCATCCGCAATTGATTGAAGTCAAACAAAAACAAGGAGCGGAAATGCGTACAGCATCCAATCATCCCATAGACGATGCCACCACACCGGTACCGCCTGGCAAAGGTTTCGCCAAGCCTGCAACCAGGACCACCTCGAAGCTGATCAGGTGGCTCGCACTTGGCGCCATTGCTGGCCCAGTCCTCTTCACGCTTGCCTGGGTCATCCTCGGCGCGCTCAGCCCGGGATACACCGCCTGGGGCACCCGAATCGCGCCCTACTCACCCATCAGCCAACCCATCAGCGGCCTGGGCCTGGGTCCCACTGCCCCATTCATGAACGCTGCCTTCGTGCTCAGTGGGCTCCTGATGCTGGTCGGCGTGATCGGCATCTTTCAAAGCATCAGGGAGATGGGGGCCCTTGGGCGTTGGAGCTGCACGGTACTGTTCGCGCTCACGCCTCTGGGCATGATCGTGGACGGCTTCTTCACCCTGGAGTCGATCCTGCCTCATACGGCGGGCTTCCTTCTGGGCTGTGCGACCCCGGTGCTGAGCTTCGCGGTCAGTGGGTTCTTGCTTCGCCGCATCAAGCGCTTCCGGCGGCTCGGCGCCTGGTTGCTGCTGGGCAGTCCGCTCACGCTGGCGCTGACGGTCCTGTACTTCCTGACCTTCTCGCCCACCGTCGCAGGAATTCACACGGGCGTGGCAGGATTAACGGAGCGCATGCTGGTGGTCGAGGTCTTTGCCTGGTTCGTGGCGCTGGGCGCGCTGGCCTTCCGACGGTTGTAGTAGGTGTTTCATGAGCGGAGCTTCCGCCCTTGTCACATCTCTTTAAAAACAAGAACCCTTGTATGCTGCTCTCTCATGGAAAAGCGCTGACGAGTGGTTGCGGGAACGAGGTGATGATCACCATTGGAGGAGGAAAAGATCATGAGCAAGAAAACTGTACTCACCACCATGCAGGAGCTGTGTGCTCGTTCGGGAGATGCCCACACCGTTCTGTTGACCAGTTTTCGCCGCACCGGTCAGGCAGTAGGGACTCCGGTCGGCATGAGGTCTGCGCATAACAAGCTCTACTTCATGACCCCTGCCTCCACCTGGAAGGCCAGACGTCTCGCCCACACGCCGCACGTCCGACTGGCGCTGTGTACCTTCCAGGGCAAGGTGCTCGGTCCACCCGCCGAAGCCACGGCACGACGGCTTGCTGGTCCTGAAGCGAAACGGGGGCGACAGCTGATTTGCGTTGGCCCCTATGGTTTCCTGATGAATCTGTTCTTCCTGCTGCGCTACCCCGGTGACAAGACAGCGGTCTACGAAGTCTCACTGCACGCTGAGAGACAGCGGGAGGCAGGGAACGCAAACGTAGGCGGATCTGTCTTCGGGCAGACGCAAAAGGCATAGAGCCATGAGAAAGAGGAAGAAAGTATGAACCAATCGAGAAAAAAAGCGCTGATTATTGGCTGCGGGGTCGCCGGTCCGGCTGTCGCCCTGTGCTTGCAACGGGCAGGCATCGAGGCCGAGATCTACGAGGCCAGAGCCGAGTCGACCGACTATGGTGGTCTCTTCTTGAACACAGCCTGTAATGGGCTGGGCGTCCTCAAGACGCTGGGGCTCGACGAGCAGGTGTCACGCCAGGGGTCGCCTATCCCGCGCATGGTGATCTGGAGCGGGAACGGCAAGCGTCTGGGCGAGGTCCGCAATGGGGCCAGAGCGGAGGTAGGAGCGCCAAGCATCAATCTCCTGCGCTCCCGTTTGCATCAGACACTCCGTGAGGAAGCCGAAAGACGGGGGATCAAGATCGTCTTCGGCAAGAAGCTTCAGGGTCTCCAGTGCAGTGCGCAAGGCGTGGTCGCCACCTTCGCCGATGGGACGACAGCGGAAGGCTCGTTCCTGGTGGGCTGTGATGGCCTGCACTCCCGCGTCCGTTCCCTCATCAATCTTGACGCGCCCGCGCCACACTACACGGGCCTGATCAGTACAGGGGGCTTCGCGCGGCATTCCAGCTTTCCCCCTACCCCGGAGACGATGCACTTCGTGTTTGGCAAGCGGGCCTTCTTCGGGTATCACGTCAGTTCCTCTGGAGAGCTGTACTGGTTTGTCAATTTCCCGCAACCGGCAGCGCCTACGAGGGGAGAGTTAGACATGATCGTGAGCGAGGAGTGGCAGGAGCGCATGCTCGATCTCTTCCGCGAGGACCTGCCTCTGATCTCAGAGATGATTCGGGCCACCGAGAGCACGATCATCGCCTATCCCATCTATGATATCGCCACGCAGCCCATCTGGCATCAAGGTCCGGTGGTCCTGGTGGGCGATGCGATCCATGCGGTCTCGCCGAATGCGGGGCAGGGTGCCTCACTCGCTCTGGAGGATGCGATGATGCTGGCAAAATGCCTGCGAGACCTCCCTGATCTGGAGCAGGCGTTTGCCACATATGAGCGTCTGCGTCGAGCACGTGTCGAGCGCATGGTCCGGCATGGGCGCAACGCTGGGCAGGGGAAAGTCATGACCAATCTGGTCCAGGTGTGGCTCCGGGACAGGCTCACGCCGGTCTTTCTCAAGCTGTTTGCCAACCCGAAGGCACTCGACTGGATCTACTCCTACCAGGTCGATTGGGACGAGCCGGTGGGGAACACGACGAAAGCTGTGGAACACGTCCCCCGGCTGGCGTAGTGAACCGGCGCAGGCCAGCCGCTGGAAAGCAGATGAGCAGGGCACGCTAGAACAGCACGATCAGGAGGTGTACCGATGCACGTTATGATCCGCATCCAGGGACACCTGGACCCCTCGTGGCAGGAGTGGCTGGAGAATTTGCAGATTGTGCATGAGGAAGAGGGCACATCACGGCTTTCCGGCACGCTTCCCGATCAGGCCGCCCTCTATGGCGTGCTGCAAAAGCTTGATCGATTGAGCCTGACGCTGCTCTCGCTCGAACGCCACGAAACAAGGCCAGACGAGAGCTGATCTTTCTGGTTTTGCGACCCACCGGGAGAATAAAAGTCTACTTTACTTGCAATGAGCAAGTAAAAAGACAGTGAGAAGAGAAGGAGAATGAAGCGATGGCAACGTTAGCAACACTAGAGAAACAGGGAGTCGAGCAATTCGCTCGTGAGTTTGAGAGACTCTTCTATCAAGGAGACTTTGCAGCAATGGCCTCCTTTTATACCGAAGATGCGCAACTGCTGGTAGAGGATCAGGAACTCATCCAGGGACGACCGGCCATTTCACGGTTCTGGCAAGCGGCCTGTCAGGCGGCAAACAACAGAAACGGAGTATCGAAGTCCAGGAGATACACGTTTCGGACACGCTCGGCTACCTCAGAGGAACGGTGACGCTGCAGTTTCCTGTGGGTTCCAGGCCTGTCACCACCTACTCTGTCAAGTACATCACGATTTGGAAACGGGAAACGAATGGAGCATGGCAGTTAGCAGTGGACATCTCCAATCGTAATCCCATCCAGTAAGACATACCATCGCTTTTTCTAGAGGAGAAAAGACATGCTTATTACCAGAGAGGGCAACCTCGTGACCTTAATCAATGTCTTTGAGACGACATCTGAACAGCAGCTGCTGCTCAGCGAGCAGTGGATTCGCTTCACCGAAGAGTTGAAAGACGAGCCTGGCTTCCTCGGGGCGGCGCTGCACAAAAGCACCGATGGCACCCGTGTCATCAACTATGCCCACTGGAGATCCCAGGCCGACCTTGACCACTTCCTGAAGAGGCATGGCGCAGATTTCGCGCAGTTCAGCCAGAACGCCTCTCGCATCGACCCTCACACTTATGAGGTGGTCTACCTCTCTGAGCGTAAATAACAACAGAGAAGGAGAAGAACGTGAGAAAAATTATTACCACCACCACATGGGTCACTCTTGATGGCTACATCGCAGGCCCAAACGGAGAAATGGATTGGATCGGGGAGATCTACGACGAAGCCATGGGCAGGTATGAGAGCGAGCTGGTCAGCGAAGCCGATACGCTCTTGCTCGGACGAGTGACGTATGAGAGTTTTGCTGGCTCCTGGCCCTATGTCCCTGACAATCCCAATGCCTCAGAGGGCGAGAAAGACTATGCTCGTAGGCTCAATGCCATGCGCAAAATTGTCTTTTCCAGGACGCTTGAACATGTGGAGTGGAACAATTCAACGCTGAGGAAAGAGGTCATTCCAGAGGAAATCGAGCAATTGAAACGCGAGCCAGGACGCGACATGCTCATCTACGGCAGCGCCAGTCTCGTGCAAACCCTGACCAACCTTGGCTTGATCGACGAATATCAACTGCTCGTCCATCCGGTGCTTTTAGGGAGCGGCAAACCGCTCTTTCAAGATATCAAGCACCAGGTGAAGCTGAAACTGGTCAACACCAAAACGCATCCCTCGGGAGTGGTGGTCCTTACCTACCAGCCCAGAGAGGGGTAACGCGCGCCCTTTGAACTGGGAAAGGCAGGGGGAGCGAGAGACGGTCTTTCGCAAGGCACCTCCCGCTCCCGCATGGTCAAAGTACTTTCATCCCTGAAAGAGAGAACGATCATGACCATCAGCAAGAGAAGTTACGCCAGGGTGAATGGTCTCAACATGTATTACGAAATCCACGGGGAAGGCCAACCGCTGGTCCTGCTGCACGGCGCGTTGTCGGCCATCGGCACCTCGTTCGGCAAGCTGCTGCCCGATCTGGCAAAAGAACGGCAGGTCATTGCCGTCGAAATGCAAGGCCACGGGCATACTGCCGACATCGACCGCCCCCTGCGCTACGAGAATCTGGCTGCCGACATCACTGCCCTGCTCACCCAGATTGGGATCGATCAGGCTGATCTCTTCGGATGGAGCCTGGGAGCGGGTGTGGCCTTGCAGACCGCCATCCGACACCCCGAGTATGTACGCAAGCTGGTGCTGGCCTCGGTTACGTACAACAGCGGCGGACTCTACCCCGAACTGCTGGCAGGAATCGCACACGCGACACCCGAGGATATGGCCGGGACCCCCTTCTATGAGGAATATATGAGGATCGCCCCGCATCCGCAGGATTTCCCTCGGCTCTTCGCCAGGCAGCAGCAACTGGATGGCGAACTCCAGGACTGGCCAGTGGAGGCCATTCGCGCGATCAAGGCACCCACCTTGCTCATCATCGGGGATTCCGATATTGTGCGCCCGGAGCACACCGTCGAGCTGTTTCGCCTGCCTGGCGGTGGGGTACCGGGCGATCTCGCTGGCCTGCCACGTTCCCAACTTGCCGTGCTTCCAGGTACGACGCATGTGATGGTAGTGGAGCGTACCGAGTGGCTCGTGTCGATGTTGACACAGGTCCTTGATACACCTATACCAGAAGCCAGGTGAAGATGAAGAGCAAAAAACAAGTGGGCAGCGAGCAGTCAGACGACCGGTCAGGGGAGGGTTGAGGGGGTGGATCGCTCTCCTCTCCATCCCAACACGCTGCTGAGAGAACCCGGAGAACTCGCCTTATTCGAGTAGACTACCGCTGTTAACGATGAATCACACAAGGAGAACAACATGACAAAAAACGTCGCAAACCAGTTTGCCAAAGCGGGACCAGAGTACAAACCCTTGGAGGTCTTTATCGGCAAATGGATTAATGAGGGGCATACCAGAGCGACAGCCGACACACCCGCGGTCCCGATTCTGACCAGCGATGTGTACGAGTGGATGCCAGGTGGTTTTTTCGTGCTTCACACCGCCTACGGTCGCATCGGGAACGTCGATGTGGGTGGGACGGAGGTCATTAGCTACGATGCAGCCAGTAAGAAATACCGTTCGTACCTCTTTGATAGTCAGGGCCACATCAGTACCCATGAGTTAACGGTGAGCGGTGACACCTGGAGATGGAGCGGGGAGCAGACACGCTCCACGGCGGTCTTCACTGACCAGGACAAAACGCAGACCGCCCATCACGAGCGATTAGATGAGCATGGAAACTGGGTTCCTGCGATGGATGTGATCTTGACCAAGGTCGAGTAGACAACACGGTTTACCCATTTCATCTGTTAAGTAGATAAACACTCACGAAGAACATAAGGAGAAGTTTGATGAACCAAGTCATTTCCCAAGACGGCACGGTCATCGCGTTCGATCGCTTGGGCAAAGGACCGGCGCTCATCCTGGTGGGTGGCGCCTTCCAATATCGAGCGATCGACCCGCGGACGACCCAACTGGCGGCTCTTTTGGCCCAGCATTTCACGGTGTTCCACTATGACCGCCGCGGACGGGGAGAGAGCCTCGACACGCAGCCCTATGCGGTCGATCGGGAGGTCGAAGATCTCGATGCTCTCATCAAAGAAGCTGGTGGCTCAGCATACGTGTTCGGGATGTCCTCTGGCGGACTTCTCACCCTAGAGGCCGCATTTCGCGGCCTTGCCATCACGAAGCTGGTCTTGTACGAGCCACCATTCAACTCTGGTGACGATGCTGCCCGCCAGGCGTCGGAGCACTACACGAGACAGCTGACTGCTTTGCTCAGCGAGGGACGCCGGGGTGATGCCGCTGCTCTGGCCATGACCACGTGGGGCGCTCCCGCTGAAGCGGTGGCTGGGATGCGCCAAACGCCGGTATGGCCTCTCTTCGAGTCGGTGGCGCCGACGCTGGCCTATGATGCTGCCATCATGGGAGATGGCTCGGTCCCTGCGGAACGGCTCGCCTCCATCACGGTCCCCACACTGGTCATCGCTGGTGGAGCTTCTCCCGCGTTCATGGACACCGCAGCCCAGGCGGTTGCGCATACCATGCCCAACGCCAAGCATTCTACTCTGGAAGGTCAGGCGCATGACGTGGCTCCACAGGCGCTTGCTCCTATATTGGTGGAGTTCTTTCAGACGTGAGGCAACCTTCAGTCTTTGAAGCCAGATAGCCTCCACAACTCATCATATGATGACACGAAGGAGAAATCATGAGGAAACTGCTGGTTCTTATGCATGTTTCGCTTGACGGTTTTACCGCCACAGCCGACGGAGGTTTGGAATGGACGTTTCGGGGGATGAATGTGGAAGTTGCCGCTGGTGCCCAGGCGCTGCTGAGCGACGTGGACGTGGCGCTCTATGGCCGCCAAACCTATCAGGCCATGTATGGGTACTGGCCCACCGTGCTTTCCAACCCGGAAAGCAGACCACATCAAATCGAACATGCTCGCTGGGTCGAGCGGGTCTCCAAAGTCGTCTGTTCCACGACCCTCTCACACGTGGGCTGGAACAACTCCAGGCTCGTGAAGGACCGACTTGCTGAGGAGATCAACGCGCTCAAACATCAGAGCGGCCAAAACTTGATGACCTTTGGCAGCCCCAGGCTGGTCCATGCGTTGATGCAGCTTGGCCTGATCGATGAATATCGGCTGTTCTTGCATCCTGTTGTCTTAGGAGGCGGAATTCCCTTATTCAAAGACCTCAAGGAGACGATGAATCTCAAGCTCGTCGAATCAAAAACCTTTGGCAACGGGCTCGTTCACCTGCGTTACCAGTCTGCATAAAGGTCAGCGAGACTTCCAGGGTATTCTGGCTCGCTGTCGCCCCAGTGAGCAGACGTTCAGCGCTCGGCGAGCAATCATTAGGAGGAGCATCAGATGAGAAGGATGAGGCACGCCCACCTACCTGGTCGTCGTGGTCGTGCCCCTGTCGGCCTCTGGCTGCCCGCTGCAGGCCATTGTCCACGCCTGCGGCGTGACGGAGGGAGGGGGGCAAGCGAGCGCGGTCGCGCTGGCAGGCAGGGTCAACGAGGGCATCAGACGCTGATGCGCGCGACCGATCAGGAGAGCACCTATGACAGCAGGGAGGAGTGACCATGCCAACGCTCTTCGAACACGCCGGTGGGTACGAGGCAATCCACCGCTTGGAGGAGGCGTTCTATGCCAGCGTGCTGAAGGATCCCCTCCTCCAGCCGCTCTTCGGCGCAGGACAACCGCACCACGTCGACCATTTGACCGCCTTTACTGCCGAATCCTTCGGCGGACCCGATCGCTTTACCCGCGAACTCGGCGGATTTGACACCGTGATCGCTGCGCACCGCCATCTCACGATTAGCGAAGCCCAACGGCAACGCTTCGTCGAGTTGTACCTGTCCGCCCTCGATGCGGTGGGCATGCCCGACGACGAGCCTTTCCGGGAGGCGGTGCGGCAGCATGTCGAGTTTGGCTCGCGGGTGGCGATGCAGAACTCGCATGCCGAACGCGACGAAGACCTCTATCCGCTGCACGAAGTCCCTCGGTGGCAGTGGGCAGGGGAGCAGTCAGACGACCGGTCAGGGGATGGGTGAGGGGAGTATCGCTCCCCTCTCCATCTCAGCACGCTTCTGACTGGTATGCAACGGTCGCGTGCGTTTGCTCACCCGGACCCATTGCACGTGAGTATACGCGTATCAAGAAGTGGATTGACTACTTCTCTGGTGGCGTCTTAGTCGCACTGGTGTGCATCTGGCTGTTTCCAGATAAGTCAGAGCGTGTTTTGGAATGAGAGGGAGTGAGATGCTCAGACCTCTGTAGCGGTGAGGGTCTACGTGGTAGCATGCAGGGAAAGACCTCAGTACTGACGGAGAGTACGGATCGAAAGGAAGAAATGCAGACAGGGAAGGCCTGCATCTGTTGTTTAAGCACCAAGGAGGCGCTCGAAAGGAGATCGGCATGCAGGAAGTTCGCCAGCCAGACAGGTCCCACCAGAACGCTGTGTGTCTGGAGCCGTGGGGCGAGGGCGACCTGGCATTGTTGAAGAAACTAATGGGTGACCCGGAGATGACCAAGCATCTGGGCGGCCCCGAGAGCGACGAACAGATTACCGAGCGCCACGCCCGCTTCCTGCGACTCGCAGAGGAAGGCTCGGCCCGGGTATTCAAGATCGTCCTGCAGGCCACTGGCGAGGCGGTCGGCTCTGTCGTCTACTGGGAGCGCACCTGGCTTGGCGAGCCGGTCTATGAGATCGGCTGGGAGGTGCTCCCTGCGTTTCAAGGGCGCGGCATTGCAAGCATGGCGACCAAAGAGGCTATTGCCAGGGCCAGGTCGGATGGCAAGCATCGGTTTTTGCACGCCTTCCCCTCGGTTGACAACCACCCCTCTAACGCGATCTGCCAGAAGCTGGGGTTCATATTGATCGAGGAATGTGAGTTCGAGTACCCACGGGGCAGCTTCATGCGATGCAATGACTGGCGTCTTGATCTCTCTGTGGGCAGCTGAGGTGTGCTCCAGCATTAAAAAAGGAGGGTGAGAACGAACAGGCCATGCTCTCTGCCCCGGGCGCACTAAGAGCTCAGGTGATAGACTGAACGAATGAGTACATGTTATCCCAGCGAACTTTCCAACATGGCAAACGGTGTTCTCTCATTTTCGCCGTTTGCGCCTAAGGTATCTGGTTTCGGCTGCTCACGGCTCTATGGGAAGGCGAACGTGAGCGGGGTCGGCAGGAATGTACAGCCGAGTGCAGCGATCATGGATGCGGCATCCGCGGCAAGACCGTTGAGGAATCTGCCGGGATCTGTGGCTTCGATGCGCATACTGCGTGAAAGGACGCAAGCGCCACATGCTCGTGGATATACTTGGTCTTCTCCTGGCCGTGTATGTTTCTCTTGCCGATCTGCATGATGGGAAAGGGGCCGGGGCCTGCTCGCCGGACTCGCTCTACTGCTCCCACGTCTCAAATAGATCTGGGCGGATTCGGGCAACCCCTGGCAAGAGTTGTCCCAAGGGTGTCTTGCACAGGGCAACTGGGACCTGGAAGCCGTTGAGCATCCCGCCGCTACACGAGGCTTCAGCATTCAGCTCTGCGAGTGGAGTCTTGTATCTTCTTTTCGTCTCACGCGGGCTGCACTTCATCTTTTCACCCACTTGAACGAGACAGCCGATGGCGAGCCGCCTCTCAAGAGAGGGCAGGCGAGATGGTCTGCCAGATGCCTTTGACAGCGTCACGCCAGCCTTCCAGGTAGGCGGTTTCATCGACCTCGATGCGCGCTGCTTCGCCTTGCGATGCCTCTGCGCTCCTTTCACGATCCTGGTCCTGCCAGTACTGGAGACGTTCAGCCGGATGAAATGAGTGGGGGAAACTGGAAAATGGGATGCCCACACGATGGTGATGGTAAAAGACGTCCTGCGAGCCTGGTGGCATCCCTGGCGTGGCGGGAGCGGTCCTCCCGCTTATGTGGACAGCTCCAGAAGCAGCTTGCCCCGCCAACATGGGCGGCTGCACATGGAGCGTGGGTGACGGTGAGGGCAGTGGGGCAAACTGCGTCGTGATACCGACCTCGCCCCGCATGTGGAAGAATTCGGCAAGCTGTCGTCCGTCCAGCTCCGCGAGATTATTGGCCACGCTTTGCAATTCGTCACGGGTAGCCAGGTCCACGGCCCATTGGATGCCATCTTCGTAGCCGCGCTGATGCCAGCGTTCACGGGCACTCTGGAGCCGCTGGAGGAGTCGAGCAATTCTGGGATCGGTAATGGGAGGTTGTCCTTCGAGCATAGTTACTTCCTTTTCTAATGCGGTCGCACAGACTTTTGAGAGGTTGATCCGGTCACGGAGTTGTTCCAGGCGAGCATAGAGCACGTCTGGAAGGGTAATGTTCAAGCGAGCCATGAGCACTCTTCCCTCGATTTATGCGCGTAGTACGTATCCATCTATACGTATTATACGCGTTCATCGCGAAAAGTCAAGGAACAGCGGAGACGTTCCCTCCTTTCAGTCCTGAGAGCACAGCTGGCGCAAGCTTAAAGAGCGTCAGTAGCGATCCTTCTGGCGATAATCGGGACCAGTATCTGGGTTCTCACTTGGCGAACGGCGGGCAGCCAGTTCTCTTTAAAAGCTGGTGTTCACAAGAAGGAGAGTTCACTGTTCCCTTCATACCACAGCTCAAAGTACCGACGAGCCAGCTTCTTCGCGTACTCGAGGCCCACTGCAAAGCGGGCACAGTCGCCCCTATTTTGCTCATCCTCAACGAGTGAGATTCACCCGCTTTTGTGGAGACTCGCAACATTCGGGCTAACCCATCAATTGTGCATAAGCAACCAAGCTGAGGTAGCCCAGCGAAGAGGGGCATGGAAACTGAGGACGAATCAGTTAGGCATCAATGAGGAGCATACATTTAGAGGAAGGGGTCAAGGTGATAGAACGTATGTTCTATCAATCCTAGAAAAATACATAAATAATCTCAGCGGAACCGACGGGCTACGACTACCCTGTCGCCAATTTTGTACCTCTTCCAATTACCCACCTCGACCCTCTACCTAAAGCTCCAAAGAGTCCTTGCAGAAGTTGCT
>Ga0070698_100001630_pt1 | contig 24982 bp, 21 predicted proteins | sample KBSK1502metaG_FD_65477 | JGI IMG/M metagenome (GOLD analysis project Ga0070698, IMG submission 65477) | Corn, switchgrass and miscanthus rhizosphere microbial communities from Kellogg Biological Station, Michigan, USA - KBS K1-50-2 metaG | ecosystem: Host-associated > Plants > Roots >... | reverse complement strand
GGGGCCATCACGCCAAGCGATTGGGCAACATTCTCGAGTCGGGAGAGATAGTTAGGCCGCAGGGATGGCTGAGATTCAGGTCGACTCATTCTCAGCAGTCGACTAGCAGAATGTGTACCGGGAGGATGACAAATAGCAGATGACAAACGATGAACCCATTAGTGTCCATTCGTGGTTATCACGAAGCCATAACGCGGTATAGCTAATGGCCCCCAAGAATCACATCGAATTGGCTGTCAATTCACGTTGCGGGCTAGCGAGAGGAAGGTTGACGGCAAACACTGTCCAACCTGGCCGGGTTCTTTCCATCCAGATCTGGCCCTGATGTGCGAGCACGATTTCTCGAGAAATACTCAATCCTAAGCCGGAACCGACCACCTCGGAAGCTCGACTGGCTTCGGTCCGATAAAATCGTTCAAAAATTCGAATTTGATGTTCTTCCGAAATTTCCGGACCGGTGTTCGCGATTCGGAACGAAGCGAGATATCCTGATTTCGCCAGGCAGATTTCGACTCTTCCGGAATGGATGTTGTATTTGATGGCGTTATCTAAAAGATTGAGCAAGAGCCTTCGCAGATACCATTCATCGGCTAGTATTTGAACCTCATTTTCGATCGTGGAAGAAAGATCTATGTTGTGTCGCAGCGCCAGTACCTCGGCGTCAGCGGCTAGTTCCTGACAAAGTCCTGAAAAATCGACCGCTTTTTTTCGAAGATTGAGGGCACCGGCGTCAGCCCGTGAGAGCAAAAGCAAGTTTTCGACAATGGCCGATAGACGAAGAGTCTGCTGTAGAAGACTCTCGAGCAGCTTCTCGTTTTGCGGATCACTCGAATCGTTAGACAAAGCAGATTCGATTTCACCGCGCATGATAGTCAACGGTGTCTTTAGCTCATGAGAAGCATCGCTGGAAAACCGGGTCGCCTGGGCAAAACTGCGTTCCAAGCGATCAAAGGTATTATTCAGCACCGATACCAGGCGTTCAATCTCGTCGTGCGCCGGCGGATTTGGTATACGGGTGCGCAGCGCTTTCGCGTGAATTCGCTCGGCTGCATCAGCTATATCTTGCAATGGTTTAAGTGCTTTCCCGGTCGTCCACCAAACGCCGAAAGCGGCCACGATGACTGCCAACGGCAGCGCAGTAAAATCCGCCACAACCAGTCTCAATATCAGTTCTCGAGTCTCTTTATGGACCGAGTTTCGTGCCTTGTGTTGCCCGGCAATTTCTCGGAATGCCTCAATTTGGCTATGAAAGATGACCCAACCCGATGCGATCCCAAAAATTGCGAGCTCGATAGTTAACAAGACGGCGGTCCACAACGCCAACCGGCTTCTCAATGGCCAACGCTTCACTCACCTTCTCCGATTCGGTATCCGGCGCCGCGGACGGTCTGGATGAGTTTTTCGGACTCGCCATCATCAATCTTCCGTCGGAGCCTTTGGACGTAAACGTCAACCAAATTGCTATCCGGACAAAATGCGTACTCCCAGACCTGCTGGCTAAGCTGGGTGCGAGTGAAAACCCGGTTCGGTGATCGCATTAAGCACTCCAGCAAGGCAAACTCTCGACTGGTAAGTTCGATTCGTCGTTCTCCGCGGCGGATCATTCGGGTGGCCGGATCGAGCACCAGGTTCTTTACTCGATAGCGCGCAAACTGTTCTCCTGATCTCCGGCGTGCGAGCGCACGCAGACGAGCGGCGAGCTCTTCGATAGAAAATGGTTTCGCCAGGTAATCGTCAGCTCCGAGATCCAGGCCCTCAACCTTCTCCGCCACATCTCCTCTGGCGGTCAACAGCAGGATCGGCACGAAATTCGAATTCTCGCGAAGCGTTCGAAGCACACGAAGACCGTCTTGGCCGGGAAGCATGATATCCAGGACAACGGCATCGAAATGGTGGGTGAGAATGACGTCCAAAGCTTCATCACCCCGGTACAAAACATCCACTACGAAGCCGCATTCCTTTAGCCCTTTTTGTACAAAGAGCGCGATCTTCTTTTCATCCTCTACGACTAAGATTCTCATTTGAATCGCCGAACGATTTTACTGACGTCTGCTTTGGAGCTATTTGCTAGCCAGCTGTTACCGGGAGCGGGTGGGGGCGGGCTTTCAATTGTTTTCCTTTCGGATCGCGCCGGAAGAGCGCAAGCAGACACGGGAAAACGATGAGCACTAAAGGAAGCTGAAACACCAGCCCTGAAATAATTGCGATCGCCAGTGGTTTCAGCATAGCAGATCCTTCTCCGATGCCCAAGGCCAAAGGGAGCAGAGCGAGGATCGCGGCAAATGTGGTCATTGCGATCGGACGCATTCGGTTAATACCCGCGATGATAAACCGATTATCCCGTTCTCCAATCTCCTGAAACTCCGAATAGTAAAAGATCGCGACCTCAGTAACGATGCCTACGATCATCGTCATGCCCATTCGCGAGGTAATATTGATCTCGGTGCCGGTTGCCCAGAGACCGATGTAAACGCCAGCGACTGCCAGCAAGGTAGTGGCCAGCATCGCGATTGCCACGCTGTAGTTCTCGTAGAGAAACAGCAGCAGCAAAAGGACTAACACAATCGCCGCGATCAAGATGACGGTTAGTCCCTGGAAAGCGATCTGTTGTTGTTCGTATAAGCCTCCCAGTGTGTAAGGCACGTTAGTCGGCAGCAGCCCCGGTTTGTCAAGCACTCGCTGTACGTCATGCACGGTGGAACCGAGATCACGCCCACTGATTCGCGCCGTCACCGCGATCATTCGGCGGGAATCTTCCCGAGTGATCTGCGGCTGGCCGGAAACCGCTTCGAAAGTGGCAACTCGTCGAAGTGGAAACAGATGGCCGTCTGGAGCCGGCAAAAGCAAATTGGCTAAATCTCGATCGGTCGCTCGATCATTCTTTGGTGTCCAAAGGCGAACGGAGACTAGTTTCGGGCCATGCAGTATTTTTGTTGTTATTGTGCCAGACAGATAACCATCCAATGTCTTGGTTATGGAATCCGCGTCAACACCCTCCAATGCGGCTTTCACTCGGTCGACGCGGATCTCGAGAGCATCGCCAGCCGGCGTGATTCCGTTTTTTACTTCGACGATCCCTGGCACCGTGCTGATCGCTTCGGCGACCTGAGGAGCTAATTTCTGCAAAACCCCTTCGTCATCGGAGAATAATTTGACTTCGACCGGCTGTGGTACGCTCGTGAGATCGCCGATCAGGTCTTCCATCAATTGCGCGGTTTCAATCTGCACCCCCGGCACGTTGTGTTCCACCTGCGAACGCAGATCGTCCATGATCTGTTCAATACCTCGCCTGGGACCAGATTTTAGCCGCACGAAGAAATCGCCCTGATTAGCTTCGTTCAGGTCGCCTCCTAGCCCGAGCCCGGTACGTCGCGAATAGGTCTGGATCTCGGGAATTTTCTGAATGATTGCCTCGACTTGGCGCATGAGGCGATCCGTCTCGGTCAGCGATGTTCCCGGCGGGGCGCGATAGTCGATAATGAATCCTCCTTCATCCATTTCTGGCATGAAGCCTGACTGGACGTTGGAGAAAGCGTAACATCCAGCGATGACTAACGGCACCAGGACAAAGACAATCAAAATGGGTGCTCGCAACAGGGAACCCATCCAGCTTTGGTATACTCGATGAATGCTCCGAGTTAGCTTGCCACCGTCATTAAGATCTGCGTCACGCCTAGTGAGTAGGCGAGTCGAAATAATCGGCAGCACGATCCAGGCAACGAAGAATGAGATGACCAGGCTTGCCGCCATCGTCAGTGATAGCGCCTGGAAAAAGGCTCCGGTTACTCCGGACAGGAACGCGAGGGGCGCGAATATGATAATGGTGGCGGCCGAGGAACCGGCCAGTGGCCGAGTAAATTCAGCTGCCGCCATCACAACCGCTTTCTTGGGAGGACCCCTCCGCTGTTCACGGACCCGCCGCACAATGTGCTCGGCCATCACAATCGTGTCGTCGATAATGAGTCCAACTGCTGCAGCTAGTCCGCCTAGCGTCATGATATTAAAACTCATTTTAAAGACGTAGAGAAGAAGAACGGTTGCTGATAGGACGGACGGTACCGCAATCGCGGCGAAAAGGGTTATCTTCCAGTTTCGAAGAAACAAAAATAGGACACCAGCAGCCAGACCGACTCCGATGAAGACGCAATCTCGCGCGCTATTGGTGGCGCCGAGAATCAAATTGCTTTGATCGTACCAGCTAGCAATTCGCACTCCGTTCGGGACCTGCTTTTGCAAGTTTCGTAATTTGGCTTTGATTCCTTCCGCGATCTGAACCGTGTTGCCGCCCGGCTGCTGGTAGACCTGAAAAAGGACAGCATCATGGCCATCCGCTGTAACCCGGATCCATTGCGGCTCGCTGGATGATTGGATCGTGGCTACATCGGTCAACAAAACCGTTCCGTCCGGACCGGACTTAAGAATCGTCTTGCCTATGTCGGCAAAGGTCTGGAACCGCGTATCTGATATAACCAGATAGAGTTTCCCGTATTGTTCGACTCGACCGGTGGCCACGAGCACATTAGCAGCAGTCAGCGCATTGGCCACATCATTGAAACTCAAGCCAAAAGACTGGAGCTTGGGAAGGCTAAGAACGACTTCGTACTCCTCTACTTTCCCGCCTTGCACCCCGATCTGAGACACGCCCGGCACAGTCGCCAGAGCAGGTCGAAGAGCGTACTGAGCCAAATCTCGTAGTTCGGTGAGTGAATGGGTATCCGAAATAATGCTGTAGGCAATTACCGGGAATACGGTTGGATCCATTCGAATCACGTTGAAGGTCGTTCCAGTTGGGAGCGTCGGTAATACTTTGTTCACCTGCGATTCTACCTGGAGTAGAGCGGTGATCATATCTTGGCCCCAATCGAAATTGACCGAGACCTCGGCGCTTCCTCGACTGGTCGTGGATCGCAGCGTTCGGACGCCCGGAATCGAACGAACCGAATTTTCCACGGGAGTGGTTACTTCGATGGCCATCCGCTCAGCCGGGCGGTCCCCCGCATCCAAATTGATTCGAATTCGAGGAAAACTGACTTGAGGAAAAAGCGCGACCGGCAACCAAATAGCACAAGTGGCCCCTGCGATCGCCAATACGGCCAGCAGCGATAGCAGGAAACGGGAATGGCGAAAGGTCCAATCGGTAAAATTCATTTTGATTCTTTGATCTCCATCCCGTCGGTGAGTTCGCGATTTCCGACGGTGACGACGCGATCTCCCTCTTTAAGACTGGAATCGATGACCTCGACTTCCGAGGCAGTTTCTAACCCGAGCTTGACCTTCTTTTCGACCGCTCGATCGTCGTGAACCAAGTAGAGTGTAAAATGGGACTCATTGGGTAAAACAGCTTCTCGGGGCACGACCAACGTTTCGCGAGAAGCGATGGCAATCTCGCCGCGAACATAGGCCGCCAGCAGCAGTCGAGTTCCCGGCGATAGGGATACGAACACGTCAACCAGGCGATCGGTCGGATTAACGCGCTGAGTTACGAGGCGGATGGTTCCCTCGATGGCCGAGGATCCCGGATCGTTCACTAGGGAGATACCGACTTTTTGGCCCGGCGCGATTTTCCGGACATCTTCCGGTTCTGTGCCCAGCTTCACTTCGATATCTTCGCTTGCGACGATCTCAATAAGCGGAGTTCCGCTAGCGGCGACTTGCCCATCTTCGACATCCACCTTGGCAACGACTCCACCGGTATCGGAGTGAATCTTACCCGCAGAACCAACCCCTTGCTGGCGAAGGCTGTTCAACAGCAAATCTGCGTCTGCGGCAGCTTTCTGTACCTGGTTGAGTTCCTGATTGGTAGCCAATTTCATGTCAAAACGTCTCTTCGTTTGTTCGAGCTCCTTGTGCGCTTCTTCTTCAGTACCTTCTGCCTGTTGCAGCTGTAGGAGACTTGCGGCGGTTCCCTCAATCTCTAGCAAAGCATCTCCTTTGTTTACAACTTGACCCGCACTGACCAGAACATGTTTGACGCGGCTTTCGAAAGAGACCGCAATGAAATGAGTTTTGCCGGGAGCAGCGACCACTCCTCCATACGCGGTGAGAGTCTGAGAAATTGATTTGTGTTCGACAGCGGCAGTCTCAACCTGGGCAACTGGCTTGGGCTCCTCGGCTGCCGTTCCCTGAGCTTCTCCCGATTCCGAAGCGTGCTTTGCGGTGTTTTTGCTCAAGCAATAGCCGACGATCCCAACGGTTGATAAGATGAGAATTAGAATTACGAACGACTTCTTGGTCATAGTGTTACTACCCCCGCTTAGTTTTCGGCCGGCAGATACCTGCCGGAGGCAAGTTCCAGCGCGCTCTTGGCTTCGATCAGTGTTTGCTTCAACTTGAGGATTTGCAGACTTCTCTGATTCAAGCTAATCCGGGCTTGAAAGTAGCCGAGTACGTCGGCCGCACCCACTTCCGCAGCAGTTCTTGCAGTATCGACGAGGCGCTGGAAGACCGGCAGGGCCGCTTGCGCAACAGTAATCTGCTGATTTAGCGAACCGATGTCCGTTAAGGCAGAAGCAATATCGGAACGCGCTTCGAATACGCGATTGGCATATTCGTCGTAAAGCTTCAGTCGGGTAGCTTTTTCGGTAGCAATGGCTCCTTGGTTACGATCAAAGAGCGGCAAATCGAATGTAATACCAAATCCGGTGGTATGGATATTTGAGTTGTCGCTGGCATGGGCGAACCCGAGTGCTACTTTCGGAAATTGAGCCAGGATCGCGGCGCGGACGGTCTCCTCTTGGCTTTGGTAACCCGCCCGAAGTCCGACTAAATCCAGTCGTTGATTTTCGAGGTTCGCAATTAATTCTTTTCCTGAGGGTGGTGAGACGGAAGAGGGGAGAGCGAAATCATACCGAATTGCCAGCTGAGCTTGAGGCAAAAAACCTACCGCTCTTTTCAGCGCCAACCGCCTCTGATCCAATTCTTGCTGAATAGCAAGAATGGCGGTCAGGGAATCTTGTCGAGCGGCCTGAGCAGCAGCCAAATCGACCAAATTCTTTTCATGACGGTCTACGGCCGCTTGAAGTGCGGTAACAGTAGCCTGTTGATCGGAGTCGATTTGCTTGGCCCGACTCAGCTGAGCTTGCAAGGCCACGACTCGGTAAAACGCAAGCTTGGCGCCTTCCGCCGTTTGCCACTCGGTCCAAGCAACGTCGAGACTGACTGCATCGACATTTGTCCGTGCGGCTTTCACTTTCGCTCCGTGACTGACCAGAGATGAAACGTCCCAGCTGGCATTAAATCCGTAGGGATTAAACGCGCCGGTGGTAAAGCCGCCGGTAACAAAATCGCGCGTTATACCAACCGACGGATTCGGCAAAACACCGGCCTGAACGAGCTGCGCCTGGGCTAAGCCTCGGCGATCACGTTCCGCCACGAGTTTGGGGCTCAGCAAGACGGATAAAACTGCCGCTTGATCAGGACCGATACCGCGTTTGGAACTCAAGGTGATCGGTGGTAACAACGGATGGTGCAGCTGGGCCACATCGACCTCGAGCGCGTTCAGGCTTCGCGCGCGAAGCTTCCCTTCTCTTCCCGAGTTGAGAAGTGGCTGTGAGTGGTAGCTTTGATAACCCATACACCCACTGAAAAACAGGCAAGAGAATAGTAGTAAGATTCTCACGGTTCCTTAGTGGCCCCAACAGCCCCAAACTCAACGGCGATCATGACAATCTCCCCAGAGCTGTGATGACAAATTTGTCATTCATCTCTCACCGTCGGACCCTCCATGGCAACGGCATCTCAGACGCTTATTCGTTCGATATCGATTTCAGAAAATGGCGCCTCCTGAGTGACTCGTAGCTGCTTCAAGCGGATCAGCTCAAGCAACGCAAGAAAAGTGACAACGATCTCGGTTCGGCCTGCGGCCGAAGCGAATAGTTCGGAAAATGCGATTCGTTGGTTCGCGCTCGTGGTGCGGATGATAAAGTCGATCTTTTCGGAAACGGTGAAATTCTCCTCAAAAATCTCGCGTAGATCTTCGCGACGATCTTCGAGCTTTTTCAGCACCTTCTGAAACGCACTAATTAAATCGAAGATACCGACTTCGCTTTGGAGAAGGGTTTCTCGTTCATCGAACTCAGGTTTTTCTGGAATCCGTGGAATGAATCCTTCCTGCAGCAGCTCTCTTTGATGAAGCTGCAAAGCGGCATCCTTGAATTTCTTATATTCAATGAGCTGCCGGATCAGATCCCATCTGGGATCTTCCTCTTCGGCATCAGCTTCCGGTGGCTGTTGATGCACCGGAAGCAAGCTCCGGCTCTTGATATAGATGAGAGTAGCGGCCATTACGACGAACTCGCCGGCAATCTCGAGATCCAGCATTCGGAAGGTATCGAGATATTCAAGGTATTGACCGGTGATCCGTTCGATCGAAACCGCATAAATATCAACCTCTTCCTTTTTGATCAGATAAAGAAGGAGATCGAGCGGTCCTTCGAACACGTCAATTTTAACTTTGTAATCCGATGGCATGGAGAAAATGCTCTGGGGGACTGCCTATTGGTTTGCACTCTTTAACAGCAGCGCATTGGCGACGGCGTATGCTCGCGAATGGCTAAGGCTAACTAAGACGGTCTCAATGTTCAGTCGCTGGGCTAGCTCCGCCGCGCCGGCATGGAGCACAACGAACGGTTCGCCGCTGGCCTTTCTGCGGACCTCGATATCGCGCCAATTGATCCGCTGGGCAAATCCGGTTCCGAATGCCTTCGAGATAGCTTCTTTGGCAGCAAAGCGGGCAGCAAAATGGGGTGCCGGGTCTCGCATCGATCGACAGTATTCGATCTCGCCTGGCTGATAGACGCGATCTAAAAAACGCTGACCGTGACTCCGAATCAGATCAGCGATCCGTGCGTTCTCGACCACGTCGATCCCAATGCCAAATACTGTCACTGCTTTGCTGAAGCTAGTTTCTGCACCATTTCACGAACCGCATTTTCCAAACCGATGAAGATCGCACGCGAAACTATGGAATGGCCGATGTTAAACTCATTCCAACCAGGAATCGAGAGGAGTGGATGTACGTTTTCGTAGTTGATCCCATGCCCGGCATTTATGACCAGTCCTTTTTCCTCCGCCAGGCGAGCCGCCGCCTCGAGCCGATCTAGTTCGTCGGTGCGAAAATCATCCAGTGCGTTGGAGTATGCTCCAGTATGGAGTTCCACCGCCTGAGCGCCAAGGTCGGCTGCTGCTTCGATCTGTTCGGCCTTAGGCTCGATGAACATACTTACGCGGATGCCGGCGGCCTGAAGACGCTCGACCGTTTTTCTGAGAGATTTCGCGTGACGCACGACATCTAACCCGCCTTCCGTGGTTACTTCCTGCCGGTTTTCCGGGACGAGACAAACGTCATCCGGCAAGACGCGAATTGCCGTATCAATAATTTCGGGGGTATTTCCCATTTCCAAATTCAGCTTCGTAACCAAGCTGGCGCGCAGCCGAAAGACATCTTGGTCTAGAATGTGGCGCCGATCGGCCCGGAGATGGACGGTAATACCGCTGGCGCCAGCCCGCTCGCAGATGGATGCGGCCGCGATGAGATCGGGCTCACAGTTGGGAGAGTCGGTCATTCCAGCGTAGCGCGCTTGGCGCAGCGTTGCGACGTGATCAATATTTACACCTAGTTTCAGCATACGAGGTAAGCATGGAAATCTCACCAGCGCGCAAGGGCTGGTGAGATTTCCATGCTAGTGCCGGAAGTGTCTGATGCCGGTAAAGACCATCGTCATCTGACGATCGTTGGCCGCTTGAATGATTTCATTGTCGCGGACCGAGCCCCCCGGCTGAATGACGGCAGTTGCCCCTGCCTCCGAGGCAGCAATCAATCCATCCGCAAATGGGAGAAACGCGTCACTTGCGACTGCACTGCCCCGCAAGGAAAGGCCCGCTTCACCTGCTTTCCAGATCGCAATCCGTGAGGAGTCGACGCGCGCCATCTGACCAGCGCCGATACCGAGCGTGCGATCTTTGGCGGCATAAACGATGGCGTTGGATTTTACGTGTCTAACAATTTTCCAGCCGAACAACATGGCCTTCATTTCATCAGCGGTCGGCGGTCGTTGCGAAACGACTCGTCGCTCTGGTTCTTGTAGTTCTCCCCAATCCTTTTCTTGCACGAGCATCCCACCGATCACCGAACGCACATCCGGTTCTGAGCGAGTGGAGTCGAACCAGTCGGACACTTTAATGAGACGAAGATTCTTTTTCTTCTGCAGTAAAGCGCGGGCCTCGGGTTCAAACTCCGGCGCGATAATCACTTCACTAAATATTTCGGAAATAGCGCGAGCCAATGGCTCGGTCAGCGGACGATTGCAGGCAATGATGCCACCAAAGGGTGCCTGTTTATCCGTCGCAAAGGCCTTTAGCCACGCCTCCCGGAGGTCTTGATCAGATCCTACACCGCATGGATTGGTGTGCTTCAGGATGGCAACCGCCGGCTCAACGAATTCACGGATGAGCCCAGCGGCAGCGTCGATATCGATGATATTGTTGTAGGAAAGTTCTTTCCCGTGCAGCTTTTGAAAATAGTCGCCAAAACGACCATAAAGGGAAGCACTCTGATGCGGATTTTCTCCGTAGCGTAGCCGCATCTCCAACGGGAGCGATACTGCGTAGGACCCCGATGTCGCCTGCTCGCGGTTTAGATAGCTCGCGATCACGCTATCGTATCGGGCGGTGGTCAGAAAGACTTTGATGGCCAGCTGTTCGCGCAAAGCCAGCGTCGTTTCGCCATGGTGCAGGTCGAGTTCTTCTAAAACTAGATTGTAGTCGGCCGGATCCGTCACGACCGTCACAAAACGATAATTCTTGGCCGCGCTGCGGAGCATTGATGGACCGCCAATATCGATCTGTTCGATCGCTTCCTCGAGCTTCACTTCCGGTTTATTAATGGTCGCCTCGAAAGGATAAAGGTTAACGACCACCAGATCGATCGGCTCGATCTGATTGGTCTCGACTTGCTGCTGATGGTCCGGGTCATTCCGAACGAACAGCAATCCTCCGTGCACCTTCGGATGAAGCGTCTTTACCCGGCCACCGAGGATTTCCGGGAAGCCGGTAAACTGTTCCATTTCCACATGAGCAACTCCTTCTTTTTTTAGGAGGGCTGCCGTTCCGCCGGTCGATACGATTTCCACGCCCATTTTGCTCAGGCGTTGAGCAAAGGGAACGAGTCCGGACTTATTCGAGACCGACAGGAGGGCGCGTTTAATCTTCATTCGGAAAGTGTTAAGCTAACCATACGTCGCACCTTGTCGACAATAGATGGTTGAGCCGCAAGAAGAGCCATAATTTTCCGAGACTGGCAATAAACGTGTTGGCAGATACTTCTGGAGTTTGTCATACTGAGCGCAAATCCCAGAACATGAGTCACATCAACAAAATAGAAGGTATTGGAGTTTCCCACACCAAGAAGTTAGAAGCTGAAGGAATCAAAACCGCAAAACAGTTGTTGCAAGCTGGATCGAGTCCGAAGCACCGCCAGGAACTGGCGACGAAAACCGGGTTTGCCGAGCACCACATTTTAAAGTGGGTCAATCAAGCCGATCTATTCCGAGTGAAAGGAATCGGCCGGCAATATGCGGAACTGTTACAGGCCTCGGGCGTTGATTCTGTTCTCGAACTTGCTCAGCGGAGGCCGGATCATCTGCACGCTGCGCTCAAAGCGAGCAATGACAAGAAACGCCAAGTGCGTTTGCTTCCGGGGGTTGCCACTGTTCAGCGTTGGGTCGAAGAGTCCAAGCAGCTTCCCAGAATCGTAACCTATTGAGCGGGTCTCCTTGGAGCCGTCGTCGTGCTCCCGCCGCTGTCCGGCTGGAGCGTTGGTATTGTTAGCGAGACTATGGCGGCAGGCTGTTCGCGAAGCGCCCGCGGATTGCGAATCGCGATTGCCGCCTCTGTTTGTTGGCCCAAAGGGCCATAAGAGCTTCGCCCAGGCTTCAGCCTGGGTGCACTGGAATAAAGGTTACCAGCCCTGTAGGGGCGGAGGACCGACGTTCACCTGAATTTTAGGTGTTCGATATCGGGGCTAACAGGTATTACTCCAACGCCCCTGTAGGGCTTCGCGCTTAAGAAAATTAATGCAACCCAGGCTGAAGCCTGGGCTAAGCTCTTATGGCCCTTCGGGCCGAAAGACAGCGTGCACAATTCGTGAGTCACTGCTTACGGGCTTTCGCGCTACCAAAATGAGCGATCGCCGATTCTCGGACACCTACTGCCTGGCCAGGATCTGTTCGGTCTCTCCAAGCAGAGAAACACCGAAGTCGTCCAGTTGCTCCGAACCTTGCAACTCTCGTAGCATTTCTAGGCAACGGACCAGATTGGGTGCAACCTGAGCATCCTTATCTTGACGTTGCAGGATTTTCGCAGACTGCAAATATCCATTGGCCAAAAACTCTTGCCAAGCAGGATTAGCTCGATTGGACTCAAGTAGACGTTCAAAGATTTCGCAGCTTTGTTGGTAGTCCCTGAGTCCGTCTTGAGGCTTTTCCAGGGCAATTAGAGTTTCGCCTACGCGTTGCAGCGCCAGAGCAAAATCCTGGCACCACATACTGTTGTTCTGATCCGAGTGGGTAAGCATTTGCGAGATCTGGAGCGAGTCGACGTAATATTGGAGAGCCTTGTCGAGTTGCCCGTCCGCTTTCAGAAGATCTCCCAAGCGACCCAAGCAGACCGCCAAATCACTTTGGTAAGCCGAGTTATCAGGTTCTTCGGCGCACAGCTTCTGAAAAATGGCGTGGCCGCGCTCGGAAGTTTTTAGTGCCTCTTCCGGATGATCGAGGTCAGCCTGGATACTCCCCAAATTGACGAGCCCAAGCGCAAGATCGCGTTGCCGGGTACGATTAGCCGGATCCTCATCGGCCATTGGTTGAGTGATTTCCAGAGATTGCTGATAGTACTTCAATGCGGCTTCCGGACGTCCTTCGGCGCGTAAGACGCCACCGATGTGGTCAAGGCTAATCGACACATCCCGGCGCAATCCGTTGTTCGTCGGATCTTCGTTAAGCGATTTTTGTACGCTGCCTAACTGCTCATTATAGAGATCGAGCGCTTCCGGGAGTTTGCCTTCGGCTTCCAGGGCATAACCGGTTCGCTCCAGACAGGCTAACAAATTTCGACGAAGCTGGATGTCTCCGGGGTTGAGATTGGCGAGCTTTCTGGCGACGTCGAGCGCTCCTTTGTACGAGGTAGTCGCTTGCTCGGGAGCGCCTACGTTCACGTAGAGTTCACCTAGCCGATTGAAAACATCGGACAACAAAAGCCAACGGGCAGATTCGTTTGGCTGTTTCCCAGTCAGAGTCTGTAAGACCCTGCGCTCTCGCTGATAGGATCCGATCGCCTTCGACCAGTCCTTTTCGCTGAAATAGATCGTCCCAAGCTTGTGCAAAGTCACGGCCAGCCGGTTTTTCCAAGGAAGATTCTCGGGACTTTGATCGACCAGTTCTTGCAGTTGATCGGTGGCGCTCTTGTACGATGAAATTGCTGGATCTAGGCTCTTGAGCGAGACCTGGATGTCGCCAATCGTTTGCATCTCTTGAGCCAAGTGATCAGACCAACGCATGCGCTCCTGACCTTCTTTGATGAATTGACGAATAATTTCACACGCCTCTCGTCTTGAACTGACGGCTTCCTCGAGTTTTCCTTCGTCTCGAAGCAGATCTGCCTGATCGTCCAAGGCGGCGATACGTAATGCTAAAATCGGTTGATCATGCGGATTGCCCCCGGTCTCTTGGTTGTAGGACTCGACCCCTCGAAGGGCGCCGTCGAGCAGATCGGTTCGGCGTACCGGAATGAGGTTATTTCCAATATCAGCGACGATCGTGTGAACCATTGACTCGGCGCGGTACCGAGCGTCCACGGCTTGCCGCATTAGCCGTTGAGCCTCGCTTTTTTGAGCGACTGCCACCCGGCGCGCATCTTCAAAATGATGGTAGCGATGAAAGCTGACGGAACCAAAAACGACTGCTGCTATCAGCGCGCCACTGATCGTAAAGACGGTTTTTGCGACAAAGCGGCGCTCTTTCCGGCCCTGAATGCGAATCTGCCAAATCCAGTCATACACATACGAGCGGACCTCCATGCTCAGCGCTTCGCCAAAACGGTGAAAGAAGTGATCCGTCTGAGTCAACGCTTCTCCCCGCGGGAAAAGATGCTCGATAACTGGTTGCGCGGAGCGTTGGCGGCATTTTTGGCGCAACACTCGCTCGAATGTCTGCTCAAACTCTTCCGCATCGCGATAGCGATTGATGCTGGTGGTAAAGTCGCCTTGACGATTAACACCATATTTCTTCCAGTCCTGCAAAAAACGCTCGAGCGCGTTCCACCTGGATTTGTTTGCCTCAGGTCCGGCCTTTGGCGTTTCGCCAATAATTTCGGACTCCTTTGTAAATAACAGAAAATCGGGAATGCGGCCGATCTGGGTGGTGTGCGTCGTCGCGGCGCCCTCGGCATTTCCGATTGTTTGCGCGCCCGTTTCTCCCGAGGCCGGGCCAGTGTCCCGGCACTGCTCGTCAATCAGACACACGACCAAATCGAACGCTTGATGAGTGTCGATTGAGAAACTGTCGGCGGTGCCCCCGTGATTCCGGTGGAAAAGAAGTTCGAGATTAATCTCTTCGCGGTAATCTTCGCCAACCCGCCTTACTATTTCACCGGCTCGCTCGCACTCGGCTCGAGCGTCATCTCGCGACGACATCAGGATGCGGTAGACCGGCATTGACATAAGAGCAGCAGAAGAAGCGGGGGAGCAGCAATAGTTTTTTGGAAAAAACGCGATCCGCCAAACCGACGTTTGAAGGGGGCAGCGGCTTTCGCTGAACATGTTTCGCTGCAAAAAACCTTTTTGCAAGCGGATCTCAGATCGGACCTGCGAAAGTTTGTCGTCCGGCTCGTTCCGCTGAGGTTGTCTACCCCGGGAAAATATAGGAATCGGAGGTTTTTTACTGAGTCTTGAAAAAATTAGAAATGCTGATGAAGGACGCAAAATTCTGTTAATGGGCTTTTGGCATCGGCTCCATAGTTCAAGCATGCGTGTCCTAGCCTTTGACGTATACGGAACGCTCGTGGATGTCCACGGGATCCGGGATGTTGTGGAGCCGTTTCTTGGAGCGAAGTCTTCTTCATTGCTCGTTCGTTGGCGTGAAAAAACTGTTGAGTATGCATTTCGGCGCGGTCTGATGGAGAACTACGTCGAATTCGGCGAATGCAGCCGACAAGCGCTCGAGTATGCAGATGCCGAACTGAAAGCGGGATTGAGCGAGGAGATAAAGCAAAGGCTCCTGGACGCACAATTGCGGCTGCCAGCATTTAGCGATGCATTGACTGCCATACCGCTACTGTCGCGGTCAAAAAACTTCTGTGTGGCGTTCTCCAACGGAACGAGCACCGCCGTGCAGAGAATATTGACCTCTGCGAATCTAGCAGGCTATTTTTCGGAAATCGTCAGTGTCGATGACGTGCGCACGTTCAAACCGAGTCCGGCGGTCTATGCCTATCTCACTCAACGCGTTGCTACGGATGCACGAAGTGTTTGGCTGATCTCCAGCAACGGGTGGGATGTGATAGGCGCGAAGTCTGCAGGTCTCCGCGCGGTTTGGGTGCGCCGAAATCCGGACGAGGTGTTGGATCCGTGGGGTATTGAGCCGGATGCAGTTGTGACGGACCTTACGGAGTCCGCGCGTCTCTTCGAATAATCAGGAGGGAGCAGTGGCACGCCGCGCCTGCCGTGAGTTTCCACCACGCCAAGAAAGATGAAACGCTCTAATCTCCCGAGCGCCTTGGTTTGCCGGTTATGGCTGAGATTCTGCGGCCCTGTTCTGAGTCGGCAATGAGAATTGCCAGCCGTTTAAGTCTGGTTTCTTCTTTTCTGGCGCTCATGACCCACCAGGTAGCTGTCCGCTGATAACCCGGCGGCTGAGCTTGAAAGAAGGGCCACGCTTTTTTGTTGGCTTGGAACCTGGTGACATAGTTTTCATCAAATTTGCGCTTGCCTTTTTCGTAAGAATACCGGTTCTGGTTCTCTGGGAGCCGTTGCGCGAACGCATTGAGGCCAGCGGGTTCCATCTGGCCGAGCCTGGTTAACTCACCGACTCGTTTGATATTTACCGCGCTCCAAATACTTCTCGGTTTCCGCGGAGAGAACCGGATCATGTAGCTGTCTTGGTCGAGGCGCTTGCGAATACCGTCGATCCAGCCGAAACAGAGCGCGTCATCGAGCGCTTGCGGATAAGTTAGCCCAAGTTTCCCGCTCTTCTTTTTGTGGAATCCCACCCACAAAGCCGATGCCTTGCCGTGATTGCGGCTCAACCATTCTCGAAATTCGGAAGGCGATACAAAATACGTAACTGCTGTATTGCTCTGAGCGGAGCGCAGCCGCTGGTTGGAGGACGTGCTCGGACTTGGCATGATGAATGGGAGATTCGGTCAACGAATCTACGGCGGGGACGGGGCGGTCTTCTGTTCCCGCCACTTCGTACCGGGGCTGCTATCACAAAGTCCCTCCGGGAACGAATGCTTCAAGCTTTGTGTATCGGCAGCGGCGCGCCGGTCTCTGCGTTCGCGCTCGCCTGGATTCGGCCGTCCAGATCCTAAATTCCGGATTCCGTCTTCTTGCTGCTCAGAACGGAATATCGTCCGGCTCGGCGTCCAAATCGGGATCTTTGGGAGTCTGTCGTTGCGGCGGGGGAGGCGCTGTCCGTCTTTGACTGCCCGCGGGACTCGGACCGCCTTCGCTCTCGCCCCGGCTACCGAGCATCTGCATGTTTTCGGCCACTACGCGCAGGCGAGAACGCTTCTGGCCGGTCTGTTTGTCGTCCCAGGTATCTAGTTGAAGCCGGCCTTCGACGAAGACTTGGCGCCCTTTCTTGAGGTACTCTTGCGCAACCTCGGCCTGCCGCCCCCAAAGCGTCACGTCCACGAACGTGACCTCTTCCTTCTTTTCGCCATCTTCCCCCGAGTAAACTCGGTTTACGGCGATGCCGATGTCCGCAACCGCGGTTCCTTTCGGTGTGTACCGCACCTCCGGGTCACGAGTCAGATTTCCGATAAGTAGAACACGGTTGAGGTTGGCCATAAGAGGAGTGACTATTTGGGGTTTTTTGCCGCCGGTTTATTCGGCAATAGCTGATAGTGCTGCAGAAAGACGATGGGATCGAGCTTGAATTTACCGCGTAACTTCGTGATGAGAGACGGCTCGGCTTCGAAAACGAAATTCACGTAAAAAGCGGATTCCAGGTTGCTCGGCGTATAAGCAAGTTGCCGTTTATCCATTTTTTGGATTTGCTCGATCGTCGCGCCTTCCTTCACAAACTCACTTTCCAAACGTTCCACGATTTCTTTTACCCCATCTTCCTGGCCTCGGGTATCGAGTGCCATCAAACATTCATAACGATTTTTCATAATGTAGTCAACTGTTTTCTGCGCGATTAAAAACGTTCATCGCCGCGGTCACACCTTCCGCCGCGATCTGCCCAATAGCGGCTACCGCCCGTTCCACCGCTTGGTTTACGCTGATTCGTTCGCCGGGCGCAAAGCGACTGAGGACGTGATCAACCAGATCCGTATCACCTGGAGCCGCTCCGACTCCGATCCGAAGGCGCGGAAAGCCATAGCCCAAGTGTGCAGCTAACGACCTTAGTCCGTTGTGTCCACCTTCGCTGCCTTCTGCGCGGATACGCAACCGTCCGAGCGGTAACGCCACATCGTCTACCACCGCTAGAAACTCTTCCGGCTTAATGTGGAAATATTGGGCCAGAGGACCAATCGAATCACCACTTCGGTTCATGTACGTCATCGGTTTCACCAGCAAAACATCATTCCACTTCGCCCAATCGCAGCGCCACTTCTTCGCTGGCGAAAACTGAACGCCTTGACTATCGGCCAAGGCATCCAGGACGACGAATCCGATGTTATGCCGCGTGTCGGTGTACTCCGGACCAGGATTTCCAAGACCAGCTACCAACCGAAGTGCAGCCATTCCTACTCAGGATTCGCTCGCCGGCCCTGCGCCCTCTTCCGGTTTCTTTGCGGTGATTACCTCCGGAGCAGTTGGTGTCACCAGCGGCTCGACGACTTCTTCTTCGACCCGCGCCTCGACGACCGCTACTACGGTTTGTTCCGCATCCGTCATTGCCTCGACACCCGATGGAAGTTTGAGTTCGCGGACATGGAGCGATTGGCCAACCTCAAGGTTGGTTACATCAACCTCAATAACCTGTGGAAGGTCACCCGGCAGACACTCCACTTCCAGGTAACGCAAAATGTGCTCCAGCAGCCCACCATGTACTTTGACGCCTACCGCCTCTCCCACGGTTTCGATCGGGACTTCCGCCGAGACGGTTTCATTGGCGGAGACCGCATGGAAATCGACATGTAGGATCTCTCGCTGCAGCGGATGGTGCTGTATCTCTTGGATCATCGCCAACGCGTTCTGTTTTTCGCTGCCGTCTAGAATTTCCAATTCGACCAGAATGTTCTCACCGGAGGCATGGGATAGAACGTTGAGCAGCTCGCGGCCGTTGATCTGGAGATTTACCGGTTCCTGAGCCGATCCATAGATCACTCCAGGCACCATTCCGTCAGCCTTAATTTTCTTAATCGCATTGCGCCCGACTTGGGTTCGCCTCTGCGCCGTTAATTTAGCTTGTTGCGCCATGATAATTCACTGTACTGCGTTAATTTCGAAAAGGGAGCTTACTGACTCGTTGGAGTAGATACGTTGGATTCCTTCGCCCAGGAGTTCAGCAATAGAGAGCACCGTAATCCGGCACTCGGGATGGAGTCGAACGGGCGTGCTGTTCGTCGTAATTAGCTCCATAATTTCGGAATGCATCAGTCGTTTGTGCGCAATTTCTGTAAATACCGCATGGGAAACGCCGGCATAGATATCCTTGGCGCCTTGTTTTTTTAGAATTGCAGCAGCGCTCGTAAGCGTTCCGGCTGTTTCCGTCAGATCGTCGACCAGGAGCACATTCTTGCCTTCCACTTCGCCGATGACATGTAAAGCTTCGGTTTCGGTAGGACTCTTCCTGCGCTTGCCGACGATTGCCAGCGTAGCACCAAGCGCCTCGGCGTAGGCGGAGGCGAGCTTTAGCCCTCCCACATCGGGCGAGACGATCACCAAATTGTCGATCTTCTTTTGCTGGATATACCGGATCAACACCGGCGCGGCGTAGAGATGATCAACCGGAATATCAAAAAATCCTTGGATCTGCTGGGCATGAAGGTCGAGCGTCAGCACGCGGTCTGACCCGGCTGCGGTCAGGAGATTGGCGACCAGCTTGGCAGTGATAGGTACCCGTGGCTGATCTTTGCGGTCTTGTCGAGCGTAGCCGAAATAGGGAATCACCGCCGTGATCCGATAGGCGCTGGCCCGACGCGCTGCATCGATCAGGATCAACAATTCCATCAAATTGTGATTGGTTGGCGGACAGGTCGGCTGAACAATAAAGACGTCGCGGCCACGTATATTTTCGTTGATTTTGACCCGCGATTCGCCGTCCGGAAAGGAGGTCACCGTAGCATCGGCCAGTGGAACGCCAACGGATTCGGCGATTTTCAGGGCCAGCTCCTTGTGAGCTGTCCCGGAGAATATCTTCATCTCACGATTGAACAGGGGCATAGCCAGGTGAAAATGGACCGCCACACTAAACTTAAAACCATCATTTGCAAGGGAACAGAATCCAGGAGAAAAACGCCGGATCCGCCGACGCCAACTTGCAACCTGCAACCCGTAACTTATAACTTGTAACCTCTACGCCAGCAGGTCCGCCAGCTTCAGCCGGAACTCTTCCGCATCGCGCACACAATAGCCGCTGTCCGCCTTGAGCTTGAGCTCTTGTCCGTCGTTGGTTCTGAATCTCAGATACAGTGGCTGTGAGCCGGGGTACTGCAGGATCAGATCGCGCAGGGCGAGGAGGCGGCCTTCGTCCGTTTTCTCCAGAGGAAGATCGATGGTCAGAATTCCTGTTTTCTTGGCGCGAGTAATAGGCACCACTTCCGCCGCTATCAAGCGAACGCTATCCTCTCGGCTATCAAGCTTTCCGGTGATAGCGACAATCTTGCCGAGCTCGAGCTCCTTCGCTGCTCTGGCGAAAACGTCTGCCCAAACCATCACTTCTACCGACCCAGTGAAATCTTCGACCGTCATCACCGCAAACGGTTTACCCTCCTTGCGCGTGTACTTGCGTTCCAGCGCCGAAATCGATCCGGCTATCCGCAGCTGGCTCTTATCCGTTTGTTCGGCAAGCTCGGCGATAGGGGTGAACTTTCCTGATTCAATCAGATCTCGATAGGCGTCAAGAGGATGGCCGGTAACGTAAAACCCAAGTAGCTCCTTTTCATACCCGAGCTTCTCGTTCAACGGCCAGGGCGTAAACGAATCCGCATGTCCGTTTCGTTTTGCACTGGGCGGTAAATCCTGGTCGCCGAATAACGACACCTGTCCGGCCAGCCGATCTTTTTGTCTCGCCGTTCCCACCGCCAGCGCTGATTCGATCCGTCCGAAGAGGTCGGCCCGATCTTTTCCGGTAAAGTCGAAAGCGCCTGCGCGCACCAGGTTTTCCAGCAACTTCCGATTGACCGATCGAGAATCCAACCGGCTGCAGTAATCTTCCAACGACTGAAAAGCTCCGGCTTTTTCTCTTTCTCTGATCGCAGCGGCAACCGGAGCTTCCCCGATATTCTTGATGGCGGAAAGCCCATAGCGAATGCCGCGGCGCTCCGCATCCAACTCTGGTACAAACTTGAGCCCACTTCGGTTCACGTCCGGCGGCAGAATGACGATATTCATCCGCTGGCATTCCGCCACGAAGACCGAAATTTTGTCGGTATTGTTGACCTCGTTGCTGAGTAATCCGGCCATGAATTCAATCGGGTAATTTGCTTTGAGGTAGGCGGTCTGGTAACTGATCAGCCCATAGGCCGCGCTGTGGCTTTTGTTGAACCCGTAGCCGGCAAATTTCTCCAGCAAGTCGAAGATGGCGTTGGCTTTTTTCTCTTCGATACCGTTTACCCGTTTGCAGCCGGCGATGAAGTTCACCCGCTCTTTCGCCATCTTCTCTTTGTCCTTTTTACCCATCGCTCGGCGGAGGAGATCGGCTTGGCCAAGTGAGTATCCGGCCAGCACGTTGGCAGCGCGTTGCACCTGCTCCTGATAAATCATGATACCGTAAGTGTCGGCGCAGACCTCCTTCAGCAGCGGATGTTCGTATTTAATTTTGGTGAGCCCTTTTTTCCGTTTGATGTAGTCCGGTATAAGTTCCATCGGACCGGGACGATACAGAGCAATCAACGCGATAATGTCGTCGATGGTGCTTACGTCGAACTGCTTGCATAGATTCGTCATTCCCCCCGATTCCAGCTGGAACACGCCGATCGTTTCACCGCGATTGAGGAGATCAAAGGTCGACTGATCATCGAGCGGGATCTCTTCCAACGAAAAATCGGGATCTTTTTCACGGATCAACGTGGCGGCATCCTGGAGGACCGTTAAGGTCTTGAGTCCCAAAAAATCCATTTTCAGCATGCCGAGATCGGTGAGTGGCCCCATCTCGTATTGCGTAATGACTTCATCATCATTGCCGCGGCAAAGGGGGATGTATTCGTCGAGTGGCCGATCACCAATTACGACGCCCGCCGCATGGATGCCAGTGTTGCGGGTGAGGCCTTCGAGCACGGTCGCGTAGCCCCAGAGCTGTTGGGTGGCTTCCTCGGTGGTGACCGCTTGCTTCAGTTCGGGGTTCTTTTCAATCGCGCTTTTCAATGTGATTCCGAGTTCGTTCGGAATCATTTTAGCGATGCGGTCGGCGTCGGAATAGCTCAGTCCCATCACTCTTCCAACATCGCGGATTACGCTTTTTGCGCCCAGTGTGCCAAAGGTAATGATCTGAGATACGGCCCGGGCACCATACTTTTCTCGTACGTAGTCGATCACTTCTCCCCGCCGATTCTGGCAAAAATCGACGTCGATATCCGGCGGACTGACGCGTTCCGGATTGAGAAAGCGCTCGAAGATTAAACCAAATCGCAGCGGATCGAGATCGGTGATCTCGAGCACGTACGCGGCCAGCGAGCCCGCCGCGGATCCGCGACCGGGACCGACTGGGATTCTATGAGACTTGGCGTAGTGAATAAAATCCCAGACAATTAAAAAGTAGCTGGTGAAGCCGGTCTTTTCCAAAATCGAAAGTTCGTAGTCCAGACGCGGTTGGAGTTCTTGATCTTTGACGGCCCGCTCCCCGTAGCGCTTCCGCAAACCGGCCGAGCACAAGTCGCGTAAATATTGTTCGCGCGACATTCCCGGGGGCGGTTCGTAGGCGGGATATTTCGAAGTACTGAAATCAAGTTTCAGATCGCACATCTCGGCGATGCGTAGCGTGTTGGTCAGAGCCTCCGGCACGTCACTGAATAGCTGAGCCATTTCCGCAGCCGATTTGAAATAAACCTCGGTCGGGTAGTGCAGGCGACGCTCGTCATGCAGCATCGATCCCGTGCCGATGCAAATCATGACATCATGCGCTTCGTGGTGAGATCGCTCGAGGAAGTGAACGTCATTGGCCGCGACGAGCGGCAGGCCCAGCTTTTTCGCTAGGACCTTGAGCTGCGCGTTGACCAGCTGTTGCGCCTCAATGCCGTGATTGTGCAATTCAAGAAAGAAATGATCTTTCCCAAAAATATCGGCAAATTCGGCAGCGGTTCGTTCGGCTTTCTTGAGGTCGCCACTTTGAATCGCGACGTTAATTTCGCCTTTCAAACAGGCGCTCATCCCAATCAGCCCAGCGCTATGCTTGGCCAAAAGTGCTTTGTCGATGCGCGGTTTATAGTGAAAGCCGTCAAGGTGCGCAGCCGAAACCAACTTTACCAGGTTGCTGTAGCCGGTGAGATCTTTTGCCAACAGTGTAAAGTGGAACGAGGCATCTCGAGCCGACGTCGCACTCCGATCGGTCATCGAACCGGGTGCCATGTAGGCCTCGCATCCAATGATCGGCTTGATTCCGGCCTTTTGTGCGGCCTGATAAAACTCCACCGCACCGTACATGTTGCCGTGATCGGTAATGGCCACCGCTGGCATACCCAACTCGACCGCTTTCCGCATTAGCTCGGGAATCCGGATAGCCCCGTCCAGGAGCGAGTATTCAGTGTGGAGATGCAGGTGAACGAAAGAATCAGACATCGGTTCGAGAAAGTTAATCGGGAAAGGACCAGCAGCAAACGGGAATCGGGAATCCAGAATCTGGAATTTAGAATTTAGAATTTAGAACAGGGGACACGGAATGCGGAATGCGGAATGCGGAACGCGGAATGCGGAATGCGGAATACAGTGTTGCGATGCCCAGCATTCGGAGGGTGCGTCGCTTGCGACGCCCGGAAACGATCCAGCGTGCACCGAGGCATCGTGCTCAACACCTTAGCGTTCCAGATCCTTTACCTGCAACGAAACGATTTTCGGTTTTTCCTTCTGGCTGTAAATGGTCTGTTGACCAACTTCGATAAACCCTTGTTTTTCGTGGAATCGCAAGGAACCGGGATTGGGAGGGTCAATGTGAATTTCGCAGACCACCCGAGGAATGCTGCGTGCAATCGCCTCGGTCTGCAGGTCAGCATAAAGCCGGGTTGCCAAATGATGCCCCCGGAAGTCTTCGGATATAACGACGCGATCGATGTAAATAAAGTGTTCGTAACGGGCCTTAAACCACAGGAAATTCGGGTTGTCGTAATCCGCTTCCGGGAGGAAGGCCAGAAGAAAGCCGACTAGGCCCTCCAGCGAGGTCGCCACTTGGAAGAATTCTGCTTCGTTTGATATTCGAGCTAGTTTTGGCCGATCAAGTGGACTGAGGAATTCTTCCGATTGGTGGTTGAGCATCAAGATCGCTGGGAAGTCCGACTGGGTGGCAGCGCGGAACTGAAAGTTGCTCATAAAATTTGCAACCATGTAGAGAATCGGTCGCGGCTCAATGAGGCCCGCCCAGTTTGATTAGGCTCAGGCCAACGAAAATTGTTGGCAATCATCGCACTGGTGGCATTGTTGGCATTGCTTTTGAGCCGGGGTGGCGAAATTGGCAGACGCGCCAGACTTAGGATCTGGTCTCGAAAGAGGTATCGGTTCGAATCCGTTCCCCGGCAAATCGTTGAATATTAAATGGTTACAGATACAGGCGAAGGCTTCTATTTGATATGTTAATAATCGGGTGCCAGAAAGGTGCCAGAATTTTTGGGTCTGACCTCAGTTCAGATGGAATTCCTCTTTGATAACGCTCATCGCCCAGTCCGGAATCTTGAACTGTGCGTCCTTCGACCGCTCTAGCGCAACGGCGAGAATGTCATGGAATGTTACTTCGGCTTTCGCTTTGGCCGCTCGAGCGTCATTTGCCAGTGAAAATATGTCCGGGAGGCTGGACGATAGCCACATTCGCCAGGCGAGCCGCATCCACAAGGCTGCCGCTCTTGCCCCATCCTGCGCTTCTTGCTTCGGAATCAAATGGCCAAGATCCCGGCGAGCCAGTTCAACTTCCTTTTCGTACTTTCGAAGGGATTCAGTGATTCGATCGTAATCGCGTTGCGACGCGGTGACATAATCCGGCTGACTCTCTGTAGCGCTTAATTCCCCTATCAATCGGGAATAGAAGATTCGCTCCAACCCTTGCAACCGTTTCAGAGCAGCCGCAGCGCCTTCCTCGCCGGGGCCCGGTACTCGATCGAGGATCTTCAAATCAAAGCTCTTGTGCGGCTTCCTGGGCAGGGTAACGCCGGAATTGTGTCCCCTTTCTTTGTTCCACGATAAAAGCTGCTCGTCATCAGCCAGATTAATCCCGGCTTTTGCCCATCGCCTGATTGTATTTTTGGTTTTTCCAGTGAGTTTTGCGGCGCGGCTGACCAAAAGTTGGGGATATTTCTTTATCGGCATTCTCTTCTAGTATGCCGCTTCCCAAAGAAACCGTCTCTAAAAGTTTTAGGGTTAGCTAATACGTCCAGGTCTCGGATCGGTATAGGGGGG
>Ga0070698_100001629_pt1 | contig 24995 bp, 30 predicted proteins | sample KBSK1502metaG_FD_65477 | JGI IMG/M metagenome (GOLD analysis project Ga0070698, IMG submission 65477) | Corn, switchgrass and miscanthus rhizosphere microbial communities from Kellogg Biological Station, Michigan, USA - KBS K1-50-2 metaG | ecosystem: Host-associated > Plants > Roots >... | reverse complement strand
GTATACGACGGTGCCGAAGCCGCCGTCGGAGAGGCGCTCGCCGAGGCCGTATTACCTCCGCCCGCGGCCAGGTTTGACGACTCGGACGGACTCGCCCAGCGCCTGTGGGCAGTCGACGCGGGGAGCCTCACCGACCGGCTGGCCGCGGCCCTGGAGCCGCTGCCGCTATTGATCGCCGATGGCCACCACCGCTACGAGACCACCCTGACCTACTCCATGGAGGTCGGTGGCCCGGCCGACGCCGCCTCCCGGTTCACCCTGGCTCTGCTGACCGACATCGGAGATCCAGGCCTGGTGGTGCTGCCGACGCACCGGGTGATGAAGGCGGGGATCGCCGTCACCGGGGGCGAGCCGGCCACCTCGCTCGCCGAGACCCTGGCCGCGATCAAGGGCCGGATGGCGGCGGGCGTCTACCGGGAAGGGCGGTTCCAGGTCCTGCCCCTGGAGGGCGAGATGGCCGTCGTGGAGCTCCACCGCCAGGTCATCGACAACCTTCTCGGCAAGCGCAGCGCCGAGGAGCTCCTGCTGTACACCCGAGATGCGGAGGAGGCGGTGAGGTGGGTGGACGAGGGCGTCGGGGTGAGCGCCTTCTTCCTTGACGCGCCCGACCTGCGCCAGGTTTTGAACCTGGCCCGGGAAGGGAAAACTCTTCCTCAGAAAAGCACTTACTTCGACCCCAAACCGCCGTCCGGGATGGTCATTCACCGTCTGGACGCCAACCGAACCCTATAGTAGGAAGCCCCAACCGATGCCAACATATGGATACCGCTGCAGGAGCTGTGGACACGAGTTCGAGATTCTGCAGAAGATCTCGGATTCGGCCCTCAAAACGTGCCCGAAGTGCTCCGGCGAGCTCGACAAGATGGTCTACGCGGCGGGCGTGATCTTCAAGGGCAGCGGCTACTACAGCACCGACTACAAGTCGGCCGCCACCAAGAGCGCCGAGAAGGCCGACTCCAACGGCTCGGGCGACGCCAAACCGGCGGCGCCGGCCGCCGAGCCGAAGGCGGAATCAAAGTCGCCCAAGTCAGATTCAAGTACATAGAAGGTTTATTCGACATGTCAGACATCCAGACAGTTACCGACACAGAATTCGAAAGCAAGGTCCTGAAGGCCGACAAGCCGGTGCTCGTCGACTTCTGGGCAACCTGGTGCGGGCCGTGCCGAATGATCGCGCCGATCGTCGAGCAGATTCACGGCGAGTTGGGCGACAAGGTCCAGGTCATGAAGATGGACATCGACCAGAACCCGGCCACTCCTATGCAGCTCGGGATCATGTCGATCCCGACCGTGATCATCTTCAAGAACGGCAAGGCGGCGGAGCGCACCGTCGGCTACCGGCCGAACATGAAGGACGACCTCACGGCCAAGCTTCAGGCTCTGATTTAATCGCCGGCCGGGCCAACCGCCCGGCCCCGATGCCTGTCGCATAATCGGACGTGATGCCCGAGCTTTCCGACTTCCGCCTCGGCGCGGAGGTCGTCGACAGTGAAGGCAAGAAGGCCGGCTCACTGGCCAGTGTCCTCGTCGACGAACACGGCTTCGACCCGAAGGCCGTCGTCGTGAAGGACGAGACCTCGCTCGTAGGCCGCCTGGTGGCGGCCGAGAGGATGCTGATCACCGACGAGGTGGTCATACCTATCTCAGCCGTGGAGTCGGCGACGCATGACGAGGTCCGCCTGAACATCGCGGGCCCCGAGGTCCGCCGGCAGAAGCCCTACCTGAGCTACCGGTTGAGGTCAGAGCCGTCCGGCGACGCCGTCTTGCGCGAAGCCGAGCTGCTCGGCGGCGGGCTCGGGCTGCCCAAGCTCGAGGAGGTGGCTGACAAGCCCGCCAGCGAGATCGAGATCGATCGCGACGAGAACGTGATGATTGGCACGACCGGGCACAAGCTCGGCAAGGTGCACGACCTGCTCTACGACGACGGCGAGCTGGTCGGGGTGGTCGTGCTGCCGGAAGGCCTCTTCAAAGAGGAGGTGGTCCTGCCGATCCGATTTCTGACTCGCACTGACGACCTTGCGCTCTTCGCCGACATCAGCGAGCAGGACGTCGAGCAGCTGAAGCCTTTCGTCGAGGGAGCCTGACTCAGTACCAGTAAGTCGGGCCCTCTGACCTCGAGCCGGGCGCGGGCTCGACCGTGACGCCTTTGGGACCGGCGAGCGCCCGGACGGCCGCCTCGACCTGCGCGATGTAGCCGTCGTAGTCCTCATCCGGCGCGGCGGACATCGGCGCGGCGAAGCTCACCGTGACCCGGCCCCACCTCGGCACGCGCCGGGTGCGCGGCATCACCTCGAACATGCCGTCCACGTACGCCGGCACGATCGGCGACTGCGTGTCCATGGCCAGGATCGCCGCGCCCTTGCGAAAGGTGCCGATCGCGCCGGTGACCGTAAGCCGGCCCTCGGGAAAGATGATCACCGACCAGTTGTCTCGGAGCAGGCCCTTCAGGAACTCGAGGTGAGGCCGCGCGCCTCCACCACAGGGAATCGGATAGGCGTCGACGGTCACCTGGGCGAGCCGCGCCTCCCACTTACGTTTGAAGATGGAGTCCGCGGCCGCGGCCACCACCGAACGATGTCGGTACCGTGGCGGGAGCGCCTCGGCCGTGACCACGGCGTCGAGGGCGCTGACGTGATTCGAGACAAAGACCGCAGGGCCGGTGAGGCTGCGAAGCAGGTCGCGGTCGCGGACCGTCAGCCGGCAGAAGCTCGAGAGGGCCGGAAACATCAGGCCCGTTTGAAGGGCCGCACGCAGCCTGCGCATCCGCCGCGTCCGCGCCCAGTCCTCGCGGGGCGCGGCCTCGGCGTCCATGTTGCGGGGCAGTATGCGCCACGCTCCGAGCCCGCCCCGCGGCCGCGGCCTACGATTTCATGGGGATGATCGGCGGCTGGTGCCGCCCGCGGTCTTCAAAACCGTCTGCGGGGCGCCGATGACGCGTCCTGGGTGGGTTCGATTCCCATCCATCCCCGCCATTTCAGCCGCAGATGACAGCCAAGATGACAGCCACCGCAGCAGCCGTCCGAACACCAGCGCGGACGCAGATGGACTCATCGCCGCCTTTGATCCACGCGTGAGAGGGCAGGTGGACCGGCTTCGCCCTTCGCCTCAGCCAACCGGCGGGGCGCCGCCGCATGCTCCGGACCGCCGGCTAGAGTCATCTTCGTGCAGTGGTCGACGTCACCGGTCCGATTGGAAGGTCACACGGTGCGAGATGTACTTCCAGTCGCCTCAGGCGGACCGTCCACAACCAGTGCCGCTCCCAGTTCTGCGCTGATGAATGCCAGCTGTCCAGCCAGCAGTAGCTCGAGCGAGGGCAGCTTTAGAACGGCCTGGAGGCGTAGGAGGGTGTCGAGGGTCGGTTCAGAAGATCCGCGCTCCAGCTGGCTGACAGTGTCCGGGCTCACGCGAGCTTGCCTTGCGAGCTCACGCAGGGACAGCCCGCGCTCAGCGCGTAGCCGTCGTAGACTATCCGACAGTTGTCCGGTATAACGGACATCAACCGGGGATTTCTTGCTCACGTTCCAATACCCACCCAGCGCGCGTGACCGGGCACGTGTCCGGTGTACCGGACAGTCTAGCGGTCCTATCCGCCCTAGCGTGATCTCATACCGCGCTCAGTCTCCTCGGACCGCGGCGCCACCTGCCATAGTTGCGTCTCCGGCTAGTTGTCGCAGCCGCCACGCGTTGACTGGGGTCTTGGGGATATCGCCGACGGGTTCGAGACGGCCGCCAGGTGACTTCGGGATGTGCGCCTCGCCTCGCATGCCTCGCGATCGCTACGTGCCCTTAGAGACCACCCTTTCCGCCCTTTGCCTGAGGCTTGCCCAGAGCAGCTCATGAAAATGGAGGCAGACCACCCCAACTTTCTGAATCCACCGGTGGTGGAGGTGGCCTTGTCGGTGCAGTTTGAGCCACTGGATCGGTTGAACGCCGCCACACTGGGCCTGTATTGGTCGCAGCTGCGAACATCGTTTCCCAACGCAGAGCAACAACCGCCGCTGGAGCCGATCGTCGAGCGTTTCGGCCTGCCCGAGTCGATTTCGCCGTCGCTGCGCATTGAGCTCAGCGATGCAACGAATGTCCCGCGGCTCTGGCTTGTAAACCGCGACAAGAGTGAACTCCTGCAGCTACAGCGGGATCGCTTCACTCATAACTGGCGCAAGAATATCCAGCCCTACCCGCACTACCCCTCCCTGCGCGAGTCGTTCATAAGTCGCTATCAGTCATTTGTTGACTTTCTGGATCGTGAGGACATCGGTGCGATCAGACCAAACCAATGCGAGGTTATCTACATCAACCACATCCAACACCCTGATCCGAAGCTGACCCACTCAAAGCTGGAAGACACTCTTACCCTCTGGACCGGACGATATAACCGACCGTTGCGGCTGGATACCGAAGACGTGTTTGTTCATGTTCGGTATCCACTCAATGGACACGGCCGCGCCCCCACGGGCCGGCTACACCTCGATATCCAACCGGCATTTCGTCACCCGGACGGCGACCCGATACTGGTGCAGACCCTAACTGCCCGCGGTCTACCCAGTTCGCCAGATCTCGATGGAATCCTGACATTCTTCGACACGGGTCGCCAACACATACTCGATCTGTTCGTTGACGTCGCCGCGCCGACGGTCCTTAAGTTATGGGACCGCCAGCCGTGAGTATCGCGGTTGCCCCTTCGGGCCTAGTATCACGAGGTCGATCCGGCCTGACTGATGCTGATCGCCACCTACCCCCTCCACCTGCCGTCCAGGTTCGAGAGTCGCTCTCGGGCCGCAGGATCGCCATCGCATCGGAGCCCGGCGTCTACGTCCATGTCGCCTATAGGGGGCATGGGCCGACACCGGCTTGGCTAGAACCCACGCTCAGACGTTTCGAACGTCTTGCTGCCTTACCGGCTGGGTGGGATTCCTACAGCGCGCAGGCGATTCCCGCGAAGGCAATAATGCAATCCATCTCAGTTCTCGGTCTGGTCATGGACATCGACAGCAAGTCTCCTGAGGTGATTCCCTCAAAACACGGAGGAATCAGGTTGGAATGGCACCAGGGTGACCGCGATCTTGAAATCACGATTGTTGGCGACTCAGTCATCGTCTTTTTCGCGGACGACCTGTCAAATGACACGTGGGAAGGCGACCTGATGCAACTGTTGGGGCCAACACGCCAAGCGCTCGCTACCTTCACTTTGTAATCGCCCTATGACTTGACATCTCGCGATAGCGAGCCAATAGTCGAACCCCCACTTGACGACGCCACAGTCAGCAACGACGACGAACTCTGGAGGCGCATCCCGCCTCAGCAACTGACAGGCTGTCCTGGGCAGGCTTGCCGGCCAACGTCAGATGCCTTTGACGACGACGAAGATGGAGCGCTTTCCGTCGAGGTTGGCCGCTTGACCTCCATTGAAATAATGCTTGAGGGCCACGAAGGCTACTCAATCGCAGCCTTTAGCGCTGGGCTCGCTCGCGCCGAAGGGCTGATCATTGTTATGGATCCTCTCGCCGGTCACGACGGGCATGCTCTGGTGGTCGGCCCAAAGGGAAACCGCAGACGCCGGCGCATAGCGAAGGCGTGCTGGTGGATCAGGGCGCCAAGTTAGTTCGTGAACGATTGTGTGCAGACAGAACGACTTGGTGCCAAGTCGAACATTGGTTCCGGGCCGTAATATCGGGCCGGTGCGACGCGCGATTATCTTCGACGGAGACGACACCCTATGGCTGACTGAGCAGCTATACGACAGCGCTCGTAAGCAGGCGCGCCGGGTTGTCGAGGCAGCCGGCTTAGACGGTGCCAGGTGGGAGGCCCTCGAACGATCGATAGATGTCGAGAACGTCGGACGTCTTGGCCTCACAACCAATCGGTTTCCAACGTCATGTGTTGAGGCATACCGACAGATTTGCGAAGATGTCGCGCACGCTGTGGATGCGTCCGTGGAGTCAGCCATTCGTACCGCTGCCAATACTGTGTTTGAACATCCCGCACCGTTGGTTCCGCTGGCGCGCGAGGCACTGTCAGCCCTTAAGGCTCGCGGCTTCTTACTCGCCCTGCTTACAAAAGGAGACCGGGAGCTGCAGCAGCGACGAATCGAGCAGAGTGGTCTGGCGCCGTTCTTCGACCTAATCAGCATTGTTCCGCAGAAGACACCTGAATCTATTACGGCAGTGCTTACCCGGCTTGGTGTGGCCGCGGCTTCCGCGATGAGTGTTGGCAATAGCCTCCGCTCAGACGTTTCGCCCGCGCTCGTGGCCGGCGTGCGCCCCGTCTGGATTGACGCACATGTCTGGGAGTACGAACGCGGCTACAACGGACCCATTGATGGTCGAGTGATCGCCGCTAAGGACCTGAGTCACTTGCTTCGATTGGCGCCGTGACTCTTACGGAGCGGCTTCGTCGGATGGTTTTCCCGCCGGCCCAAGATTCTGAGCCAGAAACCGGCCTCACGTTCACCGACATTCTGTTTGGAATCGTTATCGGCGCGCTCTTCATGCGGCTGGCCAACGCAAACGGTCTATCGGAAGTAGTTCAGCTCCAATTGGTCGTCGGGGCCGTAGTCGTCTTGGGCAGTTGGATCGGTTTTCGGCGCAGCCTGAGCCGCTCGACATACGAGCTCAAGTTCTTCAACCTTCCATTGGCTCGGTTTGTGATCGACCAGCTGATGGTGCTGCTCTATTTTCGAATGGCCATCCTTACGCCGGCAGATCCGAAGGTCCACGTCGACGCTGGCGGTCTCGCGCACGACACGCTCGTCACACTGATCTATGTATTCCTCTTATACGCAGCCTGGGATGTACTGGGATTATGGATGGCGAGAGCCCGCCAGAATCCGTGGCTTCCGCAAGCCGCGCGAAAGTATCCGAACATCACCGCTGGCTGGCCGGGCTTACTCATCACGCTTTCTTTTCTCGTGATGTTCGGCCTGCTCTTCGCCCTGATACCTGAGCGCAACCTGGATGAGCCGACGGCGGTAAACGCGCTCATCGCGATGGCATTCCTCCTGGTTATGTATCGATTCGTCAAGGAAGCACGGACGTCGTGGCGGTTGCCGTGACGCGACAGAGCCGTCAGATTGTCGGACAGCCGGCAAAAGAGAGTCCTTCATCGTCAGTCGTTGTCGAACCCGCGAGCGTAGCGATGCTGCTGCCTAGCGTTTCCCCGGGAGAACTCCCGAGCCGACGAGACCTGCTACTGCAGGCGCTCTTGCACTTGCCGCGAATAGCGAATCCCGATGGGACGGTCAGTACACTCCTTGCGGAGGCCGAAATCAACACCTTGCACGAAAGGCGGCGCAAGGAACTTGCTCCGTTAAGGGCTCTTGCTGAGCCTCCGGCCCGGATACCGACACTCGACCAACTAAAAGTGGTTGAGATGGCCGCCGACGACGCCGAACCCATTCTTACTCACTTCCATTACCTGCGTTCATTTCGTGAGGACAGCTCCAACGTGGGGGCTCTGTTCGAGGGGCGGATCGTTGCCGTGTGCTCGGTTTCCGAACTTGATCTTCCGATGGTCGCGGCTAAGTTGCCAATCGAATCCATCGAGGAGGCAGCCGTTATATCCAGGGTTTTCGCATTCGACTGGGCCCCAAGGAACGCGGTTTCCTACTTGCTGGCACGCACCGAGCAATTAAGCCCTTTGGCTCGGCAAGCGAGGATGCTTTTGACTTACGTAAATCCCAACATGGGGTTCACCGGGTCCTCTTTCAGGGCGGCCAACTGGCGCCCGATAGGTCAGGAGACCGGTACTCGATACGCCTACTTGACTGGCTCGTATATCACGGACCGCCAAATCTCCAGGCTATCGCAGCCCGTGTTTGGCCACCTGGAGTTTTCGACGATGCCTTTACGCCCTTTGTTGGTTCTAGGCCGATTTCTCGACCGACGGCTGAGCCACCTCGCCACGCGAGAGGCCCAGTTCGAAGTTCCGCGACAGAAGATTAGCTAGGCCCTAGCTAGGTCCTAGCTTTGTGCTATCATCGCGCCCGTGGGCGGGCCAAACTCGAATGACGTTGCTGGCTGGATCGAGGCCGTCGAGATAGAGATCGGGGAACTGGACGCCGCGCTGACCCCTTTGGTCGAGAAACATGCCGCCCTTACCGAGCGACTTGGACTTCTCAAGCGCCTCATGAGTTCCCTGACCGACAAGGGTGGTAACGGACCTGCCGAGACGGCAGCCATTGGTAGCCTGCAAACCGCCCGGGCCAGCGCAAGTATTCGTGAACGCGTTCAGGCTCATGCCCGCGAAATCCTCACGGAAGCCGGCCGACCTCTCCACATTAACGAAATCCATGGTGAGTTCATTAAGAGGGGATTCGAGGTACCCGGCGCTGGCAAGCCCAACAACATCACGGTGCATCTCGCCGATGCTGCTGGGATTGTATCGACCGCGCGCGGGTACTACGGCGCACAGGCTGTAGAAGTCGACTCAGAAGTCAGATACCCAGTGGTCGACGAGTCGATGAGGAAGCGAGCGCGTGGCTAGCGTAGCCAGAGTCAGCCAAGTCTCTCCATCTGCTTTGGTGCGGGCAGCCTGGACCTGCTCCACCGAGAAAGATGTTCGCGCTCTGCTGGCTGCGTCAAGCAGATCCGGCAGCACAAAATGGCGGCCCGTGGGCGACCGGCCAAACAATATTGGCACCATTCGAATTGCTTCGGATCCTGCCTTGTCGATGGTAGAGCGAATAACAAATGCGATTGACGCGATGCTCGAGCTGGGCCGAGCGGCCAACGTGGGCCCTGATCCCGCGAACCCCCGAGAGGCTGCGCACCAATGGTTCGGAATCCCGAAAGGTGGCCTCGCCGAAATGACTGAAACAGAGCGACGGGTCCTAGGGATGAATATCGCCATTACCTTGGCCGATAGTGGCGAGGCCAAGAGGCCCACGGTAGTTGTCGATGACCGTGGCATAGGTCAGCACCCGCGTCGGTTTCCTCGCACCCTCCTGTCACTGAACGAAGACAACAAGGTCGGCAAGCCTTGGACTATGGGGACCTATGGCCAAGGCGGGTCAACCACATTCGGCTTTAGTAGGGCCAGCGTGATCATCTCTCGCCGTCACCCAGCACACTCGGAAGGCGGTGAGGACCGGATTGGCTGGACTGTGGTGATCGAGGATGAGACCGATCCAGCTTCCTACGTCCTGCCCTCATACAAATACTTGGTGGGGATTGACAACGAGGTTCTATCTGCGGACCCGGCGGCTCTCCCAGACCTTACCAATGGAACTAGATGTATCCACGTTGGCTATGACGTCCCGTCTTGGGCAACGACGTTCACTACCGACCTTTGGCAATTTCTTCACGCGTCCATGTTTGATCCAGTGTTGCCATTCCTTGTTACCAGCACGCGAATTAATGACTCGAAGTTTGGAAGCCGCATCATCATTGGAAATTCGGCCCGCCTGGAAACGCCGGAGAAGGCCAAGGGCGACCTTGAGATCGCTCACAAGGACAGCGCTCGAGTCGATCTCGGCACGGTCTATGGCGGGATGACAGCCCGTTATTGGGTGGTCCGTAGGCCAGCTGGGTCAGACAAGGAGTCTGACGCCGCCGCTGGCTACGTACGGGCCGACTCAGCTATCGCGATCACCCTGTATGGACAGCGCCAGGATGCCGAGTCTCGCGTCTGGATCAAGGACAACGCTCGTCTTCCGTTTCTCTACAAGAACGTCATCGTCCAGCTTGACGCGGACCACCGTACCCCCGTCGCGAAACGCGAGCTCTTTGCGAGTACGCGCGAGCGGGCCACGAAGAGCGAACTCAAGTCGGCAATCTTTGCTCATTTGGCAGCTCTGCTCCAGAGTGACGACGAGCTCAAGCGCCTCAACCACGAGGAGAAAGAGCGCCTACTGCAACGCAGCACATCAGCTGCGAACGAAAGAGTACGTAATCGGCTCCGGCGTTTCATCAAGACTCGCCTAAAAGATCTCAAGCGGGTCGTTCCGGTTGGCCAGGCGAGTAATGGCGGAACCCCAAAGCACTCTAAGAACTCGCCTGGAGGGACCAGCAAGCGCGACACCGACGATAGGGCGCTTCACAGTGTGCCGACCTATCTGCGCTTCCAAACCAAATCCTTCCGCATCTATCGCGGCGCAACTGCGTACGTCTGGGTGGAAATGGATGCAAAGAACGGCTATCTTCCCCGGCATGACGATGAGCTGACTCTATTTTGGGAGGGTCGCAATCCTGGCCTGGGCCTGAGGCTGACCTCCCGTTCAGAGTTGCTAGGCGGAAAATGTCGGTGGCTGTTTAGCGCGGACGAGGATGCAACCCATGGTGTATTCCAACTCCATGTCGAGCTGACTACTGCCAACGGCACGCTCGCTGACACGGCAGCCATTACTGTTGCTGACCGACCACCGGCGCTGCAGGCCAAGACGAAGGAGGAGCCCGATACTGGCCCTGATGTGCGTTGGGTCAACAGAGACAACTGGGCAGACCACGGGGGCATGGACGGTCGTTCGGTCGGATATGTGACCGAGGACGCTGATGGAACAATCATTTGGGTAAACCGGCATTTCGAACCCCTTGATAAGGCTCTTTCTGGCCCGAAGATGACTCCGGAGGCCATTGGCACGGGCGCGGATCGCTACCAATTTCCCGTCGCCTGCGGCCTATGGCTACAGCATCATGCTGAGCAAACGGCGTCGCCCAAGCCGGATGAAAAATACCGGAAGCAGGAACTCGAGCGACTAGCGGAGGCGGTCATAGCGGCAATTTATCCAGACGTGGAAGCGGCGATCGAGGACTCCGACCTTTAGCCGACTTCCATACGACTAGGGTGAACGGCTCACAAGATCTGTAGACAGCTGGGGGCTTCCCAGAATGTAGAAGCGGCGGCCCATCCTTTGGGTGCTTCACGCCCATGAGGAGGTGCCGCCGTGACTAATGATGATCTGCCTACCGCCACCGCCTGCAGCTGTTTGCTCGGGCCGGCCAAGTCGGTGTCAGTCGAGCCTGCCGAGAGATCGGCTATCACCGCTCCAGGTACTACCGCTGGAAACCAGTTGTGGAGCGCCAGGGCCTGGAGATGCTGCGGCCGCGGGAGCGTCGGGCGCCGCGGATGCCTAACCAGCTGCCGCCCTGGATCGAGGAACGAATCATCAGCTTTGCCCTCGGCCATCCTGGCCTGGGTCCGCGTCGTGTCGCAGCCCAGCTCGCCTTGCCCATGTGGGGAGGCGTCGTGGTCTCGGCCAGCGGTGTGCTCAAGGTCTTTCACCGCCACGGCCTGGGCACTCGTATCCAGCGCCTCAGCCTGGTCGCCGGTTATGCCGCCAAGCCAGAGCGAGAAGCGCCGCCGCCGCCCGAGCCGCTTCACCTCGACGTCGAGCAACCAGGAGATCTGGTTCAGGTCGACTGCTTCTACATTGGACGCTTGAGCGGCACCCGGGGCCGGACCTGGCAATACACCGCCATCGACGTCGCCAGCTCGTTCGTCTGGGCCAGTGTCCAGGTCAGCGAGGTCAACCCCGATACCAAACACTGCTCTGCCTTGGTCCGCCGTGTCGCTAGCGAGCTCGCTGCTGCAGGCTGGAAGTTGAAGGCGGTGAGCACCGACAACGGAGGCGAGTTCCGAGCTGAGCCATTCGCTCGCGCGGTTGCCGGCGCGGGTGCAAAGCGGCGCTTCATTCGGGCTGGTCGGCCACAGACCAACGGCTGTGTCGAGAGGGTCCACCGCACAATCCTCGAGGAGTGCTGGCGACCCTGATTTGCCCGCGCCCTGGTGCCTCGCTACACAGCGCTCAAACGAGACCTCGACGCCTACCTGAGCTACTACAACTACGAGCGTGCCCACACCGGCCGCCGCAATCTCGGTCGACCGCCGGCCGAGCTGGTCTATTGTGCTCGGAAGATGCGCCCACGATGAGCCGCGACTGTCGCGACATCTCGTGCGCTGTTCAGACTAGGGTATAGGCAGGCTGCCGTTGTTCTGAAAGCGGCCGACGCTCCCTCTTATGTAGTCATCATCAGGCTCGACGGCTAGCCACTTGCGACCAAGTGCTTCCGCAGCGGCACCGGTGGTATTGCTGCCTGCAAATGGGTCGAGCACAAGGTCTCCGGGCTTCGTGAGGAACTTGATAAAGAACTCTGCTAATCCGGGCGCCATGCGGGCGGGATGAGGCTTAATTCCTTTGTCGCGGCAGTACCGCTGATAGTCCAAGGTCGCGTGGGTGTTGTGCAACGTTATGACGTTGGACGGAATAGCTCCGCCGTTGTTTGTCAGGAACGAACGGCGGCCGATATCGTGTTCAGATGGTCGAAGACCGCTGTTGTAGTCCCCGTTCTTCAGTAGCTTCAGCATCGAGTTGCTGTATGGGACGAGCACCCGGCGATTGTTTGCGACGGGATTCGCTGAACGAGCCATCCACCAGATGTGAGTGAAGGCGTCCTTGACCCGCACTCGCTTGATGTTCACCCATTGGACCGGTGTAGGCAAACGTGCGGGATTGTTCCAGACGAACAGCTGACACAGCTGGAGTCTGCCCGTTTTCAAGAACTTTAGAAGGGCCTCCAGGCTCAACGTGGACATAACCGGACGGCCTGGTTCCCACGCGTTGCCCATCTCGATCACGATGGATCCGCGCGGCCTAATGAACTTTCTAAGAATTGGGGCGAAAAGCGCCAACCAGGCAAGGTAGTCGTCTCCGACCTTGTTGCCGTATTTCTTCTTTCGGTTCAATGGGAACGGCGGCGATGTCAACACGAGATCCACCTTGCCGCGGTAGGCCAGCAGCTCGGATGCGAGGATGTCTTCGGCCAGGCCTTGGTACATCCCACCTAGGGCTGTTCCAAAAGCCCTCCGTGGCGATTCAGGCGGTGGCCACGGGTCAATCGGTCGCCTCGCCCTTGCCGCTTTCGAATAGGCTTTGCTCCCACCCGCGACGGTCGATTTCATCCGGGTCCCATCCTAACCAAACGAATGTGCGATGCAAGACGGAGCAGAGCGCATGAGCTCATGGACTAGTGGGGTCCGGTTGTCCCTTTGGGGGCGATTCCGGCACTTGAGTCAGGCTCGACATCAGCGCGCTGGCCTCCCTCGCAAGCGCCGGCAGGACATGGCTGTAAATGTCGAGCGTGATCGCTATCGTCGAATGCCCGAGCAGGTCCTGGACCACTTTAGGGTGCACCTGCTTGTTCAGCAGGTGCGTGGCGGCGGTGTGCCGGAGGTCATGAATTCGGAGCCGCGGCAACCCAGCTTGCTTTAGCCCGCGGTGGAACGTGTACGAGAGGTATGCCATGTCACGCGGTCGCCCGATTGGGCTGGGGAAGACCAAGTCGTTCTCTTGCCAGGTCTCTTCGGCCTGGTCCCGCTCCCGGGACAGCTCGACACGATGTCGGGCGAGTACTGCCAGCGTTTCAGCAGCAATTGGAACTGTCCGGCGGCCGCGGTCCGACTTGGGCTCGACGAAGACGAGGCCGGACCCGCGGCCTTGGCGCTGCAGAGAGCGACGTATCGTCGCCGTCGCCTGAGCGAAGTTGATGTCCGACCATCTCAGGGCGAGCGCCTCTCCGAGCCGGACGCCGGTAGTAACTAAGAAGACCCAAAGCGAATGGTGGCGGGTGCCAGCCGTGACCACGAGGAAGCGCCTCACCTCATCCTCGCTTAGTGTGCGCATCTCTTTGCGCTCGGCGCGCGGCGGCTTGACTGCGTCGCTTGGATTGGTTGCCAGCACGCGCCAGAGGACGGCCTGTTTGAGCGCCCAGCGAAGCACCATGTGGACTTGGCGTACGGTCCGTGCCGACAACCCGCCATCCTGCAGCCGTGAAAGTGCGTGTTGGATGTGCTCAGGCGTCAGCGCGCGCATCCTCACCCGGCCGAGGTAGGGCAGGAGTCGGCGTACGCAGAGCTCGTAGTTCAAGTAGGTCTTGGGTCGCACGCTGTGGCGTACTGCCTCCGTCAGCCAGCGCTCTAGATATTGGGCCACGCTCTGGTCGCGTCCTATGACCAGGCGACCGGCATAAGCCTGACGCTGGGCTTCAGCCAGGCGTGCCTTGACCACGTCACGTGACTGGGAGCTGAAGAACTTCTTGCGCCCGTCGGGCATCCGGATGTACGAGACCCAGCGCCCGTCCTTGCGAGGGTAGATCGAACCCTCCCCGAAGCCGCGTCGGGGCTTGCCGGGATTAGGCATGGGGTCGACATCCTACCGTCGACGTGGCGGCTCGTGGGATGTCTTCTTAACAGGCCGACTCGGAAGTGGTGCAGCCGCCGCAGCTGAGATGTCGGTGGAATCCTCTGGCAGCCCCTCGATGAAGGCTTGGAGGTCGCGAGCGGCGATCCTGCGCGAGCGCCCGATCCTAACCGACCGTAGCGTGCCACACTGCAGGTGCTCATAGAGGTGGGAGCGACCGATCGAAAGCCGCCGAGCGGCCTCATCTACCGTGACGAGCAGCCTGTCGTCTGTGTTGGTCTCGATGGGGAGGTGTTCTTGCCTACGCATGGACAGCAACTCCTTGAATGCGCTTGCGCGCCAACTCGATGTAGTCAGAGCTGAGCTCGATCCCAATCGATCGCCGGCCGAGTCTTCGCGCAACCGCCAGAGTCGTCCCGGAGCCCAAAAAGGGATCGAGCACCGTCGCTGGCACTCGCCCGCGAGAACATGAGCAGCCCGGCTCCCAGGCTTCGCCGTCGACGAGGCGGACGAGACGCTTGTTGAAGCCAGGGCTCTCGTGCCGACGCTCAGCGGATCGCGGACCGTTGGACGTGCGGTTGCCTGGATTGAGGTAACGGACGCAGCTCCGACGTCGCCAGGGCTGGCCACAGACCGGACAGCAGCCGGCGGCGCTGGTGCCGGCGAGAATGCACGGCGTGACCAGGCGCTCCGGAAAGGTCGCGAAGTGGGCCTGGTGGTAGCGCTGGGTGGGGATGCTCCACACAGAGCGCTGGGCGCGCCCGCGCCGCAGTGCCACCTTGCGCGCTCGCGTTTCTTCTATATGTCGGGGCAGCTCGCCGATCGCCGGTTCGCGCACCGCATCCGCGTCGTAGAAGTAGCGCGCCTCTTTCGACAGCAGAAACAAGTACTCGTGGGCGCGCACCGGCCGATCGCGAACGCCTTCGGGCACCGGGTTGGGCTTGGACCAGATGACATCCGAGCGCAGATACCAGCCGTCCGCCTGCAGAGCCAGCGCCAACCGCCAGGGAATGCCGACCAGGTCCTTGGGCTTGAGGCCTGCGGCCTTCACCCGTCGATCGCCCATGGAGCCTGCTGCCTGCCAGTATCCGACCCGATTCGCGGACGCGCGCCGCGGCGCGCTAGTCGCCGCGTTGAAGCAGTCACCAAGGTTGAGCCAGAGCATGGCCTGAGGTTTGAGGACTCGGCGCACTTCGCGAAAGGCCTCGACCATGTGCGCGAGATAGAGCTCGAGTGATGGCTCTAGTCCGAGTTGGCCCCGCCACGCGCCGCAACCCTGGCATCGGTCCCCGCCTGCACCGCCTTCGATCCACGTGTGCGCACAGTCGGGATCGCCGTCCCACACCTGGGCCGGCAGGCCATAGTCGCGCAAGCCCCAGTAGGGCGGCGAGGTGATGACGCAGTCGACGCTGCCTGGCGGCAGTGTCCGCAACGCTGCCCTGACATCGCCCTGGATGATCGCCGAGCGTGCGTCCGAATACACAACGGAAGGCGGGGGAACCGAATGCGCCGTCGGTTCCCCCGCACCCCCTCCGCGGCGACCAGAAGACTCAATGACCAGGTCTGGAGACAGGGAGAGTCTGGGTGATGTCGACGAAGGAGAATCGGACGAATCGACCGGAGGGGTTGCTTGCTCCAACTCATCAGCGCTCATTGCCAAGGCTGTGCTCCTCTTGCGTCCTTGCACTCCGGGTTGCCAGCTCGGACTGAAAGCTGATGACACGCCACCTGAACCAGAGCCTTTCTCGGCGGTCTGACTCCCTTTTCGTGGGTGCCGGCTGCCACCACAGGTCCCACCAACGCTGCCTCTGGTCGCGCGCGATTGCGTGCCGAATGCGCGCGGCCTCTGTGGTCGACGGCATCGCCTCGCTCACTTGGGGAGCGAGCCTTTGATCCGCTGCCAGCTGGCGTTGAAAGCCGTCGACGCGCGCTTGCGCGCTGGTCCGATGCGAGGCTGGAGGTATCCGCCAGCGCGCCTTGCAACGGAGCTGAGAGGAACAGCGGCGACCGCAATCCCGCCCCAGCTACGGGCAACGTTGCCCGCGCTGCCGTGCGCGAACCTGATCCCCGCGAAGATCGCCACCGGCGAGATGGCTGTGATTAGGAGGACGGCGAAGCCGCTCGCCATCCAGTCCGCCTTGCCGTTGTTGGGCGCCAGGCCGAGCACTGCCGGCAGGAGAAGTGAAAGGCCGACCACGAAAGCGGTGGCGACGACGAACTTGGAGAGCAGGAGCCCGATCACGAACTCGGCCAGATGCACGGCGCCGCCGGCCATCCGCGGCCAAATGGCGAGCACGCAGACCAACGGGACGAAGGCGGTGATCGTGAGCACCAGCGCCGCGCGGACGATCAGCTCGAGGTAGACGACAAGGGCCAGGAAGCTGATCAGCAGCGCCATGAAGACCAGGGAGACAACGTTGAGGTGGATCTGCTCCGGGCTAACGATGGTGCCCGACGCCCGAGCCGGGTTCAACGCCGGAGCGAGGTCTCTGTCCCAGGCGTGGCTGAGGAGGGCGGCGTGGACGGTGGCGTACTGGACGATGGCCAAGCCTGAGTAGGCGAAGAAGACGCAGGCGATCACGCGGGGGATCACCGCCAGGCCGACGCCGAGCTGGCCGCCGAAGATGCGCTCGATGATGCCGAACGCGACCACCGCCCCCAAGATCAAGAGTGCGATGGCGAGCACGCGGTCGTAGACGGGGACCAGGGCGGTGAAGTCGGGCTCGGTGGAGTCGCCGAAGGAGTGGACCAGGTTGCCGATACCCCAGAGGGCGTCCTGGACCGCCCACTGGACGATGGCCTGGACGACCTGCTGGACGTAGGGATCGCTGGAGGGGTTCACGAGAAGAGCCGCCCGGCGTAATTGGCGGCGGCGATGCCGAGGTAGAGCAGGGCGACGGCCGCGATGGAGACGCCGAGCGACGACTTGGAGCGCTCGGCCAGCTGTGGATTAGCCGTGAACGAGGCGATCACCCAGCCGATGAGGGAGATGGCGATGCCAATACCGGAGACGACCACGAGCAGTCCGGCCGCGTTGTTGGCGAGCTGGCCAAGGCCGGCGAGAACGCTCGGCGGCAGACCATGCAGGTCGGGATGCACGCTGATGTCGGCGGCGACGAGTCGGATCACTAACGAGCTCCTTTGCCGCGAATGCGGCGAATCCAGATGGACTGGGAATTGGGGCGGCGCTGGGACGCGTCGCCGGCTTCGCGGCCTCCACATGCCAGCCGGCGGAAGAGGGGGACTTGGTCCCAGCGCCTTAGTTGCACACGGGCGGGCGGCGCCGAGGCGTAGACCAGGACCGCCCGGTCGATGCGGCGGAGGTCGTCCGGGCTGCAGAGTGGTCGACCGATGCGCTGCTCCGAGCTCGAGCCGCGAGGTCCGCCGTTGCGTAGCGAGTAGGTGCGGGTCTCTTCACCGATAGCGCGGCTGAACTGCTCCAGTGTGGCCAGGTCACCTTGGCCGGGCAGCAGTACACGGGCTCGGCAGTTGTTCCAGACGGTGCGCGCCTCTTCGCGCCCGTAGCCAGACTCGATCTGGGCCAGGTCGTGGAAGCAAAGCAGTAGCTGGATGCCCTGTCCAGGACCGCTGGAGGCATAGCCGGCGAGGCGAGGGATGCGGGCGAAGTTGGCGGCCTCGTCCAACGCGAGAAGCAGGCGCGGTTGAAGCACGCCGCCCTGCGCGCGTGCCCGCAAGGTTGCCTTACGGAGCAGGGTCGAAATCAGTGCCGAGAACAGGGGCCGGCAGCGTTCGGCCTCTTCGCTCGGCGAGACCAGATACAGGGTCCCGCCTTGATCGAGCAGCCGGTCGAGATCCACTCCGCTGTCTGTGGTCGACGTCGCGGCGCAAACGCGCTCGTCAACCCACAGGCCCAGGCACGAGCGCGCGGTGGAAGCGATCGAGCCTGCTTCGCGCTCTGGCGTCAACGCGTGGGCGACCAACAGGTCGGCCGCACGGGCATCGTCGACGACCTTGGCCAGCTCGAGGTATTCGGGCTGGTTGGTGCGAGCCAGAGTGATCAGGACGCTGCTGACGTCGCCATTTCGCTCCCTGGCGAACATGGCGAGCGCCGTGATCAGGCTGGAAGCGGATAGATACCAATGCGCCGCGCTGCCGCGCTTGCCCGCCGCTGTGAAATGGTCGGCCAGCTCCGCGGCCGAACCGCAGTCGGTAAGGGTGGAGATCGGGTTCCAAGTGGCCGCATGGAGGCCGAGGTCGGTGATCCAAGAGGTGTCGCGGTCGAGCGGCGCGAAGACGAACACAGGTCCTCGCGAGGAGCGATGAGCGGCCGTCAGCCGGACGAGTTCTTCCTTGGTGGAGGTCGCGATCACCGCCCCGGACCAGGTCAGCAGCGTCGGCACGACCACGGTCGAGGTCTTGCCCGAGCGTTGAACGCCGAGCAGGAGGAGGTTGTCCTCGGCCGGCGACTGCAACAGGCGTCGTCCTAAGAACCCGAGCGCGATCCCATCCCCAGCGGCGTTTTCGGGTCTAACGAGCCGGCCGAGTCGCCGGTGGTCTCGCCAGCCAGCCCAACGGCTCGAGCCATGGCTGCGGGGTCGGTCGCGAAACTGACCTATGACCAGCTCGATCGCAGCGGTCACGACCCACACCGCCATGTCGGCGACGAGCTCGGTGAGCGCGCTCATCGTTCCCAGCCGTCACGCCCAACTCCGCTCGCCTGACGCTCGAGCTCGCGTTCGATCTGAATCCGATAGCGAATCGCGGCTCCACGCACCCGGAGCAGCGCCTCTCCCACGACGTGGCCGCTGGGTCGATGACGAGCCTGCCAGCGCATCGCATGCACCGAAAGAAGCCCGGCTCGCAGCTGGCGCTTGTCGATTGGGCGCCAAGTAGTCCGATGCCGGCGCGGCGGTGGCGTGGCGACGCGTGTTGCGGGCTTCTGCGGAGCCAAGGACTGTGAACTCGCGGATTCGAGCTCGCGGCCGCGCTGGCGAGCGATCTCGATCAACATCGCCTCCTTCATGCGCTGGAGGCGCGGGCCGGTGATGATCAGCGTCATGTAGACGCCAGGCGAGACCTCGCGCCTGGCCGGGAGCACCAGCTGGACGTGGCGGTGGGCTGTGTTGCGATGTTCGGCTGCGAACCAGGGGCCGATGCCGGAGCCGCCGGCGTCGGACTCCAGCTGCATCATCGCGACGCGGGTAATTCGCCTTAGGTCCAGGCCGTGCGCGTCGTCGGGCGAGATCATGATCTGGTAGGCGGCTCGCTGGTGGTCTTCGAGCTTGCCGTCGCGCCCCCTGACCCACCGTGGCGATAGTCCCTTAGTCGAGCGGGCGATGAAGTCGACCAATTGCTTGCGATCCGCAGAGGTAGCGTCGCCTCCGGCGGTGAAGATCCCCCCGCCGCGAGCGCTGCGGTCGCGGTGGGCGAGGTAGCGAACGACCGCGTCTACTCCGGCCACGCCGTCCCTCTCGCGACCCTGTTCGCGGAACTGGATGTAGCGCAGATACCCGCCGACCGCTGGACGCGGGCCGCCCGCGGCCGAGACGGGGATGAAGCCGATGCGCATGATCGAGTAGTTCGACCTCACGCCTCAACCTCGCGGCGCAGGCTCTGGCCGACGGTCTCGAGCCGGTCAATCGCCGCCGCCGCGGCCGCCTCCAGCAGCCTGCGGGAGAGCGTTGCACCTCCGGGGACGCTGGCTTCCTGGAGCTTGAGCACCAGCTCGACCGCGATCAGGATCGCTATGTCGCGGATGGCGGCCTCGTCCGGCAGGGCGCTGCGCTCAACGTCCGACGCATCCAGCTCGTCGCTGATCAGCTGTCGCAACAGCTGGCTCACCGACGCACGGCGGCGCTGAGCCAGAGCCCTCAGGGCATTCCGCTGCTCGCGTGCCACGCGCACGCGCAGGTGAACGATCGCCGAGAACTTGTTCGAAACCACTAGCGCGCTGGACCCGCCGTTCGCGCACGACGGAGCGCCGACCTCACGCGACGCTGCATTTGACCTTCAGTGAGGCCCGACTCGGCGGCGAGCTTCTCCACCGACTCGCCAATCACCCTGACGCGATAAATCACCCGCAGGTCGGCGACCGAGGCCCTTCCGATCGGTGTCTCCAACACCAGTTCGGGCTCGGCCTGGGTGCCGCCGGGGAGGTCCACGTCGAGCTCGACCGACTGGTCGAGTTGCTCGGCCAGCAGCGACTTGAGCACCCGGCGGCCGGCGCGCTCGACCAGGCGGCGGGGGATCCAGTGGTCCTCGCACGAAGGCTGCCAACGAGCGGCAATCTGGAGAACCTCGACCAGCAGCTGCTGAGCCACGTCGTCCTCGTCGAGGAAAGGCGGCACAGCGTGCAACTGACGCCGGGCGGCGGTCAGCCAGGGACCCAGCCGCTTGATGAGCAGGCCGGCCCAGATATCCTTCGGCTCGCGCCGATAGGCAGCCAGCAGCTCCGACCATGTGGCCGGCTCACCGGTTGTCGAGTCGGACTCCATGGGCCGTTGCCCGTCCATCGCCTTCCTCCTTGAGCGAGCTGTGTCGGGCGACGCCGCCCGCTACTTCTCTTATCTGCTCGCTGGAGCGGCGTTTTGGACGGGGTGGAGCGACTCTTTTGCGACTCCTGAGCGACTCTTTTGCGACTACTGATCTCAGCGCGGTTCGAGAAAGCGCGGTCGATCGCACAGCCGTTCGCGGTCGTGGACGCGAGAATGCCGCTTGAATGTCTCCTGCCGCCGTGAGCACTCAAACCCCTTCTCAGGCCGACGAAAGCCTCAAGACGGCTGCGGGCCTGGTTGCGTCAGCGGCTGTGATCACTGCCTTGGTCCTGGCAGCGGCGGCACTCGGCACCAGCATCCTCGGTGTGCCGACCTACTTCGGTGGCGGCGTCGACTCGAGGCTGGGTGCCCAGGTCGCGCGCGATTTCCTGGCTGACCAAGCCGCCGAGTCGACTGCGCTGTCGAATGGGGACCCGAGCGCCTTGAACAACCACCTCACCGGCAACGCGCTGGTCGACGTTAGCCAGCAGATCTCAGACCAGTCCGCGGCCGGCGCTCAGCCCGCCGTTACGCTCCAACCGGGCTCGCTCACCGTCCTGGAAGCGCAGGACCCGGTGGACCCGAGCCTTGTCCTCGAGGTCGAGGAAGACGGCACCAGGTCGGTGGTCACGCCTGGCGGTGCCAACGAGGCGCCGACCGAGCAAAGCATCAGCTTTCACGGCAACTTCTGGCTGCGCAAGGACAGCAGCGGTCGCTACCTGATCGCCGACCAGAGCATTCAGAACCAGCCGGCCTCTTTCTTGCCGGCGCTCAGCGTTATCGCCGCCGCCTTCGCAGCGGTGGCAATCGTGGCCGTCTTGCGCAGGCGGCAGCGCGTAGGCCGACCCCTGACCGCCATCGCGCTGCCCACGACATTGGTCGCCGAACAGGCGGCGCCGGTGGAAGTGCCCGCGGCCGAATCAGCTGCTTCGGTCGCGGAGACTGCGATCAGAACCTTCGGCGCGCTGCATGTGCAGGAGGGCGGAAAGGACTGGGCCCCGGCACTCCTGTCGCGACCAGTCACCGCATTCGTCTGGCTCCGGCTTCTTGTCGCCGCGATCCAGGACCCTTTGTCGCGTCTGACTCGCGACGAAATCGCGCGCCAGGCAAGTCCCGGCGTCGGCCGCGACGTGCAACTCAAACGCTTGCGTAATTTCGTCGGCCGGGGCCTAAAGGAGATGCCGACAGCGCTCAGCGAGCGAATCCTGGTCGAGCCCGACGCCCTGGGCTTCCGCCTCGACGGCTGCGCGGTCGATGCACTCGAGCTGCTCAGGGTGAGCCGTGAGTTGGGCAACCGCTCTCGGCTGAATGGCGATGAACTCGCGCACGTCGCGAGCGTTGTGCGCGACTCCCGGGGGCCATTCCTTCCTGAATTCGAAGCCATTGAGGACATCGCCACGGACCGACATCCCACCTGCACCGAGCTGGTCCGCGGTCTCCGGGACCAACTGGTCGACAAACGTGTCGACCTCGCGTTTCTACTCGCGGACGCATACCTCAAGAATGGGGATGCGGTCCAAGCGATCGCTGTGCTCGAGCCGGCGATCGCCGACCGCCCCCAGCGTCAGGATCTCGCGACCCGCCTTTCTCAGGCCTATCGCGAAGCCGGCAGGGATGCAGAGGCGGCGAACCTGGAGGCCAAGAAAGCCTAGACCGCGCTCACGGCGCGCACCGCCAGCTGCCTGAGATGTGGACTTTGCTGAAGTCCTTGAGCGGCGGCCCGGTGAAATCGGCGTCGATGGTGCCCGACTTCAGGTCAGCGGCGATCGTGAACGTGCCTGCACTGCCGTCCCACTCGTAGCCCGGATCCGGCCAGAAAGCGCCCTGCTTGCTGGGATCTGACTTGCCGAGGTACAGCGTCGCGAAGTGCAAGAAGCCGTCGGTGGTCGGATACTGGCCAGGGCCGACGGACGGGTAGTGACTTGCATCGAGATTCAGTTGGAACGTCTCATCGCCCACCGAGAAGTCCATCGTTGCGGTGTAGTCGCCGTAGGCCTGGCTGCAGTAGTCCTGGATGTAGAGGCCGTCGACGTTGTAGAACGCGAGGCCGGTAACACCGTGGTCGATGTGAGCCACGACGTCGCCCGACAGCGTGAGGTCCACCGGTACGCATCCCTGCGCTTTGATTCGTCCGACGTCTGCCGCCGAAAGCTGGTTCAGCGTGTAGAAGTTGGAGCAGGGAACCGTAGCGTCGAATGCCGGCATCGCCGTGGGAGCGCCACACGCCCAGCTTCCGCTCACCTTCACCGGGCGAGCTCCTGCGACGTCCCGGGTAAGGCTTGCGTTTAGCGTTCCACTGAGTCCGTTCGCGTTCAAGGTCAACGTGCCATCGACCTGGTTCCAGTCGCCACTCGGGTCCTTAACTGCGCTCAGGTCGACGACATTGGTGAGATTGTTCACAGTCATGGCCTGGCGTTCAGACTTGCCTGGGACAGCGATTCGAAGCCGGTAGCCCTTGCCCCCGATCACCATGGCCAGCAATGCCTGGGGAATGTCGCCCCACCGCCTCGGCTCGGCGCACAGTGACGTCGGGCCGACGTCGTCGGCGGCGACCGGATATGCCTCTGCTACCGCGCCATTCAGATCCCCGGAGAACGTGAGCGTCTGCACCAAGCACATGGGCTTGGCGGCTGCGATCTGGGACGGCCGCAAGCCAAGGACGCGATAGTCATCGGCGCAGGTGCTCGCCTTCTGGACACTGGCCACTGGTGCGCTACTAGCGCGGAAATGGGCAGCCAGGGCGACTCCGCCAGCCCCGATGAGCAAGACCCCGACAACGGCTCCGGCAATCATCCACCGCATCCTGCTGCCTCCTCGTCGTAGCCAAAAGGCCAGAGCCTTCATGTTTAAGTAATCTGCTGTCGGGATTGCCCGATCGGACGCGCGGTAGCGACTCTTTTGCGACTCCCGAGCGACTCTTTTGCGACTACTGATCTCGGCTGGGCTTCGACGGCGGCTGGTCCGTTGATCCGCGGACAGCCCCGGCCGACCACGAGTAGTTCGGTGCCCAGGCCGGGTAGCGAGCGCACATCGAGGGTCCAGTGCAAGGTCCGCGCTAGCAGGCCTAACTTCTCCAGGCCACCGTCTGCCCGCATCGCGGAGTTGAGGCCTGCACCCCAGTCCCGGACCCGGAAGAAGACCGGACAATCTGAGACGTCGATCATCATTTAGCAGCGCGACGATCCCGAGTGGCGGACCACATTTCGGAGCGCCTCCGAGCCGATGAGGAGGATCATTTCCGTCTCGTCTTCGGTAAGCCAAGCCTGTTCACCCACGCACTCGAAGGCCAACGCGACGCCAACCCGCCCGGCCTCCCTTTGCAGCATCGATTCGAGGTTTATCGGCCGAGCCCGTGTCGGCTCTGGTCCACCGGTTACGGCGCGGAGGTCGGACAGCGAGCTCTCGAAGATCTCGATCGTCGCTTCCAGTCTTGTGCTCGGCGCAGTATCCTCACGGCAACCTTTCAACAGGCTTATCCCCACGGCTACGCCGGCGGATATGCCACGCAGCCGGGCACGGAACGCCGCCGCCTCCCTTGACCGGCGGCGTTCACGAGGTCTCCCCACAAGTGCACAAGGTGCACGCCCAGCCTCACCTCTACCTCAGCCCAGCCTCAGCGCTTCCTCAAGAAAAGTTGAGGATCGGGGTCCGGCGCTCCCTATCCGAAAGCTAGGGGCGTGGCCGTCGTAAAAACATCCTCAAAACCCATGGCCGAAGACATGGAAATTGGTTGTAGACACCCCGGCAAGCCCGCGGGCCCGATGATCCGCTCGTAACGCTGAGAGCAGAACGCGGCCAGGGCGCCGGATCTTGGCGACCCTGGCGTCCTTGTACCAGTGGCGCCGCGGCCGGAGGTTGTAAGAGCATCGCGTGCATCGATTTCTGAGAGAGTTGGCGTAGTTTCAATTCAATGATTTTTAGCAGCGGCGTACCGGATGCGCCCCTATGGCCGTCCTAATGGGCTACGCGACGCATCGCCACTACTGCAACGCGTGGTGTCGCCCCCCCGTACATACTGGCCTTAGCTTCTCGCGCGGACCAGGCGACCTAACAGTACAAATCCAGACTGATTACGCCAACTCGGGGTACGAGGTATTGCGTGTTACCCGGGCGACTGAGGTCCCCCCCGACGATCCAAGGCTCATCCTCCGGCCGTATGCCTGGCTTGTTGTCTTTGAGGACAGACGGACAAATCAGACGCATCTCCATGAGGACGATGCCGGCGCTGCCTTGGGTACCCACAGCCCGCCTGTCAGCGCCGGTGTGAAACTCCCCAGATAGCGCCGGTTTGAAATTCCCCACCCAGCCTGGGTGTGGGAGGTTGCTCCTGTCGCAGCTCACGTTGCAGCAGGAGGACCGAGATGGTCGGC
>Ga0070698_100001628_pt1 | contig 25001 bp, 17 predicted proteins | sample KBSK1502metaG_FD_65477 | JGI IMG/M metagenome (GOLD analysis project Ga0070698, IMG submission 65477) | Corn, switchgrass and miscanthus rhizosphere microbial communities from Kellogg Biological Station, Michigan, USA - KBS K1-50-2 metaG | ecosystem: Host-associated > Plants > Roots >... | reverse complement strand
AAGACATAGGCCGCTCACTACCGCAGCCGGATCTGACTCGGTTTTGGTTGTTCTGTGCGTTCACTTCAGGGTTCGTGACGATAAGCATGCAGGTTGTCTGGTCGCGGGTGCTGGCGATGATTATCGGTTCGAGCACTTATGCGTTCAGCCTGGTCCTCGCGCTGTTTCTTGTTGGTCTGGCGCTGGGAGCTTACCTGGTAAGTGGTAAGAAAGACGCAGACGAGTGGTGGCTGCGCCGCGCGGTGCTGGTCATTGAGATGCTGACGGCGTTCACTTTGTTTCTCAGCCTGCGAATAACCGGCGCGACGCCAAACTTCCTCATCGCGGCCGGCTTTCGACTGGGGATTAATTCCTGGACCGGTTTGCTGGCGCTGCAAATTGGCGCGGCGGCGCTGCTGATTCTGCTACCGTCGATTCTGATGGGCATGGTCATGCCACTGGTATTGATGTGGGCCGGGAATCGAGCCGATCGAAATGAAATCGCTGACCCTCGGTCACGGCTGAGCGTGCAACTGGTCGGTTACAGCTATGCGCTGAACACCATCGGCGCTATCGCGGGTTCGATCATCGCCGCGTTTGTCCTCATTCCCAAAACGAGCACCCGCTTCACGATGTTTTGTGTAGCGGCTCTCAGCTTAATCGTCGGCGGAATCGCTTATCAGCCCAGGAGTTCGTCGGCCGACCGAGCATTGATGCGGAGTCTGGCGATGGGCGCAGCGGTCACTCTGGTGCTCGTGATGTTTGTTGCCTGGCCACGGCTGAATCTCAATGCGCTTTCAACCGGGGCGTACGATAGTTATGTGCGAGTGCTGGCGCGGTCGCGTGGCTCCATTCCTGAAAAGAATCAGAATGAAGGGGACGGGAACCATCAACTCCTAATGTACGAAGAGGGCCGGACCGCGACCGTATCTGTGCGGCGCGACTGGGGCATCACGTCCGTGGCGATTAATGGCCGCACCAACGCCTCTGACGCGGACGACATGCCAACGCAAGTAATGCTGGGCCAGTTGGGAGTGCTCACCTCTCCAAAGCTTGGACGGGCGCTGATAGTCGGCTTTGCGACTGGCGTCACCGCTGGGTCAGTTCTGCAATCGTCGATCGAATCAATCGACTGTGTCGAGATCGAGCCGGCGGCGATCACTTCGTCACGCTACTTTGACCATGTCAACAACCGGCCGCTGGGCGACCGACGCCTTCGCATGATCGTTGACGATGCTCGAACTCTTCTGCGCGTGAATCCCGCGACGTATGACCTGATCGTCAGCGAGCCCAGCCATCCCTGGGTTCCCGGCGTGGCTAATCTCTTCACGCGCGAGTTCTTCATGCTCGGCCGGTCGCGTTTGCAAGACGGCGGAGTGTTCGTGCAGTGGCTCCAGATTTATCAACTCTCGACCGAGAGTTTGAAATCCGTGCTGGCAACCTTTCACGAAACGTTTCCTTACGTCGCGGTCTTTCGCGTGCAGGGTGCGGCGAAAGGAAAAGATTTGATCCTGGTTGGTAGTCGCGCGCCGATTCGTTTGGATCGCATGAATGAGCGAATGAACGATGCTCGTACTAAAGCCGATCTGGCGCGGGTGGGAATTAATAACGCAGATGATGCGCGGGCCTGGTTTGTTTGCGATGAAACTCAGCTTGGTCCGGCCGTAGCGGGTTCGGTCATCAACACTGACGACAACATGCATGTTGAAACAGTCGCGCCTCGCGAAGCGTTTAGACCAACCATGGAAGAAAACGCCGCCTGGATTGAGAGTTTGAAGACCGCCCTGCGCGCGCCGGATCGCAAGACCGGCGAAGGTTTTCCAATCTCGCGTCCGCCGGATGGTGTTTCGTGAAACCGGACCACCCGGCTCACTGCCTGGCCTTGCACCCGGCGGCGTCCCAACTGGAAAGCGAATACTTCTGCTTCAAATTCTTGTAGACGACGACGGTGACCTCTTCAGTTTTTCTTCTCAGCCTCACCTTCAGACAAAGCCTGTAGTTGAGTCCGGCCACGACTTGAACCTCGGCGCGCTCGATCGAGACCAGCGACAATCGCCGGTCCAGCTTGCGCCGCTCCTGTTTGATGGCGAACCTGGCCGCTGCCAGAACTTCGGGATCTGTTCTAGAGGTGTCGCCATACCCACCCGCGATCTGCTCTTGTTGCGCTGATGCGCGAAAGGCATTGTCCGGAGCGAAAATAAACGCGCTCAACACAATCAGCACCATGAAGTTCTTTGTCATCTGTTCCCTCTTCTCATTAGTCTTCAGCCGATCCGCCAGGGAGGACACTATGTTAGCGCAAGGAAGAGCAACTCCTTGACTTTGAACTCTTGCACACCGTTCCGCTCGTGGATTCCAACGACGTAATAGCTACCCGCCTCGGGTTACTAAGTCCCGGCCCAGCACGTCGTCAACCTTGATGTGCGTGCCGTTGAGAAAATCGCGGGCGCTCATGTGGCGCGAGTCTCCGGGTTGCAACTCTAATATACGCAGGGCTGTTTCATTACCACAGGAGACAAGAAGTCTATCGCCATGAGCTTCGATAATCCGGCCCGATTCGTTTGAAGGCTGTTGCGTTATTTCGACCGCGGCCTGATGAATAATCAAGCGACGTGAATGCAGAGTCGTGTGCGCATTTGGCCAGGGTTGAAAGCCGCGGACGCGTCGTTCGATTGCAGCGGCGTCCATCGTCCAATCAATGCGGCCGTCATCGCGCTTCAGAATCGGAGCAAACGTGGCATCGGCATCGCGCTGCGGTTTGAGGTCGAGCTGCTCTAAAGACTCGAGTGTTTCGCTAAGCAGGTCGGCGCCAATATCCGCGAGCCGCTTCATTAGTTGTGGTGCGGTCTCGCTTTCGCCGATCTGAGTTGCGCGTTGGAGGAGAATTGGACCGGCGTCGAGTTCCTCCACGATCACCATCGTGGTGACGCCGGTTTCGTCTTCACCGTTGACGATTGCCCAATTCACCGGCGCTGCGCCGCGATATTTTGGCAATAGAGAAAAGTGAACGTTGATGCAGCCATGGCGTGGCGCGTCGAGAAACTCTGGCGGCAGGATTCTTCCATACGCGACGACGACGGCGGCGTGAGCCGAGTATGAAGCGAACAACTCTCTTGCTTCTGAATTCCGGATTTTTAAAGGCTGGTGGACAGTCAGGTTGTGCTGGACAGCAAATTCCTTCACCGGCGATTGATGCAATTTGTTTCCGCGGCCCGCAGGCCTGTCAGGTTGGGTCCACACCGCGACGACCTCGTGGCCGTCGTCGAGCAAGCGGCGCAGCGAAGGCACTGCGGCTTCAGGTGTGCCCATGAAAACAAGTCGCATGATCGCAGTGTACTACATCAGCTACGGTCAGATGAGTGAGCCGCGTTAGCGGCAAAATATTCATAGTTTCACGATGTTAGCGCGCCAAGAGGTTGGAAAATCCTGAGCGGCTCGGGACGTCCTGTCCGCCTGAGGGCGCAGCGCGAACAGGATTAAGATGGTAAAGGTTGAGCGTGCTTCGCCCGCTGGCGGACAGGATGGTCCGCGATCCGACCAACCTAAATCCCGGTGCCTGCCTCAGCCCTTCTGCTGGTTGTAGCGCCAACCTTTTCTGATGACAACTTGGCCTGCATGAACAACAGCAGGTAATCGCGGCCGCCGGCCTTTGAATCTGTTCCCGACATGTTAAAGCCGCCGAACGGATGCGCACCGACAAACGCGCCGGTGCATTTGCGATTGAGATAAAGATTGCCGACGTGAAATTCGCGGCGCGCGCGTTGCAACTTTCCTTCATCAGTTGAGTACACCGCGCCGGTCAAGCCAAACTGAGTGTCGTTGGCTATCCGCAGTGCTTCGTCATAATCCGCTGCTTTGATCACTGCGAGCACCGGTCCGAAGATTTCTTCCTGCTCGATCGTCGCTCCGGCTTTCACGTCCGCGATCACGGTGGGTTCGATGAAGAACCCCTGTTCGCCGTCCGCGCCACCGCCTGCAACGACTCGGCCACCCTCTGCTTTCCCTTTTTCGACATAGCCGTTGATCGACTTGAAGGCTTTGTCGTTAATAACCGCGCTCATGGTGGTTGCGTTATCGGAAGGATCGCCGACTTTGATCTTCGCAGTGAGTACCGCGATCTTTTCCAGCATCGGTTCATAGACACTCGCGTCGATAATCGCGCGGGAACATGCGGAGCACTTCTGGCCCTGAAACCCAAATGCCGATTGCACGACACCCGTAGCGGCTTCATCGAGATTAGCGTCGTCGGCCACGATGATCGCGTCTTTGCCACCCATCTCTGCCACGACTCGTTTGATCCAGAGTTGTTCGGGCGGAGTTCTGGCCGCGCGTTCGTTGATGCGCAAACCAATCTCTTTCGAGCCGGTGAAGGCGATAAAGCGCGTCTTCGGATGATCGACGATCACGTCACCCACTTCCGCGCCGGAACCGGTCATGAAATTCACGACACCCGCCGGCATGCCGGCCTCCTCGAGCAACTCGAAAAACTTGTAGGCGATAGTCGGCGCATCAGACGAAGGCTTCAGCACGACCGTGTTTCCAGTAACGATTGCCGCCGCCGTCATGCCGGCCATGATTGCGAGGGGAAAATTCCATGGGGGAATCACCGCGCCGACACCGAGCGGGATGTATTCAAGGTGATTGTCTTCGCCGGTGATTTTGGTTAGCGGTTGTGGCGCCGCGTATCGCAGCATCTCGCGGCCATAGAACTCGAGGAAGTCGATGGCTTCAGCAGTGTCGCCGTCTGCTTCCGGCCAGGACTTGGCCACTTCGTAAATCATCCAGGCGGACATTTCATGTTTGCGCGAGCGGATAAGTTCCGCGACCCGGAAAAGCAACTGAGCACGTTCTTCCGCCGAAGTGTTGCGCCACGTTTGAAAGGCTTCGTAAGCCGACTCGACGGCGCGATTGGCGAGCTCTTTGGTAGCCTTTTGAAACTTGCCGACAACCTGTGTGCGATTCGCTGGATTGAAACTCTCCAGCTTGGCTTCAGTGTTGATACGCTCGTCGCCGATGACCAGAGGATATTCCTGACCGAGTTGGCTTTTGACTCTCTCCAGCGCGGCGCGCATCGCCGCTGCGTTTTCTTCTTTGCTGAAATCTGTCAGTGGCTCGTTAGTGAATTCTGTTGGCATGATTGCTCCGTTGGATTTGTCGTTTGAGTTCTCTTAAGGGTCCGGACCAGAATGCTGGAAATCTTCACTCCGGTAGGAGTGACATGTTTATAGACCCGAACCTCATTTTGATACTGGCTCCGTTCGAAGGAGCGGACTGGAGTTTTTGTCACCCAGGAACTGCTCCGCTCCTTCGAACGGAGCCGGATCGAAGTTTCACTGCTTTCCATAAACATTTCACCCCTAATCGGGGTGAAACCTGGAGTCTCGTTCTTGCGGAGGATTGGGGTTTCGTTAGAATCAAAACGATCCTTACGAGGGCCACTCGCCCGCCTTCTGTAACTTTTTGATCCTGCGTTTTACGATCTCGCGCTTGAGCGGAGTCATCTTATCGAGAAAGACAATGCCGTCGCAGTGATCGGTTTCGTGCAGCATGCAGCGCGCCGTCAGTTCAGTACCGTCGAGCTCGAACTCTTTGCCGTTGACGTCATGCGCGCGAACGATTGCCCGCAGGTTACGCTGCACGCCGAAGAAGATACCCGGGAACGAAAGGCAACCTTCGTCTCCATCCTGCTTGCCTTCGACGCCGACAACTTCCGGATTAATCATTACGACGCGCTGCGCCGGATCTTTCCCTCCCGAACAATCCATCACGAACAGACGCTTGGGCACACCTACCTGCACGGCAGCCAGGCCGACACCCGGCGCAGAATACATCGTCTCAAACATGTTATTGACGAGCTTCTTCAGATCGTCGTCAAACTTAGTGACCGGCGCTCCCGGGGCGTCGAGAATCGGGTTCGGCCAGGTAACTATTTTCAAAAGTGCCATCTTCAGTTCCTAACAAACGAGCTAACGCAGAGGGACGGACAAAACCTTCATCATTCCTTCGACAATGTCATTCTAAATGCAAACGCCGCGTGCCGCTAGCCGGCGCACACACCATCCATATCCTTCACGAAGGCAACTAATCGAAACGCTGCGCAGAGTTATTCCTTCGGGTGTTGCGCAGGACCTACGCCGCCCGTCGGAGTTTCACTGCTGCCAAAATGTACAAAGCCGTTCCAGAGTTTGGGGCATGCGACTTGCCAACTTGGCATCCTCGCCAGACGAAACTCAACCGCGAGGCGCCCGATGAAGTCAGTGCAGGTTAATAGAAAAAGAGCAGGAGCGGTGGTCCTTTCGTGGGTCGCCTTGCTCTCGCTGGCTGCGGCCGCCGCCAACGCACAAGAGAGACTTAGCCGACCCAAAGCTGAAATAAAAGCCGGCGTTGGCATATCGACTTTCAGCGTTCTTTCAAACGACAGCCTGCGTCATGAAGTATTCAGCGGGGCCATGGGAGTGTACGTATGGCGGCGCGTGAGCTTTGAACCAGAGATTCTTTTCATGAAACGTGGTGCTTTTGATCGAGATGTCTTGATCACACCCCATGTCGCAGTCGACATATTGGATCCAGCCGGCCGCTTCGTGCCGTACTTGATTGCCGGCGTAGGCGCTGAGCATCATCGAGATCAGCTTACGTACGCCGATTTCTTTAATGGGAACAGAGTAGTCACGGAGAGAATCTCAGGCTTTACGGTAACAGCTAATGCGGGCGTGGGTGTTAAAATCTTTCTCACTGACCGGCTCTTTATCGTACCGGACATCCGTGTAGGTCACGAGCCCAACTTCCGGGCGACCATAGGCGTGGGTTACGTCTTCGCTGGGCGCAAGCGGTAGAGAGCGATCGTGCGCGACTTCAGTATCCGCGCAGTTGCTCTCGGTACCCTTCATAATTGCGCTTCATCTCACCCAGACTGTCGCCGCCAAATTTTTCCCGCATTGCCGCGGCGAGCACGAGTGCGACCATCGCTTCGCCAATTACGCCGCCGGCCGGGACGACAGTGATATCCGATCGTTCGAACGCGGCGCGCTCTTCCTGCTTCGTGTCGATATCAACCGAGCGCAACGCGCGGCGCAGCGTCGAGATGGGTTTCAAATGGCCGCGCACCCGAATCTCTTCGCCGTTCGTGACGCCGCCTTCTAATCCGCCGGCGCGATTGCTGGAGCGAATAAACTCTTTCGTCTCTTCGTTGTAGCTGATCTCATCGTGAACTTCGGAGCCGGGCAGGGAACTAGCCTGGGCGCCTGCGCCGATCGCCACGGCTTTGACCGCGGGAATCGACATGACGGCGTGCGCGAGACGCCCATCGAGTTTCAAGTCCCATGCTGTATACGAGCCGAGACCGGGAGCCACGCCCCTGGCCGCGACTTCAAAGATTCCGCCGAGCGTATCGCCTTCGCTTTTCTTCTGATCGATCAAATCGACCATGCTCTGCTGGGCCTGCTCGTCGCCGCAACGTAGTGGCGCGTCATCAGGGATAGCGGCGATTTGATCGAAAGTGAGTTCCAGCGGAGCATCGGGAATGCCCCCGAGTTGGATCACGTGACTATGAATTTCGACCCCGAACTGTCCCAGCAACTGTCTGGCGAGTCCGCCACACGCAACTCGCGCGGTCGTCTCGCGCGCTGAAGCGCGTTCCAGCACGTCGCGCAGATCGCGTGCGTTGTATTTCAAACCACCCGCGAGATCGGCGTGGCCGGGACGCGGGCGTTTGACGCGACGTGATTTCTCGGGCGCAAGGTCTTGCTGCTCAACCGACATTACTTCGGTCCAGTTGGCCCAGTCTTTGTTTTCAATCATCAGAGACAACGGCGAGCCCAGCGTGAGACCGTGACGCACGCCGCTGAGAATCTCGACGTGGTCAGACTCAATCTTCATGCGCGCGCCCCGGCCATAGCCTTGCTGTCGTCGCGCTAGTTCTTGATTGATCAATTCAACGTCGACCGGCATGCCCGCGGGCAGACCTTCGACTATAGCGACCAACGCGCGGCCATGTGATTCTCCGGCTGTGGTGAAACGGAACATTTGTTCTCTGGTAAAGCAAAGACGTTCACCGCAGAGACGCAGAGAACGCAGAGGGGGCGCAGCGAGGTACTCTCTCAGCCCGGCTTTCTCCTGATACCATTCTTTAAGACGACGACATTAAAGGTCATCAGCAATCCAACAGTCCAACCGCGGTGAGTCAGTATTTCATGAGCGTAACACCCATTCCAAAGAATTCAACGAAAAAAATATTTGCTATCGAATGAAATTCTCCGAAAACATGTTTCCTCGTCCCAGGATGCCAGCCGGATCGAACGCTTTCTTCAACTCAGCCATCTCACGCAAGTGCTCATCCCCATAAAGCTCGCGCAGGTATTCGCGTTTGAGTTTGCCGATGCCATGCTCCGCGGAAATCGTTCCGCCGACTTCGACTGCGCGGCTAATAAAGGTCCGGTAAATCTCGCGCGCCTGCTTCGCTTCGTCGTCGTTGCGCGGCAGGATATTAACGTGGACGTGGTTGTCGCCGATGTGGCCAAAGATCGTGTAGCGAAGATTTCCGCCACTCAAACTATCCTGATAAAAGCGCAGCATTCCGGCAAACGCTGCGTCGGGCACGGCCATGTCGGTCGAGACCTTGCGTTGGTTGTGGCGCGCGAACCATTCGTTCATCAACACCGGCAGCGCATGACGAAACTCGCGCAACCCCGCGTGGTCGCCTTCGTTGGTCGCGAACCATGAATCGTCAGCTAAAGCATTATGCCGCTCCAGTAACGACAGCCACTCGTTCATCGAAGCGTCTTCGGTTGATATCGTTGTTTCCTGCTCGAAAAAGATCGCACCGTTAGCTTCGGTGGGAATGGTTTCGTACTTCTGCCGCAGGAAGCATAGCGATTCGACGTCGAAGTATTCGAGAGCACGCGCGTCGAGTTTGTCGGAGCCCTCCCTGTCGACCACCCCACGCGGGCTGCCCGCGCGGGGACCCCGGTTGGTCGGGCTACTGCCCCGCTGTTCCGACGCACGAACCCGGGATCTCTCGCGTGCTTCGCGGACGAAGGCGAGCAGGTCATCTTCGGATTTGAAGAAAACTACACCGCTCAGCAGTCCTTCCGGTTTTGGGAGCAGCTTCGTTTCCACCTCCAGAATCACACCCAACGTCCCTTCACTGCCAATCAAGAGATCGATCACGTCCATGCCCGCGGCGACGTAGTAGCCCGACGCATGTTTGCGAACCTTTGGCATTCGATACGTCGGCAACTGTGCTTCGATTGAGCGCCCTGACAGAAGAGGAATTGTAACTCTGCCGTCTGGATCAGCGTGAAGTTCTCCGCGGCGGACATCGATCAAGTCCCCTGTCGCTAAAGCAACCTGCAAGCGCTCGACATAATTTCGAGTGGGGCCGTATTTGAAAGTCCGGGCGCCGGAAGCATTTGTAGCGACGGTGCCGCCAAGAAAGCAACTGCGCTCGGTTGGATCGGGTGGATACAGCAGCGATTCAGATTCAACTGCGCGTTGAAAGTCCCCAAGAATTACACCAGCTTCAGCAACCGCATGACCTCCGCCAACGTCGTCATGGACAATTGTCTTGATTCGATTCAACCTATCGGTCGCAAGCACGATGCCTCCAAAAGGGACCCGGCCGGCAACCGTTCCGGTGCCTGCGCCCGAGATCGTAACCGGCGTGCCTGCGCGTGACGCTTCGCCCAGGGCTTCCGCAACCTGCGAGACAGTTTCCGGAAAGACGACGCGATCGGCGAACCCTCCGCTTACGTGCGAAGAGTCTTCCAGGAAGGATTGGATCTCGTCGGGTTGCGATTTGGTCAGCATGGATTTGAAAAAAGTTGCACAGAGTTCATGAAACTCTGCGCAAGTATTTTCGACACGTAGCGTCGATGCGAATTTAGCCCGGCCTTTCAAGGCCGGGAAAGACCTGAACCAATGGCGTCGCGTAACAAAGCGTGAACCTTAGTAAGAATTCAATCGTCGCTACGCGACGAGCAGCCTGACCACCTGATCCCGGCGTTGAAACGCCGGGCTAAACTCATACCGGCGCTACGCGTCGAAGGCACTTCATCAGAGCCTCCGATCAGAATTAGTCTAAGCCTTAATCATAGACTAAAGTCTGTGCCACGTAGCGGCCAACTATGCAACCACCAATTGCCGCTCACGCAAATACTTAATTCGATCACGCAGCTCCGCGGCTTTTTCAAATTCAAATCTCTTAGCGTGCGCGCGCATTTCAAATTCCAGCCGTTCAATCGTTTCACCGAGCTGTTCCAAACTGTAGCCTTCGACGTCTTCCAAATCCAGAGGCACTTTAAAGTAATCAGCTTCCGAGGCCGTGACCAGCGTCGCTTCAATAGGTTTGATGATGGTCTTCGGTGTAATTCCGTTTTCGCGATTATAGATCAACTGCAAAGCGCGCCGCCGGCGCGTTTCGTCAATCGCGCGCTTCATGGAATCAGTTACCCGGTCGGCGTAGAGAATTGCTTTACCGCTCGAATTGCGCGCCGCGCGTCCAATGGTTTGGATCAAGGACGACTCGGAACGAAGAAATCCCTCCTTGTCGGCGTCCAGAATTGCGACCAGCGAAACCTCGGGTAAGTCCAGACCTTCGCGGAGCAGGTTGATTCCAACCAGCACATCGAATTCACCACGTCTCAAATCGCGCAGAATCTTAATTCGTTCCAGAGTGACGATATCGGAATGGAGATAGCGCACGCGCACGTCGACTTCGGTGAAGTATTCGGTCAGATCCTCGGCCATTTTCTTGGTCAGCGTTGTCACCAGGACGCGCTCTTTCCGCTCGGCACGCAAGCGGCATTCACCCAGCAGGTGATCGATTTGACCTTTGACCGGGAGCACTTCAACCTCAGGATCCATCAAGCCGGTCGGGCGGATGATTTGCTCGATGATCTCGCCGCTGGACTTTGTCAGCTCGTACGGGCCCGGCGTGGCTGAGACATAGATTCTCTGGGTCACCCGCTCTTCGAATTCATCAAAGTTCAAAGGGCGATTATCCATTGCCGAAGGCAAACGAAATCCGTATTCAACCAGCGTCCGCTTTCTTGATTGATCGCCAAAAAACATGCCGCGCACTTGCGGAATTGTCTGGTGCGATTCGTCAATGACGACCAGTGTGTCCCGGGGCAGATAATCGAGCAGCGTCGGCGGTGGCTCGCCCGGGTTCTTGCCCGTGAGATGGCGCGAATAATTTTCGATGCCCCGGCAGAAGCCCATCTCTTTCATCATCTCCAGATCGAACATCGTACGTTGATGCAGGCGCTGGGCTTCAACCAGCTTTCCTTCTTCGATCAGTTTTGGCTCCCACCATTCAAGTTCCTGCTTAATCGATTTGATCGCGCGTTTGAGCGTGCTGCGCGGCATGACGTAATGCGACTTTGGATATAGAGGCAAGCGGGCAGTGTGTTTCTGGATAACTTCACCCATCAGAGGATCGATGGTTGAGATCGAATCAACTTCGTCGCCCCACAACTCGATCCGGTAAGCCTCTTCCTGATAACTCGGATAGACCTCAACCACGTCGCCGCGCACGCGAAAGCTGCCGCGTTTGAAATCAATGTCGTTGCGCTCGTACTGCAACTCGACCAGACGTTGCAGCAGCGTGTCGCGCGTGAGGTGCATGCCCGGCTCGAGAAACAGAAGCATACCGTAGTAAGCATCAGGATCACCGAGGCCGTAGATGCACGAGACACTGGCGACGACGATCACATCACGACGCTCGAACAGAGCGCGCGTCGCAGACATGCGCAGGCGGTCGATCTCTTCATTCACGATGGCGTCTTTTTCGATGTAAGTGTCAGACGCGGGCACGTAAGCCTCCGGCTGATAATAGTCATAGTAGGAGACGAAATACTCGACCGAATTTTCCGGGAAGAGAGTCTTGAATTCCTGATAGAGCTGGGCCGCCAGGGTCTTGTTGTGGGCGATTACGAGGGTGGGTCGCTGAGTTTCCTGAATGACGCTGGCGATCGTGAAAGTCTTGCCGCTGCCCGTGATGCCGAGCAGCACCTGGTCTCTCTGCCCGTCCCCCAGACCACGCACCAGGGCGTCGATTGCCTGCGGTTGGTCCCCACAGGGCTGATAGTCGGATTTAAGCGCGAAGGGCATAAGCCGCAATAGTAAAGGGTAAGGGGTGATTGGAACAAATTCGGCGAGGGACAGACCGCGGCCAGTCTTGATAAGGATCGTTACGTTTACGCCGAGGGCCGACCTGAACTAGACTGATTCGCGTGTGTTCGGGAAGTCTTTGTTCTAAGATGAATTGGAGAAGATAGGCACTGGCTATTATCGATGTCATTCGCGCGAAGGTTCGGAGTGGCGAATATGAGTTCGCGATTCCGCACTTCTTTGAAGAGATGGCTAACGATGATTTGCTCTTTGCTGATATCGAAAGCGTAATTGCAACGGGCCGCATCCGCCGACGGTTCACCCGCGATCCGCGGGAGCTCGATTCGAGATAGTTGGGACCACCATCGATGATCAAGGTGCCGCCGTTATTTGTCGAATCAAAGAGACTGGCAAGCTGCTGTTCATAACCACGTATGCATTGGAGTAAGACGATGAGCAACAACAAATCAAGTTACGATTATGGAAAATGCCACGTCTGCGGCGAACAGATGAAGGAAAAGAGAGTCAATCAGGACTTTTGGCTTAAGGGAAAGCTGATCGTGGTCGAATCCGTTCCGGCAGGAGTTTGCCCCCAGTGCGGTGAGAAGATCGTAAGAGCTGACGTTGGGCGACAACTGGCGACTCTGATACAAAACCTGAGGCGAGTGCCCAAGCGAAAAACGATGACTGTGCCCGTCGTTCGCTATGCGGGGGAAGTCGCATGATGTATCGGGACGGAAGGACGTGGTAGATGGATTGGGAATTCATACTTTTCGCCAGATGATCTCCCGGTGACGGACCCTGAAAGGCTCTTGCTTGATGCTCGCTTGGCTGATATGGAACGCAATCCTCACGATCAGAGCGCCCTGGCCCGACGTAAAGGCTCGACTTGAGCGGCTAATTCGTTGAGCTTCGTGGTCAACAGTCCGCCGCCCCGCCGACCTTCACATTGCTGACGCAAAGCCCGCAATTCGTTCTGTTGCCGTTCTAACCTATCGATACACTTTAGTTTGAGGGAGACAAAAGGGTGTCCGGGATACACGTTCGACGTATCGTCGGCATCGGCCGTTTGAATGCCGCATTGCCGATGCGCGACGCGTAGATTGTTGGCAGCGGAATTTTCGAGACGATGGTACCGATTCCGGCGTCGCCTATTTTGGCCTAATAAGAACGGAGACGTTCAGGCTGCGATCTGCGTATTGGTGAATGCCGGCTCTGTGGCTGTGGAACTTCATGTCCAGGAGCAGCCCGCGTTGGATCGTCGGATGAGTCAAAAACACGAAGGGCGCAGGGTCGCTCAACTCTGCGCCCTTCGCGCCATTACTTCGTTTCTTGAAACCTTACGACATCGACGGTGCTTCCGCCGGAGTCTGGCTGGTGATTTGATAGATTGCTTCCATCACGGCCGAACGCACCTCCGGCGGCAGCGAACCACGGACAGCCATGCGGCGGAATGCGGGCAGGACGTCGGGTTGGCCGCAGAGTCCCAGCAGTTTTACCACTGCCAGACGCACTTCAATATTCGAGTGCTCTTCGATAGCGCGCATCAACGGCTGAGTCTCGCCGGCTTTCGACATCAAAAACAGGAGCGAGAAGGCATCATAGGTTTTGTCGCGACTCTCGCCGGTCAGATTTCTGATCGCCTCGTTAGCCAACCCTGAAGAAGCTATAGCAGATCCGATATGGCGGCGACGTTCGGGCGAGCCTTCGCGCAACGCGCGAGTGAAAGCGGCGGCGCGATCTTCCTGAAGCTCGAACATGGCGCGAGCCGCAGCGCTGCGAACTTCAACCGCAGGGTCATCGAATGCGGCACTCACATGATGAAAGGCTTCCTCGCCGCCCAGGCGAGGCAACTCAGTCACAGCGGCCGCGCGCTCGGCCGGCTTATCACTGCGGAGTCGACGCACTAACTCCGACGAAAGGTCGCCGCCGTCGGCGACGAAGTTACTCTCCGGAACGCTTACTGGCGCGAACTCGCCGCCGGCATCGTCTTGCATCGTTCCGAATTGTTCGTCGAGTAAGGTCAGCGGCGCAGCTTCTTGTGCGCGAACATCCGGCCGGTTCTCCATGCCTACATCAAACCATTCGCTGATCTCGGTAACGTTGGATGTTTCAGGATGGACAACCGGTTCGTCAACTTCTCCATGTTCAAGCTCGAAAACTGATTCAGCACGAGCAGCCTTGGCAGCTTCTTCGGCCAGAATGCGCTCGTGTTCGGCACGCCGCCGAGCGACCTCAGTCTGTTCGCGCTCAACCTCTTCCGCACGCATTTTAGCTTCGATTTCGGCGCGGATGCGCGCTTCCAGCTCGGCGCGCTGACGAACTTCCGCTTCGGCTCTCAGGCGGACGTCTTCCTCCGCTTGCATTCGTGCCTGGGCCTCAGCCTGGCGACGCGCTTCTTCCATGGCGACCATCCGCGCGGCTTCCGCGGCCTGGCGGCGAGCTTCTTCGTCAGATCGACGTTGCGCCTCTTCTTCAGCCAACCGGCGAGCATGTTCAGCCGCGAGTCTTTGCGCTTCCTCTTCAGCGCGGCGACGAGCTTCTTCTTCCGCCAGTCGACGTGTTTCTTCTTCAACTTTGCGCCGCTGTTCGGCTTCCGCGCGCATTTGCGCTTCGATTTCAGCGCGCAGCCGCTGTTCGGCTTCCGCGCGGCGCAGCGCTTCAGCTTCAGCCTGGCGGCGCGCCTCCTCTTCGGCGCGACGACGAGCGGCTTCTTCCATCAGGCGTTGCGATTCTTCGGCAGCCCTCAGGCGCGCGCCTTGACGAGTTTTCACGCGCTCAATCTCTTCCTCGACGGCGCGGCATCTCATTTCTGCACGACGGCGCAGTTCATCTTCCTGGGCTTTCTTCCGACTTTCGGCCTCCAGATAGCGCCGCTCTTCTTCGGCGCGATGGCGCGCATGCTCTTCTTCCGTTCCGCGCAGGGCTGCCAGCTCAGCTTCGTGAGCCTGCTGGGCCGCGACTCTTTGGCTATCAACTTCAGTGCGGCGACCTTCCTCCATCGCGCGCATGCGGCGCAACTCTTCTTCGGCGCGCATGAGTTCGTGTTCTGCGATCTGGCGGCGATGTTCTTCTTCAGCGTGTTCGCGAGCCTCGACTTCGATTCGTTCCTTTTCTTTCTGAGCGCGCTGGCGCGCGGTCTCTTCTTCCATCTGGCGCCAGCGTTCCTGTTCTGTTCGCAAGCTATTGCCCGAAGCGAGTCGCGCTGCCTCAACTTCAGCCCGTCGAGCTTCCTCTTCCGTGCGCAGGCGCATCAGCTCGGCTTCCAACTGCGTCATCTCATGGGCGGTACTGGCCGCGACTGCGGCGTCTGCATCAACCGCGCCTGGGGTTGGTACCGGCGCTTCCGGCGCGGCGGGCGCATGGTGATCGAAAAGACTCGCCAGAACTTCAGGCGCGATGGGTGCGAATTCGGGAGCAGCAACCGGGATCCCGGGAGCACTGGTAACAGTCTGCGGGGCGGTTGGGGTGGATTCAGCGACCTCGTCGGTTGCAGCCTGGGCCCTGGCGGTTTGCTCAGCTTTGAGCATTTGCAACAGCTCGGCTTTGTTCGCCGACAAAGCCGCGCGCAGTTCTTCGGTTATGGTGCCCTTTGGCGCATCAATGACAAGGCGATCGTCGCCGGAGGTTTTCACCTCGACGCCCTTTTCGCGGAGCTGGGTAAGCAATTCATGGGCTGTCATAGTTCGATCACCTCGCGTTCAGTTTGGGCTGCATGTGAAGAAGGATCGGGAAGGGCTGCGGGAGTCTGTCCTGGCGTTGCCATTGACGGGACTTCAGCGGCACTCGCCGTAGCGCAGGCGTCGATAGCGTGTTTGAGCAAGGTGCGCGGTACCTTTCGATCGTTTTCAGTTTGCATCAGCGAATTCAGCGGGCCGATGGCTGCCGGATCTCTAAGATCCATCAGCGCCTCGACCGCGGCACGACGCACATCCGGAGAGGGATCGTCGAGCGCTCCAATCAGATGCGGCGTCGCTTCCTTGTCATGAACAAAGCTGAGCCGGCGCGCGGCTGCGGCGCGTTCATTCGGAGATTCGGCGATGCGCAGGTCGCGGGTAGCATCGTCAAAGTAGCCATGTTTCATGAAGGCATTGCGGGCCTGTTCGCGGCGCGATGCGCTGCGACCGACGATTGCTGAAAGCAATTCCGCTCCGACCAACTGCCGCGTTGCGGGATCACTCGAGCCGATAATGCTTTCGTCGTACGGTCCGCCGTTCAAGAGTTTTTTTGCTTCGTCGTTAACCTGGGCGATTCGCTCGCGACGATCATTCGCGGGTGTCGGTTCGACCTCAGTAGCGGGAGCGGCTTCGGCACTGGGCGGTACTGCCAGGACGGCTGGGACGGCGGCCTCGACAACTGCCGGCGTAACGTCGGGAGCCGAGGTCGATGCCGCCGGCGGCTGAACACTTGGCGTCGTCTTCGCCGTCGTGCTGCTGGTGGATTTCTTAGCCGGGCGGATGCGCCTGGGGGCCTTCGCGCGCCGGCGCTGAAAAAGAAACAGTGCGATCAAAAGTAAGAGCACAACCGCACCGGTAGCGACCGGAATGGGATTGAGCTGAGCCAGCAGGATCCAATAGTTGACGCGCTCTTTAATTCGACTCCAACGATCCTGGTGCGGTTGGCTGGTCGATGGGTTAGTCGATTGATTGGTCGTTTGGTTAGCGGCGACCGGAGTTGCTTCAGTCCTGGGGGACGCTAATGCCGTAGTTGAAGATTTCGGCGCCGGCGTCGGGATCGGTGTTGGTGTCGGCTTCGAGGCCTTCGCAGTCGGAGAGGGAATTGGTGAGGGCAGCGGTGTCGCACCGGCTTTTGGTTTGGAATTGGAAGCCAGGGCTGCACCGGGGCCCGTCTTGCTGGCTGAGTTTGAATTGCCCGCATTACGCGCTGATTCTGAATTTGGACGACCAGCCGCATTTTTGTTCGCCGATGCGGGAGCCTTCTTATTCGACGGTGCGGCTGAACTCTTATTAACTGAATTGATTACAGCGCCTCGTTGATTTGCATTCAAGTTCCGGCTCGATCGAGTACCGGTGATTGATCCAGGCAGGTCTCTTCCGGCGTTCGACGCAATCGCAGAACTCCCACCGGCCACCGTGAATACCACTTCAAGGCGGTTTGAATGCTGCTCTACTCTTGCCGATGCACCTGGTGGAAGTCGAAAGGAAATGATGGTGTAGTCTCCGCTGCGTTGCACTTTTACGTCGGCAAACCCGCGACCCCGAAGTGCTTCGGCCCGTGGTACGTCGGCCGCCGGAATCTTGATGTAGAAGCGGTCGCCGCGTCGATAAGCCTCGTAATCATTCAGAGACTGATCTGAACTGAGCGCAACGCGCGATCCTTCCGGCGAGTCGCTCGAACGCAGTGTCGCAACATGCGATCGCTTTCCCGAACTGTTCGAATTTGTTTGTGCAGGCGGCTTAGCAATCCGGCCTTGCGCCGCAAGGATGGCGGCGCCAAGGAGGAAAACCGTGCTGTATCTCAAAACCGAGGACAAGGCTCTGGCACAGCGGGGCGGTTGGTTCGTCGTTTTCATCATTGGGGCAACACTAACGAAAAACCTCGGGGACACTAGAGAGAATTATGCAACGACATTGCGCCGTTGTCACTTGTCGTCAAATCAAAAGCCGGCTGCTCCTGATCCAGCTTGTACAGGACTTCGAGCATTGCGGTGCGCGAGTTCTCCGACAGGCCTTCGCTGCCTACCAACTCGCGCAGGGTGGGCGCCAGATCGGGCTGTCCGGCTACGTTCAATACTCGAATCGCGCACAACCGGACGTCTTCATCCTTGTGTTTCCGGATTGCATCCAGAATCGGCTGCGTTTCATGCGCCTTGGCGAGCAATGAGCAGAGCGAGAACGCTTCATATGCCTGGTGTCGATCCTCGCTGGCCAGGCGATCCACGGCCTGCGCGACGATTCCGGTTTTGATGCACGCCTGAGCGACAGTTCGCAGGGTATCCGCGTCGGCAGTTTCCATCACGCGCACATAGGCGTCCGCTCGATCGAAATGAAGTCCACTCAAAGTTCGAGCTGCGGCCGCGCGAACTTCGCGCGACTCGTCAGCGAGAGCAATGAGCACCGGAGCAAACACCGATGCGTGATCGATCGAGCCTAAACCGGTAACTGCGGCCGAACGTATTCCCGAATCCGGATCGCTGAGTGCCAGCGTGCTAAGCGCAGCGACCGAACGCTGCACCGGATGCAATGCCAGGACGCTGACAACCTGCGCGCGAACGTGTTCATCAGGACTGGCCAAACGACCAAATGCTTCGGTCAGAGATTCATCGTCATCTCCTGCCGGCAGATCTTGAAACGACATTAAAGCGCCGAATTCAGGAAGATCCGAATTCGAGGCATCGCCTGACAGTAAACCGGGCTCAGTGGATGAAGCGTCGAGGTATCCGAAACTTTCGACTGAACACCTGCTCAGGGATTCACTCAGGAGGGACGCGGGGATGTCCGGATGACGGCGCGCAATATCGAGCAGGGCGCCGATTGCTGCCGGCATTTTGAGTTCACCCAGGCTCGATACCGCCTGATTGCGGACGACCGAATCTGAGTCATGCAATGCTTCGATCAGAAATGCGAGTGAACTCTTCGATCCGATCTGCCCCAAAGCTCGCGCTGCCGATGATCGTTCCCAGGCATCGCGACCCATGAGCACCGTGGCGCTCTGTCGCGCTACAAATCCATATTCTTCCAGGGCCTGCTGTACTCTGTGCCGGCCTTCTTCGGTGATATCGGACGAATCAAGCGCTTTAACCAGAGAGGCTTCAATGGCGCGCCGGTCCTCGCGCGCGCGCGAGGCCATTACATCCATGCGGTGGGGCTTGCCCAGAACCAGCTTGCCAACTTCCTGATCGACTCGATACGCACCATAAACTGACTGCTCGGCCTCGACCGGATGCGGTTTTTCCCAAACCTGCGCTCCCTCAATAAACGGAGTACGAGGCGCAGCGCGACGTTCAACGAGGGTTGCCGGCTCAGCCGGCACGCGAGCGTTTGTCAGCGGCGGGGGCTCAGCACGAACGGTCGGCGTTGGTGACTTCACCGGTTCAGCCGTGACATCGGTCCAATTTCTGTGCGCGCTGCGTTTCTTGTAGACGATCAGACCCACCAATAACAGCACCAGAATAATAGTTACGGTGTAAGGCGAGCTGATGAATGAAGAATCATCCGCGGCTGCGTCCTGGAGCGCTGCCTGCGCGGTGCCGGACACGCACAGGAGTAAAGATGCGGCGGCCAGCACAGCGATTGCTGCCTGTCGCAGGGCCGGGGTTGGGTTCTGATTTGGCATGACGTTCACCATTCTGTTTGGAAGCGTTCGAGTCATATGCGGCGTGATTGCCTGAGGATCCTTGCCGAAGGATAAGTCTGGAGTTTAGTTGGCCCGGTGAGAAAGCCGAGGGCAATTTCTATTCGGCGTCGGTGAATTTGTATCCGATACCCCAGACCGTGAGCACCAACTGAGGATTATCTGGATTCTGTTCGATCTTTGCTCGCAGGCGATTAATGTGGGAATCAATCGTCCGATCATACCCCTCGTACGAGTAGTCCCAGATTTTCTCGAGCAGGTATTTGCGCGGGAAAACGCGACCGGGATTTCCGGCAAACAGACGCAGCAGGTCAAACTCTTTGGGCGTCAGTTCTACTTGTCTGTCGGCGATTGTCACCTCGCGCCGTACCGGATCGACGCGCAAATTGCCGCGGACAATAGGTGCCTCGTCTTTTCCGTCAGCCGTAGCCGTGGACGCACGGGCTCGTCTCAGGACAGACTTAATGCGAGCTTCAACCTCGCGTAAGCTGAACGGTTTGGTGATGTAATCGTCGGCGCCCATTTCCAGACCGAGAACCTTGTCGACTACGTCATCCTTGGCGGTGAGCATGAGAATTGGCATTTGCGGACTCTTCTGTCGTAACTCCTTACAGACGGCGAGTCCATCCATCTTTGGCAGCATCAGATCAAGCACTACCACATCCGGACGGTTTTTGACGGCGGCTTCAATCCCGGCGATGCCGTCAGGTGCCGTAATGACGGCATAGCCTGCTCTCGAGAAATATTCCTCGATAGCAGTCGAAATATTGTCGTCATCTTCAATGATCAGCAGCGAGGTTTTTGGCGCGGGCGCGGCAGCGGCTCCTGCGGCGTCCAATGAGTGAGAATGACCCGTCTCCCCATTATTTCGATTCAACATTGACTGTTTCCCTCAAAGGCGAGAAGACGTTTAGGGGGTGTGCGCACCTCTCTGAGCAGTGCGCTTTCAAGTAGGACTATAACAGGACAACGCATTTCAACTCAAGCAGAAAGTTTTTAGAGGTGACGGAAATTGTCAGCATAAATGCAGCGCCGGCCTCGGCTCAGGTACGGAACCGCTTGCGGTAGCAAGCGGGCTGACCAGCGAGCCTGCGCCTGGAAAATTATCCGCTCACTATGGAGAGTGTGTTGCTGCATATCGGTCACGAAGCCGGCTTGGCGGGAACCAACTTCGCGCGCAACCGACTCTCAAATCCAGGAATCACACTTACCATCTGGGTCGGCGTTCCGGGCTTCTTGCTCAAATCCTGAAACAGTGCCAGGCCGCGTTCATCACCGAGGGAGACGATGGCCTCGGCCGCCGCAGTGAACATCCCAGAGTTACGCTTCTCGGCTGCCTCAGTCAGCAGCGCGCTCAGAATCGGAAACACCCGTGCATCATCCTTCCGCGTCGAGCCCAACACCGCGACCGCGGCCACGCGCACGGCGGTTCGATTACCAGTCACGTAATACTTGAGACCGAGATCCAGAGCGCGCTTGTCACCCAGCGCTGCCAACCCGCTTAGCGCGGAAGCCCTGATTGAGTCACGCCACGAGGGCGCGTCGATCAACCTGACGAGAGAATCATAAGCGCCGGCGCTCTTTGTCTGGCCCAGCGCCACCGCAGCCGCTTTGACCACAGCGTAACTCTGATCGCTCAGAAGTTGCTGATAAGTATTAGCCAGAGCCGGATCCTTTGTGGCTGCGAGAGAAGTAACCGCCGTGGCGCGGACCCGTGCGTTCGCATCTTTAGTGGCGGCCAGCAAGGCGTCCTTGGCCTCGTTCAGTCCATTGAGTGACGTGGCGGCTTCGAGTCGTGTGCCCCAAAATTTGTCTTTCGTTAGAGCATCGCTGATCGCCTTGATGATTGCCTCACGATCCGCGGCGCTCGTTTTTTCTTCCTTGATCCGCGGCGTTAGTTGTTGCAGCGCCCAAACCCGGCCCAGCACATCCTGATCGTGGGCCAATTGATATTCCAACTGCGCGGTCGTCTTTATGAATATCAGTTCTTTGATCAGGGTGCCGCCGTAATCGAAGCCCACCAGCAAAGGTTCAGAGTCAACAGTGAACTTGAAAGTCTGTTCTTCCTTCGCCTCAATGCGCACGCGATCGACTCTGGTGCTCGATGCAGTCCCGATTTCGACGTCAAGTGGAGTTTGAAAGAAACCAACCTGCGGATACTGCGATTCCGGATCGGGACGTTGCTCTTGCGTGACCTTTAAGGTCAGCTCTTTCTTGGTCGCGTCGTAATCCTGAATGACTCTAAAGATCGGATGCCCCATTTTATAAAGCCATTCGTCAAAGAACCAATCCATCGGCTGCCCGGTGGTCTCTTCGATGGCGATGCGAAATTGAGAAGTTTCAACCGGCTGATGCGCGTGCTTGGTCAGGTAATGATTAATCGACCGCCACCAGTTGTCCTCTCCCAGATAGGTCCGCAGCATGTGCAAGACGGCCCCGCCGCGCGGATATGCGTAGGTGTCGAAAACCGCATCGGGATTGGCGTAGTTCTTAGTCACGATTGGACGCCGTTGTCCGCGTCCCCAGGCGGTATAGTACTGCTCCTGATTTGATTTCACGTCCAGATAAAGAAAGTCATCGTGGCCCAGATTGTGTTCGTCCCACATCGCCTGGAAATAAGTAGCAAAACTTTCGTTGAGCCAGATGTCCGACCAACTGCGGCAGGTAAGGTAATCGCCGAACCATTGATGAGCGAGTTCGTGTGATTGCAAGCCGTCGCTGGTAGCGTCCAGTTCGCTGCGCGCGTCGTGAATCATGTTGTCGGTCTGCGTGGTGGCGCTGATGTTCTCCATGCCGCCGCCAAAATCGCGCACCGTTGTCTGCGCATACTTGGCATAAGGGTATTTTACCCCGGTCTTTTCTGAGAAGAATTTCACCATGGCCGGCAAACGCGCGGCCGTGACTTTTCCTTCCTCAACCTCGTTTGCGTAGACGTTGGTCACGATCGGAATCCCATCGTAGTCGCCGGTGACCGGCACAAACTCGCCCACAATGATCGAGGTGAGATAAGTGGCATGTGGCTGGTCAATCTTCCAGTCGTACGTGCGCGTGCCGTCGGAATTTTCTTTCACCGAGAGCAGCTTGCCGTTGGAGACGACACTCAGAGGCTTCTCAACCGTAGCGACTATTTCCGAAGAGGCAAAATCGTTTGGATGATCGAAGCTGGGAAACCACAAGTGATTCGTTTCCGCCTCACCCTGCGACCAAATCTGTCGCGGGCGCGTCGGATCATCGGGCCGGGGTTTGATAAAGCTAAGTCCGCCGCCGCCAAGCCCGGCCCGCTTTTCAGGGGGCGGCTGGTTTGTGTGATACGTGACAACGATTGTGATTTCCTCGGCCGGTTGATATGCGCGATCGAGGAACACTGAGAGCTTTTCCTTCGTCACATCGTATTCAAATTTCAGCGCCGCGCCCGAGGCCAAGCCGGCTGCGGCAACACTCATGTAAGCCCCGTCGAAATCTACCCGGCGCAAATCCTTAACAACCGGAGTCAGCGTGATGCTGGCAGTGCCGATGGCCTGTTCCTTTTCCCAGTCGAAGCGAAGATCGAGTTTGATGTTTAGCTGATCATAATCGTGTGGCGGAATGTATTGCGGCGGTGGAAAAGGCCGACTGGCTGGGCGGGGCAGTGGCAGCGGCGTGGGCGTCGGAGTCTGCCCATAACCGAACCCGGCGGTAACACATAACAAAGCGAGCGCCAGGAAACACTTCGCCGCTGCTTTGCCAAACAGTTCACATGATTGCATTGCGATCTCCAATATGAATTTATGTTTTGAACTTAACAGCCTTCGCTTGATATAGCTCAGGACTCGACAGTTCCTAAAAAGGCTTTAACGACGGGGAGGGTCGATTCTGGCATTCTGTTGCGGAAAAAGACAAGCGGAGCGCCTGGGCTATGGAGAGAACTAAGGGTGAGAACGCGCGGCTTTGCCGCATGATTGGCGGAAGCTCTAATGGAGCGCGGACATCCTGTCCGCCTGAGCGTGTGGTTTCTATTCCGAGATCTTGAGCGTGCTTCGCACGCCGGCGGACAGGATGTCCGCGATCCGCGCTGGCTTAATGGTTCAGAGATCGACTTCGTGGATCGCTCGCCTGTTATTGCGGGCTGCAACAAGCCTCATTACTTTCTTACTCCGTCTCGCGCGCCAGCCGCTCACGCTCCGCGGTGATCCAATCGCAAAGCATTTTCTTGTCCTGCTCTGACAGTTTCGCCTTTGGGTGCATCGGCAAGTACGAAGACAGGGGCATGGCGCCATCCTCAACTTCGTCGCAAATCTGTCGCAGCTTCTTATCCTGTCGATCGCGATCCAGCTTGCCCCATTCGGACAGATTCAAGTCTTTACGACCCTGAGCAACGTGGTCGGTTATCCACCAGGATACGGGCGCGACATTCGTGTACCACGGCCATTCCGTCCTGTTTGAGTGACAGTCGCGACATGAGCGATCGAGAATGTCTTTCACCTGCGGAGTTATTTGCGTGTGCGCCTCGATCGACTGTGACTCGTCCGAAGCAGGATTGGTTCTCGCCGGGCGCTTCAATTGGATACCTACGAAGAGAATGACGAGAGCGATGATTACGATCTTAGTTATCTTTAAAAGTTTTCGCACAACTCTCGATACTTGAGATGGTCAAAATTGAACGAGCCCGAAAACCTTGCACGCTTGGAGTGCGGGCGTTTCGGAGTTCCGCCTTCAGGCGGGTCTTCCTTTTTCACGCAGCCGCCTGAAGGCGGAACTCCGAACAGCCTCGATCATAGGGAAGACGTATCTGAAAAGGAAAATCTTAACAGCGACTATTCGGCCCGACCAGTCGTAGTTTCGATCAAAGCCTTGATGCGCGTACGGACCACGACATTCGGTTCGTGCTCCAGTATTCGCTTCAGGATCGGTTCAGAGAATCTTCCATACTTCCGAATGGCCCGCATTGCTTCTTCGCGAACCTTGGGCGAGGGATCACCCAGCGTGCGGACCTGACGCTGCACCGACTTTTCTGCTTCAGGCGTGATGACTTCGGCGCGGCCAACCAGGACGCGGACCAGTTGCGTGGGCTTCGGATCGATATTGATGGGAAGCACGCTGTCCGTAATCTCTCTGGGCAGGACATAAAAGACCCGCACGCCTTCTTCGAACCAGCTCGTGCGCCACGTCTTGATCATTGCCTCGGCCTCTTTTTCATAGAGTCCGGAGGCGACGAGTGTCTGCTTCAGCTCGCTAATCAACAAATCAATGTTGCCGTCGAGCGCGGGACGTTCGCTGGTCGTCTCGCCGGTGAAACCGTCCAGCTTGCGATAACCAATCTTACCGCCGCGATTCTCGAAAATGATCACGTGCGCGATTTCATTCTTAGAAGGATTTTTCAAGAGGATCTTATCGCCATCCAGCTTGACCGAAAGCGGCAAGTCGAAAGTTCCCACGCCACGATAGAAGAGAAACTTCTCCTGTTGAGCCGGCTTGCCGTCGGTGCTGCAAACCTGGATCGGCGCCGAGTCCGTCTCGCGGGCCGCGAAATAATGGCTGGGTGTGTAGTCGGCTGGAAAAGTAAGAGCGGCGCCGGGCATGACTTTGAATCGTCCCCAGTTAATGCCCGTGCGAACAATGCG
>Ga0070698_100001627_pt1 | contig 25014 bp, 23 predicted proteins | sample KBSK1502metaG_FD_65477 | JGI IMG/M metagenome (GOLD analysis project Ga0070698, IMG submission 65477) | Corn, switchgrass and miscanthus rhizosphere microbial communities from Kellogg Biological Station, Michigan, USA - KBS K1-50-2 metaG | ecosystem: Host-associated > Plants > Roots >... | reverse complement strand
TCGCACAGAGCTCGCAGAGCGGGGCTCTCCTGACCGTTTTCGGGTCGAGCGTCGAGCGCCTCGATCTCAACTTCTCGGATCCCGCCGCCTCGCTCGGTGACAAGCGCGCCGAGCCGGACACGAAGCACCCGTTCCTCGGGGAGAAGTCCGTCCGGCGCGCACTCGCGATGGCGACGAACCGGGACGCGATCGCCCAGAAGCTTTACGGGGACGGTCTTTTTGGCAAAGCCACCTGCAACCTGCTTGCGGCGCCGGATGCGATCAGCTCACCGAATACCACGGGATTCGACGTCTGCAAGTTCGACCTGGACGCGGCGAATGCCGAGCTCGATCGGGCCGGCTGGGTCAGGGGCACCGACGGCGTTCGCGCCAAGGGCGCCGTCAAGCTCCGGATGCTCTTCCAGACGAACGCCAACGCGCGCAGGGAGAACACGCAGGCCATGCTGAAAAAGGATTGGGAGAGCATCGGCTTTCAGGTCGACGTTCGCTCCGAGCCATTCAGCACGTTCTTCTCGAACACCTCGCCCGGTGGCGCCGATCGCTTCTGGGCGGACGTGCAGACCTATGCGGATGGCGGCGATCCCGACCCGACCGCGTACCTCACCACCGGCTGGACGACCGGCCAGATCGCGTCGAAGTCGAACAACTGGCTGCTCGGGAACCGCGCGCGATACTCGAACAAGGAGTTCGACGCGCTCGTGGCGCGCCTGCTCGGCGAGACCGACCCGGCTACACGCGCTGACATCGTGCGGCAGGCGAACGATCTTCTGATCCAGGACGTGGCCGTGATCCCGCTGATACAGCGGGCCGCCGTCGTAAGCGGCGCCGCGAAATCGCTGAGGGGCGTCGAGCCGTCGCCCTGGGATTCGGAGCTGTACAACGTCGCCGACTGGACGAAATAGAAACCGACAGCAGCGCGGAACAGGAACGGATGCTCGGGGACGCGGATCGAACTATCGTTGCGGCGACGTGATACCGAGCGCTCCATTCGGCAGGACCGGGCACACAAGCCGCCGTGCGATTTTTGGCGCGGCCGCGCTCGGCAAAGTCACCGACGCGGAGGCGGACCGCGCGCTAGAGCTCGTGCTCCGCTACGACCTGAACCACCTCGACACGGCGGCGAGCTACGGCGACTCCGAGCTGCACATCGCGCCGTGGCTCAAGCGGGAAGGCCGCGACCGATTCTTCCTCGCGACGAAGACCGGGAAGCGCACCTACGCCGAGGCGCGCGACCAGATCCGCGAATCGCTCCGCCGCCTCGGCGTCGACCACGTCGACCTCATCCAGCTGCACAACCTCGTGGACCAAGCCGAGTGGAACATCGCGATGGGGAAAGACGGCGCGCTACGCGCCGTCGTCGAGGCGCGCGACGCCGGCCTCGCGCGCTTCATCGGCGTGACCGGTCACGGTCTCGAGGTGGCGCGGCGGCATCGCGAGAGCCTCGAGCGCTTTCCCTTCGACAGCGTCCTCTTCCCATACAACGCCACGCAGCTGCAGGGAGAGGCGTACGCGCGTGATGTCGAGGCGCTCATCGCACTGTGCGAGAAACGCGGCGTCGCGATGCAGTCGATCAAGGCGATCACACTCGGACCGTGGCCGGGCGAGCGCCCTCCGAGGCCGACGACCTGGTACGAGCCGCTGACCGACCAGCGCGACATCGATCTCACCGTGCGGTTCGTCCTCGCTCGCCCCGCCCTTTTCCTGAACACCGCGAGCGACATCGACCTCCTCGCGAAGGTCCTCGACGCCGCCGACCGCGGCGGTCCCGCGCCGACCACGGAAGAGCTGGAGGATCTGATGCGGCGCCGTGAGATGGCGCCGCTTTTCGCGTAGCGGTCTGACGTGGCTCCAGCTTGCGTTCCTCGCGACGATCCCTCCCTCGCGGATCTAGCGCATCTCGAGGGGCTTCTTTCCCTCCGGCGGAGGGAACGACTCGTCGAGCTCCTCGAGGTCGCGTTTCGTCAGCTTGATGTCCGCGGCGCCGCGGTTCTCGCGGACATGCTTCGGGTCGGCAGCCTTCGGGATCGCGATGACGCCGTCCTCGCGGACAACCCAGGCGAGCGCGATCTGCACGGGCGTCGCGTCGTGGCGCTCCGCGACGCGCTTCAGCACGTGTTGGGCGTGCGCGAGCAGGCCCTCCTCGACGGGCGAGTACGCGATGATCGGCCGATGCCGCTTGCGCATCCAGGGCAGGAGATCCCAGTCGATCCCGCGGCGCTCGAGGTTGTAGAGGACCTGATTCGTCACGATCCGTTCGACGCCACCTTTGAGCCGGGCGAGCTCCTCCATGTCGTCGACGTCGAAGTTGCTGACGCCCGCGTAGCGGATCTTCCTCGCCCCGAGGAGATCGTCGAATCCCGCGAGCGTGGCCTTCAGCGGCACCTCGCCGCGCCAGTGGAGTAGATAGAGGTCGATCTGCTCGATGTTCAGACGGCGGAGGCTCCGATCGCAGGCCGCAGCCATGCGCTCGCGCGTGGCGTTCTGCGGATAGAACTTCGTCACGACGAACACCTGATCGCGCCGCCCGGCGATCGCCTCGCCAACGACCCGCTCCGCACCGCCGTCGGCGTACATCTCCGCCGTGTCGATGAGCGTCATGCCGAGCTCGATGCCCGCGCGCAGGGCGGCAACCTCGTCCTTGCGTTTGTTCGGGTCCTCGCCCATACGCCACGTGCCCTGGCCGAGGACGGGCACGGTCTCACCGCCGGGAAGCGTTGTGGAACGAATGCGGGGCATCGGCGAGCGGTCGAGCAGGAGCTGTGCCGAGCTACGACGCGCGGCGGTTTCTCATGAGGTAAAGGAAGAATCCGCCGATGAGGAAGACCGGCAGCAGACCCAGGATGACGGATCCGATCACGCTGACGGGCTGACTCTCCAACACATACCTGAGCTCGATCGCTTGCGAGGGATGCGCCGCGTTGTACTCGGTGATCGCCCGCCCAAGGGTCGTGTCCGGATCTTGCAGGGTTGTCTGTTCCTTGCCTCTGGTGACGTCTCGGAGCTCCAGCGTCGCTCTCGTGCCGGCGATCGTCACCGTTTTCACCTGTCCCGCACTAACGTCCTGGAGAGCAGTGGTGAGGGCGACTTCCGGCACCGACGGCGTTTGCGAGCGGTACGCGTAGAGAAGCGCCAGACCCAGGATGATCAGAAGGAGCGCGAGAACCGCGTTCTGAGCGACGCGAGATCGAGGCGGCGGCCCAAGTGCCGCTTGTAACCCGGCGGGCACCGCGTAGCTGCCCGACTCCCGGAATCCAGCACAACGGCATGGAGCTCCACCGACCTCCCGGTAGCACGGCCGCTCGATCGGCGGATCGGAGCGGAGGCGCGCGCGGACCGCATCGCGATCGTGCCAGTCACGCGTGTGACCGCAGGTTTCGCAGATCGCTCGCGCCTCGAGCATGGAGGAACTTTACCGAGCCGCGCGACTCAATGGATCCAGATGAGCGTGCACAGATCCGGACAGCCGAGGGCGATCTTCGTCGCGTACGTGAGGTCGAACTCGCGGCTCAAGATCGCGGGACCGCGATCGACGACCGGGACCGTGATCTCGTTCGCACCATATTCGAGATGGACGATCGTCCCGCACGGAAGCGTGCGGTGAGCCACGCCCTGGAGCGTCGTCGTGAGAGTCTGACCGCACGCGGTGCGGTTCCCGTAGAGGCCCGGTCCGAAATACGAGGCCAGCACGGTGGTCCTCACCACGGGCGCAGGCGCGGGAGGCGGAGGAGGCGGCGTCCCGTCGGCCTTGAGCACGGTGACCACCCAGAAGACGCCGTAGTCCTCCATCCATTGCGCGCCTTCGATGAGCGGACGGAGCGCCACGCGGAACGTCCCCGGGACAGGAGGCGCGATCACATCGAATTGGAACCACGCGATCTGACTCGGTCCGACGTACGACGCAGGCTGCGCCGCCAGACGGTTGTATCGCGGCCATCCCGTTGCCGGAGAGCCCATCGTCCCATCTCCGCCGAGCACGCTCGCGGAATCCTGACCCGGCTCTGGAGACCACGTGCCCAGGTACGCGGTCTCGCCCAGGCGCCCCGCGACCCAACCACGCGATCCGCTGTTGTAGAAGGCGACGGTCGCGGTCGCTTTCGTTCCCATGCAGAGGGACATGTAGCCGCTCTGTCCATACCACGACGCATGAAAGCCTGGCGTCCCGCTGGGCACACGAGCCGGCGGCGCGATGCCCGGTCCCACGCTGCTCGCGCAGGTCGCCGCGTGCGATGCGGATGTCGGCGTCAGTGCGGCGACAAGCGCAAAAACGAATAGCAGGTTGCGAGCCCTACCCACGGCACGTCTAACGCGTGAGAGCGGTCACCGATATGTGAAAGTTGCGGACCGGTGTCTGCCGCGAGCCCTTACTTCCAGCGATGCCCCACGAGCCCCGCCTCGAACGATCGCTTGTCCAGTCGAGTCAGGCGCTTTGCCATCGATGGCCGCAGAAGCGGCGTGTGCGAGATCGTGAGCAGGTACTCGGGAATGAACCACACCTCTTTAGCGGTGGTCATCCAATCGAGATGGTCGAAGCGCGCGAGATTGACGGGCCGCGAGAACGTGCGGAGCGTTCGCTCGCGCCGGAGGTTGAAGTACGCGTAGAAGTAGCTCATCGCCATCTCGCGAAACGTGCGATGGATCGGCTCGCGGTACGCGAGGCCGTTGTAGTTCGACTTGGCGACCGCGCCCCAGAGGCCGCGCTCCCTGAAGACCGCGATGACGTGGTCGGTGTCGTGCTCGGCTTCGAGGTCGAGGAGGAGCGGGGGAAAACCCAGTACGCGCAGCGCCGCCGCCGCGAAGATCGCACCTTCGAGACAGTGCGCCGTGCGCTCGCGCAGGACCCGCCGCGGGGACCACGCCGTCGTGCCGAGGTGATACGGCATGTCGTCGAGGAACTGCTGGACGCCGTACGGCGTCTTGAGCGCGCGCAGCTTTCGCAGCTCGGCGGCGCTGAAGCCATCATGCACATGGACATTCTTGTGGATAACGCGTGAGCGCGAGACCAGGGGTCGGCCTTCCGGGCACCGTCACGATGCGCGAGGCGGAGCAGCTCGCGGCCGAAGCCGAGAACGCCGGCGCCGCGAGCGTCTGGGTCACGGACGTGCGGCGGGAGCCGTACCTGGTATCCGCGGCGGCGCTCCGCGCGACCACGCGCGTGACGGTCGGCATCGACGTCGCCGTGGCATTTTCGCGTTCACCCGCCGTCACGGCGCAGGCTGCATGGGACCTCGCCGGATATGGAAACGGGCGGTTCGTCCTCGGACTGGGCAGCCAGGTCGGGCCGACCTTGCTCTCGCGCTTCGGCGTCGAGGCGGACCGTCCCGCCGCGCGTCTTCGGGACTACGTGCTGGCCGTGCGGGCGTGCTGGGAGGCATACCGGAAAGGTCACGGCCACTACCAGGGCGACTTCTACGCGATCCGGCAGCCGGTCTTCTCGCCCGGCGCGGACGATCCCTGGCCCGCGATCCCGCTCTACGTCGCCGGCGTGAATCCGGTCATGACGGCCGTGGCCGGCGAGGTCGCGGACGGCTTCGCGGCGCACATGTTCTGCACCCCCACGTATCTCGATCGGGTCCTCCGACCCGCGCTCGCGCGAGGAGCCACCCGCGCGAAACGAGCCGCGCCTCCCGTCCTCCTGCCGCTTGTGGTCGGGCGCGACCGCGCATCGCTCGCACTTCAGATGACGACCTATACCGTGCCCGCATATCGCCGCGTCCTCGACGAGTCCGGCTTTCGCGAGGAAGCCGACGCGATCCTCGCGGCGATCGCCGACCGCCGCCGCACCGAGGCTGCAAGGATCATCGAGGAACGCTGCCTCGACCAGCTTGGCGTCGCGGTGCTCGACGACCTCGCCGAGAGGATCCGCCTCTGGAGCGCCCATGCCGACGCCATCGGCTTGACCGTGCCGTGGTACGGGCTCGACCGCTACGCCCAGGTCGCCCTGTTCCGCGACGTGCTGCGCGCGCTCGAACGGTTGTAATCTCCGGCGATGCCGTTCAAGAGCCAAGCGCAGCGGCGCAAGTTCGCGGAGCTCCTGGTGAAGGGCGAGATATCGAAAGAAACTTACGAGGAGTGGAACCGCGACACCGGGAGCAAGAAGCTTCCCGAACGCGTGAAACCCAAAGCGAGATCGAAGACGAAGACCGTGCGAAAGACGGGGTCGCGCGCGAGAGGCAAGACGGGGAAGCGCTGACACCCGGGCAGGCGCCGAGTTTCCTCGGCGCCTGCGAGTGGATCGGGTCTAGCGGGTTACGGCGGCGGGCGTGAGGATCTCCGTGAAGTACACCTCGAACACCTCGACCTTTCCGCTCTTGCCACCGCTCTTCTTGATCGCTTCATCGCGAAGGCCAGCCATGGCTGCTTCGCTCTTCTGCAGATCCTGCTCGGTGTCCCAGCCGGTCGCGCCGATGATCCGGCCGGTCTTTCGATTCACGAACAGCACCGCCGTGCGGGCACCGGGCTGCTTTCGAACTACCGGAACGATCTTCTCTTGGAACTGCGCGATGCCTTCGGCATGCTTGGCCGGATCGGCCTCGGCGGTCGTCACGCGGACGAAGACGCCGGCTTTCGGCGGCTGGATCCGCTCCATCACCGCAACCTCGCACTCATCTTCGTCCACGATCTTGCCGCCAGACTGGGACAGGATCGTCTCCCCTTGCGGGCGGACCTTCGGACGTGCGTTCTTCATGGCCTCTTCGCTTTCCCAGTAGGTCACCGACAGGCCATCGCCGGTCTTGCGATTTCCGACGAGTGTCGCCCCGCGGAAGCCGTCTTGCTTCTTGAGCAATGGAAAGAACTCGCTGGTCCACTGCTTGATGCCCTTGTCGGTGTTGGTTGGCTCGGTCTTGAGCCGGACAACGCGTGCGTGGGTAGCTCTCTGTTCGCTTGACATAAATTTGCCCTCCTTGGGCGGGGTTCCTTCGCGAGTGGGATCTACGTCAGCGCGCGCGCGGCGAGCCGCACCGATCCTCCATTGAGATGGGGCCCTCCCCTCGAGTGCCCGACGTACCCGCGCCTAACCATACTCACCCCGCCAAAGCGCACCTCACGTTCTGGTAACGGAGGCACGACCGTCGCGACACAGCCGGTAGGCGAATGTGGCGGTCCAGGTCCACCCCGCGATGATCGAGATTCGCTGCAGAGGCCCGGTCGGACCGTTCGGTAGCCACGAAGGCGGCGACTGCGTTCAACGTGAATACGCCGAGGCCTGCGAGGCCGTGGATCGAACCTCCCGCCATGAGGAGCCCCGCGCCGTACAAGAGAAGGATGCCCGAGCGAGCTCGCGTAGTTGCGATACCAGCTGTAGCCGGGGCGGATCGCGCCCTCGATAAGGAAGGTCACAATGAACAGAGGCGGGCCCACGACACGCAGAAGAGCAGCGTCCGAGCCTTGGTCACGTCGGCGAACGGTAACCCTCGCTAACTAGACTCGCCCGAATGTCTCGCATCACCGACCTCCTCGCTGCCGGGCAGACGTTCTCCTTCGAGTTCTTTCCACCGAAGGACGGTGAAGAGCAGAAGCTCCTCACGCGGACGATCGCGGATCTCCAGCCGCTCCATCCATCGTTCGTCTCCGTCACGTACCGTGGCGGGCGGATCTCGCGCGAGCGGACGACGCGCGTCGTCGTCGACCTCCTGCGAACGACGGACCTCACGCCGATGCCGCATCTGACCTGCGTCGCGCATCCGCGGTTCGAGCTCGGCGAGATCATCGGGGGATTCCGCGCCGCGGGACTGGAGAACCTCCTGGCGCTCGGTGGCGATCCGCTTCCCGAGGAGGAGTCCTACAAGGAGCTCGCGTACGCGTCGGAGCTGGTCGAGCTGGGACGGCGGCTCGGCTTCGAGTCGATCGGCGTTGCGGCCCATCCGGCCGGCCACCCGCGATCGCCCGACCTCGAGTCGGATCGGCGGTACCTTGCAGCGAAGATGACCCTCGCCGACTTCGCGATCACGCAGTTCTTCTTCAAGGTGGAGGAATACGAGCGCCTGCGTGAAGAGTTGGCGGTGCGCGCCATCACGAAGCCGATCATCGCCGGCATCATGCCGATCACCTCACTCGCGTCGGTGCAGCGGATGGCGCAGCTTTCGGGTTACGCGGTCCCCGACGACATCGTGGCGCGCGTCGAGGCAGGCGGTGAGGATCGCGAGGAGATCCGCAAGCGTGGCATCGAGGTCGCTACCGAGCTCTGCCGCGACCTGCTCGATGCGGGCGTGCCCGGGTTGCATTTCTACACGCTGAACTTCTCGAAGGCGACCCGCGAGATCTACACGAACCTCGGGCTGGCGGTGTAGCTAAGCGGCGCGCTGCGGGACGGCGATCGCCTCACGCAGGAATGCGAGGCTCGCCTCCGCAAGATCGCGGCGACGCGCGTCGACGGTGATCGCGTGGCCCGTTCCCTCGAGGTAAAGCGTCGTCACCGGTCCGCCGAGACGCGCCGCGAGGTCGCGCGCGTATTGGACCGGAACGAGCCGGTCGCTCACAGCGTGCGCAACGAGCGCCGGGCAACGGATCTCGCCGAGGCGCCGGCGCACGAGTCCGATGCCGTGGATGAGCTCGGCGACCGCACGCACCGGAGCCGGGTCGTAGCACTTCGCGCCCGCGTTCAGGTCGACGAGGTCGCTGGCCGGCGACGGCACCTCTCGGATGACCCGCCAGACGTAGGGTGCGAGGTACGCGATCGGGTTGCTCATCCCGAGCGCGGTCGCGCAGAGGATCACCGCGGACGGCTTGCGGCGCAGCGCGATGTCGAGCGTCATCGTCGCACCTGCCGACAGGCCTCCGACGATGACCTCGTCGTGGTCGCCCGCGAGCTTGTCGTACGCATCGAGCGCGCACGACATCCAGTCCTCCCAGCAGAGATCGAACATGTCCGCGGGCCGAGTGCCGCGTCCGGGGAGGAGCGGCACGCTCACCGTGTATCCGTCGGCGACAAGTGCGTCCTTCATGTAGTGCATGTCGACGGGTGTGCCGGTGAGACCATGAAGGAGCAGAACCCCCGCATCGCGGCGGTTCGCCGAAACCGAATGACCGTGCCTGCGCACGGCGGCTATCCAGGCACGCAGCATGCCTATTCAGTTAACGCCACGAAGCTCCGGTTGAGGCATCCGTGCGGCCTCAACTACCTCTCAATCGCTGCTCCCACCCCCGAACGGGGGAGCGGCCGAGGGCACGGTGTTTGCAATTCTGTGTGGCATGCGGGTGCAGGTGGCCCCGTGTGAGCGATACCGCCTCCGCGTCACGACCTGGGGCAGCGGCGCAGCACCGCATGCCGTCGTCCTTCCCGGAATCTCCGCCGACTGGCGCGGCCTCGCGCCACAGATCCGCGCACTCCGCCGGTTGAGTTGGACCGTCCACGTCGTCGACCTGCCCGGTTTCGCTCTGCGGCCGGCGCTCAAGGCGTCCGACGCGAACGTCGTGCAGCTCGCCGATTACGTGGCGCGCGTCGTCACGGGTCTGTCGATCCCGCCCGCGCTCCTCCTCGGCCACTCGCTTGGCGGCGGCGTCGCGATGAACCTCGCGATCCGCCATCCCGGGCTCGTCCGCGGGCTGGTCCTCATCGCGCCGGTCGGACTCGGCGTCTCGCTGCACTGGATCTACAAGCTGTACTGCGTTCCGCTCCTCGGCCGGGCACTCTTGCGGCCGAGTGTGCTGAACGCCTCGTCGATACGCCGGTTCCTCGTCGGCAGCGGTCGTCGGAATGACGCTCGATTCATCGCGAAGCTTGTCCGTCACGGACTGCGCGCGCGACCCCGCGCCCTGTCGGCGCGTGCGATCATCTGGGCGAACCAGCCGCGGCGCTGGAGCAAGGCGCGCGCTCTGCTCCCGGGTGGCGAGCAGCGCGGAATTCGGATCGACGGCCGCCTCGCGGAGCTGAGCAAGATCCCGACGCTCGTCCTCTGGGGCGACGAGGATCGAGTCGTCTCCGCGACCGATGCGCGACGCTGCAGGGAGCTACCGCTCGCACAGGTCCGGATCGCCCACGGTGTCGGCCACTCGCTACCGCTCGAGGTCGCGGCCTGGGCGAACGATCACATCGCGAAGTTCGTCGCCGACCTGTTCAGTACGGAGCTGCGAGCGGCCTGACCGCGGGCTAGCGCCGCTCCGATCGCCACGCGGCGATCCGCTCGAACACGCTGCCGTCGTCCAGGGCGATCGCGCGCCGGTTGCGCTCCGCGACGAGCCGCGCGGTACGCGCCGCGCGCTCCGCGAGCCGGCGACGATCGGGGATGCGGCGCGCGCGCTCAGCGAGGACCCGCGCGACGTGGGTGTGCGCGAGCGCTTCGGTGATCCGCTCCGCGTGCAGCAGGATCGGTCCGAGATCCTCCTCGGCGAGGGGCGCCCCGCGCAGGAGCCCGGGGCCTTTGCGCCGCACGAGGCGGCCGACGAGCGAACGGAGTACGGCGACGATGTGTCCGCGCGCGGCCGCGAAATCGGAGCCGACCCGGCCGTCGAACGACGCGTCCGCGAGCAAGCGGCTCGGGCCGCCGCGAAGAAGCGACGCCGGACGCTGCGTCGTCCACTTCATGAGGTCCTTCACCGCCATGAGCGATTGGATCTGCGACGTGCCTTCGTAGATGGGAGTGATGAGGCTGTCGCGCATGAAGCGGCCGACGTCGTACTCGTCGACGACGCCGACGCCGCCGTGTATTTGTAGCGCGAGCCGGCAGACGCGGACCGCGCCCTCGGTGCCGTACCACTTCACGAGTGGCGTGAGCTCCCGCAGGTCGCGCGCGGCCTGCTCGTCGTGCCCGAACAGAACGAGGTCCTGCAGCACGGCCGCGGTGTACGCGAGCGCTCGGGCTCCGGTGACGGTCGTCTCCATGTCCAGGAGCATCTCGGCCACCATGGGATGCTCGCGGATCGGCTTGCCCATCTGCACACGCTGCGCCGCGTACTCGGACGCCTTCTCGAATGCCGCGCTCGCCACTCCGATGCCCTGTATCCCGACGCCGAGCCGCGATTCATTCATGAACGTGAGGATCTGCTTCCAGCCGTCTCCGGGCTTCCCGAGCGGCGTCGCCCGTGTCCCTTCGAAGAGGAGCGCGCACGTCGGCGAAGCGCGGATCGTGAACTTGTGCTCGGCCCGCTCGACGATGTAGTTGTCTCCTTCACGATCCGCGACGAACATGCCGAGTCCGTCCAGACCAGTCGACCCCGCGGCGGAGCGCGCCAGCACGATGACGAGGTCGCCCTGGCCCGCGGAGATGAACTGCTTGCGTCCCTGAAGGATCCAGCAGCCGTCCTGCCGCGGGGTCGCCGTCGTGGTGAGGCGGCCGACGTCGGAGCCGGCCTGCGGCTCCGTCATCGCGACTGCGCCCATGATCTCGCCCTTCGCGAGCGGGGGAAGATAACGCGCCTTCTGCTCCTCGGTGCCGAAGCGGTAGATGAGCGCCGCGGGCGAGTTCCATCCGATCCCGTGCTGCACCTGTGTCGAGAGATCGGCCCGCGCGAGCATCTCCGCGATCATCATCGTGACGGTGAACGGGAGTCCCGCTCCACCGAACTCGGCGGGCACCGAGGGCGACGCGAGCCCGAGCTCGGCGAGTCCACGGAGGCTCTCCGTCATCGGCTCGTTCATGCGCACCGTGCCGTTCTCGCGGATCACGCCGATCTCGTCGACCTTCGCCGCGCGCGGGGCGATCTCGGTGGCGATGTACCGGCCCGCGAGGTCAAGTACCTCGCGCCAGGTCGCTACGGTGCCGGCGACGTCGGCGCTTGGGCCCTCCACCGCGCCGACGACGCGCGCCCATGGGACCACCTTGTCGAACACCTCGACGAGGTCGGGATTGCCGGTGAAGAAGTTCGTCGCGGTCACAGGCTGAAGAACGGCCGGCGGGACCGCAGCGATCCGGTCGGCGCGAGCCGGTCCCCGCGCGCCGCCGCCAGACGCTCGAGCGCCGTCACGATCCGCTGGCGTTGCGCGTCCGCGTACCGGAACGGTCCGCCGAGGAACGGCGGGAAACCGAGGCCGAGAACGGCCCCGAGGTCGCCTTCGGCCGGCGAGCGCAGGATCCCCTCGTCGAGGCAGCGGACGGCCTCGTTCACGAACATGAGGGTGAGCCGCTCCGCGATGTCGCCGGCCGCCGGATGGGTCGGTGCGCCGAGGAGCTCGCGCACGCGCGGATTCGGCGTACGGCGCCGCCCGTCGTAACGGTAGAAGCCGCCGCCTTTGTGCTTCCCCTTGAAGCCTTCGGCCACGAGCGAATTCACGATCGTCGGCGCTTGGATGCCGCGCGCCTTCGCGACGGTCTCGCCGGCGTGGCCCGCGACTTCGAGCCCCACCTCGTCGACGAGCTGCAGCGGGCCGACCGGCCACCCGAATTCGGTCATGGCCCGATCGATCGCCTCGATGGAATCGCCCTCGGCCAGCATCGTGAAGGCTTCGCCGATCATCGTCGAGAGCACGCGTGTGGTGTAGAAGCCGGGGCCGTCGCCGACGACGATCGGCGTCTTGCCCATCGCCGTGGCGGCGGACACGGCGGTCGCCACGGCATCTGCATCCGCGCCGGCCGGGCGAATGACCTCGATGAGCGGCATCTTGTGCACTGGCGAGAAAAAGTGCATGCCGACGATCCGCTCGGGCGTGCGGGCCTCGCGGGCGATCTCGGCGATCGGGAGGGCGGACGTGTTCGACGCGATGACCGCTTCCGGTCGAAGGATCTGCTCGAGCTCGCCGATCACGCGCCGTTTGGTCGCGATGTCTTCGAATACCGCCTCGATCACGAGATCGGCGCTGCGGAAACCGGTCAGGTCCGGTCCACCGCTGACGCGTCCGACGATGCGCGCCGCCTCGCGGCGCTCGAAAACGCCCTTCTTCGCAGCGTCCGTGGTGAGCTCGCGGATCGTCGAGAGTCCCTTTGCGACGGCGGCGGCGTCGCGGTCGCGCGCGCGCACGCGAAGGCCGGCTACCGCGGCCGCCTGGGCGATGCCCGAGCCCATGAAGCCGAGGCCGACGATCCCGACGTTCGCGATGGCGCGCGGCTTCCCGAGCCCCTCGAGCGCGGCTTTGCGCTGGCGCAGTGTGAGCACGACGAGCGCGGTCAGGCTGCGACCGGTCTCGCCGACGGCGAGCTCGCCGAACGAGCGCGCCTCGGCGTCGAGTCCCGCCTCCAAGCCTTTCGCCAGACCGATCGCGACCGCGTCGATCGCGGCGATCTGCGCCGGATAGCGGCCTTTCGTCTCCGCGAGCGTCCGCGAGCGCGCCTGCCGCAGCGCGAAGGCGCGCGCCGGCGCGAAGTGCGTGGCGGCCCGGTCGATGGCGGTCGCTCCGCCGTTGGGCTTGCGCTTATTGTCGCGGCTCGCGTGATCGATCGCCGCCTGAAGGAGGACCGCTGGATGGACGACCTCGTCGATCACGCCCGCGCGCAGAGCGCGCTTCGGCGTGAGCTGCCGCGCCGTCAGGATCATGTCGAGCGCGCGCGGAAGGCCGATGAGCCGTGGCAGCCGCTGCGTGCCGCCGGCCGCCGGGATGAGGCCGAGGCGTGTCTCGGTCAGACCGAGGCGGACGTTCGGGGCATCGGCCGCGATCCGCGTGTCGCAGGCGAGCGCGATCTCGAGGCCACCGCCGAGCGCGGGACCGTTGATCGCCGCCACGGTCACGAACGGAAGCGCAGCGAGATCGTTGAGCACGCGCTGCATCGAGCGACTCGCCTTCTCGATGTCGCTCTGCGACGTGCCTCCACGGAGGAGCGAGAGATCGGCACCGGCGACGTACTGACCCTTCTTACCGCTCGCGACGACGAGACCGCGCGGGTTTGCTGCGCGAGCCGCGGCGATCGCCGCGGCGAAGTCTTCCATCAGCCGCACGTCGATCGCGTTCACCGGATCGTCGGGACGATCGATGACGATCCGCGCGACCCCCGACCCGTCCGCGGGAACGAACATCACGGACGGGACCTGAGCCGCGGCCGCAAGCCCGGGGGCTGGAGGGCGAAGCCCCCCAACGCTGATCACGCACGCTCCAGGATGATCGCCGCCCCGTTACCGCCTGCCGCGCACGCGGTCGCGAGGCCGTACTTGGCGCCGCGCCGGTGCATCTCGTTCGCGAGCGTCAGCACGATGCGCGCGCCCGTGGCGCCAAAGGGATGGCCGAGCGCGATCGAGCCGCCCATGACGTTCAGCTTCTCGACGGGGACGCGGCCGACGCCGTTCTGCTCGAGAACGCTGAGGGTCGAGAGGACCTGCGCCGCGAACGCTTCGTGCATCTCGAAGAGGTCAATGTCCTCGAGCGTCAGCCCCGCGCGCCGAAGCGCGATCGGGATCGCGTACGCCGGCGCGATGAGCAGCTGGTCAGCGGGGTCGACCGCGGCGTAGGCGTAGCCGCGCACCGACGCGAGCGCCTCGAGGCCGAGCGCTCGCGCGCGCGCCTCGCTCGCGAGCACGACGGCCGCCGCGCCGTCCGTCAGAGGGCTCGCGTTTCCGGCGGTGATCGTCCCGTGCTCGCGATCGAAGACCGGACGGAGCGATGCGAGCTTCTCCGGCGTCGAGTCGCGCCGGATGTGGTTGTCCGCCGTGACCGCGTGGCCGTCGAGGTAGACGGGCCCGACCTCCTTCGCGAGGCGTCCGTCGTCCCAGCCCGCAGCAGCCAGACGGTGGCTGCGGAGCGCCCACGCATCCTGGCTCTCGCGCGAGACGGCGTTCATCGCCGCCATGCGCTCGGCCGATTCGCCCATCGTGAGCCCGGTCGACGTCTCGCGAATACCGGGAGCCACCGGCGCGATGTCGGACGCGCGGACATGTGCAAGGGATTGCGCTTTGGCAGGAAGCGTCTTCGCCTGCGAGGCCGCGATGAGGGCGCGCGCGAGGCGCGGCGTGAGCGTCAGCGGGACGTTGGTGAGCGATTCGCTTCCGCCCGCGACGACCATGTCGGCGTTGCCGCCGGCGATGTGGTCGGCCGCGCTCGTGATCGCCACGCACGCCGACGCGCACGCGAGCCCGACCGTGAACGCGGGGATCCGGGTCGGCATCGAGAGTGAGAGCACGATCTCGCGTGCGAGGTTGTGATAAGCGACGGGTCGCGCGACATTTCCGAAGATCACCTCGTCGACCTGACCCGGATCGAGCTCCGTGCGCGCGAGCGCCTCGGACGTCGCGGCCTTCGCGAGGTCGAGCACGTCGAGATCGGCGAAGTCGGTCCCCGCTCGGACAAACGGCGTCCGCGCGCCGCCGAGTATCAATACACGCGGCATTGCGCTTGCATGGCTAGCGCTCAAGCGAGTTTCGACGTTATGAGCATGATGCAGTCGGCAAGCCAATGGGAAGCCGCCTACGACCCGGGCGTCCCCAGGCACCTGACGTACCCCAGATTGCCACTCCATGGCCTACTCGAACGCACGGCCCGCGAGCACCCGGAGACCGTGGCTACCCAATTTGGTGGAGCCGTCGCCGGCCGCTGCATCGACGCGCCGATGACCTACCGAAATGTCGACGATCTCGCCGACCGCTTCGCCGCCGGCCTCCAGCAGCTCGGCGTCCGGAAGGGCGACCGCGTGGCGCTCGTCCTGCCCAACTGCCCGCAATTCGTCTATGCCTTCTTCGGCGCCCTAAAGGCCGGGGCGGTCGTCGTTCCGACGAACCCGCTCTACACCGTGCGCGAGCTCCACAACCAGCTCGCGGACTCGGGCGCCCGCGTCGTCGTGGTCCTCTCGCGTCTCTATCCGCAGGTCGCGGAGGCGGCGATCGAGACCCGCGTCGAACGAATCGTGGTCACGAACGTGAAGGAGCATTTCGCGTTCCCGCTCCGCGCGCTCTTCACTCTTGCGCGGGAGCGCAAGGAAGGGCATCGGGTCGACATCTCGGGCGATCCGCATGCCATGTGGCTCAGCGACCTGCTCATCGACGCGAGCGCGCGGATCCCGGTCGACGTCGTGCCCGAGGATCTCGCCCTTCTGCAATACACCGGCGGCACGACCGGGATGCCGAAGGGCGCGATGCTGTCGCATCGGGCGCTCATCGCGAACGTCACGCAATGCAAGGCGTGGCATGCGGCCGTTCGACCCGGCGACCGGATCCTGGCGATCATGCCGTTCTTCCACGTGTACGGCCTGACCGTCGTGATGAACCTCGCCGTGCTGAACGCGATGACGATGATCCTCATCCCGCGTCCCGACCTCGGGCACATCCTGCTCGCGATCCAGAAGCATCGCCCGCGCTTCTTCCCAGGCGCGCCGCGGATCTACATCCTCTTGAGCGAGTCACGCGAGCTCGCGAAGTACGACCTGCGGTCCATCGAGTGGTTCCTCTCCGGATCCGCGCCGCTGCCGGTCGAGGTCATGCGCCGGTTCGAGGAGCTCACCGGCGGCAAGGTCCTCGAGGGATACGGCCTCACCGAGGCCGCACCGGTCACGCACTCCAATCCGCGTGAGGGCGTTCGCAAACCGGGGTCCGTCGGCATTCCGTTGCCCGACGTCGACTGCCGGGTCGTCGATATCGAGACCGGCACGCGCGAGGTGGGCGCGGGCGAGGCGGGGGAGCTCTGTCTTCGCGGCCCGAACATCATGGACGGCTACTGGCAGCGTCCCGAAGAGACCGCCGCGGTGATTCGCGACGGCTGGCTCCATACCGGTGACATCGTCCGCATGGACGAGGACGGCTACTTCTCGGTCGTCGACCGTGTGAAGGAGATGGTCATCGTCTCCGGGTTCAAGGTGTACCCGCGCGAGGTCGACGAGGTCTTGTATGCCCACCCCGCCATCCTCGAAGCCGCGGCCGTCGGGGTGCCGCATCCGTCGAAGGGCGAGGTGGTCAAGGCGTTCGTCGTTTTGCGACCGGGCGCCAAGGCGACCGCGCAGGAGCTCGTGGACCACTGCCGCGCGAATCTCGCGCCCTACAAGGTCCCCGTCGAGATCGTGTTCCGCTCCGAGCTCCCGAAGACGCTCATCGGAAAGGTTCTCCGTCGCCAGCTCGCGGCGGAAGACCCCGGCGTCGCCGTCGTTCCGCTGCCGCGCGCTGGCTGAGGTCCGTCAGCTCACTTTCTGCCGCAGGAGATCCAGGATCCGGTTCTGCCCGTTCAGGATCTCGATCTGCTGGATCGACATTTGATGCAGTGCGGTCAGGGTCTCGTGATCGGCTTCGGCACGCGCGTCCTGCGCGGCCGAGATCACGTTCTGTCCGACGATGATGATCGGCAGCAAGACGAGCTGCAGGAAGTTCGAGGACAGCCAGTTCACGAGGACCGTCGGCGACCCCTGCTCGATCGCGGCCGGCAGGGCCACGAGCGCGATGAGCGTGAACACGTAGGCGCAGTACATCGTCCCGACGATCTTCGTGATCCGCACGGCGATCGCCGCGTTGAGTCGACCCAGAGGACCCGAGCCGTGGATGCGCTCGTGGATCTGCTCGGAGAGCACCAGCCTCGGTACGTGTACTGACGGGTTCTTGACTTGCGGCATATGTCTCCTCACCACCTGTTGATGAGGCGCGAGACTACGCTCGCGGGACTACGGCTTCGTCCAGCCGACCGCCAGGAGCACGGCTCCATCCAGCGTGGGGTAGTAGACCTGCCAGCCGTGATAGCCGCGGTAGGCGTTCGGGTCGGCCTTCATCACGTTGCCGTAGTCGATGAGTGCGTTCACGTACGCCTGCGAGTGGTTGTACGCGAAGAGCGCCCGCTGCATGTTGTCGGGCGCGCCCGCGGCTTTGAGATAGCGCGCCGCGCCCAGGATCGCGTCGTGGTCGTCGTCGATATCGCCTCCGTTGCCGTACTGCGTCCAGGTCGACGGGATGAACTGCATCGGACCCTGGGCACCTGCGCTCGACAGCCCGTGGATGCGGCCCATGCGGCTCTCTACGAGATTGACCGACGCGAGGTAGTACCAGGGCACACCGAACTCGGCCTCCGCCTCCTTGTAATAGCCGAGAAGCTGGTCGACCGGCTTCGCCTCGAGGATCTTCCAGTCCGGCAGGTTCTTGGGGACGGGGCCGTTCAGCAGGCGCAGCTGCTTGCCGGCATCAAGGCTCGCGTTGACCGCGGCGCGTGTTTGCTCCGGCAGCGATGCGAGCACGGTGGCCTTCCAGTCGGGGTAGTCCTGCAGCCGGCTGTACGCGAGCTGCTGAAGATGTCCCATCCACTCGAGGTGTGCGCCGCTCAAGTTCGGATCGCGGATCGCGGTCTCGACCATGGCCAGCTGGATCGCGAGCGCTGCGGGGTCGTTCGCTGCGACCGGGAGCTCGTCCCACTTGGGTGCTGCGCTCGCCGTTGGGAGGGGCGTGGGCGATGGGCTCGGGGTGGGCGTCGCCGGCGCGTCGGTGGCGGTCGGCGCAGGCGACTCGGAAGCGACGGCCGTCTCGGACGGCGCGAAGCGCGCGCCAGGTCCCGAGCAGGCGACGAGGCCGGCGGTAAGGACCAGACCGAAGAGGCGTGCGGGATACGTGCGCAGCTGTCCGATGTCGAAAAGTCTGTTGTGCGAATGCTGTCCGGTAAAGGTCCGCAACCGGACGTTCTCGCGTCAAAACACGACCTCGAGTGTCAGAGCGGCGACGTCTTTTGTCGTTGGCGTCCCATCTCTGCACCGGTCCGCCGAGTCTTGGGACGCTTGGCCGCTAGCGACTAGCTTGCGCGGCGCTCCCGGATCCCCGATGTGCCATCGAGTCGCTCGCGACTCGTCGGTTCGATCCGAGTCCACTTATGACCTTCGGAGCCGTTCCCCTCGCAGTAACCCCATCGACCATCGACGGGTGTGATCAAGGGCCCCGCGGCGTGAGGATCGGTGTGCTCACGGCAGACGAACTCGATCAAGGCAGCCATGCATCTCCCCCTCCGTTGGATGAGATGGTGCGCATGGGACATCCCCACGTCGAGATGGTTGTCCACAGTTTTGGTGGAAACTTTTCCGCGACGGTGGATTACGACGGGTCATGTCTTAGACGCTGACCGTTCGTCTCCCACGCGGTCGCCCGGACGCGCGCATCCGATGCGGGGTCGGCACGCAGTCGCACTCCACGGGATCTTCCAGGAGCGCACGATCCCAGTGAGCGAGATCCGCGGCTGCGTCGTAGGTGCTCTGAAGGAAATCAAGAAGTGTCGCCGCGGGGTCCGCCGAGGTCCGGACCGCGTCGTACGGCAACAGGAACTCTCCACGCGCCGCATCCCATCCGCCTGCCTTCGGGCGGATGGTGGCCGCATCGAGCCCGTCGAGCGCCGGCATCGCGTAGGCGTAGTACTCGGCTCGCGGGACCTGCGCGCTCCCTGGCCAGAATCCCGCCGAGATGAGCTCGTGCGAGTAGGCCTCGTGCATGACGTGGACGTTCACATGCGGTGGGGTCCCGCCGGCGTACGCCGGCGCGCGCCTTCCGCTGAACCGCGCCGCGGCGAGGTCGAAGGATCCCCAGAAGAACTGGACGGGGCTCGCCTTTCCGAGGAAGCCCGCGCGGAATCGCTCGAAGACGATGTCGGTCTGGAGCAGCGCGGCCGCGAAGCCTCGCGCTCGGTCGCGGTCGTACGGGCGGATCGCGACGTCCTTGGGGAACGGCACCGCGACGGGGACCTCGTTCGGCGTGGGCGCGATGCCCGGATCGGGCACGCCCAGCCGGGCGAGTGAGTCGAGCACCTCGCGGTAGAACTCCGCGACAGACATCGAGCGCAGCGGCACGGCGCCGCTTCCGCCGCGGCTCGTGACGATCGTGAGCTCGTGAGCCACGAAGTCGAGATCCATCTGGAAGGCATCCCCATCGCTCGGCACGAGCCCGGTGCTCAGACCTCGAGGGGTCACGTGCAGAGCGGAGTTCCACCAGTGGTTCAGGACGGGCGTCTTCGCCAGAAGGATCTTGCCGACGATCTGTGTCCACATGTGGACCGGGTAGAGGGTGTCCTTCCACGCGTCGTAGTCGAGCGGCGGCCAGAGATCGGCTTGACTTCGCAGCTGAATGCCCAGGCTCTTCACGTTAGACGATTCATCAGCCGACCTGCGTCCGACCGGGCCTTACTGAGCCGGCACGGACGAAAGGAGTCGCCGGAGCCGCGCGCGCACGTCGTCGGCGGACGCATCTCCGAGCGACGAGACGGCGACGCGCTCGAGATCGCTCTTCTTTGCGCCGCGGATGGCGCGTCTCACCTGCGGGATGCTCGCGGGCGCCATGCTCAGTGCGCGAACGCCCAGGCCGACGAGCGCCAAGGCGGCCTCGGGCTCTCCGGCCATCTCGCCGCACACCGAGAGCAGGGTCCCCGACCGATCCGCGGCTTCGACCGCGAGGCGGACGAGTTGGAGCAGCGCGGGATGGAGCGAGTCGCGGTAGCGCTCGAGCGCCGGATTGCCGCGATCTGCGGCCAGCGTGTACTGGAGCAGGTCGTTCGTGCCAAGGCTGACGAAGCCCAGCTCGCGCATGTAGGTATGCGCCGTGAGGATGGCGGACGGTATTTCAAGCATCACCCCGAGCTCCGCGACCCCGATCGGTCGACCCTCGGCGGCGAGCTCCGATGTCGCCCGGCTGGCGAGGCGGCGAAGGATCGCGACATCACCCGCGTCCGCGACCATCGGGGCCATGATCTTGACGGGCCCTTTGACCGCCGCGCGATAGCAGGCACGCAGCTGTGTCACGAAGATCCCGGGCTGGCGATCGGCCAGGCGGAGCGCGCGGACTCCGAGGAACGGGTTCGCCTCTTCCTTGAGCGGGAGATATGCGATCGGCTTGTCCCCGCCCACGTCGAGCAGCCGGATCGTCACCGGATGCGGCGCGAATGCCGCGACGACGCGCTCGTAAGCCTCGGCCTGCTCGTCCTCGGACGGGGGCGTCGAACGTTCGAGGAAGAGGAATTCGGTGCGGAACAGGCCGACCCCGCGTGCCCCGATGGCGACGGCGCCGGCGGCCTCGCCCGGCGAGCCGATGTTCGCGAGGAGCTCGATCGCCACGCCGTCCGTGGTGACCGCGGGCAGCGCTGACTCCTCGCGATCCCGGCTGCGATCCCGCGCGATCGAGCGCGCGCGTGCGTCGAAGCGCGCGACGTCGTCGCTGGTCGGCGACACGAGGACCTCGCCGGTTTCGCCGTCGAGGGCGAGGGCGGATCCCGGGCGCGATGCCGAGAGAGACGCGAGCAACCCCGTCGCACCGACGACAGCGGGGATCCCGTACGCGCGCGCGAGGATCGCGGCGTGCGCGGTGGGGGACGACGCCTCCAGCGCGATGCCCAAGAGGCGCTCGCGCGGCAGCGTCGCCGTCACCGATGGCGGCAGGTCCTCGGCGACCACGATCGACGGTCTTTCCAGATGCATGACCGTGCTGGAAAGTCCGGCGAGCTCGCGCGCGATCCGATCGCCGACGTCGATGACGTCGGTCGCTCGTCCGGCGAGCAGCTCGTCGCCGAGGGCGCGGAGCTGTTCGGCGACCACCGCCGCGGCCCCGGCGATCGCGGCGACCGCGTCGATGCGCTCCGCGCGGATGCGTGCCGCTGCGGCGTCGAGCAGGTCGGGGTCGCGCGCCATCATCGCGTGCGCGAGGAAGACCTTCGCCTCGTCGGCGTGCCCCGCGGCGCTGACCTCGTCCGCGAGGCGTTCCGAGGCCTTGCCCACGACCTCGGCGGCGGCGACGAGCCGGGCGGCCTCGGCTTCGGGGTCCGCGACCCGACCACTGAACACGGCAGCCGTTCGCTCGAAGCGCACCCACGGGCCGTGCGCGACACCGGGAGACGCGCCAACGCCGCGGATCCCTACGGCGTTCCCGGTCGTCACGATCGCAACCGGCGCGATGCGTCGACGCGCTTGTGCACGACGACCGCTCCGCGATCGGCCGTCGTGACCGCGCGCATCCGCGTCCCCGGTGACCGGATCGCCGCGACGGACCACGCGACCGCGATGCCCAGCGCCTCCCGTCCGCCGCCGGCCGCCAGGAATCCCGCCAGCAGGGCGTCCCCCGCACCGACGGTGTTGGCGACGTCGTCGACCGAGGCCTCGGCGTGCGATGCGGTGCGCGCGTCGACAAGCACCGCGCCGTCGGGACCAAGACTCACGAGGACAGAGTGGCATCCGCGCTCGACGACCTCGCGTGCGGCCGCGACGACCTCGCCAATGGTCGCAAGCGGCCGTTCCACGAGGCCCTCGAGCTCGGCGGTGTTCGGTTTGATCAGCGCCGCACCCGCGCAGACCGCCGCGCCCAACGCCTCGCCGCTCGTATCGACCGCGACCCGCCGTGCCGGCGACGCGAGTGCGGCGAGGCGTGCATAGAAATCGACAGGCGCGCCCGGTGGCAGCGATCCGCAGCCAACGATCCAGCCGGGACCCGCGGCCGCGGACGCTGCGGCAAGTAGTGCGTCGACGTCGTCCGGCTCGAGCTGCGGGCCGGGCTCGTTCACCTTCGTCACCGTGCCGTCCGGTTCGACGAGGCTCACGTTCACTCTCGTCGCGCCCTTTATCGGCACCGCCGTGATCGGCACGGCGTCGGCGAGGAGGCGCAGGTACACGGTCGCGGACTCCGCTGCGAGGGGAAGGACCGCGGCCGTGTCGATGCCCTCGGTCGCGAGTGCGAGGGAAACGTTGAGGCCCTTGCCGGCCGCTTCCGAAGTGGCGGCTCGTGCGCGGATCACTTTGCCCCGGTCGAGCCGATCGATGTGGATCGTGCGGTCGATGCTGGGGTTCGGTGTGACGGTCACGATCACGGCCGCGCGAGGCTGGGCGTCGCGAGGTGATGCGCGAACAGGACCGCCTCGGCCTCGGCGTTCCACGTGCCACCGCGACCGAGTGCCGCGCCGAGCTCGGGATCGGCGTCGGCGAGATCCGCGACGGCGGTGAGCGGAAGATTGGAGAGCTGCGGAAAGATCACGATCTTGCCGGCGAAGCGACCCTCTATGAGCGCGCGCAATCCGTCGGGCGCCGCTTCCATCCCGCCGACCGCCGCGAGGGCGTGATCCGGGGAGAGCTGGCCGGCGAGCGTCTTGCGAACGACGAGCGCCTGGTCGGCGATGCGCGAGCCGGACGTGCCGGTGTATTGCGCGCCGTAGAGGAAGACCCGCGAGAGATCGAGGCTCGCCCGGGTCCCGACCGGCAGCCCTGCGAACAGCACGAGCATCCCATCGCCGGCGAGGAGACGCGCCGCCTGCGTCACGGCGGCCGCGGTCGGCGCCGTGACGATGATGTCGTCGGCGCCGCGACCGTGCGACTCGGTCGTCACCAGCGTGGCGAGGTCTTCTTCGCTCGGGCTCGTGATCATCAGGAGACGGCGCTCGAACTCGCGCGCGACCGGCTCGAGACGAGCCCGCGCGATCGCGAGGCGATCCGCGTCGAGGTCGACGCCGATCAAGGTCGATGGGCCGTTCGGTGCCTTGAGCGCGCGCTCGAGATGCATCTGTCCCATCGGACCAGCTGCGCCGACGAAGAGGGCCACGCCACCCGGTCGAAGCTCGGCGCGATTGCGTCGCTCGCCGTACGCGGCGGAGACGAGCGGGCCGGTGGTGCCGACGTAGGCGGTGTAGTGGTAGTGGATCCGTCCGACGTCGATGTCGCTCGGACCGTCGAGCGGCTTATCGCCGACGAGGTTGAGGACGCCGCCGAAGGCCAGCGCATCGCTCGCCCGGGTCACGAGGGCCCCCGATCGCGGGTCGAGCACGATGATGTCGTCGAAGGGGCCGCGGGCGGCCGATTCCTCGACGACGGAGATCGCCGCGTTTGGCGCGCTCGACCTGAGTGCCGCGACGAGATCCTCCCTGAGCCCCGATACGACGATCTCGCGCGCATCTTTGAGCGCCGCACCGAAGTCGTACGACCGATGGTCGTCCGGATGGCCGATCACCCAGGCTCGCCCGCCGCCGAGCGGCTCGAGTCGCCGGCGCTGGCTGTACGCGGCTTCGACGCACGCCCACGGCTCGGTGAGCGCGGTCTCCGCATAGCCGAGCCGGTCGTCGACCGGAACGACGTACGCGCCGTCGTCCGCGGCGAGGACCTCGGGCCCGATGAGGTGATAGCCGATGAGGCCGCCGGGGATCGTGTACCCGTACGCGGTGCTCCGTCCGTCCACGTAGATGTCCGGCTGGATCGCGAGACGCTGTCCCGGACGGAACCGTTCGGCGAGGTCGGCGCCGACCGCGATCACGGTCACCGCGGTCTCGTGCCCGAGCCGCGTGGGGTCGGTCGCGAGGTTGCGGCCGTAAAGCTTGGGGTGATCGCCGCCGAGCCGGATGAGCTTGACGTCGGAAAAGCAGAGACCGACCGCGTCGACCCGGACGAGCAGCTGATCATTGGACGGACGCCCGACCTCGACCCACTCGGGGCGTCCGTCGCGGCCCACGCTTTCGACGCCCTTGCCGTAGACGTTCCAGGCGAGTGTGCGAGTCGGGATGACCGACGGGACGCGGTGATAGCCCTGGTAGGCCTCGTCGACGGAAGTCATTTCGGTCGGGGCAGATCCGCGTTCTTGAGCACGCGGCCGGTCGGATCCATGATCCCGACCTTCGTACCGATTGTCAGCGGGCTCGCCGTGAACAGATCGCCGGCGTTGATGACGATCCAGCGATACCCCTGAAGCGGGGTCAGCCGCTTGATCGCCGGGCCAATCTCCGTGCCTGTCGCGGCCACATTGATCCGTCCCTGCGATGCGATGACGTCGGCGAGTCCGTCCGGATCGGGAGTTGCGTGCAGCGATTCCGCGATCGCGGTCAGGATCGCGTCGCGGTCGAGACGAGCCACATCACACCTCGGTGCTGCCTGTAAGGATCGCAGCAACGGCGTCGGCCGCGCCCTGGGCATCGCTACCACGAGCGACGATACGCACCTCGTCGCCGACCGCGGCCCCAAGGCCAAGGAGGGCGGTGATACTGCGAGCGTTGGCGCGTCGTCCATTCGCCAGTATCGCGACCTCGGCCGCGAACAACCGCGCTCGTTCGACCACGATCGCTGCGGGTCGCGCGTGCAGTCCGTGGGGATTGGTGATGCGGATCTCGAGCGTCACGTCGCCGCTCCGCGGTGGGTGGCCGTCCGCCGCGGGCTGCTCGCCGTCGGTCGCGGTGAGCGTTCGATAGATCTCGCCTGCGTCACGCGTGCTCCCAAGTCGACGGCAAAGCTCCTCGTCCCCGAGAATCGTCGCGAGCCGCGCCAG
>Ga0070698_100001626_pt1 | contig 25023 bp, 25 predicted proteins | sample KBSK1502metaG_FD_65477 | JGI IMG/M metagenome (GOLD analysis project Ga0070698, IMG submission 65477) | Corn, switchgrass and miscanthus rhizosphere microbial communities from Kellogg Biological Station, Michigan, USA - KBS K1-50-2 metaG | ecosystem: Host-associated > Plants > Roots >... | reverse complement strand
CGACAATCACTCTTCCATTTTCTTCTCGTAGGTGTGCCGAATATCCTCGGCGTGAGATGCCCAAAAAGCATCTTCCCCGATGTTTGTTGAATGATCTCCCACCCGCTCGAGCGCGCGCGCGATTAAAATCAGATTGATATAGGATTGGACCCGACTCGGATCGACCGCGATTCGCTCCATCAATTTATCTGCCACTTCCTTGTTCAGCGAATCCAGGACTCGATCACGTGGTTTGAGCTGAAGCGCCATTTCAGCATCGCCATCAACAAAAACCTTCATCGCATCGTGGAAAATACCCAATGCCTCACGAAATAGCGGCTCGACCAAAGAAATTTCTGGGACATTCGATTCCTTATTCAATTTCTTGGCTCGGCGCGCAATCAGCACTGACTGGTCGGCTATCCGCTCCAGGTTGACGCTCAGTCTCATCGCCGAAATCACGTGCCGCATATCGGAGGCCACCGGGTGAAACCGAAGCAGAATCTCGACCCCTTCCCGGTCTACTTCCTTTTCGAGGAAATCGACTTCTTCGTCGTCAGCAATTGCCAGATTGCAGAGATCGCTGTCTCTTTGCAAAAGCCCTTGCATCGAGCGATTCAATAACCGCTCGGTCAGGCTCGACATCATCAAAACGCTATTTCGGAGAGCGGTCAGCGCTCCCTCAAAGCTGCTGCTGATATGCCTGCCAAGCGTCGCCATTTTTGTCGTTGCCGCCTCCACTCAATATCGTCGTTCCCGCGTCAAACTATAATTATATTTTCGGACGCGAGCATTACTTTTGTGTGACTTTTTGATGTATCCGATACAATTACATTCGTTCCGGAACGTTGATCCCGAGCAGATGCAGTCCCAGTTTCAACGTCCGCGCAAATAAGTCGCTAAGCAGTAACCGTTGGTCTCTTTGACCGGTCTCTGCGCTAAGAACCGGACACTGTTCGTAAAAGACGTGATAATCGGCCGCAAGCTCATAAAGATAATTGGCCAACACATTGGGACGGAAACCGTCAAGGACCGCCGGAACTACCTCGCCCAACTGTAACAGTTTCTTCGCCAGTTTTTCCTCTGCCGGAGTACCGAGCTCGACCTGCGAAGGCGGGTAAAACTGCTCCTTCAGTCGGCGGAAGATTGATCGGCTGCGAACGTAAGCGTTCTGTAAATAAGGCGCAGTATTCCCTTGGAAAGAGAGCATCTTGCTCCAGGAAAAGACATAATCGGTAAGACGGTGCTGCGATAGCTCGGTGTACTTGATGGCGCCAATTCCAACGATCCGACCGATCTGTTCAACCTCTGCCGGAGCTAGCTCCGGATTCTTTTCCACCACCAGCGCCCTGGCTCGAGTCACCGCCTCATCCAGCAACTCCGTAAGCGGAACTGAGTCGCCGGACCGCGTCCGCATCAGCTTCCGATCTTCTCCCAGGATACTTCCGAACCCAACATGCTGCAGGTCCAACCTCAGGCCCAGCTTTCGGGCCAAACTGAATAGCTGCTGGAAATGAAGCTGCTGGGGCGTGCCGACGACATACCAGATTCCGTCCGGGTTCCACCGTCGGACTCGGTACTCCAGAGTGGCCGTATCGGTAGTAGCATAGCCAAAACCACCGTCTGATTTGCGGATCATGAAGGGCGCGTCGGACAAGGTCCGATCCCAAATGACGACTGCGCCTTCGCTCACCTCTGCGATTCCCGACTTCAGTAAACGTTCGACCACGCCCGAAAGCTCGGAATGATAAAAGCTCTCTCCAAGTTGCTGGTCGAACTTAACTCCGAGGACTCGATAAACGCCGGCAAACTCGGCTTTGGAAAGCTCAATACACTTTCGCCAGATGGCACTGTTTTCCGCATCGCCTTGCTGCAGCTTGATGAGTTCATTCCGGCATGCCTCGAGAATCACTGGATCCTCCTTGGCCGCGACATCGGCAGCTCGGTATAGACGTACCAGCTCGTCCACCGGGTGGGTCGCAAGGGCAGCTTCGTCGCGCAGATTTTTCCAACCGTAAATGACCTTACCAAACTGCGTTCCCCAGTCGCCCAGGTGATTGTCCGTAATCACGACGTGCCCAATGAATCGGGCAACGCGGGCCAGTACATCGCCCAGTACGGTCGAGCGAATGTGCCCGACATGCATCGGTTTTGCGATATTCGGCGAGCTGAATTCGATGATTAGCGTTTTCGGAATATCCGTTTTGCCCACCCCTAGACGCTCGTCGGAATAGGCTTGGATCACTTGCGCGGCGATGAATTTCCGTTCCAGCCTGAAATTAATGAAACCCGGGCCAGCAACCTCAGGAGGCTTACTGATGCCGCTCACCTCAATCGCCGCAGCGATCCGGCCAGCAAGCGATCGTGGATTCTCTTTGCGTTCCTTTGCCAAGACCATGCCGGCGTTGGTTTGATAGTCCCCGAAGCGCGTGTCAGCGGCGGGAACTACCTGGATTGTTTGATCCACCGGCAGCCCTAAGCGGCGAAGAGCAGTATGAAGCCGCTCTTCTAGCCTCTCGATGACGGTAACCATCGGCTCACGAAGCCTGAGGCTTGGGGGCCCGATGGTCGAAAATGGCTAGTATCTCTTCGGCGGAATCGGCTCGGCCGAGTTGCTCGCGGACAGATTTGTCGTTCAGAAACTTTGCGATGGCCGCCAAGGTTCTCAAGTGAACTTGGAACTGGTCCTTAGGAACCACGAACAGAACAATGAATTTGACCGGCGAATTATCCAGCGAGTCGAACTCGATCCCGGTCGATGAACGGCCAAAAGCGGCCACTACTTCGTTCACGCAATTGGAAGAAGCATGCGGAATCGCGATGCCAAACCCGATTCCCGTGCTCATTGTCTCTTCTCGCTGCCGAAGCGCTTGGAGGACTGGATCGCGATCTGCGCGTTGAACATGGCCTTTTTGGACCAAAAGATCGATCAATTCCACGATCGCTGCCCACCGTTCGGTGGATTTCATTTCGGGGATTATTTGATCTACAGATAAGAGGGAGCCCAAAGTCATAAAGCTCACGATCGAGGATTCGGCACCTTATCAAGTCGTTGTCGGTTGACAAGGCTGATTCGCGTCAAAGATGCCGCGGGTCTGATCGTCGAATTTACATTTGAAACCGTGTGATGTTGCAGTAGGGAGAAAGTTCCGGGACAAGCAAGAAACCTATTCATGAAAATTTTGATGGCAACCAGCGAGTTTGCTCCACTCGCTTCCACCGGCGGAATTGGCGATCATGTACGGACTTTGGCCTTGGAACTCAAACGGTTGGGGCATGAGGTAAGCGTCGCCGTACCTCTCTATCGGTCAATTCGCGAAAGCCGCGTGCCAATCGAGCGAGCGGAGTCAGAATTTCATGTTTCTTTGGGCGAAAAGAAGGTTACTACCGCGCTTTTCGAGACAAGAACAGCCGAGGGCATTCAACTTTTGCTGATCCGGCGAGACGAATACTTCGACCGTTCAGGAATTTACTCAGGAGATGGACGCGCTTACGAAGATAATTCGGAACGATTTATTTTTTTCAGCAAAGCGGTGGTCGAACTCGCCCGCCGTTTGAGTCCATCGGTGGACATCATTCATTGCCATGATTGGCCAACCGCGCTGATCCCGGTCTTTATCAAAGACCGCAAACTCCCGTTTCAGACCGTACTCAGTTTGTACGATCTCGAATATCAGGGCTCTTTTTGGAGCTTTGACTTTGCTTTGACCGGGCTACCCGGCAGCTACTTTGGACCGCGCGGTGTCGAATTTTATGGACGCTTGAACTTCGTCAAGTCCGGCATCCTCTTCGCCGATGCCGTGGCGCTTCCAGGCGAGATCGCGCTTCAGGCCGCGCTCCAACCCGAATATGGTGCCGGCCTCCATCTGGTACTTCTAGAAAACAGCGCGCGTACAGTCGGAATACCTACTGGGATCGACTACTCGCAGGCTAATCCGCCCTTCGAGAAACTCCTGCCTCGACGTTCGAAATATGAGACGACTTCGGGAAAATCGGCTTGCCGCCAGCATCTGCTCAATCAACTCAACTTTGAATCTGACGGCACCGAACTGGTTGCAACCTGCCCGGTGCAGCCAAATGACACTGCCGGGTTGTCTCAACTAGTTCCACTGTTCGACCGTCTTTTGACCGGCAAAGCGCGCTTGATCATACCGGGACCGCTGCCCGCTCTCTTCACTCCTCAGATTATCGTAGCGGAGCGCAAATATCCTCGCCGGTTCGCTTATGATCCTCAGGGAGACCCACGAATCCGCAATCTGAGCCTGGCCGGCTCGGACGTCGTGCTGCTACCCGGTTCGCTGGGACCAAATGGCCTTACGGGGATTATCGCGCTCCGCTATGGCACCGTTCCGGTCGTCGGCTATCGGAACGGACTACGACAGATCATTACTGATTTCGATCCCGTGCGGAAACAGGGACGCGGGTTCGTATATTATCGCAACCATCCCGAGGGCCTCTGGGATAGTATCCAGCGCGTATATTGGACCAGAGAGCGAAAGGAGTATTGGAACGCGCTCGTCGAACAATGCTCGACGGCCGATTTTTCCTGGGCTGAATCTGCGAAATCCTTCGCAGAACTCTATTCCGGACTGCTTCGCCACCGGCCCGCAGTCTCCGCGTAGCGGAAATGACAGATAACAGATGACAGATGACAAATGACAAATTCCAGAGGTTTGGCTCTCAGTCTAAACCGCCACCTGCTGTCCCAACCCAAGTAAACATGACAGGTCGGTGAATTTCAACATGCTGTCGGATTATCTGTCATTTGTCATCTGTCATTTGTAATTCCCGCCAGGTACTGGCGGGTCCCAATGCTGCCACACGTTTGCACACCGATACCCGGACCGAAATCGAGAGAACTAACCAGGCTGCTCAGCAAGTACGAAAACCGTAGCGTCACCTTTTTAGCCGAAACTTTCCCTATCATCTGGCAACGAGCCGACGGGGTTAACGTTTGGGACGCCGACGATAACCGGTATCTCGATCTGACCGCCGGCTTTGCCGTCGCCGCTCATGGTCACACCCATCCGGTAATCCGGGAAGCGATTCTGAGGCAAAGTCATCTCTTGTTGCACGCGATGGGAGATGTGCATCCCGCCGCGAGCAAAGCTTTGCTCTGCGAAAAACTCAGCGCGATCACCTTCGAGCGATGGAATCTTGGTTTGGCTAAGACGACTTTGTGCAACTCTGGCTTTGAAGCGGTCGAGGTCGCGATGAAGACGTCTTTGCTGCATAGCGGTAAGTCCGGCATTATCGCTTTTCGGAACGGCTATCATGGATTGGGTTACGGCGCCTTAGAGCTCATCGGAATCCCTTGGTTCCGTGAGCCGTTCCGGTCTCAACTTCGCGACTACGTTACACTGGTTCCTTATCCATCCTGTTTTCGCTGTCCGTTTGGCAGATCGGAGGGTTATCGGCTCGAAGGCACGCGTTTTCCCAATTGCGCTTCGTCCTGCCTCGAGTCGATTGAAGACCAGATCGCTCAAGCCATCCGCCAGCGCGAGATCGGGTGCGTCATTGTGGAACCGTGTCAGGGCCGCGGCGGAGAGATCATTCCTCCGCTCGATTTCCTGCGCTTGCTCAGAAGCATATGCGATCGGCACAAAATCCTGCTGGTCTTCGATGAGATCTACACCGGCTTCAACCGGACCGGCAGTTTGCTCGCATGCGATCAGTTCGGCGTTTATCCCGACATTCTCTGCCTGGGAAAAGGCCTGACTACCGGGTTTCCTCTTTCGGCCTGTGTCGGACGAGCAGAAATCATGGATGCCTGGCCGAGGTCTGCCGGGGAAGCGCTACACACGACCACTTTTCTTGGTAATCCGATCGGCTGTGCGATGGCTCTAGCTTCGATTGACCTGCATCTCGAACCCGAAACTGGGCCACGAGTGCGGGAGACCGGCCGATACTTCCTCCAACAGCTCCGAACGCTTCGCCATCATTCAATCGGACACATCCGAGGGCTGGGCCTCATGATTGGAATTGAAATGGTCGATTTGAATGGCCAACCCGATGGGAATCGTGCGGCTCAGATCATGAACCGAGCTCTGCAGGACGGCATGATTTTGCTCGGTGGGGGGCCGGAAGGCAATGTTTTGTCGTTCACGCCTCCATTTTGTATCTCCGAAGAGGAGATCGATTTTGTTACGGCGCGATTAGCGCACTACCTGGAGGAAATGTAATCCGGTGCGCTATTCTTTACTTCGCTTCGGATCACCGTCATAGTCGAGGACGAGAGAGGTGGCCATGTTTGGCTTAATGATTTCCTCGACAAACTTAATATAGATGGCGTCGTCGTGAAACATCGCCAATCGCTCCTTCGAATCAAAGTCGATCGCCACGAAAAAGGCCCACTCGTTGGCCTTGTCGATTCTTCGGCCGCAGCGAACGTTTGAAGCAAACGAGATCTTAAGGAGCTGTATCCGCGTTTGCATCATGATCACCTCGAGCTGTTGCGCGGTAACGTCCGCCTTGGGTTTGTAGAGAACGATGTGATGAATCATGCGCAACCCTGTTTCTAAGAACAAGACTATCCCTAGGCAAGGAATTATCCAACAATGCTGGTCTGGCGCAAGATAAGCACCGAAAAATGGGCAGACAGCTGGCAGGAACGGCTTCTATTCCTGGGCTGGGAGCGACTCGTCATAACTCACCTGGGCGGCAGCAACCGGATACGTCTTGAGATCTTCGAAGTGACCCAGCGAGAAGCGACTTTGCTGCTCCAGCGGTTTGGTGGCGAGATTCGAGACCTTCGGCGGTCGACCGCCGATTGGGTGAGAGCGGTCATTCAAAAAAATCCTATCTCGATTCGCGGGCGGCTGCAGATCTTGAATCGCGAGCCCGGGGATGACGGGTCGATTCTGCGCCATCACCTCTATTTACCGGCCGGATTAGCCTTTGGTACGGGAGACCACGCGACGACGGCCAGTTGTTTGCGGCTCTTGTGCGATATCGTCCCAAAATCCGGACGATGGCACATGCTGGACGTGGGAACCGGCGCGGGCATTCTCGCGATTGCCGCAGCTAAGCTGGGAGCTTCTCAGGTTGACGCTTTTGATCTCGATCCGACAGCAGTGCGTACTGCCAAGCAGAACGCCAAATTGAATGAGCTAGAGACCAAGATCCATTTTTGGAAACAAGATGTCCTTTTATTCGTTCCAAACCTTTCCTACGAAATTGTGACTGCAAATCTCTACAGCGAGCTGCTTCGGCAATCCGCAGCACCGCTCGGCCGCGCTCTGCTTCCGAACGGACACCTCATTGTTTCCGGTCTCATGCGAGATCAAGTAGAACCAATTCGTAAGTTACTAGAAGACAATGGCACGCCGGTTCTCCTCACTCGAGCACGAGGGAAATGGGTGACCTTGCTGGCGCAAAAAACGCAATAGCAAATAGCCGATCGCAGGTAGTAAAATGCCCATATTTGCTATTCCCATTCGACGGCAGCCGAATGGGAATTCATTGGTTGAAATGGCCGCTGGTAACATATACTCGTGGGGAAGATTTTTATGCAACTTTCCGCAAGAGCGACCAGTTTGATACCATCGTTATCTCTTTCGATCGACAGCAAAGCAAAGGCGATGAAATCCGAAGGGATCGACGTGTGCAGCTTTGCTGCGGGTGAACCCGATTTCGACACACCCGAGCACATTAAGGCCGCAGCTATCGCTTCATTGGAGGCCGGATTTACCAAATACACCCCTAGCTCAGGAATCCCCGAGCTTCGCCAGGCAATCTCGGAAAAACTTCATCAGGACAATCAACTCACCTACGGCCCGTCCCAAGTTATCGTCAGTACCGGCGCCAAACATTCCTGTTACAACGCGATACTCGCTACTTGTCAGGCTGGCGACGAGGTGATTATCCCGAAGCCGTATTGGTTGAGCTATCCGGAGATGGTGCGATTGGCGGGGGCCGATCCAGTCTTCGTCGAGACCAAGGAAGAAAATGGGTGGAAGCTTACTGCCGAAGAGTTTGAAAACGCGATGACCCCGCGGACAAAGATGATCATCATCAATTCCCCGAACAATCCAACCGGAGCCGTTTACACTCGTCCGGAGCTGGAGGCGATCGCTGCCGTCGCCGCGGAGGAGGAAATTTTGATTCTGGCGGACGAGATTTACGAGAAACTCGTTTACGAAGGCGCCGAACACATAAGTATCGCATCGCTGGGACCGGAGTATTACGATCTCACGATCACCGTGAACGGGTTCAGCAAGGCTTACGCCATGACGGGGTGGCGACTCGGCTATCTAGGCGCCCCCGAACCAATCGCTCGAGCGATTGACTCCATTCAAAGCCATGTCACGTCAAATCCATGTTCCTTTGCCCAAAAAGGCGCATTAGCCGCATTAAAAGGGGATCAGCAGACCATCTCCGACATGCGCGAGGAATTCGATTTACGTCGCCAGTATATGGCGGACCGGCTATCGAAAATTCCGAATCTCAGCATCGTCCGTCCGTTTGGCGCGTTTTATGTGCTTGCCAATATCGGCCGCCTGGGTCTGACCTCACAAAATTTTGCGGATCGGCTCTTGAGCAAAGCAAATGTCGTCGTCGTTCCCGGAATTGCCTTTGGCAACGATCGCACGATTCGTTTCAGTTATGCGACCAGTCTCGATATCATCAATCGAGGTATGGACCGATTTGAGGATTTCTGCAGAACCGTTTAAATCCGGATTCGGAGAGCGAGGCCAAGGAACTTCCTGCTCATTCTGGCAGCGCCTGGACCGACGAATCGCGCCTCTTTGGCCCGAGGCGCGGCCTCGGAAGTCTACCGTCTCGCATATAATGGTGATGTCGTTGCGTTCAAAATGGCCCGCCGGCAAGACGGTCCGAGCCGGACTGGCGGAAGGAAGGCGCATACCTGAATCGATACGAGGAAGATGAATCAACTCGCAAGTTACCTGCGCGTTTACGCTGTAATGTTGCGCAACTCCCTGATCAGGGAGTTGAACTTTAAGCTTAACTTCCTGCTGTGGATGCTGGTCGAAGCATTCTGGTTCGCTGGGCAGCTCATCTTCATCGAGGTCATTTATAGTCAGGTAGACGCCATCGGTGATTGGACGAAATGGGATATGGTATTGCTGGTGGGAACGCACCAGATCATCAGCCAGATCTTTAATGCATTTTTCTTTACCAACCTGATGAACCTCTCCGAGCTCGTTCGGACCGGCAAACTCGATTTTGTGTTGCTGCAGCCGATCGACGCTCAGTTTACCACCTCAGTCCGTCGTTTCGGTATTGATAGCCTGGTGAATGCGTTCGTTGGAATTCTGATCGTCTGCTACGCGCTCCATCGCATCCAGGTCCTGCCGTCCATCGGTCAGATTGTACTTTATCTGGCTACTGTATTGATCGGTGTCTCATTACATTATGCCGTCATGTTCGGGCTTTCGACGGTCAGTTTCTGGAGCGTCCGGGCCCAAGGAGTCATTTATGGCTATTACAATATTATGAACCTGGCTCGGTATCCGGATGTGGTATTTAAGGGTCTAGCTAGGTTCCTTTTCAGTTGGGTTCTTCCAGTGATGGTGGTCACCAATGTTCCAGCGCGGGTGCTGATTCATGCCAGCGAAACCCCTTGGCCATTTATCGGCCACCTCGTGTTGGTTTCCTTTATGATGATCTTGCTTTCACGACTGATATGGCGCGTTGCCCTTAATCACTATTCGAGCGCCAGTTCTTGACTGCCGAGGTCAAAGTCAGGGGTTGGGAGAGGCTAAGAGAATAATTTCGCGAATTCTGATTTGTTTTTAAACATCCGGACGGGATTCTGCGTCGAACAGAAGTCGAGTGAATTCCGATAGAAGCATTCCCCGGAGCGGCGGCCAAAAGGGGGCCGATTTTCCCGCTGATCTTTCCCCTTGAACCGGACGGCGATTGCCAGTATATGTTCGCCCTTCCTCGCTCGGGAAGGGGAGAGCGTGGAGTAGCTCGGTGCATTTAAATTATGGCCAAATCGAAAATACAAAAAAAACAAGAGGCGTCTCCGAATGGGCATTCGCCAACGGAACAAACCGCTCAAGTTTTGACCGCTGGCACAAACAATGAAGTGGGAGACGAAAAGCTCAGCCCTTTCCTCAAGAAACAAAAAGCCAAGCTTCTTCAACTTCGGGACAGCCTTCTGGACGCGATGATGGGGGTGTCTCGGGATACCTTACGAGCAAGGGCCGAAGGAAGTGAAGCCTCAGCGTTCGGGATGCATCAGGCCGATGCCGGGAGCGACGCCTACGATCGTGACTTTGCGCTCAGCCTGCTTTCCCAAGAGCAAGATGCCCTTTACGAGATTGAAGAAGCGCTCAAGCGAATCGACGGCGGAACCTACGGCATCTGCGAAATGTCGGGAAAACCTATTCCCCACGCCCGATTGGAAGCAATTCCATTTGCCCGTTATACGGTGGAATGCCAGACGTTGATCGAGAAACAGAAGAAGGCCACTCGCATTCGGCAGCCAGTCACCTCGTTGTTTGGATTGACTGACGAAGAAGGCGGCGACGGAGATGAAGAAGAGCCGGCATCAGATAATAAGGAATAATTATGCCAAGAGACATCATTATCCTCGAGTGCACCGAGGCCAGAGCCCAAGGTAAACCGGTCTCCCGTTATGTCTCCACCCGCAATAAAAAGAGCCTCAATACCCCAGGCCGGTTGGAAAAGAAAAAATACAATCCCTTTCTCCGACGCCACACGCTGCATCGTGAAGTAAAGTAGCACCATGGAACCGAAGACCGCCAAACGCCGATCGAATTTCCGTCGCGCCAATCGCGCCATGCCTCGGCGTCGCATCGATATCGCAATTGAAGCGCTGGATTACAAGAACCCGGATCTGCTTCGCAAATTTGTCACCGAAAGCGGTAAGATTTTACCCCGACGTGTCACTGGCATGCCGGCTTATCTGCATCGAAAGATTACACGGGAAATCAAGCGAGCCCGCTCAGTACTTCTAATGAAATAGTCTTCGCGTCGCTCCGACTACGCCAAGCCCTACGTCGTCGCCGCGTCTGATGGGCGTGGTTGGGACCAAAACTGGAGCGCCAGCTTGCGAGGTCGACCGCGGCGGCTGACTTGTCCACCGCGTAGCCGAGAGCGCCGCTGCCGCAATCGGTACTAATATTTGCTATCTGCTATTTGCTATTAATGATTCCATTCGAACCTCGGGCGAGAATGGCGCTTCTTCCCGGAATTCTCTTGCAGCTCACAAGCGAGTGGCTATGTTCACCCCTCTTCTGATCCCGTGAAGACGCCCTGAAACAAGCCGTCCGGGAGCAGATTAAACTAAGTGGTAACCATGGTTTGTTTTGTGTTTGTAATTTCTTTATGACTGAAATGCAGGAGCTAATCGCGAAGTCCCTGCGCGATTTCAAAGAAGGCAGTATCGTTAAAGGACGGATTTTGGAGATTCGTCCCCGCGAAGTGCTCGTAGATATCGGCTATAAGTCTGAGGGCGTAATCCCAGTGTCGGAATTCGAAGACTCTGACGAGGTTGAGGTAGGCGAAGAGGTCGAGGTACTGCTGGAAAGGCTCGAAAACGAGGATGGGATGGTCGTTCTCTCGAAGGAAAAAGCCGCCCATAAGCAAAACTGGGACAAAATTGTTAAGGTTTTTGAGGGCGATGGTTTGATCAAAGGGAAGGTAAAGGCGGTGGTCAAGGGTGGACTGACGGTCAATATCGGAGTGGAGGCTTTCCTCCCCGGCTCGCAGATCGACATCGTACCTCCAAAGGATCTCCAGCAGTTCGTAGGCAACACTTACGATTTCAAAATTGTCAAGATCAACGACGAGCGAAAAAACGTTGTTTTAAGCCGGCGCGAAATCATCGAACAGGAACGCGCGGAGAAACGGACGAAATTCCTGGATTCAGTGAAGGTCGGCGACACGGTCAAAGGCAGCGTGAAAAACCTGACGGATTTCGGCGCGTTCATTGACCTTGATGGGATGGACGGGCTTCTTCATATCACCGACATGACCTGGGGAAGGCTCACTCATCCAAGCGAACTTCTCAAGATCGGCCAGACCTTAGACGTTGTCGTTCTCGACATTAATAAGGAGAAGGAACGTGTCTCGCTGGGTTTAAAACAGACTCAGCGCAATCCATGGGACAAGATCGAGGAACGTTTTCCGGTTGGCGCGACAGTCCACGGAAAAGTTACGAATTTGGTACCCTACGGCGCCTTTGTGGAGATCGAAGAAGGAGTGGAAGGTCTTATCCACGTTTCTGAACTCTCTTGGACGAAACGCATTACCCGTCCTTCTGATGTTCTAGCTCAAGGCCAGGAAATCGATGCCATTGTGCTTGGCGTAAACAAAGAAGAGCAAAAGATTTCTCTGGGTGTTCGCCAACTCGAACCAAATCCTTGGGATGCGATTGAACAGCGCTATGTGATCGGCTCCGAGGTCAAGGGCAAGATCCGTAACATGACTGCTTACGGAGCCTTCGTCGAACTGGAAGAAGGTATTGATGGCATGATTCACGTGTCGGATCTGAGCTGGACTCGTAAGATCAATCATCCGAGCGAGATTCTGAAAAAAGGTGACGACGTCGAAGCGGTTGTTCTCGACATCGATAAAGTCAATCAGCGGATCAGCCTCGGGATTAAGCAACTCGAATCCGACCCGTGGAAGGAAATCGATCAGAAATACAAGATCGGTGACTTGGTCAAAGGCAAGGTAACCAAACTGGCTAGCTTTGGTGCGTTTGTTCAGCTGCAGGACGACATTGACGGCCTAGTCCATATCTCTCAGCTCAGCGAGGAACATGTCGCCAAGGTCAAGGATGTGTTGAAAGTCGGCCAAGATGTTGAAGCTCGCGTTATCAAAGTGGATAAGGCGGAGCGACGGATCGGTCTTTCGATCAAGGCGGCGCACTATTCCGAAGACGAATTGCGACGTGAGACTGAAGCCTTTGATAGTTTGCGACCGGGCGAAGATATGGTTGGCCTGGAGCAGGCGTTCCAAGCGGCCGAAGAGGAATATCGGCCCAGCGACCGCAAAAAGTAGCTTCCGGGGAAAGGCGTCCGAAATAAATTCTGGGCGCCTTTTTCGTTGAGAATCTACGGATATTACCGCAGCTTCCTTAGGTAGAAGGCGACTTTGCTGTGAGTCGAAGGTATAGTCTTGATTGACCGCCTCCAGTAAGCCGCAGATTAGAGTTCAACAAAGCAAAACACATTAGCATGGAAACACCACAAATTGTCGCGTACTTAAAAACTCAATGTGGATGGAGCAACGGGATTCGCGCAGTCTTAAGCAAGTACAACCTTCCGTATCAAGAAAAGGACATCATCCAGAACCCGGCGTTCCGCTGGGAGATGGAACAGAAAAGTGGCCAACCGCTTTCGCCTTGCGTTGAGATTAATGGCGAGATGCTCGCCGACATCAGTGGCGAAGAAGTGGAACAATACCTGGTGGAGAACAAGTTGATCCAGGCGAACTCCAATCCCACCGAGGTCCCGATCAACGCACCTTGTCCTCCGGAACAGCACGAAGCAGCAAACGTTTCGTTCCACCGGTAAGGTAGCGATGCGCTTCTGCGCGTCCGCGGTCACGAAGGCGACGAGCAACCTTGCGCTACCATCGCCCTACCATTATGGAGCTTGCGGACGCCTGGGCAGCCGCATCGCGCCATCTCCTCCTACCGGCCTCCCCTCCCCCCGTCTACTCCACAAATTCGATCTCGATCGGCTCGGAAATGAAACCTCGCTTGCTCGCATGTCCCAAAAATTCGCGAATCGCTTGCCGGCCAATCTCACCGTAGTCCAACGTAAAGTCGTTCACATACATGCCGATGAATTTGTCGGCTTGAGCTAGATCCAAGTTGCGCGCTAATGGCATCGAATGTTGTACCCCAGCTGCGCGATTTTCCAGTCCGTATCGGATGCTTTCCTTCAGGATATCGGAAATCTCCTTACGTTGTTGGGGTGGTATGTCTTTCCGGATCACATTTCCACCTAAGGGCAAAGGAAGGCTGGTTTGATGCTTCCACCAAGCGCCTAAATCCAGCACCAACTGGAACCCCTGTTGGGCGTAGGTCAGTTGACCTTCATGAATCAGTAGTCCCACATCCGCTTTGCCCGCTTTGACAAAATCGAAAATTTCCTCAAATGGCACAACCACCGCAGATCCATTGGTAGTAAAAAGCCGGAAAGCGAGATATGCGCTCGTTTTCAGCCCGGGTACCGCAACTTTCTGATCGGCAAGCCAGTTGGAAATTTCTAGAGGAGTCTTGGGCGCCTCAGATAACGAGACCAACATGGGCCCGTATCCGTCTCCCATGCTGGCCCCACAGGGCAGCAATGCATACTGCGAAGTCAGGAACGCATAGGCATGAATCGACACGGCCGAGATGTGAAGTTCGCCACGCAACGCGCGTTGGTTCAACGTTTCGATGTCCTGCAGAATGTGCTGAAAGCGGTACCCTCGGGTATCGATCTTGTTTTCGGCCAGCGCATAAAACATGAACGCGTCATCGGGATCCGGGGAATGCCCAAGAAGTAGATCCATGCCAGAACAAAGCCAGAACCATCTAAGGCTGCAACCTTCGGTCGACGAAATCTTTTGAAGAGGTAGCGGGAGACGAGTTCGGTTCAGTTCTACTACTGTGAACTCGTTCCACCTCACCCTGCATCTCGCGCCAACGTGCCCGTCCTCTAGGAGAATAAAAGAGGTAGCAGATACCTCCGATCATTCCGAAAAGAACGAAGTAGGAAAAACCCAGCAGCGAAATCAACACTCCCACTTCACCCGGCACTTTGCAGAGATCACTAAGCAGAATCTCGAACAACGATTCGCGAAAGCCAACGCCTCCCGGCGTGATCGGTAGAGAAATGATGGAAGTGACGATCGGCATGATCGTGATCATGTCGAGGAAGGAGACGTGCGCATGCACCGCCTGCGCCGAGCAATAGAATGCTCCATAGAATGAGAAGAGGACTGGGAACGACAACAGAAATGCCGAGAGGAGCGATACCTTAGCGCGGGCGAACACATGATAGGCTTCGGAGGTTTCGATTAGTCGCTCTCGAAATGGGGTATGCCGCGGTAAGCGGTTGGCCAGCCTTAAGCCGCTCACCAAAAAAGATCCGACCGTTATGACCGTGAAACCGATCAACATAGAAAGAAGGATCCAGAGTAAGAAGGAGGCTTGCGGGGTTTGCTGTAACCATTGCCAGCGGAGGCCGGTTGTGACCACAGCCGCAACGACTAGGGCCAACATACCAATAAGCCGATCCATGACGATGGTTAGGATGACCTCCTTTTTTCGGTCGGGAAATTCCCGCATTGAGAAATAAAGCCGGGCGAAATCTCCACCGGTATATCCGGGCATGAACAAATTGAAGAACAACCCGACAAAAAAAAGCTGAGCAATTCGTGGCCAACTCAGATGCATCCCCTGTACTCGCATAAGGATCTTCCAACGGATGATGTTAGCAATCTCTCCGGTGAGCGCGACCGGCAGTCCGATTAGCATCCAATGGCCGTCCGCTTGGGTGAACGCCGCCGCCATTTGGGCGCGTTTTTCTGGGCTGTGAAATACCCAAATTAAGATTCCAATCGTGAATACCGCCTGCAGCGTGCGGATAAGAGCTTTCTTCATTGGACCAACCGGGAAAGCGTTTCGCGATTATCTTTCCGGCTATCAGACCACGGCCGAGAATCACCAACGCGGTGTATCTTACACGATCGTGGTTTGCTTGACTTCATGATCCGCTGAGAACTGATTGGCAGTTTTGGAAAAGAAATGAGCTTCGGCGACTCAGATTGACCCGACGGCCGTACATAAACTGCGGCTTCCACTCTGATGGGCTACTTGTTCGATCCAATCGAATATCTGCCTTACCGGCGGCCGGCATTCGTTCTGTGTTATTAATTTAGGACGATACGCTCGGATCTTTCAGGAAATCAACGCTCCTTTTCCACCCAGGCGCCACCATAACAGCCGGTGAAAATTGCGGCGATTTTCGGAGCGCATCCGGATGCCGACCGAGGCTCGCGATTTTCTCCATCACTGATGTGGTTTGGTGACTGCGCAGCGAAATCACCGTCGCAGGCGAAACCACACAGTCGCTTGCGAGAGATAACCTCACGGTACAGTGTCCGCCTCGGGCATGAAGTTCATCGACCTGACCTCCGAGGAGAGCACAACCGAGACTACGGAACTGGATCGCAGATATTTTCCGTCCGACCATTTAATCCAGCAGGTGCGGGAGATTCTTGATCAGGTGCGTCTAGGGGGCGACCAAGTGCTTCTCCAGCTGGTAGAGAAATTCGACCACACCCTTTTTTCTCGGCCAGAGTTAAGAGTCGATCAGCACGAAATAGGCAAAGCGGTCGAAAATATAGACTCTGGGATTCGCGATGCACTTGAGATCGCTAAACAAAATGTCCAGGAGTTCGCCAGAAAAAGTCAGCGCATTGATTGGCTGGCGAAGAATGTGCAAGGAGCCGAAGTCGGTGAATATTTTCATCCTTTTCAACGAGTCGGCATCTATGTCCCGGCGGGTACGGCTCCTCTCGTGTCGTCGGCCATTATGACCGTCTCGCTAGCGACTGCAGTCGGCGTCCCCGAGATCGTAGTGGTCTCGCCGGTGGGACCCGACAAGAAAATGAACCACGCGCTACTCGGCGCATTGCAGATAGCCGGAGCAACTGAGATTTTTAAAATTGGCGGAGCACACGCAATCGCTGCGTTGGCATTTGGAACGGAGACGATACCGAAGGTCGACAAGATATTTGGTCCGGGAAACGCCTATGTTACTGAAGCAAAGCGCCAAGTATTCGGACACGTCGCCGTTGATTTATTGCCCGGCCCCAGTGAAATCCTGGTCCTGGCAGACGCTAGTGCTCGGCCCGCTTGGCTGGCAGCCGATCTGCTTGCGCAAGCTGAGCACGGCCCGGGAAGCGTCATTTGCGCGGTTTCGCCGAGTCGATCCATCTTGGAAGCGACCCAAGTGGAAATGACCAAGCAGATGGCAAATCTCCCGCGACGAAAATTTCTAGAAGAGGTGGTCGCAAATCGCGCTTACGCGGTTCTCGTCAGGGACCTTGCTCACGCCGTCCAATTCGTAAATGGCTTTGCTCCCGAGCATTTATCGATCGTGACGCAGGATCCGTGGAGTCTCGCCAAGCGGATTAGAAACGCAGGCGCTATTTTTCTGGGTCCCTATTCGCCGGTAGTGGCGGGCGATTTTATGGCTGGTCCCAGTCACGAACTGCCTACCGGCGGCGCAGGAAAATCGTTCGGAGGATTGACGGTGGATCAATTTCAGAGAAGAACGAGCGTGGTATGCTATAGCGCTGAAGCTCTCCAAAGATCGCTACCCGTGCTCGATAAATTGAGCGAAGCAGAGCATCTCGAAGCGCATGGACGTTCTGCGCGGATCCGGTTTCGATAGGGATCGGCTTCCGCCGGTCCGGGTGCGCGTTGTGAGCTATATCCCGGCCATATAACGACAGACGGGCGAGGACGGACACGCGGAGCGTGTCCCTACCGACCTAGTGCCTCCGGCGCCGCTTGAATCTGAGCTGAGCGAGCGAGCGCGCCAACGCTGCCTCGGTTTCAGCTAATTCGTCAGACGCAATGTTCTTGTCCCTAAGAGCGGTTTCCGCGCGATGGATTGCATCTTCGGTAACTTTCTCGTCAATAGCCTCGTCTTCGAGCGCCGAATCGGTCAGCACAGAAACCTGGGTCTGCGTAATCTCCGCGAAACCGGAACCCACCACCAATTCGGTCTGCTTGCCGTCCTTAAAAATCCGCAACTCTCCTGGCGCGAGCTGGGTCATCAGGGAGACGTGAGCGGGATAAACACCAAGTTCTCCGTCGCTCCCGGGCAGGACCACCATATCGACGTCGTCCTGATACGCTCTCCCTTCGGGAGTTACGATCTCGAGCTTCAATTTCGCCATCGCCAATCAACCTTCGGTGCGAATTTCGTCGATGCCGCCTCTCATGTAGAAATTCTGCTCCGGCACATCGTCATGCTTGCCATCGAGAATCTCTTTGAATCCGCGAATCGTCTCCTTCGTACTCACATATTTACCCTCTTTTCCGGTGAATACTTCGGCAACGTGGAAAGGCTGGCTGAGGAAACGCTGGATTTTTCTGGCCCGATAGACCGTCAATTTATCGTCCGGGCTCAACTCATCCATCCCGAGGATGGAAATGATATCCTGCAGATCTTTGTACCGCTGCAGCACCCGCTGGACGCCACGCGCGACATCGTAATGCTCTTGGCCGACAAAATCAGGCGACAAGGCCTTCGAGGTCGATGCCAACGGATCCACTGCCGGATAAATTCCAAGCTCGGAAATGGCACGGTCCAAAACGATGGTCGAATCGAGATGGGCGAACGTATTGGCGGGCGCCGGATCGGTTAGGTCGTCCGCCGGAACATAAACGGCCTGGAATGAAGTGATGGAGCCCTTCTTGGTGGAAGTGATCCGCTCCTGAAGATCGCCCATTTCTGAAGCCAACGTTGGCTGATAGCCGACCGCTGAGGGCGTTCTTCCCAGCAGTGCGGAAACCTCAGATCCGGCCTGAGAGAAACGGAAAATGTTATCGATGAAAAGAAGCACGTCCTGATTCTTCTCGTCTCGGAAGTATTCCGCCATCGCAAGCGCGCTCAATCCGACTCGGAGACGCGCACCCGGCGGCTCGTTCATTTGACCGTAAACCAGCGCGACCTTTGATTTGCTCAAATCTTTTTGGTCGATCACACCGGCTTCGGACATTTCATTGTAAAGATCGTTTCCTTCGCGCGTGCGTTCGCCTACTCCCGCAAATAAGGAAAAACCACCGTGTCCCTTGGCAATGTTATTGATCAACTCCATGATTACGACCGTTTTCCCTACTCCAGCCCCTCCGAACGCCCCTACCTTACCACCTTTGGCAAATGGACAGATGAGGTCGATGACCTTAATTCCCGTCTCGAGGGTGCTGGCTGATGTGTCTTGCTCTAAGAGAGAAGGGGCCTTGCGGTGGATTGGGTAACGTTTCTCAAATTCTACCGGGCCACGCTCGTCTATGGCATCGCCGGTCACATTGAAAACTCGACCGAGCACACCTTCCCCTACCGGCACCGAAATAGGATCCCCAGTGTCGGCCAGTTTCATACCACGTTTCAACCCTTCGGTGGAAGACATGGCGATCGCTCGAACCCAGCCTTCTCCCAAATGTTGTTGAACTTCCAGGACAAGGTGATGCTTCTGTTTGTCCACTTCGAAATTGACCTCTAGCGCATCGTAAATTTTCGGGACCGTCTTAGCCTCACTGAAATCAACGTCCACGACGGGACCAACTATCCGCACAATTGTACCTTCGCTCATACTAAAGTTATCCCACGGAGAGTTGCGCACTGGCAATCTCAAGCAGCTCGGTGGTGATACCTGCTTGCCGCACTTTGTTATATTCTAGGGTCAGATCCTTCACGAGTTGCTTCGCGTTGTCGGTAGCATTTTTCATAGCTACCATTCGGGCACTATGCTCCGACGCCCGCGCGTCGAGGATCATCTGAAAAATCTGGAAACTGACGTAGTGGGGTAGAATTGCCGCTAGCACCCCTTGCTCACTTGGTTCGAAAAGGAACTCGCCACTCGAAACCTTTTGTTCCTTCTCTTCCCCCAGTAATTCTTCGGATGAAACGGGCAGCAGATTCACCGTGGTCACCTGCTGAACCAAAGTGTTTACGAATTTGGAGTAAACGACACGTACCCGATCGACTTCGCCTGATAAGAATTTTTCGGAACAAAAATTGGCGATTGGTCGCACTTCCCGAGTGTGAGGTATTTCGCTCACTTGAAAATCAGCCAGCAACTTTCGCCGGGTGCGAGCCAGAAATTGAACTGCCTTTCGACCGACCGCAGCGAACGAAGGATCGGTAGCATCGATTGCGGTAAGTTCGCGGAAGAGATTAGTGTTCAAGGCGCCGCAAAGCCCTTTGTCGCTGCTGATCACCAAGATCAGCTCGGTCCGAACCAGGCGATCCACCAGCAGCGGAGTCGCCTGAGGATCGACCTTTCCTCGCAGTGCACCGAGGACCCGGTAAAGCACATCCTGGTAAGCCCGTCCCGACAAGGCCGCCGCCTGCGACTTCCGCATCTTGGAAGCCGCAACCATTTGCATGGCCTTGGTGATCTGCGCCGTGTTTTTGACTGAGCGGATTCGCCGCCGAATATCGAGCGTGCTTGCCATCTCTCTTACGGCTTATAAAACGACTTAAAATCCTTGAGCGCGGCGTTAAGTTTTTCCTCGAGATCCTTGTCGATCGCTAGTTTTTCCAGAATGAGCTGAAGGAGATCTTCTTTCCGCGTTTCAAAATATTCCCGGAGTTTCGATTCACAATCCTTGATCTTGTCCACCGGAACGTCATCAAAGTAGCCCTTCTGCATCGCAAACAGAATCACCACTTCAATCTCGACCGGCATAGGTTCATGCTGTCCCTGCTTAAAGAGCTCTACAATCCGCTGACCTCGATCCAGTTTTTTTCTGGTACCAGGATCGACGTCTGATCCGAACTGCGCGAATGCCTGCAGATCGCGAAATTGCGCCAAGTCCAATTTGGTCGAACCAGCCACTTGTTTGACTGCTTTGATCTGAGCGGCTGAACCCACTCGGCTGACCGAGATGCCGACGGAAATGGCCGGACGGACCCCTTGATAGAAAAGATCGGTTTCCAAATAGATTTGCCCGTCGGTAATGGAAATAACGTTGGTCGGAATATATGCGGAAACATCGCCGGCCTGAGTCTCGATAATCGGCAAGGCGGTCAGAGAGCCCCCTCCGGCTTCTTTGCTCAAACGCGCGCTGCGCTCGAGCAATCGTGAATGCAGATAGAATACGTCGCCCGGATAAGCCTCACGTCCGGAAGGCCGTTTTAAAACCAGCGAGACCTGACGGTAAGCCGCAGCATGCTTCGAGAGATCGTCGAAAACGATTAACGCATCCATGCCGTTATCCATGAACCACTCTCCCATTGCGGCCCCGGTATAAGGCGCTAAATACTGGCTGGTAGCACCCTCTGACGCCGGTGCAGATATGACGATGGTGTACGGCATAGCCCCGGTCTTTTCCAGAACATCAATCGCGCGAGCGATATTCATGTTCTTCTGCCCAACTGCCACGTAAATGCAATAGAGGGGCGAGTGATACTTCGCTTTGCCTTCTTCCGCTGCACGGTTCAGCCGAGCCTGGCTGATGATCGTGTCCAGCGCGACGGTCGTTTTTCCGGTCGCACGGTCTCCGATGATTAATTCGCGTTGCCCACGGCCAATCGGAATCATCACATCGATGGGCAGAATACCGGTCTGTACCGGGACACTAACCGGGCGCCTCTTGATGATTCCGGGCGCAATCTTCTCCAGCGGATAGCTGGTCTCTGAGTGAATGGGACCTTTGCCGTCGATCGGCTGTCCCAGCGCGTTCACCACTCTCCCGAGTAATCCTTTCCCGACCGGTACAGACAATAATCGACCAGTCGTCCGTACTTCCGTGCCCTCGGTGATTTCGGCGTAATCACCAAGTAGAATCGCTCCGACCTCGGTCTCCTCCAGGTTCAACGCCAACCCATAGGTGCCCCCGGGGAACTCGATCATTTCATTGAGCATAACGTCGCTCAACCCCTCGATCTTGCAGACCCCATCCCCCACTTCGCGGACTATCCCGACGTTCGATCGAGTCGTTTCTGTTTTGAGGCCGGATATCGCTGATTCCAGTTCTTCGAGAATAGTGTTCATGATTTAGCCTCTAGAGCTGCTCCTGGAGAGCGTTTAGCCGGTGCCGGACCGACCCATCCCAAACATCGTCGCCCACTTTGATCCGTAAACCACCGAGCAGAGTGGCGCTCGTGCGGAATTCTGTGGTCAAATCGTCTCCGTAACGTGCCTTTAATCTGGTCAAGACTTGATCCTTGACTTGGGAATTCAAAGCAGTAGCGCTCTCGACCACGACGTGCCGACGCTCCACCTCTAAACGCACGAGGCGTTGATAACTCTTTAGAACCTCAGCGTAATGCCGAGGTTTTTCTGATAAGACTGTTTGAACCATTCGCGATACCTTCTGCTGATCTAATTTTCCGTTCGTAAAGCTTAGTTTGAGCATTTGCCGAGACGCCCGGCCTGCTTCTCGAGACGTTCGCATTGGCTTCGTCTAGTTCACGCTGCCAAGTCGCGAACTGCCTCCTCATTAATTCTTTGCTGATCCTCGGGCGTAAGAACCTTCTTCGTTACCTTCGTGGTCGTTTCAACGACCAGCCGTCCAAAATCGTGCTTCAGTTCGAGCATAGTACGCTCGCGCTCTTGCACGATCGATTCGCGCGCTTTGCTGATAATCTGCTCGGCTTCTGCCATCGCCTGCTGCCGCTTCTGCTCCGACAGCCGTTCTCCGCTGAGTCGAACCTCTTCGATCAGCCTTTGCGATTCCGCGTTGGCCCGAGCTAAAATCTCCTCGTACTTTGCCTGCGCCTCAGCTAACTGTTTTTTGATCCGCTCAGCGTTTATCTGTCCTTCCTCGATCCGGCGACGCCTTTCTTCTAGCATTGCCACCACCGGTCCGAAGGCGTACTTGCGCAGGACAAAGTACACAATCACAAATAAGACAACCTGAGCGATGAAATTAGGCCAGTAGACTCCAAACTGCTGAGCAACGTTACCCATTGCGTCCATAGTCTTTAGATCGAGGAAAGTTTCTTGAGAGAGGGTTGGGGGCTGCAAGCGGGGGCTCCACTGGCAGCCTCTACCATCCAGCGGTTACTTCGTGAATGCAATGATCAACCCGTAAATTGCAATGGCCTCGGCCAGAGCCATTCCAAGAATCGCCATCACCAGAATGTTACCAAAGGCACCCGGGTTGCGACCGACTGCTTCGGCGGCCTTCCCTCCACAAAAACCGACGCCGATACCTGCGCCCAGGCCTGCGAAGGCTAGCGGCAGCATTGGCCCAGGTTCCGTGGCTAACATAGGCAGAATTTCCAACATAATTTCTCTCTTTCTTTGTTCTCGATGGGTTTTGCTTTTTGTTCCCGCCGCCCACGCGTAGCATGGTCTCGACGGAAAAGTGGTTAATGCCCGTGTTCTCCTTCTCCCGAACCGGTGGAAAGTTTAACGTAAACGGCACACAGCATCGCGAAGACAAAGGCCTGCAACAGGCCGACCAACAGTTCGAGAAAGTAAAATGGGAGCGGAAAAAGCACCGAAGTAAGGAATCCCAACCCGAACGGCAACCCCGACCCGATGGTCTGCATCGTGTGCAACAGAGTCTCGCCAGCGTAAATATTGCCAAATAGCCGAAAAGACAGCGAAACCGGGCGAATCGCGATCGAAATGATCTCAATGATCCCGACGAAGAGAAAGAGAGGGAGTAGCGCAAACCGAAGAAAACCGGCTATGTCGCCCTTAGGAGCAAACTGTTCTTTAAGGAAGCCGATTACGCCCACTTCCTGAACTGTCCAGACTACCCACAAGCCCATAAAGAGGAGCGCCATTCCGAGCGTCATATTCAGATCCGCATTGGCGGGTCTGAGTAGCGGCGCGTCCACCTCGCTCAAGGAAAGGAGTCCGGGGCCAGGTTTACCGAACCCAATAGTCCCAACGCCTGGAAACAACCCGATCCAATTGGCCGCCAGAATGAAAATAAAAAGGGTAGCCAGCAGAGGGAAAACCTTGGAGATCATGTGCCGGCCTACGATCCCTTCGAATGTGTTGTACAATGTCTCGACAATTAACTCGAAAAGATTTTGGGGACCGGAGGGCACCAGCTGCATATTTCGCGTGGCCCAACGTGCCACCCAGATTATCAGCCCCGTCACAATCACGGTGAACACGAACGAGTTCGTAAACCAGGTACCCAACGGCGAAAGCGGGTTAGCGTTTACGGAAAGCTCTTCAGCGGCTATCAGTGTCCAGACCTGCATAATGGTGTCGCCCCCTCAGACGAGAGGAGAGAGGTCCGCAGGCTCCGGGGGGAGCACAGGACCGATCGCGCCAGCGGTCGGAGGGTTGGACTCGGTATAAAAGCAACGGCTAACCTCCCTGGCAAGTTATTTGTGAAATTTTTCACAAGGCATTTCCTCCTGAGAAAAATCCCCTTTCCCGGACACCTACTTTTCGACGACCACGTCCAATTCGGATTCTGGTTGGCGCTCCGTTCGTCCCAGGAATAAAGATAATCGTGCGAAACGGCACACTAGCCTACCTTTTTGAGAGGTTTCCCGCTTTTACGAAAACGTTTTGCGCGCGCGAGGTCGCAGAACTTTATCGTCAAAATTATCGGGTTCCGGTTTTTTCCATTCGTCGACCGAACGACGAACGTCCCGTAAATATTCCGCTGGATGAGGTCGCGATCCATTATCTGCCGGATTCAAACAGCCCGTTTTTCAAAATCCCGACCCGTTGGGCAGCAAGGCGATTCTCCGATTACTGGCAGAAAGAGGCAGATAGCCGAGACAAACACCGTTTTTTTGAGGCAATTTACCTCGGGAATCGGCTGAAGAAACTTGGAATCAACCATCTTCATGTTCATTTCGCGGGTATGGCCGCCCGAACGGCTTGGTGGATAAAGAAGCTTTTTGGGATCAGTTATAGCTTCACCGGTCACGCTAACGACATTTTCGTTGAGAAACCCAATCAAAGGGTGCCACTCAAGAGTTTGGTCGCAGAAGCCCGATTTGTCGTCACCGTCAGCGACTACGGCGTCGGTTACCTTAGATCCCGATTCCCATTCGCAGCTCATAAAATATACCGCGTTTACAATGGAATTGATCTTGCGCAGTTTGTCCCAGCCGAACCAGGAGCCCAGCCAGTTCGTATTATTTCGGTCGGTCGCCTCATTCCAAAAAAAGGGTACGCGGAGTTGGTTGAAGCTTGCCGTCTTCTAGATAACCAAGGACTTGATTTTCGGTGCACGATCATAGGGGGAGGCCCGGAGCATCTTCCGCTTCGCCAGCTGATTGAAGCGCGTGGCCTCGATCGGATTGTCGAACTGGCCGGGCCGAAGAGCCAGACTGAGATCGTGGAATTGCTGGCACAGAGCCAAATTTTTGCTTTCCCAGCCCG